>Ga0190283_1001304_pt1 | contig 11474 bp, 10 predicted proteins | sample 48691801_MG_FD_161669 | JGI IMG/M metagenome (GOLD analysis project Ga0190283, IMG submission 161669) | Hydrothermal vent microbial mat bacterial communities from Southern Trench, Guaymas Basin, Mexico - 4869-18-0-1_MG | ecosystem: Environmental > Aquatic > Marine > Hydrothermal vents >...
ACTGATTAAATCCGTCTCTGGAAGTTCAGCAAAGAGAAGGCGTGTACCAGAGTTGACTTCTCCCAACCATGCCTCTGTTTGGCCAAACAAGTCATCGGAAACGGCTTTTGGATGAAGCATACCTTTCAATGGTTTAATCTGACGGCCGAATGTTGCTAAAAAGTCAATGGCATATTCCCCACGCGTCCCTAATTGCCGATGTTGCCGTACCTGGAAATCTGATTTTTCTGAGGAAACACGAGGCCCCAACCTTTCAGCGTGAAGATACTGAAAGTCATCGCCCAAAAGGGAATGATCAAAGATATCGGGTGAAACAGATGCTGATGCCGAATTTAATACAACAGATGCTGTCAAATTTAATATATCAGCTTCACGATTATATTCAAAATTCCACTGGCTGGCTGAACCATTTGCCCACCGTAAATCAAAACCGATGCTATCTTCTTCTGCATTTTCATACAATGCATCTCTGGCTGTGCCGATATTCACCAAATCACCATTCAGGGCCAAACCTGTGTCGGGCAACAATCTCTGATGATAGGACTGCCGAAGGAGTAGCAATGCCTGTAGCAGAGAAGATTTACCCATACCATTCAAACCCGACAGCAACGTCAAAGGAGCAAACGTAAAAGTTTGCTCTTCAAAGCATTTGAAGTTGCGTAAGTGAAGCGATTGAATCATGCTAAAACCTCCCTGATCAGATTTTCGATATACTCAAAGCGTGTTTTTACCCTGCTCGGAGTCCCAGTAGCTACAGATATGGCATTGTCAAAATACCGTTTTTTCATTATTTTAATAAACTCATCTATAACCCGCTCCCTCTGTCTTACCAATACTTCAATCTCATTATCGGTGAGTTTGTCAATATTGACTGACCATGACTCAAACAGCGGTTTGTTGACACGGGAGTGCTGTCCTTTTTTACTATACATCTTGCGGAAAGCCCATTGTCCGAAAATATCATAACCAGCCTTCATCGCCCTAAGAAAACGGTTTTTCAAGTGTTCCAGTTCTTCCTGGCTCATTTTGTTTAATTTGTCTGTATGCTCATTGAGAAACACAACAAGATTTGTCTGATATTCCGTATAAGGTGTTATTGAGAATGCTAAAAACCGGAGTACCATTTCCCGATCCGTCATCCGCTTGTCACGGATACTGTTATTCGTGGCTCTTTTGAATTCCTCTGAGCCAGCCAGTTCAGCCAAAAATGAATTCACCTTCCCGGGGTGAAGGGCATGGCGGATTTCCTGTGGTGAAAGAGGCAATCCCCCTGTATTAATTCGTTTGAAAAGGTTATATCTGACTTCAGGAGGTGTGCCTTTGTCAATTTTATAGACCGTCACCTGGGTTTCATCAATACGGCGCTGAAGAGAACGCAACAGATTATTATGCGTTTTGCCATTCAACTCTTCTCCCAGGTACTCCAGGTCACGCAGTTTGAGATCATTGCGTAAGACAAACCGTTCAACCGTACTCAGTCTTTGCAGGCCGTCAATGACCAGCCATTCATCATCATTTGTCGCATCCATATAAAAAGCAGGTAAAGGAAATCGGATAAGCATTGACTCAATCAGTCTGCTTTGCGCCACATCTTTCCAGACAAATTCACGTTGGAACTCAGGGTCCAGTTTTATTTCCTTATTTTTAATTCGTTTGAGAAGCTGACCAATTGACAAAATACTTGTGGAAATTCGGATTGAGCCGGGCGCAAAAGGTGAGGTTATGAGTTCCTCACTATCTGTGTCTTCCGGTTCAATGCCTGTTTCCCCCTCATCAATATCATAAATTTCGTTTTCCATTTTGCAAATTATTTTTTGTTTCAAAATACCATTAAGTTAAAGAAATCCGGCTTCTCTCAATCAAAGCCACGCAAGGCAGAGCCTTGATATATGCGTTCCCAGGCGGAGCTGGGAACGAGTGTTTACTGGTCACTGCTCGCTGACAACTGCTCTGTTGTCTGTTTTACAAAACTTCTCACAAAGAACAAGTCTTTTTCCATTTTATTTTCAACAGGCAGACTTCCTGCAAATTTGACAGGATCACTCGAATAAAACAGATTTCTGAGACCCTGTTGTAATTCTTTCTCCAATTTCAGTTCTTTAATTCTCGGCAAAAATTCTTCCGTTGTCATTTCCGGGGCGTTGATGCTGTACCGCCCTTCAATATAGCCTCTCAGTATGGCTGAAAGCCGGAAATAAAATTCCTTTCCGTCAATTATTTCCACATCTGTCAGCTCGTCCAGCAACGCAAACGCGGCCTCATCAGGAGACAGGGTGACAATCGTTTTCTCTTTTATCCGTTTTTTTCGTTTTTTCAAATAAAAAAATACAGCAAAAATCAATGCCAGAATCAGCACCGCACCAAGCGCATAATAGAGCAGGGTCAGATCCACACCGATATTCTCCAACGATTTGATGTCATGAATATCGGTCATTTCAACCGTTTCCTGTTCTTCTGCACTTTCCGTGTCTCCGGGGATAGCAGGTTCCGAGCCTGATTCTGTTTTTACACTTGGACTTTCTGCTTTTTCAGAAACAGCGTCCTTTTGCTGTGCAAAAGCAGTCATGCTGAAAAAAAATATACAGCAAAAAATTATAAAGACATTTCGGGCCATTATCATTTTCACAAACCTCTTAAACCTTAAACCTTAAACCCTTACCGCTTCCTCTTTTCCCGATAATGGAAATATCGTTTCAGTGCATCTGCCACTGAGCCTGCGGTGTCTATTTCGATACAGTCAATATCTGCGGATTTCAATGTTTCAAGGCTGTTTCTGTATTCACGGGTTTTCATCGCATTAAACTTACGCCGCGTCTCTTCATCCGATGCATCAAGATAAAAATGCTCGCCGGTCTCAAAATCCTCAAGGGCAAGTATGCCCGCCTCCGGGAGTGAAAATTCTCCCGGATCAGAAAGCAGAACACTGATGAGTTCATGCTTTTTTGAAGCCAGCCTGAGCTGACGCAAATAATCTTGTGACAAAAAATCGGAAATCAGGAAAGAAACTGTTTTTTTTCTGCAAACTCTGCCGAGATATCCCACAGCGTTTTGGATATCGGTTCCTTTATATTCCGGTTTGAAAGTAAACATTTCCTTGATAACCCGCCAGACATGGGAGGAGCCTTTTTTCGGAGGGATGTATTTTTCCACCCGGTCGGTAAACAGAATGGCACCCACCTTGTCATTATTCCGGATGGCGTTAAACGCGAGGATGGAAGCAATTTCCGCGGCTGTCTCCATTTTCAGGCTTTCGGTGGTCCCGAACTGGCCGGACGCGCTCATATCCACCAGCAACATGACAATCAGCTCACGCTCTTCCCGATAGACTTTGATATATGGCCGCCCCATGCGGGCTGAAACCTTCCAGTCAATGTTTTTGACCTCGTCCCCGGGGGAATACTCCCGGACTTCCTCAAATTCGATGCCGGAACCGCGGAACACGGATTTATACTGGCCGGCCATCATGGTATTCACGATGCGGCCGGTTTTGATATGTATTTTCTTGATTTTTTTTATGATTTCAGGGGACAGCATTTTCTGACCTTTTCAATGGGTTTTCTTCAATAAGCGTCCTGATTCCTTCAATAAAGACCCGGAAACTGTTTGAACGTCTGTTGTTCATATTCAGAAAAGGGCCGATGCTGCGGGAACCGGAAACTTTCTGATAGAAGCCGTTGGTAAGCTTTCTGAGCTCCGCAGATGGCGACCCGAGGTAATCAGGTGTGCGGAACTTCTTTTTATATTGGTACTTGGCAATATTGTTCAGTCGCAGTCCGATTTCAACCGCTAACAAGTCAGCAAGATACCAGCTTTCAAGTTCTCGGCAGGCGATTCGTACAAGCACCTGGGGCTTTCCGGCCTGTCCGCATAATTGTAAAAGCCTTTGTTTGATCGCAAAGCAATCTCCGGAATCCTGATCCCGCATCACTACAAACAGACTATCGGGAAGTCTGTATCCCCGCATACGGCGGACAAGATTTTTCTCCAAATCCTGCTTGCCTTCAAAAACAATATAACGACATGAGATATCATCCGGCAGAAGCCGGGGCAGCAGTCCTTCCAGCATGACACGGGCTGAGGGTTCTTCCAGCATAAACACCAGTTCTGTCATATCGGATCAGCTCCTTCAAAAAAACCCTGCTTCCACAGATACCCCATCTGGTCTCCCTCTGCCATATACGCGGCAACCTGCTCGTCATCCCTGGCTCTTTTGATAACTGCGTAACCATTCTCCTTCACCAGCCAGAACACCTCATTTATGTCCAGGGCATTCAGAAAATCCGGCGAGTGAGTGGAGACAAATACCTGCCCTCCCCGGTTGGCGTACATTCGGAATTCCTCGGCCAGCTCCCACAAGAGCTTGGGATAAAGTTGATTCTCAGGCTCTTCCACGCATAACAGAGGATGCGGGGCCGGATCATAGAGCAGAATCAGATAGGCAAACATTTTTATTGTGCCGTCAGAGACATATCTTGACGAAAGGGATTCTTCAAACGCACCGTCCCGGAACTTCAGCAACACCCGACCTTCTTCTGTGGTTTTGGCCTCTACCCTGTCAATGCCGGGTACCCGTTGGGAGAGTTTTTCCAGAATTTTATCAAATATTTCACGATGCCGTCTGAAAAGAAATTCCGTAATTAGTGACAAATTTTCGCCCTCAGTGGACAAATGCTCGGCATAGCCAGCCTCCTGTTCCGGTCGTGCCTGACTGATATGAAAATCGGAGATGTGCCAGTTTTCAATCAGATCGCCCAATGCCATGGCAGCTGGAAATCGTTGAAACTGGGCAAGTCCTTTGGCTGCCAGAATATCAGGAGACCTTAACGTAAGCTCTTCACGTTTAAGTTCGGTTTCATCTCCCACCTCATCCATCTCGTTTGTGACAGCCGTTCCCCTGCCTTTGGAAAAATCTAAAAAATGACAGGGCAGCCCTTTGCTGCCGTGCCTGTATTTCAGGATTTCACGCTCGACCACAGGGCGGCCGTCCTGTTCAGTGATTGCCAGAAAATAAGTCATCAGCGGAGAGGATGCCTTTGGCCGGAATTTAATTTCGATTTCGATAGGCCCCTCTGTGCCCCGGGTCCGAACTTCCTGAAATCCCCGACTTCCTCCCAATCTGGTCAAGGCCGTGTGGACATTGGATGCCAGAGCGTCTTTAAGAAATCCGAATATGCCAAAAAGCGTTGATTTTCCAGAACCATTAGCACCGACAATGGCCGACATCCGAGGAATATCCAGCATTTCAGCCTCCCGGAAGGCTTTAAAATTTTTCAGACGTATAGCTTTGATTTCCATTATTACATTTCAAAAAGTGGTAATTGTTCTGCCTTATTATTTGACTTTTCAACATAAACTGCTTTGAAATTTGTGACCAGTGCTTCCAACATCGGGTTTCTGTTTTTTTCAAAGCCGCCGATATGATAAAAATGCTCTCTTGTCAGGGTATTGAATTTGCTCCAGATTGTATTCAGATAAGTATTTTTACGATAGTCATTGCTGTGCCAGGTTGAGAGAATGAACCTGCTCCCAGATTTGCTTAGAAGCTCATTCAGTCTTATCTCATGTTTCTCATCCCATCCATTATAATAATCAGCATACCGCCCTATATACGGAGGATCACAATAGATAATATCATTATCCGAGGCATTTATGACAGTTGTCTCAAAATCCTGACATTCAAATTCAAAATCATGATAATTCAGCAGGGTCTGAACTGATGAAACCTGATTGACAATTTTTGTTATGTATGCCTGCTCAAATCTCCGGGGCTTTCGGCAGAACGGAACATTGAATCCGCCTTTTTTGTTGAATCGTATCATTCCGTTGAAACAGGAACGGTTCAGAAAAAGAAAATCCAGGGGATCATTATCGTCATTAAATCTTTGCCTTACCTCATAATAATAATCTTGTCCATCTTTTTTAAGCTTTTCACCTTCTGCTCTGAGAAAATCTCTGACAAGATCGGATGTTATTCTGCCGCTTTTTACTGAATTGTAAAATTCAATCAGGTGAGGATTCGAGTCGCACAAAACAGCTTTTTCAGGTCTGACATTATAAGCTACAACACCGGAACCCATAAACGGTTCTATCCATTTTCCTGTAAAGTTGTCAGGTATGATGGCCCTGATCCAGGGGACCAGTTTTGTCTTTATTCCCTGGCATTTAATGGGTGGAACGGCTATCTTCATTTATTCTTCAGATTCATCATCCGTTTGCTCATCGCTTTTTTCAAGGCTGATGTGAGATAAAAGCCTTTGGATTACCTTTCTGACTTCTTCCGAGCCAAGAATCATCTTCAGATCGCCAAGAAACTCATCCTCTGAGCCACATTTAAAAGGCTCCCATTCATCATAATCATCACCATCAGGTTTTACCAGGGGCTCAAGTTTCACAGGATAGATCATATTTATCTCGTAAGAAATGATAAGCACCCCAAATGAATAATTGTCAAGCTTGGGGGCTACGATTTCGAGCATGTAAGAAAGTTCTCCCAAATTTCCTTTAATTCTTTTGACATGTCCCCGCAAGTGTTCTGTCTTTTTTTTCAGAAGCGATGCCTGATGCTGAAGAATTGTAAAGGGTGTTTTTTCTTTTCCTGATTCAGGGATGATTTCTCCCCACAGATCGTCTTCGTCTATTGTCATTTCTATATCTCCTTTTCAATTTTGAGACTGAAGAAAAGCGGCAGATGGTCTGAAAAAAACTTTTTGTCAGGCTTTCCTTTGGATAACAACGATCTCCCGGAAATATTGTCAATAACCCTCAGACGGTCATCTGGGAAATATTCTAAAAGTTCCGGGCGCAAAAGAATCAGAACATTCAACTTTTCACTTTGAACTTTCCACCTTAAAAAAATCAGGCAACAAACAGCAGCAGCCGCATCACTTCAAAATAATCATCTGCCTCAAACTGGATTGTATGCGGCTCCTTTAAACTGGCTCCCGGGTAGAAACCTGCCCGATAAGCCTCCGCATGATCCTTATATCTGATCTCGACTGAAAAATGCTCCGGCATCTGGATGCGGCATCCTGACACATCTTTTTCAATCGCTGTCCGCACTTTTTCCCGGATCATTTCCACAGCAAGGCCCGGATGAATATTGACTGTTGAATTTCCCACCCCTTCTTTGACAGCAACGGTCATAATATCAGGATTAAGTGATTCTGCTTCTCTGCAAATACCCGCGTCACCGGATACAAACACCACAGGCACATTCATCAGGGCCGCTGTGTATGTTTTCAGGAGCAGCTCCGACGCGTGGCAGTCGTTGATTTTTATATGAGCGAGACGTGTTGAAGCGGTATGCGCCAGTGGGCTGGTCCCCGCGCCGGCTCGAGAATGATAACCGATCATCAGGGCCGCGTCAAAGGTTTTGTCAATCTCCTGCACCATGACAAACGGATGACCGCTCCAGCCCCGGACAAGGCGGGTTTTCCGGGGTAATTCCGATGCGATGATATTTCTCGCTGTATCATGGGCATCCTTGACCCATACTTCAGTCGCTCCGGCTTTTAACGCTCCCTCACACGCGGCCGCTACTTCCGCTGTCATCTGTTTCTGAAATTCCTTAAATTCGGGATGCTTTTTATCTGCTTCGTCCCAATGGGTAGTTCCTGTAATGCCTTCAATATCCGCACTGATATACACTTTCATTTTTTCACCTCAACTGTCATTATTTCAGCCTCCTGCCGGGAAAAGCCGGGTTTCTTCACCAATTAAAAGTTCCGGGCGCAAGAGAACCCGATCAGTACGCGCCGGCTTTTCAACCCGAAGTTTGAAGAAAATCGGTAATGATCGGAAAAAAATTTTCTGCAGCTTTCCGCTGTCGAGTTTTATAATTTATAAAATCAGAAAAAATAAAATTAAGAAATGATTTTGAATTGTCAAGGCAGAGATGATTCCGGGTGTTTTCAAAATTCACCCGAAAAAATAGGAACTGCAAAAAATGAAACAAAAATTGAAAGTGAAAGGCTGAAAGCTGGGGGATTTTTTACTTTCATTTTCAGCATATTATGGGACAAATAAAAATAGTCCGGCAATTTATTGCCGGGTCCACAACTCGTAAATACGCTCTTCCTGACTTAAAAATGTGTTCTTTCTGATATCAGGATTTTAATTATTTGTGATAATTTGAAAAATATAAATAATTTCTTCGATCCCGATTTTCCCATCACTATTTATATCATAAATCTCAATATCACCTGTATCAGTTTCTGACAACACTTTCAAAGCCAAAATAACATCATTCAGGTCAACGGTTCCGTCATCGCTGATATCCGGGCAGGCGATTTTTCCTGTGTTTCCGCTGACGCATGTTCCGCAGTTGTCAGTGATGGCAGTGCCATCCCGGTCGTCATTGCAGTCCAGAATACAGGCGGTTTTTTCGGTATTCCCGCCGACACATTCTTGGCAGTCATCAAGGAAGGCAGTGCCACCCCATTCTTCGTTGCAGTCCTGAACACATGCTGTCGTCTGTCCTGTTTTTCCGCCGACGCAGATTCCGCACTCATCAGTGGTGGCAGTGCCACCCCAGTCGTCGTTGCAGTCCTTGACACATGCTGTCAGGCCGGTATTTCCGCCGATACAGTTGCCGCACTCATCAGTGATGGCAGTTCCTCCCCAGTCGCCGTTGCAGTCCTGAACACAGGCTGTCTGTCCGGTGCTTTCGCCGACGCAGTTGCCGCAGTCATCAGTGAAGGCATCGCCGCCCCATTCCTCGTTGCAGTCCTGAACACAGGCTGTCTGTCCGGTGCTTTCGCCGACGCAGTTGCCGCAGTCATCAGTGAAGGCAGTTCCTCCCCAGTCGCCGTTGCAGTCCTGAACACATGCGGTCTGCCCTGTGTTTCCGCCGACGCAAATTCCGCACTCATCAGCGATGGCAGTGCCGCCCCATTCTTCATTGCAGTCCTGAACACATGCGGTCTGCCCTGTGTTTCCGCCAACGCAGATTCCGCAGTCATCAGTGACGGCAGTTCCTCCCAAGTCGCCATTACAGTCCTGAATACAAGTGGTGTTCTCAGTTTTTCCGGTATTTCCTCCGACGCATTCGCCGCAGTCATCCTCGTAGGCGGTCCCACCCCATTCTCCGTTGCAATCCTGTACAACACTTTCCGGCGGATTGCTCATGACCTTCAAACTCCATGCCCAAGTATGAGTGCCTCCGCTCACAACCCAATCATAGCTATCTATCGTAGGCCCATTCAATGGATCCATCAGATACATGGTATCCCCCTCCAGTCCGCGGGCCACAACAAAATGCCCTCCGCCGCTGTTCCATTCCCAGTTGACGACGACTGGCCTGCCCGCGTTCATCTGTGTCTGGACAACGGACTGGGATAATGCCCCCTCTGAACCCGAACTATAGATCGTGCTGAAGTGACTGAGGATTTCTTTTACTCCTTTTCGTGTGGGGTTTGACCCGGTACCCCACAGATAATTCCAGATATTGGCACTTTCTGTACCATACTCGGCAATCTCTGTCTGGGTTTTCTCAATACCATAATACTCCAATATTGCCTGTGAACAGCCTGCCCAGCACCATTCGGTCTTTTCCTGAGTTTTTTGCGGAACATTCAGAATCGTGGCAAAAACAGACACTGTTCCCAACTGAAAAAATATCAATACAGCCAAAAGGCATTTTTGCGTAAACAAAATATATTTCATAGTAAAACTCCTTTCCTGTCATGAATCCATAATCTGCTCGTTTCGGATTGGCAAATCCGAAACATTGCAGCGGGATTTGGCAATCCCGCGGGAGCGTCTTTGTTTTGACTCTACTGATACGCTCTGATGTTCTTCTCAACCGCGGGCTTTAATCTGTTGACAGTATCGGAAAGTTTATCCACATCTGAATATTCGGAATTTTCCGATGGCTGAACGGCTCTCCTTTTATTCGTTCTATGGACAGGGGTGAGGTTGTAAGCATCCTTTTCCGGTACGGTGAACAGATATTCCCCTGCCTGAAAAACCGCTATCAGCAAAGGATTGTATCCCTTCCTTTCGGACCACTGTTTCCTGACTTTGGCTAATTCCCCGGCCAGTTTTGCCTTGCCTAATGACACTGCTTTCCAGCGGCCTTTTATCTGATCTACGATCAGTATCGCTCTGATTTCATTTTTCAGCATCACCGGGAAATACCATATTCCGGTTTCAGATATGATCGAATCCGCAGAATCTCCCGGCTGATAAGCAGATAAGGCCGCCGGGGTGATCGTGTGAAGTCTGAAAGGGCTGCCTGTGTATGCCTGATCAGGAGAATCCTCTTTGGCAAAACCGAATTTTTCAAGTTCGCCCTGAGGAATTCGATTCAAAAAAGGCTGCAACCCCTCTTCCGCAGCTTTGGTAATCGCTGAATCTGCCTCTGCAGTTCCCTCTGAAACAGCAGACAACAGAAGCATCATACAAAAAAGAATACAGGTGGTTTGTGTTTTTGCTTTCATAGATTGAAGCTCCTTTAACTCTCTGTAGGGTGGGTGTAGCGAAGCGGAACCCACCTTGATGATTTGGTTCAGAGTTCCTGAAAAGAGCCCGCAATAGTGGGCTTCGCTGCACATACAGGGCAATTTTGCAAATTGCCCGAAAAAAAAACAATTTGAAAAATTGTTTTACAGCATTACATTGTTAAAATGTGTCAAAATTTCTTCATCCTGAAAAGTTTAATACACAAGGCAATTTTTTTTCTTACAGAGATGACAAATATTTCTGCAGATTTTTAAGGTAATATTCAACAAAACAATAAAGAGGAAATTAAAATTATGGGAAAACTCCATTTACTGATTATTGATCCGCAAAGGGATTTCTGTGATCCTGACGGATCGCTGTCCGTGCCGGGCGCAGACAAGGATATGGAACGTCTCGCCAAAATGATCGCCAGAATTGAAGATAAAATCCGGGACATTCACTGCACTTTGGACGCTCATCATCTTTTTGACATTTCCCACCCCATATTCTGGGCGGATTCAAAAGGAAAAAACCCTGAACCGTTTACGATCATCGGTGCTGAGGATGTTAAGAACGGGGTCTGGAGACCCGTTAAACCCCATTATCAGGAATACGCGCTCAGTTACGTTTCCCAACTGGCCGCGAATAATCGCTATCCCCTTTGCATCTGGCCCCCTCACTGCCTTATCGGAACCAGAGGCAGCACTCTCGCGCCGGTTTTGTCAGATGCCCTGCTGTCGTGGGAAAAAAATCAGATCGCCATGGTCGGTTATGTTGCAAAAGGAAGCAACTGTAAGACAGAACATTATTCAGCCGTCCAGGCGGATGTGCCTGACGCCGCGGACCCGTCAACGATGATGAATCATAAACTCATCAAAACGCTTGAAGAGGCTGATATTATCGCCGTAGCCGGTGAAGCCTTGTCCCACTGCCTGAAATTCACTGTCGAAGATATAGCAGACGCATTTGATGAAAAGCACATCAGGAAAATAGTGCTGATTGAAGACTGCAGCTCACCCGTGCCGGGATTTGAA
>Ga0190283_1001305_pt1 | contig 11462 bp, 8 predicted proteins | sample 48691801_MG_FD_161669 | JGI IMG/M metagenome (GOLD analysis project Ga0190283, IMG submission 161669) | Hydrothermal vent microbial mat bacterial communities from Southern Trench, Guaymas Basin, Mexico - 4869-18-0-1_MG | ecosystem: Environmental > Aquatic > Marine > Hydrothermal vents > Microbial...
GTTCTGTTGTGTTCATCGATGATGGTGATACGGTAGCACCTGCTTACGATGTAACTGTCGGTGATGGGCTCGTCAGCGTAGACCCACAGGGCGCGGCTGTCAGTATACTAGTCCCGCAGCCTCCGAACGTCTCAATAACTGAAACAACCCCACAGCCTCTGGATGTTACGACACCGTCAGACCCGGACCTCGCTGTGGCCACTGAAACGGAAAACGTGACGGACGAAACGGCTGATATCGCGACGGATGAAGCGGCAGAAGAAGCTATCTTCGTCTATCAGGAGCCAGACACCACCCCGAATGATACTGACAATTCTGCGGGGGTGGCGACCCTGGCACCCGATATCAATGCGGGTATTACAACGGCCAATAACTCAGCGCATGCCTTGCTGAAGAGTTTCCTGATCCGGCCTGCAGTTCAGGCCGCATCGCTACTTCCGCTGCCATCGGCCTTTGAACTCGACGCGCTGACTTCCGAAATCCGCTCCGTACTGTTTTCCGATGGATTCAACGATAGCCTCAACCAAATGCACGACGGCATATCGAGTGCGAGCACTCTGCATCAAAATGTTGTCGCAACCAGTATCGCTGCTACCACCGGTTTGTCGGTCGGTTATATCGCCTGGTTGATCCGTGGCGGCGTGCTGTTGAGCACGGCCCTCTCATCGCTGCCCGTGTGGCAATTTGTAGACCCGCTACCGGTACTGGCTCACAACAACAGCAAAGAAGACGATAGCGAGGACGATTCCCTGGAAGAAATCATTAAGGAAGAGTCCCGTCGAGCCGATAAACAAGATAGCGAACCCACTCACCAGACAACATCGGAAGAAACCGAGATACACTTAGACAAGCGAACATGATCAAATTCAACGCAAAAGCACGTATCGCTTTAGGTCAGATCGGTTTATTGGCCAGTGTATTGCTGGCTGCCAGTTTTTTTGGCCTGATTCCCGATCAGCGCACCAGCATACGGGAAGGCAGGACGTCGTTGGCCGAGGCGCTGGCCGCCAACAGTTCAGCTCTGGTTACACAGTACGACGTACAACGTCTGGAGGCCGATCTACAGCTGGTTGTCGAACGCAACGACGACCTTCTTTCGGCAGGATTACGCACAGTCGAAGGGCGCTTGATTACAGAAGTAGGATCCCACGATGAGTTCTGGCATCGCACCGACAGCAATCTATCTACAGACAGCCAGGTCAAAGTACCGATCTGGACCGGTAGTGAGTCCTGGGGATATGTTGAACTACGCTTCCAGGCACTGAATGCCGAAGGTTGGTTGGGCGTGGTACAGGACCCACTGATCGTTCTAATCCTCTTTGTAGGATTTTTCAGTTTTACTGCGTTCTACTTTTATCTTGGAAAAATGCTGAAACACCTGGATCCTTCGCAGGCGATTCCTGGGCGTGTGCGCTCAGCACTCGACACCATGGCCGAAGGTCTGGTTGTGCTCGACAACAAAGAACAGATCGTTTTGGCGAATCGTGCGTTCGGTAATCTCCTGAACAAGGTACCGGATGAACTACTGGGCTTAAAACTATCGAAGCTACCCTGGCACACTGCCAACGGCGACAAGCTGGCTGAGGACACGCGTCCCTGGCGTCGCGCGATGCAAACCGGCAAGGCTGAGGTCAATCAGCGCGTACGCCTGGCATTGCCAGACGAAACTCACCTGACCTTTATGATCAACTGTTCACCTGTGCTCAGCAGCGACCAGCACAAATATGCCGGTGTCCTGGTGAGTTTCGACGATGTAACCATGCTGGAAGAGCAGGAAATCCAGCTCATCAAATCCAAGCAGGAGGCCGAGGAGGCCAACCAGGCCAAGAGCGCCTTCCTGGCCAACATGAGTCACGAAATCCGCACTCCTATGAATACCATCCTCGGATTCACCGAATTGTTGCGGCGCGGCGTCAGCCAGAGTGAGGAGGAGAATCGCCACTATCTGGAGACCGTGCATTCCAGTGGAACACATCTGCTGAATCTCATTAATGACATTTTAGACCTGTCCAAGGTTGAGTCCGGCCGATTTGAATTCGAGTCAATCGAGTTCAACCCCTACCAGGTAATCCAGGAAGTGGTCCGGGTGCTGGGTGTCAAAGCACTTGAGAAAGGGGTCGTTCTTGACCTGCAGATCAAGGGCAGCGTGCCAGCAATGATCAAGAGCGATCCTGGCCGTTTACGCCAGATCGTGACCAATCTGGTTGGTAATGCCATCAAATTCACCGACCAGGGCAGTGTCGATGTCCTGGTACGGGTGGAAGACGCTAATAGCCAGACCAGCTTCAGCCTTGACGTGATCGATACCGGTGTCGGCATGTCAACGGATGCTCAACAGAATATCTTCGATGCCTTCGTGCAGGCCGATAGCTCGGTCACCCGCCAATTCGGTGGTACCGGTCTCGGTCTGTCGATAAGCCGAAAGTTCGCGCGCGCCCTTGGTGGCGACATCACGGTCGAAAGTGAATTCGGCCAGGGCAGCCGGTTCATGGTCCAGTTACGCACCGAGACCATACCCGACATTGACTGGATCCAGGGCGAAGAGGTACTCGCAGGTCTGGGTGAAATACAGGTCGATACCGCTGTGGAATGGGTCTTCCCGGCCGCACGTGTACTGGTTGTCGACGACGGCCCGGAGAACCGCGAACTGGTCAAGCTCGTGCTGGAAAACTATGGACTCACTGTACACGAGGCAGAAAATGGTCAGATCGGCCTGGAAATGGCAGGCGCTGACAGCTATGACATCATCCTGATGGATGTGCAGATGCCGGTCATGGACGGCTTCACGGCAGCAACAGCTATGCGTGAAAGGGGCATGAAGTTGCCGATCATGGCGTTAACCGCGAATGCCATGAAAGGCTTTGAGAAGGATTGCCTGGATGCCGGCTATTCCGATTATTTCACCAAGCCAATCGACATCGACAGCTTCGTGGCCAGGCTTGCCCAGATACTGGATGCAAAACCCGAGAACAACGACAAAGACAAATTGGTTACTGCTGAACCAGCAATTCGTACCGAGCCGGTGAAACTCGATGGTTCGGCAATACCGCTCGAGTCCACCCTAAAGGACAAAAACAGCCACTTCGCCGCCCTTGTAGACCGCTTTGCAGCTCGCCTTGGCGGCCAACTCGACAAGATGACCGATGCCTGGCGTTCACAAAACTACACTTCCCTCGCCGAGTTGGCACACTGGCTGAAGGGGGCCGGAGGAACAGTAGGATTCGATATATTTACCGCAGCTGCGCGTGACCTTGAGATCGCAGCGAAGGCTGAAAACGATATCGCAATCCATCCTTCTATGCAGAAAATCTGGGATTTAGCATCACGTATCCCCGAGGTTATCCTGTCTGGCCCGACCCCTGAATTCTGTAACAAAACGGCCACCGTTCCGATTGTGCCAGCGGTTGAAACAAGCAGCGCAGAGCCTATCGTATCGCGCCTCGCAGGAAACCCGCGCATGCAACGTTTAATCGATCAATTCCTGGCACGATTAAAGGACGAAGAGCAGATAATGCAGAAGGCCTGGCAATCAGGCGATCTGAAACAGCTCGCTGCCAGCGCTCAGTGGCTGAAAGGATCTGGCGGCACCCTCGGCTTCGATGTATTTACAGAACCCGCAAAAGACCTCGAAGCCAGTGCAAAAAATGGTGATCGCGAGGCTATTCCACCCTTATTGGCTACACTGAGCGATATAAGCCGACGTGTTCAACAAGCTGGTGCTACTACTGAAACTGAGACCATGGCTCGAAGCATGGACAGAGGTTAAGATTATGGAGAACGACAGAAATGACGCGTAACAACACAGTATTAATGGAACAACCTTCTGACCAGGATCTAGACCCTGATACCGAATTAATGCCGAGTTACAAACTCAGCGATGACTTCGCACAGCTACAACACGCCCGCATCATGATGGTCGACGACGAACCTATCACCATGGAGGCTGTACAGACATTTCTGGAAGATGTAGGTTATCGCGAATTCGTCCTGGTAGAAGACTCCACCAGGGCCATGAGCCAGCTACAGGAACAAAAACCGGACATACTGCTGCTGGATGTGATAATGCCTGAGGTTTCTGGTTTCGACATCCTGAAAAAACTGCGTAAGGATCCCAGCTTTGCACACTTGCCAGTCATCATACTAACCTCATCGCTGGATGCGGAAACCAAGCTAACTGCACTCGATCTTGGCGCAACGGATTTTTTGTCGAAACCTGTCGACCCAAGTGAACTCGCATTGCGTGTGCGCAACACCCTGGCAGCCAAAGCCTACCAGGACCAGCTGGCCTATTATGATTTGCTTACTAATTTACCCAATAACCATCTGTTTGAAGATCGTGCCTCCTGGGCGATTGAGCGGGCCCGACGTGAAAAACTCAAGGTTGCACTGCTACACATCCGCTTTGACAACTTCAAGAAGATCAACGACGCCCTGGGTCCCGAGGTCGGTAACGAGTTGCTCAAGCAATTGGCCGATCGATTGACAAAACATGTTCGGGCATCCGATGCGATGACCCGAAATGCAGCTGAAGGAACACCGTGGGCTGACGTCTTCCGTGTTGGCAGTGCTGATTTTTCCCTGCTGCTACCTTCGATTGATGACATCGCGAATCTGGCAGCCCTGGGCCAGCGGATCCTTGACGAAATGTGCAAACCCTTGCAGGTCCTCGGCAACGAAACCTATCTGACACCGAGTATTGGTATAGCAGGATTTCCGGAAGATGCGACGGACACCGCCTCTCTGATCAAATGCGCGTTGAATGCCAGCAGCCAGGCTTGCGAACAGGGTGCCGGTTGCCTGCAATTCTACTCGACCGAGATGAACGAGGTTTCGATCCGTCGGTATCGCCTGGAGACCGATCTGCACAATGCAATCGTGAATAAAGAGTTCAGGCTATTGTATCAGCCTAAAGTCAATGTACACACCGGGAATATCATCGGTGCCGAGGCGCTCATCCGATGGTACCGGGCTGATGGTACTACCGTTCCGCCAAATGATTTCATCCCTATCGCTGAAGAGACCGGGTTGATCTTACCGATTGGGGAATGGGTTCTGCGCGAGGCCTGTCATCAAATCGGTTGTTGGCACACTGAGGGATTCAAATTGAAGGTCGCTGTCAATATCTCCGCACGACAGCTGTTTGAAACAGATTTCGTCGCATTGGTGGAATCAGCGATAGCCGCAGAAAACATCGATCCACGATACTTAACGCTGGAGATGACCGAAAGCCAGTTAATCACAGATGTCGACCGAGCCGTTCACATCATGAGACAGCTGCGCGAGTTGGGCATACCCATCTCGATGGACGATTTCGGTACAGGTTATTCGTCGCTCAGCTACCTTAAACAATTTCCGCTCGATGAGGTGAAAATTGACAGGGCATTCCTCATCGACGTTGTTAACTCACAGAAAGACCAGGCTTTGGTCACCATGATCACCTATCTCGCACATCAATTCGGTTTTCAGGTCTGCGCCGAAGGAGTCGAAGACCAGGATCAGCTACAGCTGCTGAAAGGAGTAGAGTGCGATGCGTATCAGGGCTTCTATTTCAGCCCCCCGATCGAGTCTATAAAACTCACGGAAATGCTACGGGGCGCGGTTCACAACTCAGATATCATCGACTAAACGCATGAATAGAAAGCTATTGAATTAAGGGCAGCTCTAATAATAGCTTGCGGCCTCTGCGTGACCTGAAGCGTGCAGCTGTAAGGCACGAGCTGCAGTGCAATGGTTGTTCCATTGCCAAGGCTCGTAACACCGCAGATGCATGCTTCAGGTCGCGCCCTGCGGGGCTTTGCTCCCTGTCCAGACTCTGCGTTGTGCTTTCTCACCAGGCAGTGAGCATGCTTTCGAAAACTCGCCTTGATTCTGAACAGGGAGCAAAGCCAGAGGTCACAATCTATTGTTAGAGCTGCCCTAAATGGTGCCGACGGAGAGACTTGAACTCCCAACCTACTGATTACAAATCAGTTGCACTACCAATTGTGCTACGTCGGCGTTGAATGATTTCTGACGGGGCGGGAATAATACTGCAATCTGTACTGTGGGGCAATCATGAGCAATGTCTTGCTAACTGTTCTACGGCCTGGTTCCGGGAATCTGTTATTCCCATAACGCTATTATTTTGCTCGACTGTTTCAAAATCCAGCCAGTAGACGGTTTGTTCCCGGTAACGTACTTTAATCTTCGGTTCAAACCCCATCGCCGCCACATTCCTTACTCGTCGTTGGGAACCCGCTTTTTTGCTGAAAAGACCCAGGGATATAGCGTGTTTATTTTTATTATCATTGATAATGAAATAATCTTGTAAGCCATTGGCCGCTAATTCCCGGGAAACAGCCAGCGCCTCCTCCCGGCTTGGATACGATGGCAAATAAACCCAGTACCCTCTTTGCTTGCGTTCTTTATTCTCACGAGAATCTGCGCTGATACCTGAGGCCACAAGCTGATGCTTTGTTTTTAACATCATCTCTTCACTGGTAAAAGGACCTAAGGTATAACAATATCTACCCTGCATCACAGCTACAGTGGGGGGGCTTTCGGGTTCATCTGGTAACACTAATTCCTGAGGAACGGGTGAATTAACCGAAGGCGGATTATCAACTTCATTCAGACGAACAAGCAAGGGTACCTGTGCTGAACCACGTGCAAGAACAGTCTGCACCGCGACTTCTTCCTTTTGCTTGCCTACCTGCCAAAAGAAATAAATCAAATTCAAAACCAGCAAGCCAATCAGGAACATTCGCATTAATGTTTTCCTATCCCGGATAGTTCTTGAAGGCAGTCAGAATTCATAGGTATCATCAAGTTTCATAGGTAAAATCAGTTTTATCCAGACAAAACATCAGGAATGTTTTTTGTCAGCTACAGGCCACCAAAAGGCACCGCAGATGGACATGTTGCAACACAACCATTCCCTTAATCTAGTATCCGGGCTACTACTTCGCGCATACCGGTGAATATTAATGTGTTATTCGTGCTCTGAAAACCCCCTGGCAGATTATTCTCCAGCACCACGGCATCACCGCCAGTGAGAATAAGCTGAGTTGTCTCCCCCAGCTCCTTGCGCATGCTGTTTACGATGCCGTTTACAGCGGCAATATATCCGCTACTTGTGCCTGCCAAAACGCCTGTCTCCGTACTCTGAGCAAAGATGGTATCGCTTTCGGTAGAATATGGCATCTCGACCCTGTCGGTATTCTCGATCAATACTGTCTGTAGCAAACGACGACCGGGAAAAATAGCGCCGCCCAGATGTACGCCTTCCTGATCCATTGCATCCACTGTAACAGCTGTGCCTGCACTCACAATAATGAAGGGCAACTGATAAAGCCGTAAAGCACCGATCATGTTTAAATAGCGATCAACGCCGAGACAGGATGGATCGTGATACATTGTATTGAGTCGGCTGCAATCCCGCCAGCTTAGAAACCTGACTTCGCAGCCTTCGGCTTTCAGCGACTGTAGCAGTTCCCTGTTCAGTTCTTCATTCCTGACACTGGCTATATACAGCCTGGTCGGCATACTCTGTTTTTTGAGTTGTTTGACGATGCCACTGACGGGATTGTTTGAATAAACATGGCCGTTGACCGCTGAGGCTTCGTCGTCGAGTGCTGTCCATTTCCAACGCGTATTCCCCAGATCAAGTAACAATGTATTCACTGCAGCCTCAGGCTGACGTCAGCATCATGAAAAACCATTAATCCCGCATCTGTCTGCAACTGAAATCTGCCCTGATCATCGATGCCAGCGCCGAGGCCAGTGAATTTTTTTTCATTTGAAATCACCCTTACTACCCTGCCGGCAGTTTGATCAAAACCCGACCAAAATTTTTGCACATAAGATGATCCATGGTCTGTAAACTGATCCAGCATCTCGAACAGTTCATTCAGGATCGCGGCGACACAGATATTTCTTGTTTTCGCCGCATCAGGGTTGTTAGCGGTCAGGGATGTCCAGGGTTGATCAATTGCCTGTTCTGACGTTTTCATTGCCACGTTCAAGCCGATACCGATAATCACGCGCATGCCATGACTGGCATGACTGATAACATCAACCAGAATACCACCCAGTTTTTGACCTTGCAGAACCAGGTCATTCGGCCACTTAAGACCAACTTCATTATAACCCAGTTCATTCAATGCCCGTGTGACTGCGATGCCTGCTGCGATACTCAACAGGCCGGCGTGTTGAAGTGGTTGTTGAAACTTCCAATGGATCGAAAGATAAATATTCTGTGCGGGCGGTGAAACCCAGGACCGTCCTTTTCGCCCTCTGCCCTGTGTTTGTTTTTCCGCCAGGCAGACGACACCAGACTTGCTGGCATGTTCACGCAGAGTCTGGTTCGTCGAAGACAGAGAGTAATAAAGCATGAATGAAGAGATCAAACTTTCACAGGCTGGCGTCAGGCCTTGCCTGATTTTCTCCTCATTCAGGAGTTCAGATGGGTTTTTCCAGCGCACGTTTCCATTAATGCTATTTTCAAGTTTCAATCCATCCTTGTGCAATTGCCCGACAGTTTTGTCGAGTTCGCCCTGAGAAATACCCCATTGGTCACACAATCTGGCCCTGTCATGCGGTTTCCCATCCGATAGTGTGAACAAAATACTGTTTTTCGAGCCCATAAACCGTTATTTTATGGGAACTACAGAATAAAGTCTGAAAATAAAACCCTTTCAAATGAAACAGCTGCTGAAACAACTTGGGAAAATTATAGTGCTGGTATCCCTTTCCAGTACTGCTGTTTATGCTGGAGGAAGAGTTTATCAACACCAGCAGGAAGACGGCGTGGTTGTATTCTCTGACCAGAAAACCCGCAAATCAAAATCTGTCCGACCTGCCAGCTATGGTATCCGCGTGTATCAATATGAAGAGGCAGGCGGTGGCGCTGTTTTTACTGACAAAAAACTGAAGGGCAGAAAACCGGTAAAAGTGTCTTATTACGGTCGTCCAACCGCGCGAGTATCCTGCAGGGGTATCAGCAGGGCGACGATGACAAAACGGATTAAAGCCTATACGCCTTTCATCAATAAATACGCCAAACAACACAACATCAAACCTGCGTTGGTGAAAGCAGTTATCACCACCGAATCCTGCTTCGATAAAAAAGCCGTCTCACGTGTCGGTGCAAAAGGTTTGATGCAATTAATGCCGCAAACGGCAAAAGAGCTGGGCGTAAAAGATGTTTTTAACGCCGAACAAAACATCGCCGGTGGCGTACGTTATTTACGTATGATGCTGGACGAATTCAAACAGGACGAAAAGCTGGCTTTGGCTGCCTACAACGCTGGACCCAACGCAGTTAAAAAATATAAAGGCATCCCACCCTATAAAGAAACTCAAAAATACGTCAAGCGCGTATTAAAATATTCTAAAAAGTTTTCCTGAATAATTTTCACCGCAAAGGCGCGAAGAACGCAAAGTTTTAAAAAGAAAGTTTTCGTTTTCTTTGTGCTCTTTGCGATGAATCTAAATCCTCTTTTTTCTTGTTCCCACCGTCTTGATGGGAACAAGTGGAACAGAATTCAGTTACGCTGTTTGTAAACCCACAAACCCAGCCATTCATGTAAGGCAATTCGTGTATTTTCCAGAGCGCGAGCGCGGGGTAAAAACGCCCAAAAACCTTTTTCAATACCCTGGGGTACGACCCTTTGTACAGGAGCTGCCAGTGCTTGAATTCCCTGCTTATGAAAACTATACATCGATCGCGGCATATGCCAGTAATGAGTGACGATCACTGGGGAGCTAAACCCATGGTTCTCCAGCGCCGGTTTCAGATATTTCGGGTGTTCCCAGGTCGTTTGGCTTTGCTCATCAATGATGACCGGCTTCAGTGCAAAATCATCTCGTAAAACTTGCGCTGCAACCTCAGCCTCGGTTTTTCCATCTGTAAACGTACTACCACCTGTAAGAATTAAAGGTAAACCCGTTTTTTCTGCCATCCTCGCGGCATAATATATACGTTCAAATGAACCTGGTGATAACAGGCCCTTCCCATCAAGCATCGTAACACCCCCGCCCAGCACGATGATACTATCAGCCTGAAAAGTTTGTGCTCCAATAGCTGAATACTGATTTTGTAACCCGTCCAGTAATTTAAAACTTAACCAGGGAGTGCTAAACAACCAGAGGAGGACAAAGGCCAGCAGAACAAAAAAGTTGCCTGTACTGGGCCATTTTTTCCTTAATAGCAGGCCAAAAAGTCCTAAAACAATAATCGAACCTGGCGGAAAAAGAAATAATTCTATAAACCGTGGAACATTAATCACAATAGAAATTTTAAGGAACCTCTGATTAATTCTGGGCGAAGCAGGTTGTACTCAAAATGCCCGGATTATTCGGCGCTTCCTGTGCCTCACCCCTTCGGGGCTTGCGTGAAAATTTGCTCCTGGCAAGTTTTTCAAGGCGTCGAATCGCACGTAATAGCAGGCTATTGCGAAGATTCGCAACGCAGAAGCTGGGTATTTTGGGTGCAAGATGCGAGTTCATGAATTGATCAGAGGTTCCTTAAGCTTTCTACACCAGTTCTTCACGCATTTTTTCCAGACTGGTATGACGAATATCTTTTCCTTTCACCAGGTACACGACATTCTCACAAACATTTTTGGTATGGTCTCCAATTCGCTCCAGCGCGCGGGCGCACCAGGAGACCCGTAAAGTATTTTTGATTTCGCGCGGGTCTTCCATCATGCGGGTAATCAACTGCCGCATGATTGATTCAAATTCTTCATCGACTAATTTGTCAGATTCAATCGTTTTAAGGGCGTCATTTACGTCCATTCTGGCAAAGGCGTCCAGGGCTTCATGAAGCATGGTTTTAACATGATCGCCCAGATGCCTTAGTTCAACAAACTGGCTGGAACTGGCATTTTTGTCGGATAGCTTTACCGCAATATGTCCCAGCTTTTCGGCTTCATCACCAATCCGTTCCAGGTCGGTGATTGTCTTGATAATCGTCATCAATAAGCGTAAATCACTGGCGGCCGGTTGACGTCGCACCAGTATCTGAGTGCATTGTTCATCAATCGCTACTTCCATGGCGTTGACTTCAAAGTCTGACGAAGCTACTGCTTCAGCAATTTCTGTATCTGAAGTCAAAAGCGCCTTGAGACCATCGGCCACCTGCTTCTCGACCAGCCCCCCCATGGCCAGAACGTTACTGCGAACTTCTTCCAGTTCTTCGTTGAAACGTTGTGATATGTGATGTGTTAAATTTAGTTCATTGTCCATAGCTTCACCTTAACCAAATCGGCCAGTTAAATAGTTTTCAGTAAGTTCGTGTTCAGGGTTGGTAAATATCTTATTAGTCTCACCAATTTCAACCAGTTTACCCAGATGGAAATAAGCAGTCCGCTGCGATACACGGGCGGCTTGTTGCATTGAGTGAGTGACAATGGCGATAGTATAGTTCTGCCGTAATTCATCGATCAATTCTTCAATAATCGCTGTTGCAATCGGATCCA
>Ga0190283_1001308_pt1 | contig 11444 bp, 10 predicted proteins | sample 48691801_MG_FD_161669 | JGI IMG/M metagenome (GOLD analysis project Ga0190283, IMG submission 161669) | Hydrothermal vent microbial mat bacterial communities from Southern Trench, Guaymas Basin, Mexico - 4869-18-0-1_MG | ecosystem: Environmental > Aquatic > Marine > Hydrothermal vents >...
AAACATCAAACATCAAACATCAAACATCAAACATCAAACATCAAACATCAAACATCAAACATCAAACATCAAACATCAAACATCAAACATCAAACATCAAACATCAAACATCAAACATCAAACATCATTTCATAAGTCTGAGCTTATCTTTTTTTGAAGCATTGATCAGAACATTAAGATTATCTCCGGGATTTCCCTCCATCAAGACAATCATATCTATAATAGTGAGTGAAGGATATTTTCTGAGTTTCTCAATATCAGGGAATTCCGAAACATCGTCATCAATTTTTATAAAATGATTTTCGGCATTCATCCGGCCTATGATATCCTTAACCTCATCCACCTCGTTTGCGGCACTCATTAAAACTGACATCAGGGATCTGGACTGTTTGGATATATTTTCAGGCAACTCATTAAACTTTATAGAAAAAGAGCCTTTTTCAAGCAGGAAAATACGGATGATTGCCTGTTCTTCTGTGAAACTGCCCTGCCGTGCATGGATCAGAAAGCCGCTTTCAACATAAATTTCCCCGTCAATATCTTTCAGAAACAGACTGGCAGTTTTTGACCCGAACTCCATGCTTTGCAGGAGATCGGACAGTTCCACATCAGACAGGTTTCCCTCCATCATCCCTTCCACCCTGCGATAGCGTTCCGTACGGCGAAGAACAGCCATAACCCGTGCAAGGAATTCGGCACTGTCAATGGGTTTTGTTATATAATCATCAGCACCCTGTCTCAGCCCCTTTACCTTCAGATGCTGATGCTCCAAGGCACTCACAAGCATAATGGGAATATCCCTGAACTCGGTTTTTTTGATCTCTTCAAGAGCCTGAAATCCATTCATATCTGGCATTTCGATATCCATAAGGACCAGATCAGGCTGATGCTCTTTTATTTTTTTCAATCCTTGTCCGCCACTTTCTGCATGAATTACGTTGTATCCTGACATTTCCAGATTTTTTCCCATAATCAGATGCATGGTCGGATCATCATCAACAACCAGTATTGTGTAGCCAGCCAATATGTATCCTTTCTGCAAATATTTTTGCTGTCAACTGTATAAAGACCATTTTCAAAGTAAGGATAAAATAATATTCCATAACAGGATAAAATGTCAATTTTTTTGCAGTGATTCAGAAATTAAAATCTGCTTTCAGGGGAGGTCTGAAATCAGCCCTGCACCTTTTGGCACAAAGGGGCACAAAGCTTAAACCTGCACGTTCCCGGATCTGTCTGAGGGCAGGTGCGGGAGCCTCCCCTGAATCCGTTATAATCAGAATATTTTTAAGACACATGGCAACTTTCCTCCTTAAATTTTATAACTCATTATAACCTGATTGATAATGTTTGTGTCGGCATAAGGGACTCAGAAAAAACGCATTCCCCCAAAAATCTCGCAAAGGCGCAGAGAGGGGTTCCTCAGCCAGTTTTCCCGTGCCTTTTCTTTGCGCCTCTGCGCCTTTGCGAGAAATATGAGACAAAGGGACAATGCGTTTTTTCCGTGTTGCCGCATCCTCCTCACTTCCCATTTATAGTGCCCATCCTGACTGGTCACGAATCACCTCAGTTTTTCAAATTTTCATAAGGATGGGCATTTTTTACTTAATTCACAATTCTCAGTTATGTCCTTTCAAAACCCTGACGATCACCTCATTGTCAAAGACAGATTCAGGCTGATAACCTTTTCCAAGTTTTCCGTTTGCCTTCAGAAACGCTTTCAGTTTTACCAGATAGTCTGTCAGTCCGCCTCCGTCTCTGTTCCTCTCAAGCTGTTCTCTGACATCATGAATGCGGACAGAGGCGAGCATCTCTCTGAGGTCCCCGTCCGTGTAAGGCTCCTCACCTTCAAAGGTTTTCTCATTCAGAATTTTACGGTATTCATCCCAGTTTGTCCTGTCTTTACTCCATTTGACAGCTCTGATCCATCCTTCAAATATCTTTGCCAGAGACTCTTTCGGGATCGTCCGCAGAATATCGGTGCGCGCCACAAATCCTTCGGGAATGCAGCCGGGATAATCCGCACTTGTCGCCGCTATGACACCGTTCCCTTCCCGCTCGGCGCGTAATGCCTGCGGATTGTAATTGACGATAAGCATGAACTGTCCTTTTATAAATTTGTCAGACATTGTCTCAGGTTCCACCTCAATGAGATGGACATCGGAAAGCTTCAGATTCTCCGACCTGAAATACTGGTCAAGAAAATAAGTGACCGAAGGCTTGTTAAGATAAACGCCGACCGATTTTCCCTTCAGACTCGACGGGTCAAATCCCTTTCGGACGATAATTTTGTCACCCCCGTGAGACCAGTCCGTTTCTCCGATAATCGTGAGAGGTACCCCGCGGACATACATGCCAACCCAGCTGCCCATCATATCAAGTGCAATATGAATACGCTTTTTTTGCAATGCAATATTCAGTTCCCGGTTGTTTCCGAAATTGATCACTTCCACGTTAATCCCCTGAGCTTTCCAAAAACCTTTCACATCTGCAACATTCAGTGGTGAATAGGCTATCCAGTGAATCATTCCGATTTTATAAACATCTTCCTCAGCCAAAGCCTGCCTGACATAGCATGACGAGAAAATTAGACTCAGTATCACCAGACTGTTCAAAATCTTTTTACGCATCACAGTTGCCTCCTTTCTTCATAAGGGCTGTCTTTCACCCAGCCACCTTGTGTAAGCCTGATTTTTATCAGACAATTATAAAATACTCTTCCGCTAATACTTTGATACTGGGATGACAATGACATATTTTTACAAGAATATTTCTGATTCTAACGGATTTTGTGGCTACATAAGATTTCAGACAGCTGTGATCCCTGCAGACCGTAGATGAACGCTGATGCTCCCCAGTCTGACCGGCTGCACAGACCGTGAGCGTCTGTCTGCGTTCATCTGCGAATCATATCGGAAACCACAAAAACCGTTAGAACCAGAAATATTTTTGTTAAAAATCATAATTATCTGATATTAGGGACTCAGAAAAAACGCATTCCCCCAAAAATCTCGCAAAGGCGCAGAGAGGGGTTCCTCAGCCAGTTTTCCCGTGCCTTTTCTTTGCGCCTCTGCGCCTCTGCGAGAAATATGAGACAAAGGAACAATGCGTTTTTTCCGGGTCCCTTATTGATTTTTAAAAATCATGCCTTCAATGTCAGTGTTTTGGCTAAAACCAATAATATCAATATCTTATAAAAAAGTTGATCATTGAGTGATAATAAAATAATTCTGATTATAACGGATTCAGGGGAGGCTCCCGCATCTGCCCTCAGACAGATACTGCCGAACGTGCAGGTTTAAGCTTTGTGCCCCTTTGTGCCCATATGCATCAATCTGAAATCGTAACTGTCTGTTTTTATTTATCCATGATGTGCCGGACGGGGTTGCAAACCCCGTCCGGCAGTCTTAGCCTGATGCATATGGGGAGGCTCCCGGGCTGTCATTCCGGAAATATGACAGCGGATCGAAGGATGAAACGGATATCCAGAATCAAAGTATTGGCTAAAAAAAACCAGATTATTTTTAAATAGCAAAATTGCTGATTAAAGTCAACAGAAAAACAAAAGTATCTTACAGGATAAAATTAAAACATAAAATGATTTATTGATACTCAATGATCAAGTTTTTTTCTTATGCAGTATTCCGTGGCAGACAGCGGCTTTTACAATTCTGTAAGAACAAAAAATTTGATCATCAAGTGATAAAATCCGTCAGAATCAGCAATGTTCCAAGATATTCAAAAAAAAATTTGACTGATTACCGTTTAAAGATTATTTTTAGCAGATACAAAACTCGTCAGGCATCCTTCATTTAAGTACCCGGCCAAAAGTTTTCCGGGATTTTTACTTGGGAAAACAGCTTTCACAGACCGCGGATGAACACGGACGGGTCCGTGGCTGACAGTCTGTCTGCGTCCGTCTGCGGTTCACAATACAAAAGAGCAGGCCATTTCGCTCATTGCAAACTCTCAGTTTAATTTGAAATTATGAAACATCTTTTTGGAAATACCGGCGGACTGAAAGCAAATCAGATCCGCAGGCTTGAAAATTTTTACCGTCGTCGTGTTCCGCCTGAATATCTTGTTTCTTTGGAACTTGCGCGGGATATCACCAGGCTCTCATATAATATTCGCCGTCAGATCGGCCTTCTTATTGATCGTCTGGGAAAAATTGTTTATGTCCTTGTTGGGGATCAGCAGAAGATTGTCATTCCAGATACAAGCGACTATCGGAGTGCTCCGGGGCGTCTCAGGGGGCTGCGATGCGTCCACACCCATCTCAAAGATGAGGAGCTTACTCAGGATGATCTCACCGATCTTGCTCTTTTGAGACTTGATGTCATGGCGGCCATCACAATAACGAATGAGGGGCTGCCGGGGCAGGTTCATGTCGGACATATCCTGCCCAGAAGTTCCGACAACATGCCTTTTCAGATACTTCCGCCCTTTGGCCCCGGCCAATTGGACATCGGATGCCTTGAACTCATTCAGGCGATTGAGGATGAGCTTGCCCATATCCGGTCTTTATATGATGCGGATATCGGAAAAGAGCGGGCGTTTCTTGTCAGTGTGACAACAGCCCCCCGCCGTATTGCCAGGGAATCTCTGGCAGAGCTTGAGGAACTTTCCCTGTCCGGCGGCATTCATGTCGTGGAGACGGTGATTCAGCAACGCAAGAGGATTGATTCCAGATTTCTGATGGGGCGCGGGAAGCTCCAGGAACTTGCCATCATGGCCCTCCGGGAAGGCGCGACGATGTTCATCTTTGATCAGGAACTGAATGCGTCCCAGATACGTTCCATCACCGATCAGACAGACCTGAAAATCATTGACAGAACCCAGCTGATCCTTGATATTTTTGCCCAGCGCGCTCAGACAAGGGAGGGAAAGCTTCAGGTGGAGCTTGCCCAGCTCAAATACATGCTTCCGCGTCTGATTATAAAAAATACGGCCATGTCCCGTCTGACCGGCGGTATCGGGGGACGCGGTCCAGGCGAGACAAAGCTGGAAATCAACCGGCGCCGGGTCCGTGACCGGATTGTACGACTGGGGAAAGACTTGGGTCTTGTAAGGAAACAGCGAAAGCAGCAGAAGGCAAAGCGGAATAAAAAAGGTCTTCCGATCATCTCCATTATCGGATATACCAATGCTGGAAAGTCAACCCTTCTGAACACGCTTACAAAGAGCAATGTTCTCGCGGAAAGCCGGCTTTTTGCCACGCTGGATCCTTCAAGCAGGCGGCTCAGGTTCCCCAGGGACACAGAGGTTATCATTACTGATACTGTGGGATTCATCAGAGACCTGCCCAAAGACCTGATGGTTGCCTTTCGTGCGACTCTGGAAGAACTTGAAAGTGCAGACATTCTGCTCCACGTCATTGATATCAGCAATCCCCGTTTTGAAGAGCAGATCAAATCAGTGGAACGCATACTTGACGATCTTGATCTGGACAAAATCCCTGTTCTATGCCTGCTGAACAAGCAGGACCGGGTTGAAAAGGAAACCATTGAACAACTAATCAGAACTCTTGAGGGGACAGCCATTTCAGCCAATGACAGATCAACGCTGATACCCCTTATTGAAAAAATGGAGGCGATGATACAGCAATCTGTGTGACCTTCTCATTTCCCTGATTACAGGAGGTCAACATGCAGGAAAACCATAAAATTAATGACCGATTACGAATGCTTTCCCCTGCGGAAAAGCGGAGAGGACGGGACTGCAAACCTCGATCCTGCAAATCTCCTGCTGTCCGTGGAAACAAAAAAACGTCTCGCAAGCTGGGCAGAGCGGCCTCTCCCTTTTCTCCCGGACCAACATTATAACGGTGGATTTTACCTGACTTCAAAATTCTCAGGGCCTTTTCAATCCCTACATCACTGATAGGTTCCTGTAAAGTAAAATCCTTTGTGAACTTTTTTATTTCTGTGTCATCCATGATTTATTCCCATGTATATTGATCCTGTTTGTCAGTTAGGAACTGTGACTTTCCCGTTCTCGCTCCTGGCGGATTGAGCTCGCTCCTGGCGGATTGACAAATCCGGCAGACGGCTCGGATTTGCCAATCCGAGCCGAGCATACCAACTTTCGTTCTCGCTCCTGGCGGATTGAGCTCGCTCCTGCCGGATTGACAAATCCGGCAGACGGCTCGGATTTGCCAGCCAGAGCAGCATTGACCAGCCCTGTCAGTTTGTCCTGGTCACAGCTTATCAAAGCATCTTGTATTGCATTAATGTTTGACATTTTTTTTCTCCTATATTAATTAATTGGGGATTCAGGAATTTGGGATCTCAATCCCAAACCCCTGATCATGTTTAATTGTTCCGGACTCAGTTATGCATGATTTGTGCCATAATATATCATTCAATGAAAGAAAAAGTGATGACCAAATTATCTGACTGATTTTATTCAGTATCAATTTTTTTTTGTTGGGGCAGGATTATGAGGTCAGAAATTCCATGGACAATTCTATTTTTCCCAAGCCATGAAACTGGCTAAAGGAAATGAAACCCGTGCGGCAAAACTCCTGAATCTCAAACACCATACATTTCGATATCAGTTCAGGAAAATGATGGACTTATTATAACAGAGACCTCAGCCGGACCGTCATTCCGGGGAAAATCGGCAGCCTCGGGAATGACAGGTGCGGCCCGGCGGGCCTTCATGGCAGAAATGACCCTGAAATATTGCGGAGGCAGCGCATGGCAGGCGGAAAGAGTGTTCGGCCGGTCAAAATACACAGTCACCACCGGACTGGGTGAGAAACGCACCGGAATAATCTGCCTCGGATCCCGGCCGGCCTGATTCTCTGGGAGAAAAGGGTTCGGCCTGAGTGACGATGACCGGCAGTCCGCCGAAGAAACCCGGCTTTTCCGTGTTCCACCTCCCCAAAAGGCGTTATAATCAGTTTTTTTAAACCCGCTGTTATAAGCCCAAGGCTATTCTTGGGACTATCAGGAGCCTGAATGAACAAGGAGAAAACAAAATGGACAAAAAATTGTTTCAGGAAAGAGTCAAATCCCTCTCCTCTTTTTCTTATGCCAGAGCAGAAGCCGCAGACGCTTTTGGCGAAGCTCTGATGAATCTGGATGACTGGGGCCTGTACCGCATCAACCCCATCCGATTTGCAAAAGATCACGATCTGGATCCGAATGAAGCAGCAGACTTGTTCATCTGCGCTTCGAGGATAGGACTTTTTGATCTGACATGGAATCTGATCTGCCCGGCCTGCGGCGGCATACTGAGTGCAACGCCCTCCATAAGTCAGTTGAACAGAGAGCTTTTCCACTGTGCATTGTGCAATATTGATGTTCCCATCATATTGGATGATTATGTTGAGATTACATTTACAGTCAGTCCCAATGTTCACGAGACAGACATCAATCTTTATGAGAACCTTGACAGCTTTCAGCGAGCATCCTTTTCGGAAAATTTAAAACCGTCAAAACGCATGAGAGATGCCTTGTCGGGATGCCATGTTGCTTTCTCCTTTGTCAATCCGGGAGAGTATCAGACCTTTGAATTTCAGGCAAAACCGGACACGCTCTACAGACTGGCAAGCGTTCATGTCAATTCAGCGGTTTCCCTTTGCATTGACAGTTCCGAAAAAAATTCAGAGAACCCGGCAATACATGTTCACGCGTCTCAAGAAGGTTTCTCCCCTCAGGAGGTGCAACTGCACCCGGGCCAGGTGACACTGTATGTCCACAATACCTGTCCGTCGCCCATAGGTGTGATGATCTTTCTGGCCGACTATCCTGTGCTGTATAAAATTGAGAAAGAATCGCCTCCGACGTGGGCCCCGTTTCTTACCGGCAAAATGCTTCTTAACAATCAGGCATTCCGCAGTCTGTTCAAAATGCAGGATCTGGCGACGAATCTGAAACTCTCCGTACGCAGTCTGACCATGCTTTTCACCGATCTCAGAGGATCAACTGAAATTTATGACACAGTGGGAGATATGCGGGCATACCAACTGATCCAGGATCATTTCACTATCCTTGAGACATCTGTCCGAAAGCACGCCGGAGCCATCGTCAAGACAATGGGCGATGCGATCATGGCATCTTTTTCCGAACCGAGAAACGGCATCATGGCCGCGATTGACATGATGGACGGCATCAGGAACATGACAGGAGATGGAAAAGATGAACTGGGGCTTAAAATAGGCCTGCATGAAGGCCCTGCGCTGACCGTCAACAATGACGGGAGACTGGATTATTTCGGACAGACGGTGAATATAGCGGCCAGGGTACAGGGACTGGCTCAGGCCGAGGAAATATGGGTGAGTGAATCGGTGTTCAATGCTGACGGGGTAAAAACGCATCTGCTCGACAACAGCTATGGACACGAGGCGCATTCTGTTGTTCTCAAGGGTGTCGGACAGCGTGCAAATGTTTACAAATGCAGGTCCCTCACCAAGACCGAGCCGGAACAGCCTGAATTATGATGCGGAGCCTCCGGATTAACGGATTTTGTGGCTGCATAAGATTTCAGACAGTCACAATCCTGAAAGCCGGTCTGAAGGACAGCCTTCACAGACCGCGGATGAGCATCTGCGTTCATCCGCGGTTCAGTCCGTATCGGAAATCACAAAAACCGTTAGAACCAGGAACAATTTGCAAAATTGTTCTGCACTTCCCGGCTGCTTTCCAGGTAGATAATTGTCAGGGCTTTTGCAGTATTCCGAGGATAATTGTAAATATTTTTTCCATATCCTCCGGTACACGGTAAGTATGCAAATCCTTATGGATGCTCTTTGTTTTTCTTTCCAAAACACCAAAACGCCAAAGCTCACCAATACTCACTGCTCCGTAAAGCAGTTCCGGGGAGCCTTCCTCCTCATACTTGTCCAATGCAATCATTTCTGCTGTGAGCTGATTAAAGCCTTTGTCCAAATCACCTTTTTTTGCCTCTATGACTATGAGTTCCTGGCCGGAGCGTATGAGATAATCCAATGAGCCGCCTAATTTATCATCAATTTCAATGTGATATTCCACATTTATTTTTGCTTTCACATGGCGAATAATCCCCCACAGAACCGGAGCAATCATGAACTCTCTTTTTGCCATTTCAGAATTTAATGTGATTTTTGGCAGTATCTCATAAAAATTTTCCTGCAATTTCGTTATTTCTTCCTGATCCACTTTTTTTGCGGCTGGCAAATCAAGTATCTTTATATCAAATGAATATCCGAACTCAGAAACTATTTCTTCTGTCGGATTATTCAGATCAAAATAATCAGTGAATGTATATTTTTTATCTTTTTTGAAAACTGATTTTCCCATATCTTTAATTTCCTGAAATTTTGTGACCTGTGCGTTTACAAGAAAAAGTGTGTTGTCTGTGGAATGTCCATAACATCGTTCCCTCTGAAATTAACTGATAAATAATCATTATTCGCAAAAGGTGAATATAAAAGCAAGTAAAAATAAAAATATTCGCTGAAAACGAATTTTAATATTGACATGGCAGATATTATTCGCTGAAAATGAATTTCAGACAAATTGAAATACCCGGCTAAAAGTTTTCCGGGATTTTTTTCTTGGGAAAAACAGCTTTCACAGACCGCTGATGAGTCCGTGGCAGACAGGAATCTGCGGTTCCTCATATGCAGATATCTGAAAATATATGACCAGGCACTTAGCACTTCATGTTCATCCCCCATCTCGCCCGGCTTGGGTTGCCAAATCCAGGTCGGCGGGATTTGGCAATCTGCCAAACTCGTTCTCAGGCTCCTCCCTGTGAACGAATACCAGCCATTCCCCCCTTGACAAACCAAAGCTTTTCCATCAAATATTAAATTAACAGATATTCGTTGCCAGTGATCCGTTGCAATCACTGACCATTCACCATTCATAATCCACCATTTTATTTTAAGGATAGCATAATGAAAACAGAAAACTTCCCCAAAGAAATCCAACCGTATATCATTCCGGAGCAAAAGGGACAGATGATATACCGCTGTCTGGGTTGCGGCCATGAGCATGGCATTGAAAAACTGCTTTACACCTGCCCGGACTGCGGCCAGGTGCTTCTGATTTATGACAATCAGTCTGATCGCTTAAAGGAAACCCCGGGAGAGGTATGGCGTCAGATTTTTGATTATCGCAAGATGCTGAAAATACCTGCTTTAAAAGGCATTTATCTTTACCATGAATTTATCGGCCCGGTGATTCCCCTTGAATCTGTGGTCTGGCTGGGCGAGGGGCATACGCCCGTTGTGGAGGCCAACGCGTTTATGCAGGAAAAAGCCGGGGCCAAATTTTATTTTAAAAATGACGGCCAGAATCCCAGCGCGTCTTTCAAAGATCGGGGAATGGCAAGTGCTCTGAGTTATATCAATTTCCTGATTCAGACCGGAAAAATTTCCGATGTGCTGGCGATATGCGCTTCCACAGGTGACACTTCCGCTGCAGCTGCGCTCTATGCGTCCTATCTCAAGCCGAATATCAAATCCGCGGTGATTCTTCCACACAAAAAAGTGACACCCCAGCAGCTCTCCCAGCCCCTGGGGAGCGGAGCCTCTGTTTTTGAAATACCGGGCGTGTTTGATGACTGCATGAAAGTGGTGGAAAATCTTGCAGAAAATTATAATGTCGCGCTTCTCAATTCAAAAAATGCATGGCGAATTCTGGGACAGGAGTCCTATTCTTATGAAATCGCACAGGATTTTGAATATGACATGGCAGACAAGGTCATCATTCTTCCCATTGGAAACGCGGGCAATATTACCGCTGTGATGAGCGGATTCCTGAAATTTTATGAAACCGGCATCATCACCACCCTTCCGAAAATTATCGGTGTGCAGTCGGAACATGCGAACCCGGTTTATCTTTATTATAGGGAACCTGATGCAAAAAACCGCAAATTCACCCCCGTGACTGTCAGGCCGAGCGTGGCCCAGGCCGCCATGATCGGCAATCCGGTTTCCATGCCGAGGGTGATCCTTATGACAGATATTTATAATCAGAAAGCAGGAGAGCAGAAGGTTTTCTTTGTCGAGGTGGCAGAGCAGGATATCATGGACTGGGAACTGCTGGCAAACCACAACGGCCATATTGCCTGTACCCACGGCGGTGAGTCTCTGGCCGGGCTTGTTGCGGCCCGGAAGCATGGATTTATTGGAAAAAATGACATCGCTGTGCTGGATTCAACCGCCCATGCACTCAAATTTGCAGGATTTCAGGAGATGTATTTTGAAGACAAATTCCCTGATGAATTTGAAATTTCCCCCAAATCAGAGCTGATGAACGCTCCCACCATTGTCCGTCCTAGAGACCTTGAGAAAGTTCCGGGTCCCGGTGTACCCATCAGAGGAGAGGATTTTGAGCGGTTTGTGAGGCGGACGGGTGAGGAGATTGCGAGAATGTTGGATCTGGAAAAGGTGTGAAAAACTCTTAGGCGGAAGACCTGCAAGATTTTCAAAACCTCGCAGGTCTGTA
>Ga0190283_1001310_pt1 | contig 11431 bp, 5 predicted proteins | sample 48691801_MG_FD_161669 | JGI IMG/M metagenome (GOLD analysis project Ga0190283, IMG submission 161669) | Hydrothermal vent microbial mat bacterial communities from Southern Trench, Guaymas Basin, Mexico - 4869-18-0-1_MG | ecosystem: Environmental > Aquatic > Marine > Hydrothermal vents > Microbial...
GTCGGTCAAAAATACCAAAATGTCGCCTTCGATAATAAGTGAAATATAACTATAATGATTATAGGGTTAATTCTTGATGGTTGCCCTTAACTGGTATATTATTTTTGTACTCAACCTAATCGGGAAATGCTATAACGCTAATTTTTTAGCAATTCTAATGTTTTTTAACATATTTTTTTATGAAACTCAATGCTCAAGCTTTTCAAAAAACCACGTTCCTACTTCGATTGTATATAAAAAGGATTTAAACCATTAACGACTTTTAAAATTAAGATTAATTGGTTGATAAATTTTAATTAAAATGTATAATTAAAATTATACATGAACCTATCCAGCCCTATTCAAAAATGCAAAATCATGAATAAAAATAGTTTGTTTTTTGATCAAAAAACACTGGATAGGTTCATGAACATATGTACTCTATAAGTTGTATTCTATAAAAGGTTCAAATAAATGCTAGAACTCAATCTCAATTTTTTGGATCCACAACACTTCACCGTCAGTCTTATTAATGACAATAGACGTGAAGAAACGAAACGGTTAGGATTTACCTCGCCGGTTTCTAAAAAAGGTCAACAACATCTCCGTTGGTACTCAGAAAAATATGTCACCGGTGCAGACATAGATTCTGATACAGCGCAGAAGATTGTCAAACAATTACCTATATTAGGTAAGACATTGTTTAATAAGGTGTTTTCTAAAAAAGCGGCTTATTATCTCTTTAAAAAATTTAAAGATATTCAAGCAGAAGACCGCTTGTTGACAATCACAGCAGATCACCCGGCTATTTTATCATTGCCCTGGGAATTGCTACATTCTCCCAACAGGGGGGGGCATTTTTTTCTGGATGAAAAGCCCCCCTTTTCTATTCGTCGCCGTATGCAAGGGGCTGGTAATCAATTGTTTACCATTAACCCCAAAAACCAATTACATATCTTATTTATTGTTAGTCATTCTAGTCAGGCTGATGAAGAAACTAAGCCTCGCACCCAAGCCATATTAGATGGCTTAGAAAAACACTTAGCCGGGCAAATCACGCTAGAATTTTTGCGCCCCCCCACTTTGAATAATTTACAAAAAAGGCTAGAAAACCAGACTTTACCACATATTGATATTGTGCATTTTAACGGGTGCAGCCAATTTGATGAGATGGGCAATTTAGAAAATGAGGCTAAGATAGCCTTTAGTTTTCTATCCGAAGCTTTGAAACAAGAAGCAAATAGCATCGAAATGGGTCAAAATACCGGTTACTTATGCTTTGAAAATGACAATGGTAATAGTCATTTGGTGCCAGCGCAACTATTCGCGAATCTGCTCAACCGTCATCAAGTTCCTTTGCTGATTTTGTCAGCCCAACCTGGAACAGATGAAAAGTCCAATAACATGGACAGCCTAACAGCCCAATTAGCGGCAACGGGTATCCCTTTTGTATTGGCGATGCGCTATTCGATGTTAACACCTGCCACGCAAAAATTATTTAAGGCTTTTTATGAAAATCTGGTACTCGGTCAAAAAATTGGCAGGGCTTTGGATATGGCGCGGCTTGCCTTATATCAAGAAACGGAACGACTCGAAATTCCGCGTTTTAAGGAACGAGTGATAATCCATTTACAAGACTGGTTTTTACCGGTATTGTATCAGCAAACACCTGATTCCGCTTTACTCATACCATCAGATAGTAAGTATTCTGAAAATACTTGGCTTTTACAAAACAATTTGCCCAAACCGCCTACGGCAGGATTTTTTGGACGGTGTAAGGAAATGTTAATTATTGAACGCCAATTTGTACGGGGTACACGACGTATCACTATCAATGGTGTTGAGGGACAAGGTAAAACCCAATTAGCACAAGAAGCCGGTCGTTGGCTACATCACACCTGTTTCTTTAAATGTGTGGTATTTATAGATTTTGCGAATTATCAAGGGGTTGATCCGGTAAGCCTGGCAGTGAGTGTGATAGCGTCGGTGTTACAAAAGCAGTTATTAAATGCAGATGCCGCCACTCAAGCCTTACGCCGCGTACCGACTTTATTGATTTTCGATAATTTGGATGCGTTAGTCGAACCTAGCACCCCGATTTCAAATGCTGGAACGGTACCCGCTTCACTCACAGGGATTGGGAGCCAAACTCGGGATTCCTCCCCTGGCTTTCAAACGGGAATAGGTGCTACGGATCCCCTTCTCCTTAATCTTAATAACGTGGAACAAAATTCGCCTAGCTTGCAAACAGGAACAGAAACAACAGACTCCCTTCTTTTTGAAAAAGTGGATAAAATTGCCAATGCTTCGCAAACAGAGAACAAAAAACCAGGCTCTATCCTTTTTAATAAAGAAAGACTTGGAGGCATTGCCGGTGCTGCGAAGCAAACCGAAACCACAGGCTCATCCCCAATTCCCAATTCCCAATCTCCAATTCCCCAGGCAGGTATTGCACAACTCCTTGATATTGCTAAGAAATGGTCAGAAGTGGGTCAAAGTCGTCTGCTCATTATCAGGCGCCGCGCTCAACACCATGCTGGTTTTTCAAACATGGGTAGCTTAAAGCACCATCAATTTACGCTTGAAAGCTTAGATAAAACAGGGGCATCTTGCTATTTCAATGCCCTGATGCAATTGCCACCCAATCCTGCTTTTGGTATGCCCAAATCGGAGGAAGTCGAAAAACTGCTTGAGCAAGTTCATAATCATCCCTTATCGATCAAGTTGTTAGCGGGCAGACTGAAAAACGACAGCGTCAGTACTTTGAGTGAGCGTTTAAAATCGTTGTTAATCACATTACCAACTAACGGTTCTCCTGAGGAAAAAGCCCTTGCGGCATCGTTCCATTTAGCCCTGGAAAAATTAGATCCCTATAAACCATGGTTATCAAAAATGGGGGTATTTCAGGATGGTGCCTTTGAAAATGTTTTACAATCCATTACGGATATTCCCAAAGCACAATGGGAATCCTTACAGCAAGATTTAGAAAACACAGCCCTGATTCAACCCGAGAATTTAGAAGGGGTAACGGTTGCTTATCTTCATATTCAACCTCGTTTAGCACAGAAACTATGGGCGCAATTATCTCATCAGGACCAACAGGCATTAAGTGCCCGTTATTGTCAGGGCTACTACGAATTAGCTCGATTTTTATACGATGAAGGAAACAATAATCCCCATCAAACCCGTGCCATAGAACGCAAAGAATTGCCTAATCTACTCCGTGCGGTTCACTTAGCCTTAAAAAGTGGAACTAATTGGCATAAGGACTTTGCTAACTATGTTCAATCATTCCTAAATGATTTTGGCATAAAAAGTGACTTGGACAATTTGACCACGCAGGTCAAGAAAACCGTGCCGCCAGGTGATTTTAAAAATTGGTTTATAAGCCGTTCTGATCAAGGTGAACAGTTTTACGCAGCCAATCGCTATGAAGAAGCACAAGCGGTTTTTGAAGAAATCCTAGAACAGCTAGATGAAACCCCTTCTTATCATCGGTGCATCACAATGGGCTGGTTAGGACGTTGCCTAGCAGAACAAGGCGAATTTGAATTATCGGCAGATTACTTGCGTCAAACGGTGTCGGATTTAGGGCAAATAGAATCTTCTCAAAAAGTCAGGCTCGAAATGGGGCGCATGCAAACTTATTTAGCAACGGTGCTAAAAGAGATAAAAGACTACAACGGTGCCAGAGAAGCTTATGAAATCGCTTTGTCCATCGTGAAAGAGATACAAGATACTCGCAATGAAGCCGTTATACAAAGCCAATTGGGTACCTTAGGCAAATTACAAGGCTATCCAGAAGAGGCAGAACAACGCTACCATTACGCCTTACCATTGTTCCGACAATTAAATGACCTCAAATCGGAGGCTAATGTATGGCATCAATTAGGGGCTGTTTATCAGGATCGTCAACAATGGGAGCCAGCGGCACAAGCTTATTTACAAGCCGCTGACATCAGAGAAAAACAAGCCGATCTCACAGGGGCAATAGCGTCTTGGGTTCAATTAGCCCAAGTCAATCGCGCCCTGGGTAATTTGCCAGAAGCGGAACGATGGTATCGCAAAGCAATTGAAGGCGGCAAGTCTAAAGCAGATTGGCTCAATGTTTCAAAATGGTTTCGCGACCTCGCTGAATTGTTACTGCTCCAACCTCAACGCTTAGTAGAAGCATTCACATTGGCAGAAGCTGGTTTATCCATTGACAAAACCCTTAATCCTTCAGAAGCGGAAATTTGGAAAGCCTATATTCTCCTGGCTAAAATTGCAGAACAACAAAATAATACCCTCCAAGCCCAAAATTTCCGTAGTTTGGCACGAAGAGCCAAAGTCAACACAAGTGACTCTCATGAGGAGCTCCAACAGCACCAACAATTGATTGAAGCCGTGCTACAAACGGTTGCTCAACCCAAATTACGCTCCCAATTGGATTTGATGTTACAACAGCGTGAAGGTAAGGGTTGGACTAGCTTAGTTGCCGCCATTCGTCAAATATTGAAAGGCGAGAGAGATTGGGATAAATTATGTGATCGTGAATGCCTAGATTCGACGGATGCTGTCATTATGCAAAAAATCCTGCAAGAGCTATCTTAATGGTTAATGGTGAATAGACATGTTCAGATAAATATTTTAGCTTTAAGACCTGCCAGGTTTTGAAAACATGGCAGGTCTGATAACTTTTATTTTCCTGAAAAACTATAGACATCTCCCGAAATAATTTTGAGGTTTGTGCAGAAGCGTTACAAGTTGAACCGATTTTTTTTCTCATACCCACACAGCAAAAATTTCTTTATCCTGAAACTGAATCAGTTCATCTTTGTAGCTTTTGCCCTTGTTGAAATCATAAATGAGCAGATAGCCCTGTTTGAGCGAGTAGATATCCAAATAATCACTGAGCTGTTGTAAGCCTTCTTGATGATATTTTTGTCCATACCACCGTTTTAGTTCAATGACATACCGTTTGTTTTGATAAGTGATCACGATATCCATGCGTTGTTCATCTGCTACGGTGGGTTCTTTGAACTCAAAGCCTTTGCCGTTCATGATTGGTTTAAGAAAGGCTAAAAACAATAATCGCCCTTCTCGTTCCAAAAATTTGACATCCCGATGGGAATGGTTTTCTTGCATAAAGGCTTGAAATCGCTGTAATATCAGCTTAACATCCAAACCTTCAGCGGTATAATATTCAGGTCCGCCGAAACCATTAATGTTCCCATATTGGGTTAGCATGGATTTCGAGAGCATGTAGGCATAAATCCGCTGCTCGAAAATGCGGTTATGGACGTGACAACCTCCCTGCTTTGAGGGTCTCAAGATGCCATATAAATGAGCCAAATTAATCACTGGGTTTGCAATGGTAAAGTTAAGACTTTTGCCATTAATGACGATATGGAAAATCAGCTCATACAACTCCCGATTATTCTCCAAATTTTTGCTCAAACTGTCAAACAAGGTGGTCGTGTAGCTACCATCTACTATCATTTTGAAGGCGGTTTCTACATCATCAAGCCACCAGTTTTTATCAGCCCGATTGGGGATAATTTCTTCGTCGATAAATTTACACAGTTTACTAACCAGGTAGGGATAACCTGATGTATAGTAATATAATTGCTCCGCAATAGCTGAGATGTCGAACTGTATTTGCTTATCGATGCTGTAATCCTGCAACATGGTTTCAATCTCATGCGGCGCAAAACTTAAATCAACCTTAAAGTCAACCGCAATATTCCAGGGGCTGTTGTAGCCTGAAGTTTCATCAGGGCGGAGCTTTCTCTTAAGGGTTTTTATGTCATGCACCCCGGCTAAAATGATTGATTGGAAGCTGTGATCACGTCCTTCGTTTTGTTGTAAATATTTGCTTCGTAGCATACTCAGGAAATCTAAAAAAAGTTGGTTGTTGCTACTTTTATCCACTTCATCAATCAATAGCACCAACGATGTTTGCGGGAACATATCCCGCTTAAGTTTGGTAATAAATTGTGATAGCAGAGGCAAAGTGTTGGTATTTTCCAAATATTGGGTGGTAAATTGGGCAAGTTCTGACTGGTGTAAAAACTCAAACTCTTGAATAAATAACTCTAGGAAGAGCCGTATAAATTTCTCGACATGTTGGTGTGTATTGGTATCAATCCCCTCAAAGCTAATCTTTAAGGCGACACAATCATCCCGCCGGTTTAGTTGTTCGGCGAGTAAAAACAGGGTTGTCGTTTTGCCAAATTGACGCGGTCGATTGATGGTGAAATATTCGCCATACTCCACAAGTTGAATAACTTGCTTCAGTTTGACGGATGTATCAACCATGTAATGTCGATAAGGAATACAGAGTCCTGTATCATTGAATCTTTTTTGCATCATTTTATCCTTGTTATAGCGTTTTTCATTTGGGTGAAATACAAAAAAAGGCAACCATAAAGGATTGCCCCTACAATAGATGTACTTCGCTATTAAGGGAAATGCTATATGTTCAGATTTTGTGAGTGGTATAAACCTGCCAGAACTTAAATATCTGGCAAGTTGAACCGATTTTTTTCTCATACCCACACAGCAAAAATTTCTTTATCCTGAAACTGAATCAGTTCATCTTTGTAGCTTTTGCCCTTGTTGAAATCATAAATGAGCAGATAGCCCTGTTTGAGCGAGTAGATATCCAAATAATCACTGAGCTGTTGTAAGCCTTCTTGATGATATTTTTGTCCATACCACCGTTTTAGTTCAATGACATACCGTTTGTTTTGATAAGTGATCACGATATCCATGCGTTGTTCATCTGCTACGGTGGGTTCTTTGAACTCAAAGCCTTTGCCGTTCATGATTGGTTTAAGAAAGGCTAAAAACAATAATCGCCCTTCTCGTTCCAAAAATTTGACATCCCGATGGGAATGGTTTTCTTGCATAAAGGCTTGAAATCGCTGTAATATCAGCTTAACATCCAAACCTTCAGCGGTATAATATTCAGGTCCGCCGAAACCATTAATGTTCCCATATTGGGTTAGCATGGATTTCGAGAGCATGTAGGCATAAATCCGCTGCTCGAAAATGCGGTTATGGACGTGACAACCTCCCTGCTTTGAGGGTCTCAAGATGCCATATAAATGAGCCAAATTAATCACTGGGTTTGCAATGGTAAAGTTAAGACTTTTGCCATTAATGACGATATGGAAAATCAGCTCATACAACTCCCGATTATTCTCCAAATTTTTGCTCAAACTGTCAAACAAGGTGGTCGTGTAGCTACCATCTACTATCATTTTGAAGGCGGTTTCTACATCATCAAGCCACCAGTTTTTATCAGCCCGATTGGGGATAATTTCTTCGTCGATAAATTTACACAGTTTACTAACCAGGTAGGGATAACCTGATGTATAGTAATATAATTGCTCCGCAATAGCTGAGATGTCGAACTGTATTTGCTTATCGATGCTGTAATCCTGCAACATGGTTTCAATCTCATGCGGCGCAAAACTTAAATCAACCTTAAAGTCAACCGCAATATTCCAGGGGCTGTTGTAGCCTGAAGTTTCATCAGGGCGGAGCTTTCTCTTAAGGGTTTTTATGTCATGCACCCCGGCTAAAATGATTGATTGGAAGCTGTGATCACGTCCTTCGTTTTGTTGTAAATATTTGCTTCGTAGCATACTCAGGAAATCTAAAAAAAGTTGGTTGTTGCTACTTTTATCCACTTCATCAATCAATAGCACCAACGATGTTTGCGGGAACATATCCCGCTTAAGTTTGGTAATAAATTGTGATAGCAGAGGCAAAGTGTTGGTATTTTCCAAATATTGGGTGGTAAATTGGGCAAGTTCTGACTGGTGTAAAAACTCAAACTCTTGAATAAATAACTCTAGGAAGAGCCGTATAAATTTCTCGACATGTTGGTGTGTATTGGTATCAATCCCCTCAAAGCTAATCTTTAAGGCGACACAATCATCCCGCCGGTTTAGTTGTTCGGCGAGTAAAAACAGGGTTGTCGTTTTGCCAAATTGACGCGGTCGATTGATGGTGAAATATTTACCTTTTTCTACAAAGGCAATAATCTGCTTAAGTTTCTCTGAATTATCGACCATGTAATGACGGCTGGGAATACATAAACCAGTATCATTAAACTCTTTTTGCATCATTTTCTCCTTGTTATGTTCAGATTTTGTGAGTGCTATAAACCTGCCCAAAGCCATTAAGTTAAGGGCAGACACACAGGTCGGCACCGAAAAACCCTGCGTATTCTATTGTTTTCTGTGCTAACTTATGTGTTCGCCATGGCTTAACTTAATGGCATTGGGGAGACATTCCCCTGCACAGGGCAAGGTAAATACTCGTTTATCTTCCAAACGTAGTGCGGTTAATGCGCCACCCCAGACACATCCTGTGTCAAGCGCATAGACGTTATTATCGGCATAGTAGCCCAGGGTTGACCAATGTCCCAAAATAATTTGCATATCACGACTGGCACGGTGAGACCACAAAAACCAAGGTTTATCTTCATCATCATGGGTAGGTGCTCCCTTTTTTTTCAGGGCTAACTTGCCTTTAGCATTGCAATAACGTAATCGTGTCAAACAATTTGTTATAAAACGTAACTTCTCCCACTCTGTTAATTTATCAGACCATTTTTTTGGGTTATCGCCATAGAGATTAGCTAAATATTTTTTATACTTTGAACCACGTAGTATTTTTTCAATTTCTGTTGCATATTGACGCGCTTGTAATAAATCCCATTGTGGCGGAATGCCCGCATGTATCATGGTTAATCCAAAATCAGGCGCATGGTGAAGAAAGGGACGGTAGCGTAACCAAGTGAGTAATTCTTCACTATCCGGCGCTTCTAAAATGGGTGTGAGTGTATCTTTAGGTCCAAGATAATCAGAATTTCCGTGTGCGACTGCTAGTAAGTGCAAATCATGATTACCCAAAACAACAATGGTTCGTTCTTTTAAATTTTTAAAAAAACGTAAGACTTCTAAGGAATTTGGACCGCGATTAACTAAATCACCAGTAGACCAAAGAACATCTTTATCAGGATTAAACTGGATAAGTTCAAGTAGTTGTTGTAATTCGGTATAACAACCTTGTATATCACCAATTGCATAAGTTGACATTGTTTTAATATTTAAACGTTTAAGATAATTGTAGGGACTGTTTGTGAAAAATTACCACAGGTGGAACCTGTGGTAACTGTAAACGGCTTTTGAGGGATGTCCGTTTCTTAACACACTTTAACCTGTGACATTTCCTTTCCATCAGTATCATGCAAATGCACGGCGCAGGCTATACACGGATCAAAACTATGAATGGTACGTAAAATCTCCAAGGGTTGTTTGGCATCATGTAGTGTATGCCCTTGCAATGCGGCTTCATAGGCCCCCATCTGTCCCTGGGCATCCCTGGGGCCTGCATTCCAAGTACTTGGGACAACGGCTTGATAATTCGCAATTTTTTCGTTTTCTATCACAATCCAATGGGCTAAGGCCCCACGGGGTGCTTCTGTGTAACCGACACCCTTAGTTTGCAGGGGCCAAGATGCGGGTTCCCAAAGTTGTTCATTAAAAGTCTTGGTATCACCTGCCTTGATATTGGCAATCAGGTTGTCATACCAAACTGGCATGGTATCGGCGATGATTTGAGTTTCTAAGGTACGGGCTGCGGTACGTCCCAATGTGGAAAATAAGGCTTCTATTGGTACATCCAATTCTTTCAAGGTATAATCTACCAGGGCTCGTGTTTGTTCATGCTCGGTGGCATAAAGCATTAATATCCTCGCTAAAGGGCCGACTTCAACGGCATGAATGGTACCATCTGGGCCTTTCCAACGGGGCGATTTTAGCCATGAGTAGGCTTTGTCAACTTCTAATTGGCTATAGGGCGGTGTTGGGCCGGTATAATTCAGTTCTGTTTCACCCTCGTAGGGGTGCAAACCCTGGTCTTTACCACCACTATAGTTATACCAGGCATGAGAAACATATTCCTGAATTTGATCTGGGGCATTGAGGTCCAGTTCGTGAATAGTGGATAAGTCACGATTTAAAATCACCCCTCTAGGAATTAAAAGGCTAGATAGATCATCCATACCTTTTTCTGAAAAATCCCCATAAGTCATAAAGTTACCCAGTCCTTCGCCTTTGCTAGCCCAATCTTTATAAAAACCGGCAATTGCCAAGGTGTCGGGAACATAGACTTGCTCCACAAAATCACGCATTAAGGTAATTATTTCTTGCACTTGTGCCAATTTTTTGGCATTGATAGCAGAATCAGAATCTAAGTCAATGGGACAAGGGACACCACCCACTAAGAAATTGGGGTGCGGGTTTTTACCTCCAAAAATCGTGTGTAATTTAGCGGCTTCACGTTGCCAAGCGAGTGCTTCTAAATAATGGGCAAACGCCATTAAATTGACTTCAGGGGGTAATTTATAAGCCGGATGTCCCCAATAACCTTGGGAAAAAATTCCAAGTTGTCCACTTTCTACAAACTTTTTCAGTTTGATTTGCATATCGGAAAAATAGCCAGGGGAAGATTTTGGGTAGTGGCTAAGTGATTGGGCGAGCTCAGATGTCTCTTTTGGATTAGCCTTTAAGGCGGAAACAATATCAACCCAATCTAAGGCATGTAAATGATAAAAATGCATCACATGATCATGTACAAATTGGGATGCTATCATTAAATTGCGTATGAGTTGGGCATTGGGTGGCAGCGTGTAATTGAGCGCGTTTTCTACCGCTCGTACCGAGGCAATACCATGCACTAATGTACATACACCGCATATCCGTTGAGTAAAAGCCCAAGCATCACGCGGATCGCGTCCTTGTAAAATGATTTCAATACCCCGTACCATTGTGCCGGATGAATAGGCGGATTGAATCGTTTTTCCCGTTTCATCCATTTCGGCTTCGATGCGTAAATGCCCTTCAATGCGGGTAATTGGATCGACAACTATTCGTTTACTCATGTTTTGCTCCTAATGAAAATATGAAAGAATTGTATACTACTAACGGGTAAATTTTGGACTTTTTTTTTAACGGTTGGTGGGCAAAAAAAGACTTGCCCACCCTACATAAAAATCCAAATTTCAGCCGTTTAAAGTATATATAAAAAATATTATTATCAAACTAAAAACTTGAGCATCAAGTATATAAAGTATTAGCAACTTGTTTTACAGCAACGGTAGTGGGATTAATTATTTAGTCCAAAGCTAAATTTGGAAGCTAACAGGTTGAAAAATTTTAGATTGATACCATCATTATCTGAATGTGAGATAATCAAATTAGAATTAGGAATTAGAATTTGATTGTCACTCTAAAAATTCGTTTATTTCCACAATCCGTTATACTTTATTAACGTTAATTTTGAATTATAATTTTATTTATGAAAATCCTATTTGATTTTCTGCCTATTTTATTGTTTTTTATCGCCTATAAAATTTATGACATTTATGTCGCCACAGCGGTGATCATTGTTG
>Ga0190283_1001312_pt1 | contig 11423 bp, 11 predicted proteins | sample 48691801_MG_FD_161669 | JGI IMG/M metagenome (GOLD analysis project Ga0190283, IMG submission 161669) | Hydrothermal vent microbial mat bacterial communities from Southern Trench, Guaymas Basin, Mexico - 4869-18-0-1_MG | ecosystem: Environmental > Aquatic > Marine > Hydrothermal vents >...
AAAAAACATTTTCAGTCCGTCAAAATCCTTGCGTAATCGGTTCAGCACGATGATATTCGGAGCAATCAACAGAAAGTTTTTTGATAATTTGCTGTCGGTTTCGTAGAGTTTATGAAAATAAGACCAGACCAGAGTCAGACCCATAACTTTGGTTTTGCCTGTGCCGGTTGCCATTTTCACTACATATCTTGTCCATGTCTCATCAAACATCCCCGCACTGACACGCTCGGAAGAATCAAAACGCATCAATTCGTATTTGTCTCCGGCTTTTGCCACTTCATACAAATAAATGATTGATTCAATGGCTTCGCGCTGTGAAAAGAAAAAACTGAATTTGCTTTGTCCGATAAGATGTTCATGGTCAAACCAGAAATTCATCAATGATCTCGAAGTGTCAGAAGCACCGTGATAGCCGTCATCCCGCCACTCAGAAACTGCAAGTCTTATTTTGTGAACCAATGGCGGCAACAACTTTTCATAAGCATTTTGAAAAGCATCCATTTGGCTTTGTGTCGGGGCCCATCGTTCATTAGGTGCAAGTATCTTAAAAGGGTCTGATATTTTCATTTGTTCTTTATCTTCTGTCAATATTTTTGTCAGCCGAGATTATCTTAAATCCATGGTGTTCAAGCAAATGCCAAAGTTTTCCATGCTTCTCCGGCTTTCCAGTCACCTTAATTTTATGGCCATTCTTATGTGCGTCACATGCCCACCTATATTGTTCAAGAGGGAGTTTGATGTGAATGTTTATCGGAGTCTGCTTTTCAACCTCCCAACTTATGACTATAATCCTCCTTGCGACAGCGAATTCGTCAGCCTTAATAGGAGGAACTTTTGATTTTAACTGAGTTATTCTGCCAATAACGGTTTTTTCTTCATCAGGTTCATTCACTGTCTGTAAATCCGCAGAAGCGATTTTCAATACTTCATAAGATTTTTCGGTCATTTGAACAGTCGGATTTTCAAGGTGCCCAGGAGGTGTTAAATCAGAAGCCCAGACTATACTATGGTTTATTTCTCTGTTCTCAGCTGAATCATAAATATCCGTCAGTATTTCGCACATATTTCCAGAAAAACCATTTATATAATTATCTGTTATTATTGAATGATCACAGTGAGCGATATTCTCAATAACTTCAGACAGCGACATATTAAAGTGCTTTGACAATAATCTTAAGGTATCATTCAGCCGGGCAAAGTAGTCTGAAAAAGATGCAGATGACGGAAAAACTACACTTGCAACTTGTCCTATCATTAAGGATTCACCTTCAAATACAAGAATTTTAGCATTAGGGTGCTTTACCCGTTGCCAACCTTTACGGCTAAGGAAAGCAGATAATTGTTTCGGAGTGATGGAATGAAAAATAGAATTTGCATATTGCGTGATATTCATAGCGTCTCCTTCCGCTCGGATTGGCAAATTCAAGCAACGGGAGCAGAAAGGAGGAGATCGTCCCATAAGCTCCAAGCCTCTGCATAACAGCTTCCCGTCACATCGCTCAGGCTTTTCTGTGAAGGCGGAGATTGCCCGCACCTTGACAATGATGTTACTTCTCAAAAAGGAACATTAGTCATTCCGCCACCATAAAAGCATCTCTGAATCCCTTTTTTTTCATGGCATTTTCGTATGCTTCCGCCCGCTGCAAAGAAGAGCATCTGCCCACAGCCACCCTGTACAGGCGTGCCCCGCTTGTATGGGAGCGATAAGGGGTTATATGCGCGTTCCTGTAATCTTTGTCAAGCGTCTTCCAGAGTTTTTTTGCGTTATGCAGGTCGCTGAAAGCCCCCACCTGAATTGTAAAGTTACCTTTATGATAGTTTATATAAGATTGCCCGGAGCCGTTTCCTGCCGAGCCGCCGCCGAGGGTCATAACTTCAACCGGGGCAGTACCCGGACCGTAAACACCAAGCTCTTTTGCCGCTGCTTTGGAAAGATCAATGACTCTGCCGGAAACAAACGGGCCCCGGTCGTTGATTCTGAGATCAAGCTTTTTGTTGTTTTTAAGATTATGAACCCTGACATGAGTTCCCAAAGGCAAGGTTTTATGCGCGGCTGAGATTGTGTTCATATCGTAAATTTCACCGTTTGATGTCTTCTTGCCGTGGAAATCCTCACCATACCAGGATGCCAGACCACGCTGCCTGAATCCCTGTGAGTTCGGTAGCGGATAGTACCATTTCCCCAAAACCTTATAAGGCCTGCAAGACACATTGGAAGCAGGAAGTCTTACAGCAGGAAGTCTTACAGCATCATCGGAAGATTTGTTCGCACCAGTATGAGGTTGCTTCGTCTTAGCCGAGCAGCCATCCATAAAAAGAAAAAAAAGAGTGCAGGTCGCAAAGAAGCTGCACCAAACAGATACTTTCGATTTTATTTTCAAGATCATCATAAAAAGAATCCCAAACATCAAACATCAAACATCAAACATCAAACATCCAACATCAAACATCCAACATCCAACATCAAACATCAAACATCAAACATCAAACATCAAACATCAAACATCAAACATCAAACATCAAACATCCAACATCAAACATCCAACATCAAACATCCAACATCAAACATCAAACATCAAACATCAAACATCAAACATCCAACATCAAACATCAAGTGCAATCTTCAGAACATCCAGCATATCATCCACAAAATGGAATCGGATATCTTTTTGGATCTTTTCCGGGATTTCCTCTGTATCCTTTTTATTCCGCTTTGGCATGACAATCGTTTTTATCCCTGCACGATGAGCAGCAAGAACTTTTTCTTTTATGCCGCCCACAGGCAGCACTTTGCCCCTCAGTGTGATCTCACCGGTCATAGCAAACTTCGTGCGAATCCTCCTGTTGCTCAGAAGGGATGTCAGGGCTGTCAGCATGGTGACACCGGCCGACGGCCCGTCTTTGGGAATGCCCCCTGCCGGTACATGGATATGAATATCATGATTTTCAAAAAAGTCCTCGGGGATCCCAATGACATCCGCATTTGAACGAATAAAACTCAGAGCTGCGGTTGCGGATTCTTTCATCACATCCCCCAACTGGCCGGTCAGGGTCAGCCCTTTTTTCCCTTTCATGGCCGTGGCCTCAATAAAGAGTATCTCTCCACCGGTCTGTGTCCAGGCAAGCCCCACCGCGACCCCGGGAGTCGAAGCCCTTTCAAGCACATCAGAGGTGAACCGCACAGTCCCGAGATATTTTGAGACGTTTACTGATTTTATTGCCACGGAGGTTGCAGATTCCTCTGCAATCTTGGTGGCAGCACCCCGGCAGATGGACGCGATTTCCCGCTCCAGATTTCTCAGGCCTGCTTCCCGCGTGTAATCGGAAATGATACGCTTCACTGCCCCTTTTGTAAAGGATATCTGCTCTATTTTCAGGCCATGTTCTTTCCGCTGGCGGGGGATGAGGAACCGCTCTGCAATTTTAACCTTTTCATCATCAGTGTAACCCAGAAGCTTCAGCACTTCCATCCGGTCTCTCAGGGCAGGAGGGATGGGGTCAAGAATATTTGCGGTCGTAATGAACATGACCTTGGACAGATCAAACGGCACATCCAGATAATGATCTGAAAATGAAAAATTCTGCTCAGGATCAAGCACTTCCAGCAGGGCTGATGAGGGATCCCCGCGGAAATCGCTTCCCACCTTGTCAATCTCATCCAGCATAAATACAGGGTTGTTGGATTCTGTCCGTCTGATTCCCTGAATAATCCTTCCGGGAAGCGCGCCCACATAAGTCCGCCGGTGTCCCCTGATTTCAGCCTCATCCCTGACACCCCCCAGTGAAATACGGATAAATTTCCGGCCCAGCGCCCGGGCGACAGAGCGGCCCAGGGAGGTCTTGCCAGTTCCGGGAGGGCCTGCAAAGCACAGAATAGGCCCTTTTGAATCCGGGTTCAGCTTCCGGACCGCCAGATATTCGATAATCCGCTTTTTTGCTTTTTCAAGCCCGTAATGATCCTCATCCAAAACCTTCCTGGCCTTTTTTATGTCAAGATTGTCTTCGGTGCTTTCATTCCAGGGGATTGTGGTCAGCCAGTCCAGATAGGTGGATGACACCGTATATTCGGAAGAAGACGGATGCATGCGGGAAAGGCGGTTCAGTTCACGCACTGCCTCTTTTTTGGCTTCTTCGGGAAGGTTCTTTTCCTCTATCTTTGTCCGGTATTCTTCAACCTCAACACCGGATTCATCATCCTTTTCCCCCAGTTCCTCTTTGATCGCCTTTAACTGCTGACGCAGATAATATTCCCGCTGATGCTTGTCCATGTCCCCTTTGACCTGGGTCTGTATCTTGCTTCCCAGTTCAAGGATTTCCAACTGGTAGTTTGCCAGCCGGGTCACCTCTTTCAACCGCTTTTTTATATGGGCAGTTTCCAGAACTTTCTGTTTTTCTTCGACTGTGGAATTGATGGTTGACGCGACCATGTCGGCCAGTATGCCAGGTTCCTCAATTGAATTCGACATGGCCCCGATTTCCTTTGGCAGACCCGGGGAAAGCTCGACAATCCGGGTGAACAAACCGACAATGTTGGACATCAGGGCCTCAGATTCCTTGTCTTTTTTTCCCTTATCCGCAATATGCCTCACACTGGCCTGCAAATAAGGTTTGGCTTCTTTAAAATCTTTGATGGAAAACCGGCCTAATCCCTGTACCAGGAGCTGGGCTTTGTTATCTTCGGTCTTTGCCATTTTCAGGATCAGAGCACTTGTGCCAACGACATAAAGATCGTCACGCGTATGTGCGGTGTTTGGCGACGGATTCTGTTTGGATACCACAAGCCCGATAATACGATCTTTGGACATGGCCTCATCCACCAACTGAACAGATTCGCCCTGCATGACAATAAGGGGCAAGACCATCTTTGGGAAAAGTGCTGCATCAAACAAAGGCAGAATCGGAAGAGTTTCGGGAATTTTATCAGGGCTGGCTTCCATGAATGGCTGCTGTTCTGTCATAATACCTCCAAGCATTGAAAATAGTGTATCTGAAATAGTCAGTCTGAGATGGGGATTTTGCGTGTTTCACGCGGCATTTTTGCAAGCCGGATATTAAGAATGCCATCCAAAAAGGAGGCGGTCACTTTATCCATATTAATAAGCACCGGAAGAAACAGGGTACGTTCAAACTTACCGTACTGGATTTCTGCAAGCCTGTATGTTCCCTTATTCCAGAGAGCTTCAGGACGTTTCCCATGAATCCTGACTGCCTTGCTGCTGATTTCTATTTCGAGATTTTCTTTATTGACACCTGCCATTTCAGCAAGAATAAATATGTCGTTACGCGTTTCATAAATGTCCATCTGAGGTTCCCATATCCGTTCGGAAAGTGTGAACATGGGGTTCATTGAACGGAATATTTCCTCAAATCTGGGATCCAGACATTCAAAATCATTCCCAAATCGTATTTTGATATAGTCCATTTTCGACTCCTGAATATTAAGTCATCCGATACATGTTTTAGCACCATCACTCGAATTTGTAAAGAAAAAGCAGGGTGACATATAAAAAAGGGGATTTCCTGACATTTTTCAATTAAAACCATCAACTCGTTCTCTGATACATGCAATCAGTTTTTCAAGGTCAGTTTTCTCAAGTTGTAAAAGAAAACTCAGATCAGTGTCATTTTTTAAAAGTTTTTGAAGAATTATAACAAGTTGTTCTTTTGTTATGACATCCCTGTAGTTGTATTTTATCAGGTTGAAAAAAAATCATCCCGCATACTCCTGCCGGATGAATACCAAAAAAAAGGATTTAGCATCATTTTTTTTAAAAAGAACATTATTGATAAAAATTCCTACTTTACGCTTATGTTCTTTTTTAAAAAAAACGATGCTATTTTTAAACAAAATAATGCAAATTGTCAAGCATTTTTGAGCACCCGGCAATCATAAGTTTCCATAACCTGATGAGATCGCTGCCGGTATTTTCCGGACCAGCGGTTCCCCGTTGAACAATCTCAGCATATCGCGGGCTGCCTTCAGCTTTTCACCGCAGTTTCTGAGGGATATTCATCTTTTGGAACAATATTGCAAGTCTGAGTCGTTTCATCATAAGTGATAATGGCTTTACCAAGTTTCAATTGGTTTCTGACATGCTCTGTTTTCTGTTGCAGGGACACGATTTTTCCATACTCAGTTCCCTCCCGGGTGACAAATTCTTCAATGAGCCCCTGCAATGCTTCAGGACTAAGCTGTTCATAAGGAATTTTCACAATGCTTTACCTCTTATCTCTAATAAAGCCGATTCTCGTTACGAGGCTCCCGCATTTAATCAGCGGAATCTGCCCAATCTTAATCTGTGGTTCAGAGGCCCATGAATCAAGCCCCGAAATTTTTATGGCAGGATAGCATGTCCGCCGATATTTCTCAGATATATGTGATCATAAAACTCCTGCAAAGTAATTCTTGGAAATAAAATTAATAATCTTCCTCAACCGGCTACCGAAGCTGAGATTGCCGGACGGGGTTTGCAACCCCGTCCGAAACATTCACCTTTTTGCCGGATTCACCTTTTTGCCGGATTCACCTTTTTGCCGGACGGGGTTTGCAACCCCGTCCGAAACATTCACCTTTTTGCCGGATTCACCTTTTTGCCGGATTCACCTTTTTGCCGGACGGGGTTTGCAACCCCGTCCGAAGCATTCACCTTTTTGCCGGATTCACCTTTTTGCCGGACGGGGTTTGCAAGAATCAGTGTCATTCGTTCATCCGGGGAACATAATGGTGTCTGAGCAATTCCACAGCCCAGTCTTTCTTGGTCTGCGTCCATTCTTCATAAAGCAAAAAGAATTTGCTCTTATTATAAGTATAAAGCAGAACAATGTCCAGCGGTTCTATCTCGGTGATGAGCTGCCATAAAACTTCCTGAACAGACAGGGGCAAATCCGGATTCGGATACATTAAAATTCTCATCATATTATAGGATAAATTCCCACGCGGCACCTGTCCGCTCTTTACCTGTCTTGCCAGGCGTTCTATCTCGAAAAATTCTTTGGGCAGATAATCTTTCAGTTGACGGACAAGCCTTTTCTTCTGCCCCAGATTCAGTCGGGCATACCTGAGTTCCGGATAATGCTCTGATAAAATATCTACAAAAATACATTCACGCTTGATGTCCAATGCATCAGGATTTTTATGATAATATCTCATATCAAATTTGGTTAATCCTTCAAACATAAGACGCGACGGAAGAATAGATGCAGAGATTGAAAATACGTCTTCCATGTCTTCGCCGAATTCTTTTATCAATTCATTATTCTCCAATATCAGCATGGATTTTTTCTGATGGAGAACATCCCGGAAAACATAAATGCCGTCAAAAGCCATGGTATAAAAGCATCGGGTGTCATTGAACGGAATATCGGGAATCACGACACTGCGAAATCTTAAATCTCCGTGCGTTTTTGCGCTGTCAATAATCTGCTCTCTCAACTCAGGATCAAACCAGTCATCTGTGTTCATAAATTGCCTGGTCAGTTCACGCTGTTTTTCCGCTGCCCTCATTATATCATTGACGGTAAATATATGCACCACAATCGAGTCCACCATCAGAAGATCCAGAGGATTCAGATAATGAGAAAGCTCCTGGTCAATATCAAGCCATATCGCTGTCTGCCCTGTGATATCAACAATCTGCCTCAGACAGTCATCAAATATCTTCTTCATCAGATTCCGGCTGAAAGAATAAAACGGAAAATAAACCGGTTTTTTATACTGCTTGGGTGTCAGGATAATGGCGAATTGATTGGCTCCGCCATGAGAGAGATAAAAATTATCTTTTTTCTCGGCTGCGATCTCCGGGCTCCAGCCGATCCCGTCAATGGAAAAAAACTTGAGGTCAGTCGGCTCAATGCCGATATCCTTCAGACAGGCATTGTAGCGATCAACAAGCAATGGCGTATTTATGGAAACCAGCCCTTCTCCGAAAAGACCTTCCTGCTTCAGTATTTTCATAGTGCCGTACCTCCTTCTGGGATATATCTCATACTCGTTAAAAAATTTTGGCGTTCCGCATTCAGGCGGTTTTGATTCGGAACTGTCTGAACTCGAAACCTCGGTCTTGGGACCGGTGGCATTCATAAATCACATCCCTCCTTATGGTTTCATTCACCCGCTTTGCTTTTGCAGAAGGCCATCGGCTCATGCTGCCACCGAAAAGAACGCATCCATTCCGGGAACATTTTCGCCATGTTCTATATACGATCCGCCAATATGCGAAGTGCCAGAGACTGTGTTTTTGCAACAGCTTCGTTTCCCGTTTTTCCATAAGCCATTGCACACGGAATCTCAAGAATTTCACAAATCAAGCGTCCGTCATCTTCTTTCTCAGTTTCAATAATGAAATTCATTTATGTTGTCTCCTTTCTCCTCTGTCTTTCCGTTCAGTCTTATTTCCGCTTTCTTCCTCTTTCAACAGAAATCCAAACTCGGCTCATCATTTTTATTCATCAAACAACTCTTTGATAATACATAATCTTTCGGCAATCACTTCCGGGGACGGCAGATATTTGCTGTAGGCCTCGGGCAAAGATGGCGAAGTGCTGTAAGTTGCCACGCCAATGGGCTGACTCGCTGTTTTCAGCGAATATTCCACGACGGTTTTGTCTTTGCTTTTGCAGACAATGATGCCGATGGCGTCATTCTCGTCATCTTCTTTGTACTGCTCATTCAGGGCTGTCAGATAGAACTCCATTTTGCCTTTGTATTCCGGCTGAAACTCACCAATTTTCAGTTCCACGGCAATGAATCTTTTCAGCTTCCGGTGGAAGAGAAGCAAATCAATAAAGAACTCTTTTTTTCCAACCTGCAGCCTGAACTGATTTCCCACAAAAGTGAACCAGGGTCCCATTTCAATCAGGAACTTACGAATATTTCGTACCAGAGCCTGTTCCAGCTCATGCTCGCTGTGTTCCTCTGCCAGTTCGAGAAAATCAAAGGTGTAGTGATCTTTCACCGCCAGTTTTGCCTGATGTTTGTATTTTTCGGGCAAGGCCTGATCAAAATTGGTCTGATTCAGCAGATATTTTTTGTATGTTCTGTTTTCGATCTGGTGAATCAGAACATCCTTTGTCCAGCCGAACTTCCTGACATGCAGCATATAAAATTCCCGTTCCGAGGGGTCCTTGCATTTGGTCAGGATCAGGATGTTTTTGGTCCAGCTAATTTCTCCAACCAGTGGTTGGAGTTTTTTATTTTTCTGAATTTCCGAATAAAACAGTCTCATGTTCCAGAGGTTGGTTGTGGAAAATCCCTGAATACCCGGATATTCCTTCCGGATATCTTCCGAAAGCTGCTTAACAACGGATTTTCCCCATCCGAGGTGTTCCTGCTTCTCAACAATCATCCGTCCGATATCTCCGTAAAGCTTTATCAGCTCTTTGTTGACATATCTGAGTGCCTCATACTGGGAATGGCGTATCCGTTCCTTCACCTCGGCAAAGAAACTCACATAATCACTGTCTGACGTATTGCTCATTTTTTAATCTCTCCTTGGTAAGTCCCTGCAATTTTTTTCAGATTTCGGGCATCTCCGAATATTATGAAGCACAAGTAAAAACAATTCCTCCGAACCTTCGTCAGTAGCGGCATTCAGATAGACTGCGAGGTGATGAAAATGTTGCCTATGCTTTTAAAAAGCTGATCCCATTTTTGTTCCGGGCTGAGGGCGGCCATTTCCCTGCTCCGTTTTGTTGTCGGTTCAACTGATTTCAATAGCGAGATTCTTCGTCTGTTTCCGGGTTGATCACCACTACTCCCTCCAATCCGCAGATCCTGATAAAATTCAAATTCGCACATACGAATTTCAAATCATCCGAGTTTTCTGACAGACAGGCGGCCAGATGAAGTGCGTCAAGTGTTCTTATGGAAAATCGGGTTCCATGCCTGCTGATAACATCCACAGCCTGTCTGACAGTTTCCGAATTCAGGGGAATGACGATGAATCTGTCACGGCAGTCCTTCCTGAAATTCCTGACCGCCGCATCTTTGGCCTCATTTGTTATTTCGCCGGTTCTCACTTTTCTGTTCAGGGCGGAAAAGAACTCCGCAATGGTCAGTTCCGAAATGATGATTTCGGATCGGTCATCGCCGAAGATGTTTTCCATCCGATCTGTTCCGATTTCACTATGATAAAGTTTTATGACAGCGGATGTGTCACAGAAATAAATTGTCATATTCTGTCCTCCCGCTCCTCGGCAATATCCCAGGCCCAGTTGCTTTTCGAAGTCGCCAGAAGCTTTCTCGTTTTTTCGTGGCTGATGCCGTCATCTCCGGAAATTTCGGGAGCGATATGCCGAACCGTTAATTCCTCACGGAACAGAGCGAGGAGGTGAACAACAGTGGGAAGCGATTCCTCGGGCATTGCCCTGACCTCGTTCAAAATTCGTTTCTCATACTGTGCCTTGTTTAACATGACTGATTCTCCTTATGTTCCTGTATTCAGTGGTTACTGTGCTGGCTTTCCTGTAGTGGGCGTGGAACCCTGGATGCCCTGATTCCGAATTTGGACACCGATTTTGCCGGGCGAGAGCATAAAGGTCAGCACTTCCCCGTTGCGTCTCACTTTCAATTCTTTGGACAGGTCGTTATTGGGGCGGATGCCATCCCACACTCACCCAACGACGGCGGGCCGCGATAATGATCAGATCATTCATGTTCAGTGCGGGAACTGTTGCGCGTCCCACAGCGGTCAGACCGACAATCAGAGAACCTGTTTCATCCCATGCGAAGTGTTCATGCCAGTTTTGCCGACGCGGATGATACAGCGGCACGATCTCACCGGTCACGGGGTCTTTGGCCTCTGTTTTGCTGCCTTTGAACTCATTGCATCGCCGACAGCAAAAACAGAGATTGTCAAATTCGGACGGACCGCCCCGGGACTCCGGAGTTACATGGTCAACTGTCATTGGCTGCCCTGTGTTTATCTCTTTTGTATGGCAGTATGCACAGTGCTGATTGTCAGCTTCGAGCAGATGCTCTCTCAGTTTTGAAGGAAGATAAGTGCTCACCCCGTCACCTGAAATTTGTCCGCGGGCGGAATCTGATGGCCGCGCCATCGGAGCAGGGCGGCCGCGTGTGCCTTGCGTATCATCAGGCGATCAGACTCGGTTCTCAGTTCAGCCAGTTCTGCGGCTTCAGCGTCTGAGATTGTCCCGTTTCTGTTCCTGTCAAGCAGAGCCTGATACCGCACAAAATCTGATTCGGGCTGACGGCTCCCGGCAATGCGCCACAGGGAGCGGTCATCCATCCGATCCAATGCCGCCAGGTCAGCCTGAAACTCGGCCGGAACATCCTCCCATCCGGGCGGACTCCCCGTCTGTATGGCTCTGAGGAGCATATCGTTCAGGGACTGTTTTGTTGCCCGGGCTGCCTGCTGAAGACGGATATAAATATTTTCAGGCAACTCCAGTGTTATTGTATGTGA
>Ga0190283_1001313_pt1 | contig 11419 bp, 11 predicted proteins | sample 48691801_MG_FD_161669 | JGI IMG/M metagenome (GOLD analysis project Ga0190283, IMG submission 161669) | Hydrothermal vent microbial mat bacterial communities from Southern Trench, Guaymas Basin, Mexico - 4869-18-0-1_MG | ecosystem: Environmental > Aquatic > Marine > Hydrothermal vents >...
GTTTGTTTACAACCTTACATAAACCAGAAAAGGGACCGAATTTCTAGTATATTAATATCTTTTCATATAAAAATGCGTACACCAAAAATTTCACCCGTACCGTTATTAACAGCGTAAAAACGTCCGCCGTATTTCATTCCGGAACCACCTTGCATATCTTCGGATTTTGCATAGATAGCAACCCCATCATCGACATACACATCCAGCTTTGCATTCGGGCTCTCTGTCCCAATGCCGACGTTTCCGTTCGGAAAGGTGTACATATCCGGAGGGTTGCTCCAAAAGTTCCAATCCTGATCAGAGTATACCCTGACTCCCTGAGTCTGACCCTCTTCCGAAATCCAGAGCCCGACCAACGAGCCGATGAGACAGCATGCTGCGATTCCATATAACACTTTGGCTTTCATGGTTTCCTCCTTGTTTTGAAAGCGCGTTCACAGATTCGTTGAATTAATGTTGCGCTAGCCTTGACACTTCGAGTGCGAAGAACTCGTCATTACGATTCTCTTAATTCCTCCGGTTGATGAGGACACGATTAACATAAACAGCCGAGACCCAGAGGGATCCTTATGAACAACCCTACAGAAAAGAGAACGACATCCGCGAGCAGTCTTTCCACACTTTCTGTTTTTTTGAAGAAAGATTCCGTCTAGACCGCTCGCTAGGTATTTGTTCTATAGTATCCGAGGTGTCTCGAGTAACTGTCATCGTTGGCACGGAATGATGAAAATTCTGTATATATAAAAAAAATATGCACTATTATATTTTTTTCGGCTATTTACGAAATTGTTCGTTCTGTCTGAACAACTGCACTTTTCTGAAAAAACGAACATAGAAAATTTGGTAATACCTGCTCAAGAAATATAGCGGACATTGACAAATATTGGATCTTTGTGTTGTTCCCTACACAGGATGGAAGGATATCATACCCATCCACCAGAGAAGACTCAACGAACGAGACGCAGCATGAATGGCTTGCGGTTGCTTTCATGGAGCCCGTCCAACTGGTAGAATTTGACGAGCCATCTTCCCCGAGTCCAGGAAAACAAAACAGGAAGATCCACTGATGGGAAGCAGATCTTTAAGTTTGAAGACTCCCTTCGCGATGCTAGCGATTGGGCTTTTCTGGCTAGGTTCTATAAGGTCGGTTATATCACAAGCGCAAAAAAAGTGCAAAAGAAGAGTTTGATACCCGGGAATCAAATGAGAAGCAGGCAGCGGACTACGACCTGGATGCCCTCATCAAGAACCTAAACCCACCGACGGTGGAGGAAATTTTGAGGGCCCTTCAGACAATCCCCAACAGTGAAATAATGCCTTGCTCCGCTGCCGTTCGCTTGTGGTGCTCTTGTAAAGGTAGAATTTCGCGATAAGAAAACGCCACCGACGTTTACTCTACCCCCTCGATATTTGACAGAAAATGACGTCGCATCATTAACTTCCTTTTCTTTGGCAAAACTTAGTCAAGATCGATTTTACAGGCGAGGAATCCCGTATCTCAAGATCGGTAGACAGGTTCGTTACCGGCCGGAAGATATCCAAGCCTATATGGAAGCTCAGATTCTGCACGACCGGCTGCTGCGGCTTTTCGAGCGGCTCGACGGTCTGGAACCGCGCGACGTCATCGTCATGGCACTCGATATCGATCTCTACACTCCTTACGTGGATGCCGTGTTCGGCGCGGCCGCTCGCGGGGTGCGCATGCGCAGCATCGCCTTCCGTGTGGTCTGTCTAACGGCTAAAGGCTATGGGCTGCGGGCGAAGCCCGCGCTATGGTTGACGGCGCAATCTTCAAATGGTTCAGTCGTTATTTTTCGTGGCATGCATATTGCACGCAATGATGTCATTCCGGCCTCATAAACCCAGATTCGAGTTCATAGTATCAGATTAGAACCGCTCCACCGAAAACTCATCGATGAAGGCATGTTCGTAGTCCCAGTGCCCGCCTAAGCCACCGGCGGCGCACTCCAAGACGAGGAGCACATCTTTGCCGGCGTAGTCGCGGAGTTCTACCTCGATATCCTTCCAGCCCACCGGATACGACTCATCCCCGCCGTAGACCAGGTACTTGCGGAGCCAATCCATTTTGCCATCGGCGAAAACACCGATCGAAGCAATCCAGTCGGGATTGTCGTTGACCAGACAGGGATTACAAGCCGCCACGCGCAGCTTTATGCGCGTTCTGGGTGAAGTGATTCGAACTTTTCGGAAGATGCGCGCCGGGGTCCGTTTATCGCAGGGATGAACCCGAATCATTCCGGTCGCTTCGGCCACGGGCTTGGCCTTTGCGAGGTCGCTTATCTGTCGTACCCACCGATAGGAATGCTCGATACGGCGATCGTAGCACTGAGAGACGAAGATCCGCGACAGCTCGGTTGTGGAATCGAACCTCAGCTTGAGATTTTTATCGCGCGGGATGAGATCGAACACCTCGGCGTAGGACAGAAACGGCGCCCTCGCATTGAAGATATCCTGAATCTGCGGATGCTTCGCATCACAATGGGGTATCACCTGAAGAAGGGCACCGCCATCCGATCTGGTCACACGTAGATAAAATCCCCAAGACCGGCTGGTTTCGACCACCTTGACCAGCAACCGATGCACCCCTTTCCGCAAATGGACAGGTATGCTGTGTGCATCGGGAGCATCCCTTCCCCTGAAAGGACGATGGTGGATCAACTCACCATCGAGCCAGATCCGGGCGCCGTCATCGCTACCGAACCAGATTACGGCATCTGTTTCCACTTGTACGCAGAGTCGCGTAAAAGCATAAGCCAGTACATTTTCGTTCTTGGCAAAGTGCAGATCGTGATCGATCCATTGCGTCGGCGATCGATACTCACACCAGGTCAAATCCTCAAACTGTCGGCCGGGGATTGGATCGACCTTTTTCTCGTCGATGATGTCGGTGAACAATCCCGACTCATCGGAATCGTCGATCGGGCCAAGGACAAGCCATGTTTTGATGTACGGCACGTGGTGTAACGGTAGAACATCCCTCAGCTCCGTCTCAGCGGTAATGGCGAGATCCGGTTCGGTATCTCGATCAAATATAGCGTGGGTTGCGCGCCGCAGGACGAGGAGCGCAAAGCAGGTATCCACCACCCGCCCGTTCCAACTGCCGTCGTCCCGTTGCTGCGCCAAGATCTCAGGTGCACAATCACTATACCAATCGATGTCCCCCACCTTGCCTCGATCGCATATGGCGCAGGCCCGCTCCAGGCCGAAGAGGTAGTAGAGAAAATTGTCGATCGTGTACATATACTGTCCGCAGGGATTGCCGTCGGTTCGATATCGGCGCGCCATATAGTCCCAACCCGACTCCAACGCCTTGTGTGTTTTCTCGGTCCAAATGGTTTGCTTTCTTTTTTGTAGCAACATTTCCCTGCAGAGGCTGAGCACCGCGATGCCGGCGACTGTCATGCTGCCCGTGGATTCGCGTCCACTGCGGTAACCGAAGCCGCCATCCCCGTTTTGATGCTGGACTATACTGTGCGACAGCTTCCACCAAAGATCAGAGGGCGCTTGAAATCCATGCCGCTGCGCGATCCAGATTCCGAGTATGGCAAATTGTGTGTTGGACAAATCCGGGGTGCCATCCGGGTACCCCCATGCGTGCTCGTTCACCCTGAACTGTTCCACGAGCCATTGAGCGGCTTCTTTAATGGCTCTCTCGCACTTCGGGTCATTCATGGTGTCGAGTGCTAAAATCTTCAATGCGGCGGAGTACGTTTTTGTGTTGGCTCGATGCCGCAGAAAGATCTCCGTTTTACGCACCGTTCTGTCGGTCGTCGGAACACCGGAGTGTATCAGAGCCCACAGAGATAAGGCGGCCACACCCTGGGGATATTTCGATGAATATCTCGAATCGAATCCCCCTTCCGCCAGCTCTTTCGACTTCAAAAAGCTGATTCCTCGCTCGATGGCGTTGTGCACGCCGTCGTTCGCTGCTTGTGCATTACAGGTATCGGCGAAGGCTATGCCAACTGCCAGAACACAGACGATTACGATTCCTTTTCCCCCGAAAGCTGTCACTCTTTTTAGATAATAATTCATCATTCGAATCCCCAATCGATCGATACTTCGCACTTGACCCAATCCTGCAGGTGTTCATCAGAAGATGATATTGTGCTCTTATACTATGTACGTCGCGGATTTTTTGGCAAGCAAAAAGGACGTGCTGCAGCATGCGGCGCAGCGCTATCAAGCCGCCGTGCCGTATCGGCCGTGAGAAAAATCTCGCGTTTGACGGGGGATTGACCTCAGGCACGCATTAGAGTGACAAAATTCTTGCTGATTCGATATTTACCTACTCTGGCCAACGTTTTGCGACATAATCCTGGGGTACATCAACCCGAGTGTGTTTCTCCATGTCGCGTATCGCGCCGATCATATAGCCGGGAATGCCTGCAACAGCAGCGATCGTGACGACCACATCACCGGGACGGGTGCCGTTGGACTTTTCCGGCGCTCAGAGTCAGCCGCACCATTCCGGCTTCACGAGCAGCACCATCCGACCTGTGGCGGCCGTTACACTTCGAACCCCGCTGGAAATCACGTTTGCCTCGCTTTGGACGGCCTTCGTGCACCGCGCCAACCGGCGCAATAGGGTGTTGATTCTCCTCTGATCGAGCCATCTTGAGATCAGGCCGCGAGTTCAACCGGATCGACGAAAACGGTTGAGGACCTGTTCACGAGTCTGTTGGCTCAAGTCACCGTTCAAGGCTTCGTCAGGACATCCACGTCCCATCATCTCATTCACGAGATTGCTGCTACCGATGCGCGGGCTGGCGAAGATGAGGGTTCCGGAAATTTCCTCGACCTCGAACAATCGAGGGAGAACAGCCAGCTTGCCTTCTTTGTTGACGAGTCAATACCGCTGATTGACCGTATCCTGGTTAAGCTGCTTGCTCTTGATGGTGACCGACTGTGGAGAATGCATGTCGTGATCAGCCAGATTGCGGATCTCCGGAAGTATGGTCGCTGAGAAGAGTGCGTTCTGGCGCTCCGATGGGGTGTTGCTGAGGATTTCTTTGATCAGCTCTTTTCTGCAAGATCCGGCTCTACCCCTCTGGCGAACAGAAGCGCATGCGTCGCTTTACCGATAAGGTCACTGAAGACATCCATCTATCTGTGCCTCACCGCTTCCTGACTTTTTCAATCCCCAAGGCAATCCGTGGGATTTTGCTTCGCGACAGGCGGCTTTTGAAACTGATTCCGAGATGTGCCTTCGAGGTCGTCAAGCGGGCCATGAAGGAGGCCTTGCCCCGGGAAAGCGCCGCAGGTGAGGCGTGTGGCGCCATCCTTGCCATCCACACCGCGGGCAACCTTCTGAAGTGGAATCCCCATGTTCATGGGATCGTGAGTGAGGGCCTCTTCGATCGCCAGGGGAGGATTCATCACATGTCGGATCTCGATGCCGAGCTCGTAGAAGATCTCTTCTGCGAGAAGCTCTTGACGATTAAGCGCATCTCGCCCGGCCGCGACGCGTCGATGGCCACCTGGCGGCATTCCGGCTTGTCAGTGCACTCCAAAGGCGCTCCGGCCGACCCGCAGGATCCGGCCTTCTGTCACATGCTGCGCTACATGGCAAGGCCTGCGGTGGCTCTATCGAGCTGTCCTTCGATCCGAAAAACGGGAAGGTCATCTACAGAGCGGGCTTCAACGCCATGCTGGGTACCGACCGGAACGAGGTCGAGCCTCTCGAGTTAGCGGCCAAGGTCTTGATGCTCGTGCCGGACAGGAACAAACGGAGGGTCATCGGGTACGGCGTCTACTCGAGTCGTGCTCTCGGTGAGAGGAGAAAGCGAACCCGCGGTGAGGAGCAGGCCGCAGGGGTTGGCGCGATGGTCTCCTTTTACGAGCCCCTGACTGAAGCAAACGAGTTTGCCAAGAGAAGAAGGCAGTCCTGGGCGCGGCTCATTCAGAGTTTCTTTGAAGTTTCGCCTTTAACGTGCTCTCGATGCGGCGGATAAAAGAGAGTGGTCTCCGTGATAACGGATCCTGTTGTGATCGACAAAATACTCAGCCACCTCGCGAAAAACGACCGTGCGCTGCCGGAAGGACAACCAGCCGCCTGATAGCCAGATTCGAAGAGCAGCGCCAGGTCAACGACGATATCGTCACGCCCTTTGAGGAGGAAGTACGTTTCGTCTTCTGGATTTTGGGTACTTCTGTCTCACTTTTACCCCGAAGGAGTGGTCGAATCGGTCGGGAGTGCTACCTTTTCCGATTTACAGCGATTCGGTCTGAGAGCTCAGCACATTCCGGCCGGTTTCACCGCCCAGTTTGTGCGAGACCAGAGGGCTTGGCACGCCGCGAGATCGACGACGGGGATTGAGATTCCTATCCTCCGAATTCGTCGACGAATCCACTGATTCCTCGGTGGAATCGCGTCTTGATCTCGGGTAAAAGAACCACCCGCGCTTTCGAAGCACTTTCCCAACGGCCTTCTAGCTGTGTAAGAATGTCTATCCATAGATTCTACTAGCCTCGGCCGGGCGACATGGAAGGAGCGATCGTCCAGGCCCAAACTGGACAAACCCTGGATCAGGAGATAGACTGCTCTCGGCTTCATAAAGCTGGCACAAGGGTACAACTGCGACAGGAGAATACCCGAAGTGAAGATTGGCTGCCGCTTATGAGAGCGAAAACTGGGCTTCTCGCAAGGGAAACGGAACCGATCGGCAGACGTGCCGACCCGTGCGGTCAATCCCGACCCTCAAGATACCCCAACGCCTCGAGGGATCCCAGGCTTCGGCTGCCCCTGCTGCTGATCCTGGCCGTCATGCTCCTTTTTTCGGGGCAGCGCCTGGTCGTCTTTCTTGCCATGAGAGAGCGATTTCAGAACGTGTCCGCCCTTGACGTGGCACGGTCCTTTCTGGTCGGCCTGCGCTTCGATCTCGTGGCGGCCTGCGCTCTGGCCCTGCCCCTGGTCATCATGCTGATTCCCGCGTGGACGAAATTGCTCCGCGCACGCTGGTTCAGGAACGTCACATCCGGTTATGCCTCGCTTGCAGCCGCTCTGACGGCCTTCGCGTGCATTGCTGACTTTTACTTCTTCGCGGAGTTCGACTGCCGGCTGGACCACAAGGTGCTCGACTACCTGGGTTACGATTATGTGGTCAAGATCATTTGGGATGACTATCCGATTGTCCTTATTGCGGCGGCCACCGTGGGAGTGGCTCTCCTTGCGCGTTGGTTCTTCCTGCGCATGGGATTCGGAAAGACCGTTCATGTTTCTCTCTGGAGAGCCCTGGCCTGGCCGCTGGTGGTCCTTCCCTGCCTGTTCCTGGGTATCCGCGGAAGTGTGGGTCCCAAGCCGATCAACAACGGACCTGCCTATTTCAGCGCCTCCATGAGCTTGGCGCAGCTCACACTCAACGGCCTGTTCACCCTGGCGCAGGCCGTTGACAACCGGATCATTCACAAGAACGCCCTGTCGAACTGCGTGAATCTCCTTCCCCGGCAGGATGCAATCGACCTCGCGGTCGATTCGCTGGTGCTGCCGGGGGATGAGCGCCCGGAAAATCCTCACAACCCCCTGAGGCGAACCACCTCGGCGGAAAGTCCCGAGCTGGACTACAACGTGGTCATTGTCATCATGGAAAGCCTCAGTTGGCAGTTCAGTGGCATACTGGGAGCCGACAGAAGGCTGACTCCGTGCCTCGACTCGCTGGCAAAACACGGAATCCTGATGGATCGGTGCTTTGCCGTGGGAAGCCGAACACCCCACGCATTCAGCGGTGTCGTGTGCGGATTTCCGGACCTGCCCGGAAAGAGCGTGACACGGTGCTGCGAAAACGAGGGACATTTCTTCACCCTGGGGCGGACCTTGAAGAAGCGCGGTTACGAGACGATCTTCCTCTATGGAGGAAGTCCGCTCTACGATCACCGTTATGCCTTCCTGAAAAGCAACGGTTTCAGCAGGTTCGTCTTCGAGGACGACTTCCGGTTCAGGACCTTCAGAACCCATTTGGGTTGGTGCGACGAGGACCTTTTCGACCAGGCCCACGAGACCTTCTCCGGCATGCTGGAAAAGCCCTTCCTGGCGGTGCTGCTCACTTTGAGCTTTCACCGTCCCTACGAGATTCCTGAGGGCAAGGTGGAGCCTCTCGATCCCGCCGAGAAAAAGCACCAGGAGCTGACATGTGTACGGTACGCGGACTGGGCCATCGGGAGGTTCATGGAAAAGGCCCGCGGGTCCGCATATTTCGACCGAACCATCTTCGTATTCATCGCCGATCATACCGGCGGGACCAGCGGTTATCCTATCTCTCCCGTCAGCTACAGGATTCCCTTCATCATCTACGCTCCCTCCATCCTCGGAACCGCGGGGAAGCGAGTAAGCTCGGTCTGCTCCCAGTGTGATCTATCCCCCACAATCATGGGCATCCTCGGCGGACGCTATGAACACTGCTTCTTCGGATCCGATGTTCTGCACCGGCCGGCGCGCATGGGGCGGGCCTTCATGCTGCACAGCGGCTTTGCCCTTGCCTACATGGACTGGATGCAGCGGGTGGTCGTCGTTCCCTGCGGTGGCGGGAAACCCAGGATCTTCCAGTACCAGGCACCCAACGAAATCGTACTCCTGGACGATGAAAAAGCAGAGATCGCTGCATACCGCGACGAATTGAGGAAGCGGGCCGTGGCCCTGTTCCAGACCGCTGAGATTATCTGTCTGAACGGCGACTACTGCCTGCCCGAGCAATGACCGAGGCGATTCACGGTTCTGAACTGATCGAAGAACCAACCGGATCATTCGAACTACGCCTCGCGGCCAGCCACGCAAATCCTCGCGGGCGCGGTCAAGACGAAAACGTGACAAAGAAGTCTCACACAAAAACATCTTTTTATTTTCCCGTTGAAGTGCGTACCAAGGCACAACCCCTTAAAACGGAAGGATGGCTGTCTGTTAGTGGCGCGCCATCTCCAGGTAGGTGGCATTCCGATCCGGCTCGAAGTAACAGGCAGCGGTCACGGCGGTTTTCGTGTCGTCCGGAATCGTCGCACTCGGTACTCCACCCAGGTGCTCGTAAGCGAGGACGTGTCCCCCGATCCAGCACGGCAGATTCTGAGAGGGCAGAGCCATGGCAAAGATGCAGTTGCTGGCGCCGAGCACGGCCACGAAGAGCTCGGCCTCTCGCACCTCTCCGGTCTCGGGATCCGTGATCGGGATGCCGTCCCCGGAGAAATCGACGAACAGCTTGTCACCGGCATGGTGCTCCTGACGCATGACCACGTCGAGCTGTTTCTTGAAGCGTTTGTAGTGCTCGCAGAACTGGCTGTACTGGAATCCTGCCTCTTGAGAGTTCTGTTTGTACTCCTGCCAAAGGAGCATCAACGTCTCATCTTTGCGGCGCATTTCCCGGTGGATGGAGTCAAAGTCCGGCATGACGCACCCGTGGTGCGAGGGAGCGGGAGGGGGATACAGCTTGGTTTCGAGCGCTGCGTCGTCCAAGACCGGGTCGAGGGGCCAGCTCAAATCCGCGGCCCTGGTGCGCAGGAGACACTCGGCGGCCGTAGACTGCGATGATGAAACGCTTCTGGCAACTTTGCGCTGACTCAGCTGCTAGCCCCAACTGAGCCTGAGAATTTCCCGTATCTTACGCATAGACAACCTCTTGGCAGGCATCGGCTTTCTCCTGACTGAAAGAAGAAAGCCTAGCACTGCGAGTTATCCAGCGTCTACCCCGCTCCTCTGCTCGGATTTCACCACATCGGCATGAATCAGGTGATCGGCTTGCTCCGGAATACGCACCATGACTACGGAGCCTGTTGTGATCGACGAAATGACTTTTTTAAACCCTGGGAAAGTTCATATTCGCCTTTCATCAACGAAGGCAAGTGGCTCTCGAGGAGGCTCTATCGCTCATGATATTTTGTTGTTATTCGTTGTGAGTAGATGGGATGTACACCCCAGTTCGCAGAACAATGGCTCTTCTTTGCGCCAAAACTGATCAACCTGGATCGACAATGGGCTCGGCATGGTGGTTGGCAGGCTTCTTGCCCTGCCCGCTGGGTACGATCACCGACTACGTGCCGACCTTCACCAAGCTCATGATCGCAAGTCGATCTCGAAAACTCTGGCTACGAGTTTCTGCTCAACAAAGACTTCGGCATGGGAATGAGCCGTCAACACACACCGCTGCTGGATGCGACGAGACTCCTCATAGGTGACAAGCCCGGTATGTCGGGGATTGGACCGAAGGTGAAACGATCCACTTTCTGCTGAGACGCGACGACCATGCGAGCAATGACTATCTCATGGCATCGTTGAAAGAGTTGAACCAGTATATCGGCGGAGCTTATCAGGTGACACGGCTCGTCGGGGGGCCTACGCCCGGTTTTCCAAAGGCTATGAATGCTCCCGCTATTGGCGATTTCTCCATCTCCAACGTGGCGACACTGCCAACCTTCGGAAACGTAGCGGCCTATTTTCAAGGTGTGCTGAACGGTGAGCGATCCGCCGCTGGTTCAGCCTCCCATCGAGGCCTCCACCAGGTTGCGCACCAACTGAATTCTGGAATCGATACGAGGATGACCGCGAATCAGAGCTGCACCAGGACGATCCCGGCGTTGTAGACGGCATGCACGGCGATGGGCGCAACGAGCAGCCGCGTGCGCTCGAAGGCCACGGCGGCGATGACGCCCATGATGAACACGGGAACCATCGAGATCGGCGGGTGCACCACAGCGAAGATTGCCGCGCTGGCCACGACGGCCAACGCCGGCCGTAGGGTCCGACGCAACCCCTGGTAGACGAGGCCGCGGAAGATGTACTCCTCGAAGAGCGGCGCAACCGGTATCGCCAGCGCAAGCAGCCACCACTCGTCACCGATAGGGAAGCTGCTCATGTTCGGGATGTCGTCGCGCATGCGGCGCAGCGGCTCCACGTTTTCGAGCAGCAGCAGGTAGCCGAAGCCCACGGTCAGTGCCAAAACACCCCACAGCCCCCCCACACCCAGCGCGCGCCCTTGCGCCCCGAGCCCGGCGTCACACTCCCGGGAGCAGACGCCGAGCTCGGCAAAGAGCCGCAGAACGCCGCGCCGCCAGAAGATCAGCAGCGACAGTAGCCCGGCCGCACTCCCGGCCATCGCGAAACCGACCACCATCGCCGGCGCCGGACCGAGTTCCCACGAGTGCATGCAGATCAACACCGCCACCCCCTGGAACACAAAGAAGGTGAACACTACGAAGAGCCCATCGCTCAGGGACAGGCGTGGCGGCGGGTTCTGTGTTGGGTCGAGGAGGAAGGGGATGTGATCGCGCACCTTCTGCCACACGGCGTACGCCAGGAGCGAGCAGAGCAGCAGCATGGCCACCTTGGTCCAGATGCTCTCGGTGTAGATGGCGAAGCTGTACAGCGCCGCCATGAGCATGAACTGGTAGGTCATGGCCGGTTTGATGCGCCGCTTCA
>Ga0190283_1001314_pt1 | contig 11418 bp, 6 predicted proteins | sample 48691801_MG_FD_161669 | JGI IMG/M metagenome (GOLD analysis project Ga0190283, IMG submission 161669) | Hydrothermal vent microbial mat bacterial communities from Southern Trench, Guaymas Basin, Mexico - 4869-18-0-1_MG | ecosystem: Environmental > Aquatic > Marine > Hydrothermal vents > Microbial...
CGAAAGACGGCAGGCGTGAACGACAGGCCCAGGAGATCCAGTTTTTCAGCTTTTTCTTGGCCACGTTGGGTTGACGAAGATCAAGGATACTTGCGAAGCTTTCTTTCAGTAGGTATACCCGGTAGAGCCTTGCGTTATCTTTCTGGAGGTCCGACAGGCGATCGCTTTGTTCGGCCGTGAGGTTCCATGGGTTTTTCAAAAGAAGATAGCGTAATCCCTTGATATCTGCGGCCGCTTCACTGGAAATCTCTTTGAGACGCCGCCACTCTTCTAGGCGGGTTTCATTAACCGCATCGCTAACCAGCTGCTGCACATGGATTCTGTCAAATACGATCTGAGCTTGCGGGACAAATTTCCGTGCCGTCTTTACTCCAGGGAACTTTTTCGACCACAATACCGCAAGACCGGCACTGTACTTTTCGAGGAGTGTATTCTAAGTAAATAGTGACGCCACCAAAGTCCAGGTGACGCCAGCGTCGAGGCCCCAACGTATCAAAACCCGTCCGGATCTTTCCACAACGAGCACAGCGGCGTTTTCTCCAGCTTGGTTGCACTTTGATAACTAACGCCCCATCAAGAACTTCGTAACTCTTCACAATTGTTTGCTTTATTCCCAGGAGTTTCTTCAGTAAAGTAGTTTCGCGCATGGTAAATGGTCTCTTTAGTAGAGTTTGATGCCACTAAAAAGTACCGTTTTTCCGTGCGCATTTCTTTACAGGAATTCCCTCACGCTAAACTCTTGATCTCGGCCACGAACTCCCCCTTTCGGGGGCTTATGTCGATTTCAGACTACCCGCACGAACGTCAGGAGAGCCAATTAAAATGAGAAACTGAAGGCGATCCTCACCAGAAAGGAAGCAGAAGCCATTTTCTCCCAGGGCAAGGAACCGGTCATTTTCTACCTCCTCGAGTTTTCCAAGCGCAACGACGAGTTGGAGAGATGGATCGATGGGTTGGAACGGAAATGTCCACCAAACCCTACCTCCACTCATTCGCGTATGATCCCTCCTATCAGAAGCGTCCGAGCAAAAAGAGACCGAGAAAGCCAGGCCAGAAACCAGGCCACAGGGGAACTCGGAGAACGCGTCCCCCGAAGGTTGACAGGACGGAGGATCACCGCCTTGAGCAGTATGCGCATTGCTAGAGTCCTATGCACCCGAAGAAGCCAGCGCGCAAAGGAACGCGCATCATCGAAGACCTTCAAGAGAGTGAACCCGAGGTAGTGGAGCACTGCATTCTCGGCAGTTGGTGTCCGGTCTGCAAGATGATCGTGGATCCTCAGGTCGTCGATGCGCTGCCCATAGCCACGGTCGGCCAACGGGTCGTGGCGTTGGCCGCTTGGCTGCACTATGGCGTGGGGTCACGCTGTCTCAGATCGTCGGCATCTTAAACCATCACTTCTACTTCCAGATCTCGACTGGCTGCCTGATCACGGACTTCTTGCAGGCCTACGACCTCATCAGGACCAAGTCCCGGCGGTACTGTCTTACCCATTCAGAATCGAAGGTCATTTTTGAGAGCGCCACCGCAGGCCTTGCCATGGAGCGCAACATATGAAAGAAGGCAGGATCTTTCGGATCGGCCGGGGCGCGTGTTAAGTGCACTGAAAAGCCGGAATGCCGCCAGGTGGTCATCGACGCGACGAGGCCTGGCGAGATGCGCTTATTTTTCAAGAGCTTGGCCAAGAGCTTCTAGCAAAAGAGATTCTCTACGAGCTTGGCATCGAGATCCTGCATGTGATGAAACTGTCCCTGGCGATCGAACAAACCCTCGCTCACGATCCCATGACCATGGGGATTCCACGGCAGAAGGTTTCCCGCGGTGTGGATGGCAAGGATGGCGCCACACGCCATGCCCGCTGCGCTGTCCCAGGGCAAGGACTTCTTCATGGCCCGCTTGGCCGCCTCGAAGGCACATCTCGAAACCAGCTACAAAAGCCGCCTGTCGCGAAGCAAAATCCCGCGGATCGCCTTGGGAATCGAGAAAGTCCAGAAGCGGTGAGGGACCGCCAAAAGGACGTCTTCAGCGACCTTATCGGCAAACAGAAGCATGCGCTTCTGTTCGCAAGAGGGGCACGGCCAGCTCTTGCGGGAAAATGCTAAGAAATTCTCTTTGCAGAACTTATGTACCAGTGATCGCACACCCAGAGCCTCGACTTCGGCCGCGGTTCTCTCCGATTCCTCTTCGAGAATGTCGGCGATCAAAAGATCGGCGCCGGCCGTGGCAAGCCTCTCGGCGATCTCCCTCCCGATGCCTTTCGCCGAGCCCGTGACCACGGCCACCTATCCTTCGAGATCCGTCATGTCCCTCTCCCATGCGAAACGCTCGGCCGGTTTTCTCTCGGAAGGAATGGGACCATTCTTGTCGGAGAGACGCGCGGGGACAGCCAGAAAAGAGGTTGCCCATCTTTGCCGGGCGCTCCGCCCGGGTCGATCCGCCGACTCGACCTTGCCCTGTCTCGCAGACTCCGAGCCAAAGAACGAGGCCGGTGAAAGAAGCACCGGCCTCATTCCATTTATTACGACTCGGTGCTCTTTTTTGTCCGATCACGCTGTTGGTTAAGAAGGTGGCGCCCTCTTTCAGCGTGAGGCCGGCCTCCGTTCTCATGAATCGCAATGTCGTACCCTTGTTCCTTGCCGGGCCACCTCTCCGCCGGTAATAATGAAGAAGTTGAACAACCAAGCTCTTCCCGGGTGTTCATAGAGTGCAGGGGGCCGGATTTCTCCGTAGATACCTGCCCCCGACGGCATAGTCAAAGCCTGGATTTTGCCATCGCGTTTGTGAAAACTAGTCGTCCGATCTTTCCTGACCGTGCTCCTCATCGAGGTGTGATATGAAGCCGATTCTCGTGCTGCTCGTCTCCTTCTCCGTCACCATGGCCTTGGCCTTGCCCGCCGCACAGGGTCAGTTCCAGTACGAAGATCTCATATTCCGTTCCGGTTCGTGGACGCGGTTCGGCTCAGCCGTCGCGATTTCGCACGACGTCTGCGTCGTCGGCGCCCCTGAGGAGAACCATATGGGCCATCAAGCGGTGGGCGGGGCGTACGTCCACCGGTTCAACCCCGACACGCAGACCTGGGAGCAGGAAGCCAATCTGACCGGCAGCGGTGGTTACGACTACCGCATGTTCGGTGCGGAGGTGTCCGTCTCAGGCGACGTCATCGTCATCGGGGAACCGGGGGCCGGGACGTCGGAGGGACTGGCCAAGATCTACCGCTACAACGGCGCCGCCGGAACCTGGGACTACGAGAAGATCCTGAACCCTTACCCTTACGGTGCGCCCTACGACCGCTTTGGCTCAGCACTCGGCCTTGACGGCGACGTCGCCTTCGCGGGGGCACCGGGTGATGACAACTTCGGCACCGACGCCGGATCGGTTTACGTCTTCGGCTACAACTCAGGAACGGGACAATGGGGCCTGAACGACATTCTGGTCCCGTCCGGTGTCGCTCCGGGGGACGAATTCGGGAACGCCGTCGCCCTTCAAGGGGACCTGGCCCTGATCGGGGCCTGGATGGACGATGACAACGGGGTGGACGCCGGATCAGCCTACGTCTTGCGGTACAACACCAGCACTGGGACATGGGAAGAGGAGGCCAAACTGCGGGCCAGCGACGGGAGCGCTGAGGACAAGTTCGGCTTCGGCGTCGCGATCTTCGGTGACGTGGCCCTTGTGGGTGCCCCCTATGACGACGATCTGGGCAACGTGTCCGGATCGGCGTACATCTTCCGCTACGACGCTGGTTCCGCAACATGGACGCAGGAAGCCAAGCTCCTCGGTCAAGGCGGCGGCAGCGCGGACAGGTTCGGCATCTCGGTTTCGCTCTTCGGCGAAGTGGCTCTCGTCGGTGCTTACGAAGCCATTGGAGCGGGAGTCGATTCTGGCGCCGCATATCTCTACCGGTTCGATCACGCAACGGGGACGTGGCCGCTCGATGTGGTGGCCGTTCCCTCCGATGGCGCGCGGGCCGATCATTTCGGGAGTTCCGTTTCCCTCTCGGGCAACACGGGCCTCATCGGGGCGCCTCAGGGCGATTCCGCTTATCTCTACTACTTCGACGCGACCCGGTTTGTCGACGTGGCCAACACCTCGGGCCCCTGGTACGGCTCGCAGGAATACCCCTTCCCGTCGATCCAGGATGGGATCGACGCCACCCGCGACGGCGACACGGTGCTTGTTTCCCCCGGGACCTACCGGGAGAGGATCAAGATCGCCAACAAAGGGGTGGCGGTTCGCTCGGCGGCCGGCCCTGAAGCGACCGTTATCGACGCGAGCCAGGCCGGAAGCGTGGTGACCTTTGTCGGCGAGGGCCTGCGGCTGTCGATGCTGGAGGGATTCACCATCACGAACGGCCAAGCCGACTTTGGGGGTGGTATCAGCTGCATCGAGCCCGCCTCGCCGATCATCAGAAACAACATCATCGCTCACAACCGGGCCAACTTCGACGGAGGCGGGATCTACTGCTATCCGGTCACGAGAGTGGCCGCCGAAATCGCCGACAACCTCGTTCTGTCCAATTCGGCCGGTTCCGGGGGTTACGGCGGCGGGATCTGTTGTGTTGGGCAGTCCCCTCCTCTGGTCAACAACGTCGTTGCCCTCAATAGCGCCTACAAAGGCGCCGGAATCAGGCTCTACTCCAGCCCGAACGTCCTTCTCGTCAACAACACGATCGTCCAGAACACGGCGTTGTCAAGTGGTGGGGGTGTGTCTCTTCAAGGATACGGCGTTGCCGGATCGATGACCAACACGATCGTCTGGGGCAACGACGCTTCCTTCAATCCCGAAATCGACGAGGGGAGCGCGGTGTTCGACATCTCCTTCTGCGACATCAAGGGCGGATGGCCGGGCACCGCGAACATCGATGCCGATCCGCTTCTCGTCGATACGGTGCACCTCGACTTCCATCTGACCTGGGATTCACCCTGCCGTAACACGGGCTCCAACACCGCCGGCGACCTGCCCGATGCCGACTTCGAGGGAGATCCCCGGGTCGTGCAGGGAACGGCCGACATGGGCGCTGACGAGTTTAGCGCGCACTTCTACCACAGGGGCGCGGTCGTGGCGGGGGGGACCATCAGCCTCTGTGTCACGGGCGAGGTGGGAAAGCAGGCCCTGGCCGTCCTCGGTTCGGGTGTGGCCGACCCGCCGGTGCCGACGGTCTACGGCGACCTCCACCTTGTGCCGCCAGTCCTGCGGGCCATCAACTTGGGTGTCATTCCGGCGACAGGTGTTCAGATCGTCGATTTGAAGGTCCCCTTGTTTGTTGTCCCCGGTAGCGAGTACCCGCTGCAGACTCTGATCGGACCGCAAGGAAACCCGAATTCGGAGCTCACGAATCTGCTGCTCCTGCGCGGAGAGTGACGAACCGGACGCACGGCAGATCTTTATCCCGCCAAGACCGGGACCAAGACCGTCTGCGCTAAATCACTCGGGGATGGCCTCCCTCTGACGCTGCACGGCCATTCTATGATTCGCGCGCGGTCCGAAAAGGAGGGGATAGGCTATCCTCGTTTGCACGAATTGGGCGGTGGAACCGGGACCGTACTGATCAGAATGAGGTGCGAATCTGAGAATGATTGGCTTCAAATCCGGATAGGGTCTACTCCTGTACAGGTCGACTTCTGCTTTGATGCAAAAGTGAAACAACCAAGCGCTCGCCGAAGACCTGTCTCAGTCGCCGCACCTCATGGGCCACGTCGCCTGGCGTGCGGATAGGCAAAAGATCCTGTGTGTCCACGCCGCCCACGATCGCCGCGATCCTCTCTCTGCCGTTTAGCCTCATCTCGCCCTCGCGTCTTCAATCGGTCCGCGCCTCTCAGGGAGGCGGCTTTCCCGATTTAACTCTTTCCCTGTAAATTTCCTCCTGGAAACCCGCCGCAATGCGCGTCCACAATGAGGGGGACCGAGACCCGTTCGACCAGGAAACTTGCAGGAGGATAATCTTGGAGAGCAGAGAGCTCGTCCGGCGCGCCATTGAATTCGACCGGCCGCCGCGCCTCCCCTGCTTCCTCGGTGATTTCTGGGGCGAGAGGTTACTTTCCCAGCGCGCCGGTCTTGCCAATGACGTGTGCGACTGCTGGGAGATGGACCGACAGAAGGCGGGGTGGTTTTTCGACACAGCCGGGCTCGATGACTGGGGGTGCCTCTGGGAGAAGACCGAAAAGAACAACATGGGCCAGGTGGTGGGCCATCCCCTCCGCGACTGGTCCGCGCTCCGCACCTACGCGCCTCCCGACCCGCGCGATTCCTTTTACTTCGTCCGGATCGATGAGAAGATTCGTCCCGCCGGTGACAAGTACGTGATCGTCACCTGCCACTTCAACCTGATCGAGCGGCTCCACATGCTCCATGGCTTCGTGGAGACGATGGTTGATTTCTACGAGGAATCCGGAAAAATCGAGACCCTCCTCGACATGATTCTCGACTTCAAGATCGCCCAGCTCGATGAGCTCGCCCGGCGGATTCCGGACAGGATTCACGGGGTCTTTCTCACCGACGACTGGGGTACTCAACGGGGGCCTTTCGTGTCTCCGGCCCTGTTCAAGACGTTTTTCAGGCGCCGCTACGACACGCTGGCACGCGCCATCCACGGTCATGGGTGGCATTTTTTCCTGCACAGTTGCGGGCGTGTCAACGAACTGGTTCCCTCCTTCATCGACGCCGGCGTGGATGTACTCAACCTTCAGCAACCCCGCGCCTATGGTATCGAGGAGCTGGGCGCGCGTTTCGCGGGCAAGACCTGCTTCCTCACCACCGTGGATATCCAGACCACGCTCCCCCAAGGGAAGGCGGACGCGGTCCAGCAGGAGGCAGCCGATCTCGTGGCGAACTGGTCCACGTCGGAGGGCGGATTCATCGTGTTCAATTACGGCGACGCCGAGGCCATCGGAACGACCGACGCGATCACGGAAATCATGTTCAAGGCTTTTTTCGACCTCGCCCATTACTGGACTGCGTCCTGATGGGCCGGCGAACTTCACGGCGCGATTCACCAAGGAGTCAGCAATGAAGCTCCCTTTCGTACTACTTTTCTCACTAGCCCTTTCTGTCGCGCCCCTTGCGCAAGGCGACTAGTTCGCACTCACCCGCCGCCCCGCGACTCCCTGTCCGGTCAAGTTTTTCAGCGGCCGGCATCTTGACGCTTCCGACGCAGAAGAAGGGTGGAAGGCACCGGTCGAAACACTCTCGCCGCGCGCCGTCACGGTGAGCGCCGCGATTCTCGAGGATTTCACAGGAAAATCCCCCTTCGTCATCACCGTGGATTGGCCGCGGGAGAGCGCCCGCCTGCCGGACCGGTTTTTCTTCGATCTCGATCGTGACCGCCTTCTCGACGACGGAGAGATCCTTCAGCTCCGCTCCGTGACCTCCGATGAGCTCGATCACGATCTGCCCTTTTCCATGGCTGTGGCAGAAAAGGTGGCTCTGCTCTGTGCCAACGGCAAGGACAGGCCTCCGATCCTCGTCAACATCTTTTTTCTGGTCATCGACGAGGATATCGCCTCCACGGACGAATCCCCTCCGCTCGGAATCTCGGCGTGGGAGAGCCTGACCGGCTCGATCGTGCTCAACGGGAAAAAGCACGGCGTCACCATAGAGGACTGGAACATGGACGGCTCTTATGCCGACTTCGAATGCGACGGCGCGTGGTATCTGGCCGACGCCCTCTTCGTCCACGAGGACGGCTGCCCGCCTGATCGCGGTGCGTTCCTGAACCCCTCCCCGCTCCGGCGGCGGGCCATCGTAGGAAGCAGCGCTTTCTCCGTGGACCTGATCAAGGACGAGACCGTCCTGGTTATCGACCCTCTCGACGTGGTATTCGGGTCGGCCAGGGTAGTGCAGGAACACCTGGAGGCCACTCTGAACCATCCGGATTGGGGCGAACAGAGACTCCTCGCAGGCCTGACTAGTCTCCTGCCGTCAGGCTTGTGGACGGTCAGCCATTTCAGCCTGCAACGGTCAGAGCCCACCACAGCCTGTGCCTTCTTGTGCGCTGCGGCGACGACAGTGGAGATCGGCGAAGGGACTGAAACCGTTCTTGCCTTCGACACCACGCTGACCGCCGCTGTCGATGCACAGAAACGCGCCAACGGGATCGAGCTGTCGCTCGGCTTGACCACGGACGACGGGCATGCCTTCAGCCGCTACTACACGGCGTGGGAGAGGATCGACGGCATCCCGTTCCTCATCAGGGACGGGGCGGGACGTATCGTAGAAGAGGGCCTCTTCGCCTTCGGCTGAGGGGCCACGTGCAGCTACCTGTGGCAGGTGGCCGATCCACGACTGGACGACCTCACGATCCACCTCGAATGCAACTGGGATTTTCTGGAGATCAAGAACCGCACCCTGTCCATCGCGACAGAATGATGGGACAGGAGGCCCTCGATAAGGTGCTTCGAAGTCGAAGACGGAGATTTCGCGCCAGATCAACAATCCGCAGGCGCCTGAGCACGCTCGATCCACGCCATGCGAATTCCTTCCCGGAGTGAATAGAAGCACAACAAAAAGGGCCCTTCTTGGCAATTCCAGAACAGGATGTAGAATGAGAAGGCTCTACCGAGTGCCACAAGAATCAGTGGACTTCCGTTAACGCCTAGATGGAAGATTTCAGGAATGACAGGGAGGAGGGAGGTCTTTCTCGAGTTCGTCAAGGACAGCAAATCACGGTGGCGCAGCAGGTCGCATTTCTTCTCATAGGAATACGGTGCCGTAGCAATTCGTACTAGGATTCAGAGTTCATAATACGGTGCCGTAGCAATTCGTACTAGTATCGCGTCTCAAAAGTTCTGTCCATGCTATTGGCAATTCATGATATTGAAGAAGGTATAGCATTTACCCGGTATTTGCCAGATACGGTGCCGTAGCAATTCGTTCTAGGATTCAGAGTTCATTGGACCATTTGGTCTCCCTCGCGTGCGTGAATTGGCCTAGTTACCCGGCTTCATGACATGCGGCAATGCGAACCGGGACATCGAGGTCTTGACGCCTCGGTGGGAGATCGAGCATGAGGGCGCGGCGAACGGTACGACAGATCAGCGCACGGTATTCGGGTTCTGTGGCCGAAAGACGACGGTGGCGCTCATATCGATATCGCGTCGTGCTCAGCGAGTTACCATGGAGGCCCGCAACTCTACGATACTCCAAGGCGCAGAAATCGCGCGGCACATCCGCCTATAATTCATCCCATAGTGAGACCGGCTTCGCACGTGGAAATTTACGCTGATCTGAAGGGGCTCGGCAGTTCACGGCGATCAAGTGCCTCAAGGTATCTGGCAAGGCGATGACTGATCCGAGACTCGTATGATATAGCTCCTCCTTGTCGTTACGAGAAAAACGATCCTTGACGGTCTGGCGTTACGGCAATCATCGAAATAATTGCTACGGCACCGTATTCGGCACCGTATTATATCGGCTTTTCAATCCGGACCTGTCGTACAGATCAGCGCAATTCCACGATACAATTCCGGTCTCAACCAGCACATTCGAGGCGCATTTACCTTCGGTTTAGTTTTTTGAACCCTACGGGACCTACAAGACTTTCTACTACGCTCTTTTTCCCGGCCAATACCGTGTGGAGCTCAGCAAGGGACGGACATACGGAGCAAATTTACTTTTTGTTCAGGTGAAACCAGGCGAAACAGCACCACTAGACTACATACCCGACTGATCGCAATGACACGGGAATATCGGATATGAATCTTTCCTTCTTTTCCGGGCTGTGCAGGCGACTCTGCTCTACGCATTCAGCGAATACCAGCGCGCTCCTCTTCTGCCTCCTCGCTCTGGGGACAATCGCCCGCGGCGGCCAGTCCGACACAACTCCTCCGAACGTGCAGGCCGAGATCGAACGCATCCGCCTCGACGATGTGCAGTGGCAGGTGCTGCCGCCCAATGTCGTGGCTGTTACTGCTGGACCGGACGACAGGATCTGGTACACCTTCAGCCGCGAAAGAGAGCGATTCTACAAATCGGTCTATCATGGAATAAAAGTGCCCGAAGACCAATTCGCGCTCCAGGTCATCCGGAGGAGGATCGAGGATGATTTCCATAACAAGGCTCCCCACCTCGTGGAAGCACGTCCCGTGCTATTCGAGCCCGGAGGCCGTGTCTGGTTCGTCACCACGCGATCGACCAATCTGATCGCCTTTGATGGCATCGACTGGATCGACTGTCCCGAACACAAGCCTTTTCGATTTCTGGATATCGGCAACTGCCCCGACAGCGGCCGGAGACGGAAGCAGGGATACAACTGCTGCTGCGCCGGTCACACCTTCTTCATCGGCAAGCGGGGCGTGCGTGTCTTCGACGGCAGCGATTGGTCGTTCCACGAGATGGTGGAGACAAAGAAGGAGAAGGGCGTTTTCATCGATCTGCAGGCTTTCCCGGAAGAGGAACGGGTAGTCGCCTCGGTCTCGACCGAGCCGCGTGTCTTCTGGGAATGGTGCGACGGCACGTGGAGTAAGATCGAATTCCATATCCCTGGAATGGAGCTGCTGGCCCCATGGTCGGCGGGCCGGGCCTGGTGCCGGGGTGATGAGGATGTCCGCCTCCTGGCCCTGACGGAGGGCTCGGATGAGCTCGTAGGTAATGATCTCGAAATAATCGCAAGCGCTCCCGGCACGCAGACAGCACATGAGGCGGCAGAGCGCCTGATCGAATTCGGCCGTACGGTCGAACCGAAGGTGGTCGAGGCCCTGGGAAAAACAAACGACGCCAAGGTGATTGAACACCTCCTCTTCGTGCAGGAGAATCTTAGAAAAGAGTGCGTCTTGACCTTGGGAGATCTTGAGATCGAAAGGCCCGACCTACTCTTCAGCGATTTCAGAGGAACAGTCTATCTCAGTGCCGAGCAGATCCATTCTTCAAAAGAAGCGATCGGACCCGGGTTGGTTATCGCCCACACTGACGGCACCATGCACGTAAAGCCGGGGAAAAAGGTGGTCGAGGCTCTGACCAAGGGAAGACCCAACTCTTCCTACGAATCGGGTCCCCTTCCCGCCTCGGAACTGGACGCGCTCTGGCTCCCCGGGAGACTCGATTGCATCCCCGCCAGGCTAGTCGCTCTCGGCTCGGGTGAAACAATTCACACATTGGAAGATCACACCTTTGACTGGCTCCACGCAGTGACACCAAAGGGCCGACTCTATGTCAGCAATGGGTGGCACTTGAATGAGAAACCGATCGCGGTCTTCACACCGGGAGCACACGCCACCCATTGCCTGCTCGAGGCGCGCACCATCCCGTTGAAAGCACTCGGATTCATCGTGGCCCCCGACGGTATTGTGTGGGCCCAGGCAGCTAGCAACGACATTCTCCTCTTCGACGGAGACGCGTCATACCTGCAGGTGGACGCGGAGGGGGCGAATTACTTGATGGCAGGCAATGGCAGATGTCTCCTCTTTCAAGGCAAACGTGAATTC
>Ga0190283_1001316_pt1 | contig 11389 bp, 17 predicted proteins | sample 48691801_MG_FD_161669 | JGI IMG/M metagenome (GOLD analysis project Ga0190283, IMG submission 161669) | Hydrothermal vent microbial mat bacterial communities from Southern Trench, Guaymas Basin, Mexico - 4869-18-0-1_MG | ecosystem: Environmental > Aquatic > Marine > Hydrothermal vents >...
TGTTTCTTTCTTCCCAATTTACCCCCTAAAAACGGGATCTTCGACAAGGTTCAATCCCGTGCATTGCGGGATAAACTATTTTTGATTTGTTATGAAGGATGCCGTAAAATGTTTACACATTATTTATTTCAACATATTATTGCACAACATACAGGTTTTTTACGTTCTACGCCTTACTTCTTGCGGGGCCATCAATAGTTCGGGTCATGTCATGGAACAGGGAAAGAAAGAATGGAAATTTGTAGCTGATTCAATGGTAGGCAAATTGGCCAAATGGCTCAGAGTTTTAGGCTACGACACCCATTATCAGCCTCGTTATCACCCTGGGGAGATTGATATGTTTGTGAGGGAGGGGAGAATACTTCTTACCCGGCATAAAATGAGGGGTGAAAAATTAGACAATGCTGCTGTTTTGATCCGTGGCAATCAGGTAAGTGAGCAATTGATGGAACTGAAGAGGGAACTCCATCTTGAACCTGCTCGTTCAGTCTGGTTCAGCAGATGTTTGATATGTAACGCCGTTTTGAGGCAAGCCCGTGAAGGGATCGCCGGTGCAAAGATCCCTGAATATGTCCTTTATCAAAACAGGGCCAATATCAGCTTCTGCCCCTTGTGTGGCAGGCACTTCTGGCCGGGGAGTCACAGGGCGAGAATGGAGATTCAGCTAAGAGCATGGGGCTTTTCCTTTAAACATTAGGGGCCATGTAAATGCGTACAAAACCCTTGGCAAGGGGCTCCCTGCTACCCGTCCGGGATTAAGTGCTCGACGAAAAATAACTATAGAAAAAACGGCTACTTTTTTTTCTTTGCAGATTTTCGTTTCTTTGCTGTTTTCTCCTTAGCTACTGGTTTCTTCACTTTGGCAGCTGCCACCGGTTTTTTCTTGGCTGCTGATTTTTTCTTAGCCACGGGTTTTTTCTTTTTGGCCTTTGCTGCCTTGTCTGCTGCTTTAGCCTTTTTAAGCGCGGACTCTAATTTTTTGATATTACCCTTTGTAGCTGTTACTTCTTTGTTAAGTCGTGCAAGTTTTTTCTTAGAACGCTGCAATCTAAGTTGAATTTGTTTTACAGTTGCCATGCCCCCTCCTTTAATTTAGGGTTAATAATATGAGTACTGAGAAGTAACAATAAACTAAAAACTTACACAAGTCAAGCAAATATATTCATTTAATGAAAAATTGATACTAATTAGAATGCCCACCCCCAACCTGTATAGGAGATGAGGCTTGTACCCAAAATTGCGCATATCATTAACAGTGTGATCTCCACCATCTCATTGGCGGTTCCAAGCAGATCTCCGGTAATACCGCCGAATTCATGCCTGCAACGAATCCCAAACAACTTTGTCTCAAGCCATCCGAGGAAAAAAAGTAAAAAAGAGAGTGGCCCAAAAGGGATACAAAAGACGATAGATACAACAAGTGACAGGACCCTGTTCCGGGTGGAAGCCTGGGCAACAAATGGCTGCCCCATCCCGTCCTCAGCACGCGCATAAGGGAGGGTTGTCATAAGTTCCACCATCATACTTCTCGAAAGAGTGAATATAATTAAGAGCCAGATAACAGAACCGCATGATACGAGTCTCTCGTAGGCGAGCCATTTGGCGAGTAGGGCTACAAGCAGCGCCAGGACTCCAAAGGTCCCGAGGGAGGTGTCTTTCATGATCGACAGTCTTTTCTCCCTCTGAAAAAACCCCCCTATGGAATCGGCCCAATCCGCCAACCCATCAAGATGCAACCCCCTTGTCAGGTAAATGTCCATAGCTAACAAGAGCAGTGCAGCCCCCCCAGACCACGGGATGAAAGGCAACAGCCCCCATAGAATGTTTATCCCGTAGAGGATCAGTCCCAATAAAAGTCCGATGACAGGGAACCATATGAGTGATGAGCCAAAGTCCTCGGATTCGCGGCTTGGCCAGGGAAACAATGTGAGTGTTTTAAGTGCGGTCCCGAGGCCGTCTAAAGATAAATAGTCTTTTGAGTTCAGCATATATTTCTGCCCTTTTAGTAGTAAAAAAACCCCATCCAGGTCAAACAGATAGACCCGGATGGGGTTTTGGCATCTCCATTGCGAAAACCGATCATGTTATTTCTCAAAATTGTCTTGGTCAGATTCGTAAGAATAATAGCTCAACTTTAAACTGTTGTCAATAGCCCTGCGGTAGAGATTCTGTTTCGAATATCTGGCAATTTTACCCTTGACTTTGATGTCCGCCAAAATATAATCTTGGAAAGAATTGGATAATTTGATATACTATAGATAAATATAGATTGTGAAAAATATCTCTAATAGAAAGGAGGTGAAATTTTTCAAGTTATGTGGTGGTAGCTGTAACGTTATTCAACTAAGAGGAGGATAAAAATGGCTGGAAGCACATACAAAATTATCGAGTTAGTTGGGACGAGTGACCAATCATGGGAAGAAGCGGCAAGGACAGCTGTTGGGACGGCAGGTGAGAGCCTAAAAGACCTAAGAGTCGCTGAAGTGACTAAACTGGATATGACCATTGAAAACGGGCAGGTGACATCGTTCCGGACAAGGCTAAATGTTTCTTTTAAGTATGTTAAATAGGGTAATGCTAAGGCCCCCTGTGCTTGTCCCCTTTCAGAGTATAAATGGGCACAGCATGGCAATAGGCACACAAACAGCGTTTTGCCAGATTACCGCCTCAGACTCAGTGGGAAGAGAGATCCCTAACGAAGGGGATAAGGCAAGGGGCCTTTAAGATGAATCTACTCAAAAACCTTCGCGTCTTTGCGCCTTTGCGTGAGACCTTTTCTGTTTCTTTTTATCTCGGTTAGGTATTATTGCAGCGCCTTTTCAAAATCAGGAGGTTTCTCCCCGACGACTTTCCGGATAAAGAATAAGAGATCGATTTGAAAGGGAAAAGACGGTATTTTCTGATAATGTCCGCACTTTTCTTCAGGGCTCCTTGACTCTGGCTACCCAAAAAGGCCACTATTAACCCGCCGGGCGCCAGGTGCGGAGCGCCCCATGTCAGGAACTGGGGTAGAGGCGCCAGACCCCTCGATGTTATGACATCATATCCTTCAGGATGAAGCAGCCCTTTCCTTTCTTCAATACGTCCCTTTATAATTTCGATATCTTCGAGTTTTGCGAGCCGGATGATCTGTTTAAGGAAACTGATCTTTTTTGAATTAGGTTCCATGAGTTGACATTTAAGGCTGGGTTTGCAGATTTTTATCGGAATTGCGGGGAAACCTGCCCCTGAACCAATGTCAAGGAGGCGCCCGTCGTCAGGCACAAAAGAGGTTGGCATCATGGAATCGATCAGGAGTTCGTTTATAATGCTCTGCCGGGAAGAGAGGCCTGTCAGGTTCAATTTTTTGTTCCATTCCCCTAACTCATCTAAAAAGATGTTCAGCTTATGGGTCTGATCCCATGACAGCTTTACCCCAAATCTGTTGAGCAACGACCTGAACTTCTTGACTTCCCTTTGCATCGGTTTAGATAACAATTCTTCTCTTTATAATAGCGACGGCTTCTTCCGGAGTGTCCACTATATTGAATATATCAAAGTCCGCTTCAGAAATAGTCTGCTCTTTTATCAATGTTTTCTTGGCCCAATCCAAGAGCCCTGCCCAGAATTGGGAATCCATCAGGATTACAGGGAAATATCTGATCCTCTTTGTCTGAATAAGCGTTAGGGCCTCAAAAAGCTCGTCAAGGGTGCCGAACCCGCCAGGCATGATAATATAGGCAACCGCATATTTCACAAACATCACCTTCCTGATAAAAAAATACTTGAAGGCGAGCCGGATATTGGCATATTTGTTGGGCGCTTGCTCGTTTGGAAGCTCGATGTGAAGACCTACCGATTTGCCTTTTGCCTCGGCGGCTCCCCGATTTGCCGCCTCCATAACGCCTGGCCCTCCACCGGAGATGATGTTAAATCCGCTTTCAACTAACAGACGAGACACCTTTAACGTATCTTTATAGACAACGCTCTTGGGCTTGATCCTGGACGAACCGAAGATGGTGACCGCCGGATAGGCATCGGGCATCACTTCAAAGCCTTTTACGAATTCGGCCATGATCTGAAACATCCTCCATGATTCGTTTAATGTCAGATCGTCAACGATATATTGTTTCTCCAACATGGCTACAAGACCTTCCTTTCAATAGGATGCTTGAAAAAATCATTGATTTTTTTGATTTTATCCTTTAGCTTTGCAAGCGATTAATACAATAGTCTTGTGACTCATTGGTGTCAAGATATAGTCTTTTGGCAAGGATGGTAGGTCCAATATCCATATGAATAAGGAGGTTATCTTATGGAGCGCGTAGCAAGAGTTTCGGAGATCATCGGAGCCTCTACAATTAGTTTTGATGATGCCATCAGGGTCGGGTTTGAAAGGGCAAGCAAGACATTAAGGGGGATTACCGGACTAAGGGTTCTCGAGCAGAGGGTAGCGGTTGAAAATGATACCCTTAGTGAGTACCGTGTTAGAATGGAAGTCATTTTTGTACTTGAAGCCTGATCCATATTGTTTAGAATTGAAGTCCCGCCCTGCGGGATCGGTCTCTGGGCCGTAGGGATTTCGGACTTGACCCTGATATGATTTATCCATATCTTCAGATAGTTATAGGGTTTGTTCTGACGGTATTTGAGTGACTCTTGACCGTGGATATTAGAACATGATAGATTTGAATCTCATCAATCTGCCAACCTCGGTTTAACCGGGTTGGGATAGGGAAAAGGATTATGAAAGAAAGAAACGACCAGGCTGATGCCCATGATGCCCACCGCGATTTTATGGCCGACGCAAGCAGCCAGTTTGGCAAAAGAGATCAAGAAAAGGATTTTTTGGACAGCATCAGTCAGGAACCGCCTCAGGAAGATATTCAGGTAAATGTCGGCGAACGCGTCAAGGCGGTCAGGGAAGGCCGTAATCTCAGTCTCAAGGATATTTCACAGAGGACTGATTTGGATGTTGCCCTTTTGGAGCAGATCGAGAGCGGGAGCTTAGCGCCTCCCTTGGGGATTGTAATAAAGCTGGCAAAGGCCCTTAACCTGAAAATGGGTTACTTTATATCAGGGGAAGAGGATCGGGCATATACTATTGTGCGGAAGAGTGACCGGAAGGTGGTATCTCGATACGATTCCAAAAAGGGAGAGCATTACGGTTATGGCTATGAATCTTTAGCGCCCCATAAGACAAACAGGCATATGGAACCTTTTCTTGTGTCCCTTGATCCTGCTGAAACAGAGGAGGAAAGATCCACACATGACGGGCAGGAATTCATCTACGTGTTGGAAGGAGCCATGGAAGTCCGACTTGACGAGGAAATCCATATCCTTGAACCAGGTGATTCAATATATTATGATTCCATGGTCCCTCATCTCGTCAAGTGCCACGGCGAAAAGAGGACCAGAATCTTAGCTGTTCTGTATGCCGAGAGATAACATGCCGCTGTTGGGGGCTCACATGTCCATCAGCGGTGGCTTATCCAAAGCCCTTTTCAGGGGGAAAAAGAGGGGTTGCGAGGTAATCCGAATATTCACAAAAAATCCTGAGACGCCTGATGGAGGAATAAACCACAGATGATCGTATTTGATTTGGAGTGTCCCCAGGGACATATATTTGAGGGCTGGTTTGACAGTTATGAATCATTTGAAGAACAGAATGTTCATGATCTTGTTAGCTGCCCGTACTGTGAAGATTCGAACGTAAAGAAAGTCATGTCGCCTGTTGCCGTAAAAAAATCGCAACCTGCTTCTTTGTCTAACCAGGAAACCATTGATTACCAGCGGCTCGCAAAAGAGGTGGTGGAATATGTAAAAAACAACTCCGAGGATGTTGGCGCCGGATTTGCCGCAGAGGCGCTGAAAATCCATTACGGCGTGGCCGAAAAAAGGAGCATACGCGGGTCAGCAACCGCTGATGAGGAAAAGACCTTGAAAGATGAGGGTGTTGATTTTGTCAAGGTCCCCTTCCCCGTATCAGACGATGACAACAAAGTGAATTGAGATAAGGGTGAAATTGGAAAAAGGAGATTTGACAGATGAGTAAAATCGAAAGGGCCATTATTAGCGTCACCGATAAAAAAGGGATTGTGGACTTTGCAACAGCCCTTTCAAGGTTTGATATTGAGATACTTTCCACCGGGGGAACCGCGAAAGCGCTGCGTCAGGGCGGAATTACGGTTACAGATATATCCGAATATACCGGATTTCCGGAGATGATGGATGGCCGTGTCAAGACTCTTCATCCCAAGGTTCACGGAGGGCTTCTGGGTCTGCGAGACAACCCCGAACATGTCAGGATGATGGAGGAGCATGGGATCAAGGGTATTGATATGGTGGTAGTCAACCTCTATCAGTTTGAAAAAACTGTTGCTAAAGAAGGGGTCACCTTAGAAGAGGCGATTGAAAATATCGATATCGGTGGGCCCTCTATGCTTCGATCTTCGGCCAAGAATTTTAAAGATGTTACGGTTATCGTTGACCCTGTCGATTATGATGTGGTTTTGGAGGAAATGGAGGGTTCAGGAGGTGAAACTACGCTCAAGACCAGGTTTCGATTAGCGAGGAAGGTATTTCGTCTGACCCATGAGTATGATGGAGCGATCAGCCAATATCTAAAAATGACGGACTTATGAGAGTCTATTATATTTTTTGATCCGGGGCCCTTTTTGCCTCTTTTGTTTTTCGTGACACGGCATGTTTTTGTGAACATGCCGTTTTTTTATAGTGCAGTAAATTGCCTGAAAAGTCCTGCAGCTTCCTGACCCGTCTAAGGTCTCATCTTCAGGCCATGTTGCGTATTGGCAATTAAGATCACAGAAGTCCATTATTGCCTCAGATTCATTATATTCCCTTTGATCTTAGTGAGGCCGGCACGGGCAAAGGCTGTTTTTCCGAAGGTCTCTTTGAAAGCCTCGTCCTCCATTTTGAGTATGGCATTTATTGAGGGGAGGACTTCAGCTTTAGATTTATCCACTTCATTTAGCGGGCAGACCTCCTGGCAGACATCACAGCCAAAAAAGCAATTGCCCATTTTTTTCCCCGTATCATCGTCAACCGTGTCGCTCTTTTCAATAGTCAGGTATGATAAGCATTTGGAGGCATTCACACTGTAAGGAGCTTCCAGCGCACCGGTGGGGCAGGCATCTATGCATCTGGTGCATGAACCGCATCGACTCTCCATAAATTCAGTCTCGGGATGCGGAATGGAAGCGGTTGTCAGGATTTCCGCCAGAAAAAGGAATGATCCATAGCCTGGTATTATGAGCATGTTGTTCTTTCCTATGAATCCTATCCCTGAGCTGTAGGCAAAGCTCCTCTCAAGTATGGGGGCCGAATCAACACAGACCCTTGTTTTTGCCCCAGGGTATTGTTGTTTGACTGTTCTCCCTAATATCTTAGTTAGTTTCCTCAAGCGGTTATGATAGTCAATTTTGTGGGGCTCACTGTACCTTGCTGCCGAAAAACCTTCAGGTGTGCATGGCTTTTTGTGAGAGTAGGGATAGGCGAGGCTGATGACTGTCTCACAGCCTTCAAGCAGCCTTGCAGGATTTTTCCTTAGATCCAGATGCCTCCCCATCCAGTCCATCTCTCCCTGCTTGCCGGAGGAAATCCATGCACAGAACCTGTCAAAAAATAAGGGTTCTCCGGGCCGGGAAAGGCCTAAGGCAACAAAACCCAAATCTTTTGCCTGTTCGATCAGATTCATCCGATAAAACGTAATCTCTATTACAGATCAAAGGGAGTGAGGCTCTTGAAGCCATTGTCCGTGACAAGGATGGTTTGTTCAAACTGTGCTGAGAGGGAGCCGTCCCGGGTTACGGCAGTCCAGTTATCGTCTAAGATGTTCAGAGCCTTTTTACCGAGGTTGATCATAGGTTCAATGGTGAATACCATACCTGGAATCAGTATTATGCCCTCTCCTTTACGGCCGTAGTGTGGGACCTGGGGAGGTTCATGAAATTCAAAACCGACACCGTGCCCTACAAATTCCCTGACAACCGAGCACCCTTGACCTTCCCCATAATTCTGAATGGCCCAGCCGATATCTCCGATGCTGTTCCCGGGTTGGACGGCAGCCATCCCTTTTTTCAGGCATTCTCGGGCTACCTTTACAATTTTCTGCGCATCAGGTCCCGGTGTCCCCACGAAAAAGGTCTTGTTGACGTCAGCATAATAGCCGTTCAAGATGGGAGTGACATCTACATTGACAATATCCCCATCCTTCAAAACCCGCTCTTCAGGGATGCCGTGACAGATTACGTTATTGACGGATACACAGACGCTTTTCGGAAAACCGCGATAATTTAATGGAGCGGGGATAGCGCCGTTTTTTATGGTGAAGTCATGGACAAGGGTGTTAATATCATCGGTCGTAATCCCCGGTCTTATTTGTGACTCCACCAGATCAAGGGTATCTAAGGCCAGACGTCCTGCCTTTCTGATACCATTTATGTCCTTTTCTTCCTTAAGCCTGATACTGTATTTTTGGAAATACAGTTCCTTACCCGCGTCTATATTTTTTGAGTTTTCCTTGTGCAGGCAGCATCTCTTATACTTCTTTCCGCTTCCGCACGGACATGGATCGTTTCTGCGTATCTTCAAACTTCTATTTTTCATAAAGCCTTTCTTTCGTTCACCTTGGCTCTGATCGTTTTAGGTTTTCGATGAGCTATGAACCTTTGAACCCTTCATCTTACGTCTTTCTGCACTTCATCCAGCGTTTGCCACGGGGATAGTAGAAAATCGGTCTTATTGTGTCAAGATGAATTCCCTGCCCGGCAGCCGCCGCACCTGTCCTCGTCTCTATTCCTGTTGCCCCATATTTTGGGCATTCATTTTCAAAAAAACTCAAACACCTTAAAATCGCTATTGAATTCCTACTTGACACTCAACCTTAACTTCCCTATGCTCGTTCTTGCATAAACCGGCGTCTTATTGCTCAAAATTTAGAAGTTACATTTAACAAAAGGTTGATTCTAATTAAGCTGTCGGAATATCAAGGACAAGAGGCAATGACGAGTAAACACATTAGGCAAGCTATTATTGCAGGAGAAAACGAAGATGCTGTAGAAATCGCTAAGGCTCTTATCAACACGGGCGTTAAGTCTGAAGAGATCATCATTGATGGCGTGACAAAGGCGATGGAGTATCTGGACAAAAAATGCACTATTCGGGAATTCTGTCTTTTAGAGCTGATGCTGGCAGGAAGGGCTGCCATGGATGTTGTCGACTATCTTTGTGCTGAAGGAATAACAAAAGACAAGATATTTCTCGATACTGACTTATATCCGAGGAAAAAGATCATTTTGGGGACTATCAAAGGGGATATGCATGAGATAGGGAAAAATATTTTTTCAATGGTTATGAGATCCTATGGATACGAGATTATGGATATGGGGAAGGACGTGGATCCCGGTGATCTTATCATGGCAGCTATTGATAATAAAGCAGGTTTTATTGGGGTATCGAGTCTGATTACCACGGCCATCCCTCATGTGAGAGATGTAAGAAGGGTTGCAGTGGATAAAGGGCTTCACACAGTTAAGATTATTGCCGGCGGGGCCGCACTCAAACAATCAAGTGCGGCATATCTTAATGTGGACTTCGTGGCAGATACTGTCTTTGATGGCCTGCATTACATAAAAAGCATCTGAATCATGAAATCCATCGATCGTATAAAATCCACCATTAGTTTTGAGAAAACAGACAGGGCGCCTGTCTTTTCGCACATTTTTGGGTTTGCTTCCAGGATAAATCATATCCCTTTGAAGGACTATCTAAACAGCGGAGAATTGCTGGCCTTTTGTCAATTAGAGGCATGGAAGCGATTTGGCTACGATTGTGTAGCCGCATTTGCCGACAATTCCCTTGAAGCTGAAGCGATCGGCTCAAAGATATCTTACAATGATGATGCGTACCCACATATTGATGAATACTGTCTAACTAATATTCATGATTGGAAATATCTACCGATTCCTAACCCTGAAGAAGATGGAAGAATGCCCGTCATCCTGGAGGCATGCAGTATCCTCAAAGATGAGGTGGGTGAAGAAACGGCAGTTGTCGGGACAGTTCAGGGGCCTATGACCTTAGCCGGACAACTTATAGGAATAGAAAAGCTCCTCTATTCCGTGGTTGATCATCCCGGGGATTTTTTGAATTTGTTGAATTTCACTAATCGAGTAATGATTATCTTTGGCAAGGCCTTAATAAAGGCAGGTGCCCATGTAATACATGTTTTTGACCCAGCTTCTTCATGCTCAGTCATAAACAGGGCTGTTTTCAGTGGATACATCCTCCCGCATTTAAAAGAGGCATTCAAGGAATATAAAGATAGCGGAGATCCCATATGCTGGTTAAATATCACCGGCCAGACCGAGCCTATTTTAGATCTTTTTCCTGAAACAGGGGCGGATCTGTTTAATATCGATTATCTTGTTCCCATCTCCATCGCAATGGAAAAGCTGCCTCACCATTGCATCAACGGAAACATCAAACCATTCAGTTTTATTTCCGGTGAAGCGAAAGAGATTGAGAGGGAGGCAAAAGATCTTTTGAGGGAGACCCAATCCAGGGGAGGTTTTATCCTGAGCCCCGGTTGCGAGATCCCCTTAGAATCCAAAATCAGCAATATTGAGGCCATGATGAAAGCTGTCAGGGGTTGAAGAGGATAAAATGGGCGCGGTTAAGAAGGAAAAATTGCACTCAACAGGGAAATCAACAACTATAGGGAAAGACTCGGACCTTGAGGCCCTATCCGCCCTAATCAAGATCAGCACTGCCATCGGTTTTATGCCTATGGATCTAAAAGCCTCTTTACAATTTTTGGTTGATGAAACGAAGACACTCTTTGATGCATACGGTTGCACTATTTTCTCATTGGATGGGGATGCCGACTTTGACATGATATTTACAGGGTCTCCTGAGATGGGAAGTGGGTTGTCAAAACATTTTAGGAATACCCAACAGTGTCTTGTTGTCAGGGATGGGTTGCCATTTGTCGTCCAGGATAAAAGGAGGGGCGATAAAAGATGCAGGGGATTCGAGTTTGACAGAAAAGTGCAGTCTTATGCATGTCTGCCGATCTCAACGGGCAAGAAACTGGTTGGCATCCTGACAATTTGCAGTTTGAGGAAGCAGGCTTTCTCCCAGGATCATCTGGAGATGATGTTATCTGTAGCCACTATGGCAGCCTCTGTTATTCAACGGGCACATCTGTTCCATAAATTGGAGGAGGAAAAGAGGCGCTTGGAAAGGGCCAATGAGGAGATCAACAAATTAAATACGGATTTAGAAGCGAAGATCGAGGATTTGGAAGAGGCTCGAGATCAGATTATTCAAACAGAGAAACTGGCTGTGGCCGGGCGCCTGTCAGCAGGGGTGGCCCATGAGATCAATA
>Ga0190283_1001319_pt1 | contig 11364 bp, 7 predicted proteins | sample 48691801_MG_FD_161669 | JGI IMG/M metagenome (GOLD analysis project Ga0190283, IMG submission 161669) | Hydrothermal vent microbial mat bacterial communities from Southern Trench, Guaymas Basin, Mexico - 4869-18-0-1_MG | ecosystem: Environmental > Aquatic > Marine > Hydrothermal vents > Microbial...
CAGTGCGACTACCGGCCCCCAATTTGCCATACACTTCCACCTCCACCGTGATGGGCGCATCCGTCGGATTATGCAAGATTTCAGAAAAGCGAGCAAAATTTTGTGTTTTAGACACATACAAATTTCGCCTCACTTCTAAGCCGCTCCCCGGCTCAGCAAAGACTTCACGGCGCACTTCCCGCCCATCAGGAGACAAATGGAGAATGTTGCCAACATAATTGGCCCCTTTCACCCGCAAATGATACATGCCGGCATAAGCCTCCCGTGTGCCCCGCATCAGTGCGCCATCAGGGCCTATATCATATAAAAAACTTTGTCCATCAAAGAGTTGCAATGAATAACTCGGCCCAGAAAACACACACAATAACAATGTGCATAGCCTAAGCCCAAACGATTTCGTCATAAATAATCTCCTGAACTTTCAATCCCAGGGGCGTCGCCCTTGGCTTTAATAATACATACCGAAGGGGCTAATTGAGAATTGAGAAATCCTATTTTTCCAAAAAATCGGATTTCTTTGGATTTCTTTAACCTCAATAGCCAAGGGCAACGCCCCTAGCTTTGGGCTTCGGTTCACATTTATATAAACAAAAACTTTAGCCTAAAAGGTTGGTTTGTCGTATTGCTCCTACACCAAAAATGTTAAAATAATCCTGTATCCCTATTTAAGTCTCATATTTCCAGCATCACTGGCATGTTGAATTCAAATAATTTGTCACAGATTACATTACAAAATGTATGTCTCAATTGCCGACATTGGCGTACTCCATTCAATTTGCTTACGAATCACAAGCTGCTATACGGAACGTTCCCCAAATCCGTTGTACTTTCAGTATAGCTCATTTCAAGTCTGGACAAGGTGTACTTAATAAATTATTTTAACGAGACTCAGCAATTTGCACTTTTGTCATTCAGAGTCCAAAGCCAAGGGCGTTGCCCCTTTTTGTATTAATCTCGCACCAAAGGGGCTAACTTGTTAACTTTATTAGCCCCTTCGGTATGTATTATTAAAGCCAGTGTAACTACCTGGAGTCAAGAAAACGGGAATTTAATAACTCGATGAAATCAAAACACTTTTTTATTATTTTTGGCACTTTGCTCAGTGTCGTGCTGCTGGTTATCGTGCTTTCACGTTTGAATTGGCAAGACTTTTTTACCGCCCTTTCCGGCATTCGCTTACCACAAATCTTGCTGGGAGGGGGCATCATAATGCTTATTATCGCCTTACGCTCACTGCGTTGGACTTTGGTAGCGCGTATGCCGTTGGCAAAATTCAAACACTTTTGGCAAGCCGCCAATATTGGCTATTTGGGGAATATGATTTATCCGGCGCGAGCGGGCGAAGTGCTAAAAATAGTCGCTATTCATCACTTTGCACCGCTAGTATTAGGACGCGCCATCAGCAGTGCCGTGATTGACAGAATGCTTGATATGATTATCATTGGTATTTTTACGCTGCTAGTGCTTTGGATACATGGTCATAGAATTGACCACAACATTGGCATGGGCATTATCGGCGTATTTATCTTTGCCACTTTGGTATTAGCCCTATTAATGATTTTTGCTGACTATTTACATGCCCGTGTGCAACGTTGGGTGGCACAAGGCAAATGGCAACTGCGGTTGCAAGAATTGTTATTACATGCCCTAGAAGGTGTCCAAGCCTTTCGCCAAACTCGCAATTTAGTCATTGTTCTGCTACTCACTGCCCTTGTTTTTATGCTGGATTACTTTTGGATGTGGCAAATTATGGGTGCTTTTGGCTGGGATTTGCCCTTTGAAGCCGGCTTGACAGTCGGCGTTTTTATATTGTTAAGTATCTCTTTGCCATCCGCCCCCGGCTATATTGGCATTTATCAAGTTGCTTGTATATGGGCTTTAGGATTATACGGTGTTGACGAAAGCCTTGCTGTCGCCTATTCAATCGTATTGCAACTACTCACATTTGCGATTATGGGCATACAAGGTATGCTGGTGACTATCTACTGTGGATTTAACTTGTCGCAGGAACGGCAACAAGATTTAGATCAGCCTCACGCTTAGCAGCACCTATTACTTACTCTGTCAATCTTAAATTGACGGCTCATGAGGGAATGGCTCAAGCCACTCCCTATAAAACAGAAAATATCCGTCCAAGATTTATCTTGGACGTTGAATAGGAAAAAGGAGTCCAAGATTTATCTTGGACGTTGAATAGGAAAAAGGAATCCAAGATTTATCTTGGACGTTGAATAGGAAAATAAGATGACTGACGCTTACTCAAACTATTTACGCCCCATTTTTACCAATAACCTTATCAAAACGCTGGAAGAAGGAACTTCCATTAATCTCATTGCCCAAGATGGGCAAGGTAGAAGGCGGTTGTTAGAAGACATGGAAAAGAGCAACTTAAGAGATACCAAGGTTATTCTTGTAGACATGAAGCGCTACAAGGAAAGTTATGACGGCTTTATTCAGGCACTCTGGCAACCGCTTGAAAAAAAAGGCGAAGAACCAACTGACTTGGGGCACTTAATTACCAAACTTGGCGAAAAAAATGATGAGCGTATTATCATCGTGCTGCATCATTTTGATGACTTGCTGGACAATTTACAGATTGACAACCAATTCAATCTCGCGTTTTTCAATGAGTTAAATAACATCAGAAATCAAGCCAAGCTGTCTTTACTCTGTGTCACGAGTCAACCGCATGAACATTCAATGGTGTTTATCAATGAAAAACCGTATCGTCGTTCATGGTTAGACTTAGAAAAGAAAAGATTACCCAAACTCACTTATGAGGAAATCCTGTTTGAGTTGAAGTTTCGTCATTTTCCGCTGTCTATTGATGAACGGTCTCAAGTTGCTTGGGCGGTGCATAATCACGCCAAGCCATACCGTTTACTTAACTTTTTCGCTAACAAAATAGCGACTCAAGAAGATGAGAGCATTGACATTAAAAAAAGACTTCAAATGTGGACTGAACAATTTCAACAGGAAAGAGAATCTGTTTTTTATAACGATAAACCTCACCGAATTTAATGAACTCTCATAAATAACTATTCATAAACCTCAGAGGTTTGTCAAACCTCCGAGGTTTTTATCGGGTTCCAAAAAGACTTAGTGCCCATCCGGAAACTCAATTTTCGTGTCATTTCGGACAGTGAGGTAAACTAAACTCTTTCCGGATGAACACGATTTAATCTTATAACTCATTGAAAAGGCGAGTATTATATTGAAAAAAAACAAATACGAACAAGCTTATGGCCTACACGCTGTACGACACGTTTTTGAAAACGACATCAGTCGCGTAGTAGAAATGTGGGTGCAAGAAGGACTTTCTTCTGCTAAATTAAATGCCCTGCTGAAACAAGCCAAACAGCAGGGAATTGCCATTCAACCAGTCCCGAAAAAAACATTGGAAAAATTAACTGAAAATGGGCATCATCAAGGCATTGTCATTCGCTACAAAGCCCGCCCTACCAAAACTCAAACGTCGCTAGAAGATATACTCGCCTCGTTGACTGATCCACCCTTTTTATTGGTGCTTGACGAGGTGCAAGATCCACATAATTTAGGCGCCTGTTTGCGGACGGCCGATGCTGCCGGTATTCATGCCGTGATAGTGCCTGAAAATCGTGCTTGCAGATTGACCGCGATAGTCCGTGCCGTTGCCAGTGGCGCGGCCGACAACGTGCCCATAATCCAAGTCACCAATCTCGCCAGAACTTTGCGCTGGCTACAAGAGCAAGGCGTGTGGCTAGTCGGCACTGATTGTGAAAGTCAAACCAGTCTTTTTGAAACCCGTTTAACTGGCTCGTTAGCACTCGTGTTGGGTTCTGAAGGAACGGGGCTACGCCGCTTGACGCAAAAAACTTGTGATGTGTTAGTACACATTCCCATGCTGGGCAAAGTGGAAAGCCTCAATGTGTCGGTAGCGGCCGGGATTTGTTTATATGAAGCGGTGCGGCAGCGGCATAGTAAATGAAAAGTGAAAAATGAAAAATGAAAAATTAGGATCAGTTGACAGGAGTCCAAACTTTAGTTTGGCAGTCGACAGGAGTCCAAACTTTAGTTTGGCAGCCGCCGCGGGTTTGTGCGATACGTGATACGCGGGCCCCTGTTATTGACCTATTTTTTTAGGGTTATTTGGACGCTCGATTTTGAGGGCCATAAAATAGGTTTTCAATTTAAGTTATGGCCCTCTGTCGCGCTTACAGTTTGAGACTTTTTGTCTCATTAAACTCATTAATCATTAATCATTAATCATTAATCATTAATCATTAATTGTTAATTATTTTCACCACCCCAGGTGTCCTACTTCTCCTACTTAAGTTTCAATCAAGGGCCATCAATCAAATCAAGTGAACAAATTTCACAACATGGCCCCCAAAAAAACCGCCAGTTCGACAAAACATCATTAAAATCATTAATCATTAATCATTAATCATTAATCATTAATTGTTAATTTCACCACTCCAGGTGTGTCCCACTTGTCCTACTTAAGTTTCAATCAAGGGCCTTCAATCAAATCAATTTCACAACATGGCCCCCAAAAAAACCGCCAGTTCGACAAAACATCATTAAAATCATTAATCATTAATCATTAATCATTAATCATTAATTGTTAATTTCACCACCCCAGGTGTGTCCTACTTGTCCTACTTAAGTTTCAATCAAGGGCCATCAATAAAATCAAATTTCACAACATGGCTCCCAAAAAAAACCGCCAGTTCGACAAAACCTTGATTTTTTGATCAAAGCACATTAACAAAAACTTTGGATGCCAGCCAAACTGACTTCTGCCAAACTCAAGTTTGGACGACTGATCACTGATCACTGATAACTGATAACTGTTCATGGATACCATCCCTTTGAGCGACTCTATGCACACAAATCGTTCGTCGGGTGGGCTGCTAAGCCGCAATGAGTTGAAAAATAGTACCGCCCACTTTTCCACCGAAATAGCGTAAATAGGTATAAAAATCATAGCATACCTTTGAGGGATGATATCTGTGAAAAAGTTTATTTGGAGTCAGTCGCTCTCCAAACAGGTTCATTGCCATCGACTTTGCGGCGCACGGGCCACACATACGCGGGTATCTCCTTGCTGCCGAAGGCGCGGCTGCTTTGCTCGAGGTTCAGGCTCCATGAGGCGCTTAGAAAGGAACTGCCGAACAGGCCTTCCTCGGTAGAAGATGTCCAATAGGAGTCCGACTGCACGTTCGAGAACGCATCACCCTCCGTCCAATGACCAGTACCTGCCGCATTGGAGAGCATCGGCATATAGTATTTTGTGCCAATCATCGCTTCCAATTCTTCTAGGGTAGGTAAACGCCAAACCCCCCGTCTTGAACCCTCGTTGAGGCCGCATTGTCCGTCAGCGAGTTTGGCCGCGCTTTGCATGGCAGTTTGCCAATCCTGTTTGCCAAAACAATTCGCGTTTTTCAGCCAAACCAGCCCGGTACGATTATCAGTGACTGTGCCATCGCCATTGTCAATGTAGCGGTTATGAACCCAAGCCTCAAGTGCCGCTAATCTCTTCTCCAGCGAAGCCACTCTCTCTTGAAGTTCGCTGACACACTGTGCCGAACAGGTTTCTGCATAAGTTGCGTGGGATTGCACCACCAGCGCAAACGACGCTAAGGTTAGAAACAACGGTATTTTTCGCATCATTAGTCTCCTATAAGGTTTATTAAAAAATACTGCCCCATAAGGTACTGGTCGTTAACTGATACTATCCCTCCAAAGATAGATATAGTTTTTCAGATAAATAATTTCAAAACAGATGAAAGCTTAAGTCCCCTAAAGGGGACTAAATAATTATCTGAATATCTATAGCACCAGTCAGTCTCACCACGATTTCCAGCTAAGGTGTTAAATATGAGCCAGTCAAGTATCACTTTTTTTGGGTGTGTGCCACTTATCCTACAAACTTTGAGCTTTAAAGGTAAGGTTTCTTTTTCATGCCCGGGTTTCAAATTGATTTGGCAAACATTTGTTAATAGCTTACCTTAAAAAACTAAGGAACTAAGGTGTCTACATTAAGCGGTTTTTTTGAGGGCCAGGTTGGCGAATTGATTATACTTAACTAGGCCACAAACTAAACGAAACTGTCATTTCGACTAAAGGAGAAATCAGAAAACGGCCACAGATTTCTCCCATTGGTCGAAATGACAAAAGCGCAAGTTGTGCCCGTGCTGAGTATAACTTGATTTCTGGAGCACCGATTGGACTCCTGCCAAACTAAAGTTGGCCGACTCTCCTGCCAAACTAAAGTTTGGACTCCTGTCAAAGCGCGGCAAGTCCCCGAACAAAGGGATTTAGAGGTGTATTTTTAGTCCTGTTTTTAGCCGCGTAAAGTCTAAAATGACCAACCAAGACTGATCACAGTCGACGAAAGGAAAGTAATATGACTGAAAATGCCATCAATGCTGATAGCCAAGTGGCACTCGCCAACACGTTGGATAAATTGAATCACACCTTAAGTGATTTAAATACCACAATGGAGAAAATTCAGCAAGGCCATGAAGCCCAAAAGCGTATTTTGGGTCCAAAAACCAGGATTTTTTTCAAATTCACGGCAGCCACCTTTACGGGATTCGTAGTCCTTTATTTGTTTTTTTTTGGTATATGCGATGGTAGGTACTATGGAAAGTATGCGGGGAGAGATGGGCGAAACGCAACGCTACATGGAGCAAATGGCACACTCTATGGTAACCATGAGCGAACAGATGCAGATAATGACCGGTCAAATTATCGTGATAGGGAGAACTCTGCAAGATATCCGCCAGATGCAAGAACAGCGTCTGCAAGAACAGCGTCATAAGTCTGGCGACTTATCCGAGAAAGCAAAGAAAGAATAAGGCTCCCACCTGGGGCGATGCCCCAGGCTTCCCTCCAATGCCATTAAGTTAAGGGCTTTGCACGTGGGATTGCCCCTACAAACCGTCATGTCGCGTAGGGGCAATCCTTTATGGTTGCCCTCACCGAAAAGCGGTACGATATGGCATTGAGGCTTCCCTCCCAGGCTTCTACAAACGGGCCTTTTCCTTAACTTAATGGCATTGACTTATGCCCCCCGCTTGCCCCCCAGGTTTCACCCTTACCTTTACCCACAAGTGTCCAAAATTAATCATTAATCATTAATCATTAATTATGACATAAGCTAATTATTATTCTATTAAAACAATCACTTAACTGAAAAGTGAGTCATTCATTAACCACTCACACTTAACGGTTAAAATTTAATTATTTTCAATAACATACCGACTTGTGGGTAAAGATTAGTGGTTTCACCTGGGGCTTAGCATTGAGGTAGGCTGGGATCGCATTGCTGCACCAAGTTTTTTCCAAGAACGTTCCCGCTCAGCGATCCCACCACTCACGATTTTCTTGGTTTCGTCTGATGGTGGGTAACAAAGCCCACAAAATAATCCTTGCCATTTCCCATTATGGACACCATTATGAACGGTACCCAATGAGTGTTTTATTCGGGCGTTTATGCAATTAATAAATCATCATTAAATCTTCCTCAATAATTACCCATTCGTTTTTTACCAAACCACATTGACATAAAAGTATTGACAACAACGGCTCAAGTTCTATAATAGTGATGTAAAATTTTTAAGTCCAATCGTTCACTTTTATCCACAACTTTTTTAAAAGTCAATTGACATTCAACTGAACCTGTCTCTAATCGAACGGTTTCAACCACTTACAATAAGGAGGTATTTTTTATGAGCAGTAAGATTAAATTCTTACTTGCCGGCACTTTGCTATTGGGTTGTGAGTTATCTCACTCAAACGATGGCGTATTTTATTCTGAGGGCGGAACCTTAATGCCGCTGCTCGAAACAACGATCTCGTTAAAAAAAGAGATATTAAACCTCACCAGATATCAGGGTAATATGATGAAAGTTGAGGTTTACTTTGAATTTCATAACCCGGCTGGCATCAAAGAAGAAATCGTCGGTTTCGTTGCACCGCCTCCCTTTTACGGGGACAGTGAGACAAAAGAGCGTGAATACCTTGAAAAAGCTGAACAACATCCTGAGATTACCGATTTCAACGTAACCGTTAACGGCGAAAGTCTGTCGTATAAAGTTCAACGGAGCTTTGGGAAAACCGGCTTTAAGTTGATCGACAGAAAATTCCAGATAAATGAGTTTGTTTACTATTTCAAGGTTAAATTTGAAAAAGGAACAAACATCATAACACACTCGTATTCATATCGGGGCGGGATCGAAAATGCCACAGACCAAGTTTACCGTTATACGCTGACAACCGGAAAAAGGTGGGCCAATTCTGAAATTTCTCGTTTTGAAATGAACATCAACATGGGCGAAAAGGTTTATTTCTTTGTGCCTCATTCGTTTTGGAAAAACAATCAACCCATTACTTGGGAGGTCATTGGTTCCGGTATTGTTGAAGCTCGCCCGTATTTGGTTGATGACTATTATGTCAATGTTGAGAAGTCTTTTCGGATGGTGAAAATAAATAAAGGCACATTGCGTTTTCAAACAGAACGGTTTAAACCTGATTATGATCTGGCTTTCGGTTTTCTTTATTTCCCCCCTTCTTATAAACACGGATTACCTGACAAGTGGTGTGACAAGTGTGAAGAATCTGAAGAATTTCTGGATTTTCGCTTATGTGAAGACGACTGTGAGTTGACTGGTTTAAGCAACCGCCAACTCTGGCTATACAGAAATTATTTGTTTGCGCTACATGGTTACTCGTTTAAGAATCCTGACTTAAGGGGTATATTCACAAAGTTTCACTGGTACGAAGCCGACAAATCAGTGAAAAATAACGTTGGGATACTCACAGAAGCAGAAATCAAGACGCTTAACGCCATCAGAAAAGAAGAAATGAAGCGAAAAAAACGGTAAAACATTTCACCGTCTTAAGAACACTGTCTGTTGGAGTCCAAAGCTTTAGCTTTGGACTTGTCGCCTTGTCGCCTTCTAGGTAGATTAGTCGCTAAAGCGACTATTAGCCCCTTCGGTATGCATTATTAAAGCCAGGGCAACGCCCCAATGCCATTAAGTTAAGGGCTTTGCACGTGGGATTGCCCCTACAAACCGTCATGTCGTGTAGGGGCAATCCTTTATGGTTGCCCTCTTAATGGCATTGGGGCAACGCCCCTGGACTTCCACTAACCGAATCACATTGTATCGTATTTTGGGGTAATGAGTAGAAAGCCCCATTTCCAAATTTCTTTTCAGAGACAAGGCCTTTTTTTGCCATTTGTTTCAACAGCTTCTGAGCTTCTTCAAAATCCATATCATAGACACAGGCTACTTCCATTGGCGCTACTTTTCCAGTTCGGGATATGAAATCAAGTACTTGTGGATATCCCGCTATAAGCTTTTTTGGATTCAATTGATTCCCCGATAATTCTTGGAGCCAGCGTTCAAAAGTCTGATAAGGCGCGTATCCTCTCAGGAAGACTTCCTCTCCAAAACCTCGTAACAGAAAACTTGGAAAACCTCGCACGCCTCGAAGCTGGCACTCCTGAATGTCTTGTCTAAAAGCACTTTCAGCTGTTCCATTTTGTAGAGTCTCCAAAAAAACCTGACGATCCAGTCCGATTTCCTCGGCTAATTTCACTTGAACATCAGAATGCTGGATTGCCAGTCTTTCGGCTGCCGCCGCTTCACGGAGGCGACGTAAATAACGGTTCCCCATCTCTATACTCTGAAGTTTGGCCGCTTCAAAAGCGATACAGGCCGGATAAGTAGAGAAAACATCATCCTTAATATCAAAATAGACTTGCTCATCCACTGGCATCTTGTGACGACGGGACGCATCGGCCCAATGCTCAGCCACTTGCCTATACCACTGATTTCCTCCAATACCAGCACCTGGATCACTGAATTTTCGTATATCCTCCACGAGTCCACCCATTACAAAACTGAGGGATACCTGTTCCCCATAGACTTCCTGTATTTTTCGCAGGATCGGTTCAGAACCCCAACACCAAGTGCAATAGGGATCGGTAAAACTAACAATTTCTAGAACGGTCTTTTCCATAATAGACTTTTCTCCTTTGCATCAACATATAACGCTTATGTAATGATTAATGATTAATGATTAATGATTAATGATTAATGATTAATGATTAATGATTAATACAGCCAGGGGCAACGCCCCTAGCAAGCCCCAACGGGGCGAGATTAATACAGCCAGGGGCAACGCCCCTGGAAACATGAAGCATGACGTTTTTTGTTATGCATTTAACCTATTTTCTTTAGCCCAATATATGATATAAAATATTCACAAAAGTGTTCAAGAGCGAATACCGGTATTAACTTTAACAACCCTCAAAGTATGTGGAGATGGCAATATTTCATTAATAAATATGGGATGTTGTATTTGAGACAATTGTTAAACTCTTTTAACCCTCTACCATTCCTCTAATTTAACTTTTTTAATAATAGAAGTCTCAATTTTCCTAAACTCATTAAGCAACTCAAAAAATATTGCTATTTGGAACAACGGCAATACATGGAGCCCAAACCTTTAGGTTTGGAAAAGCATGGACTTGCCAAAGCTGAAGCTTTGGACTCCAAGCAAATGATATGCCTATTTTACATGATTAATTTCGCTCAAAATTTTGTCATACCTAAATTCGTTAGCCAGCACCTTGAAGGCTTCGCCGACGGCCACATTTTTCTCCCTGATTTGTTCAATAATCTGATTTATCGAATCCACCTGAAGAGTCATGGCAGCCCGTTCTAGTTCAACCAGCAACTCATCCGATATGTCAGCCAAGTTGTCGGGAGTCAGTACCTCCCCTATCTGGTTTTCTGGGCTCGTGGCTTTGCTTTGAGCCTCACCGTAAATGTAGCGGACACCCAGATGCTTGCTCATGGCATCGAAAATTTCAATTTCCTTAAAAGGTTTTCGGACAAAATCGTTACAGCCGGCCGCCAATACCAGCGCCCTCTCTTCCTCAAAAGCACTGGCGCTTATTGCAATCACTGGCGTAGTTCGGCCCTTTTCACTTGCCTTAATACGCCGGGTAGCTTCCAAACCATCCAGCACCGGCATAAGAACATCCATCCAGATCAGGTGCGGTTGCCACTGTTTATGGAGTTCAACCGCTTCCTGTCCATTGACCGCTTCGAGTACCTCAAAGCCCACTGACTGGAGTAACTTGTTCAAAACCAGACGGTTTTCAAATTTATCGTCAACAATCAGGATACGATAAGCAGGCTGATCCGGTGCCAGCCCGATAACCCGGCGGATACTTGACACCGTTTTGATTTTTGCCATCTCCGCCGACTCAACCTGAATAGTGAACTTAAAGATAGAACCTTTACCCACCTCACTTTTGACATTGACATCGCCGCCCATGAGTTGCACAAATTTGCGGCT
>Ga0190283_1001321_pt1 | contig 11345 bp, 9 predicted proteins | sample 48691801_MG_FD_161669 | JGI IMG/M metagenome (GOLD analysis project Ga0190283, IMG submission 161669) | Hydrothermal vent microbial mat bacterial communities from Southern Trench, Guaymas Basin, Mexico - 4869-18-0-1_MG | ecosystem: Environmental > Aquatic > Marine > Hydrothermal vents > Microbial...
TGATGGAGTGACCTATTCTTGGCTTGATCTCTTTGACGCCATTTACAAGGGCGAGTTGAAGGGCCTTTTTGCCTGGGGCATGAACCCTGCAGCTTCAGGGGCCAACGCCAACAAGAACCGGCAGGGCATGGCGAAATTGGACTGGATGGTCAATGTCAATATCTTTGACAATGAAACCGGTTCTTTCTGGAAAGGTCCGGGCATGGATCCAAAGAAGATAAAGACAGAGGTTTTCATGCTGCCCTGTGCAACTTCAGTGGAAAAGGAAGGGTCCATCACCAACAGCGGGCGCTGGATGCAGTGGCGTTATAAGGCCGCTAATCCTCCTGCAGAGGCCCTGCCTGATGGCCAGATCCTGATAAAATTAGGGAAGGCGCTGAAATATCTCTACAAGAAGGACAAGAACGCGGTCTTCCCTGAGCCGATAGTCAACCTTAAATGGGATTACTCTACTCATGGCGAGTTTGATGCCCATAAGATGGCCAAGGAGATCAACGGTTATTTCCTGAAGGATATTACAGTAAAAGGGAAGAAGTTCAAGAAGGGAGATCTTGTGCCGAGCTTTGCCTATCTCCAGGCCGACGGTTCTACAAGCAGCGCTAACTGGTTGTACTGCAACTCCTATACCAATAAGGGTAATATGTCTGCCAGACGCAAGAGGGAGAAATCGGGCATAGGGCTCAATCTTGAATGGGCCTGGTGCTGGCCGGTCAACCGCCGCATTATTTACAACCGTGCGTCCGTGGACAAAACCGGGAAGCCCTGGGACAAGGAACACCCGGTAATTGAGTTCAAGGGAAAGGTGGAAAACGGCAAGTATGTGTCCAAAAAGTGGGTCGGAGATGTTCCCGACGGCGGCTGGTACCCCATGCAGAACCCCGATGGGTCTGACCGCAAGGACACCAAGTATCCCTTCATCATGAAACCGGAGGGCCATGCCCATGTGTTTGGACCGGGCCGCGCAGACGGGCCATTTTCGGAGCACTACGAGCCGGTCGAAAGCCCTGTTTCAAAACAGCCCTTCTCCAGTCAACTGGCCAGTCCTGTTGCTGTCACGTACGACACAAACATGGACATCTACAAGTCAGACAATCCCAAATATCCCTATGTGTGCAGCACCTACCGTGTCTGCGATCACTGGCAGACCGGTGTCATGACCAGGTGGCAGCCATGGCTCCTTGAGACCCAACCACAGCTCTTTGTGGAGCTGAGCAAGGAGCTCGGCGCAAAATTAGGAATCAAGAATGGGGGGAAGGTTGTTGTGGAATCGGCCCGTGGCAAGGTAGAGGCGGTTGCAATGGTGACCATCCGGTTTAGACCTTTCACTATTCAAGGGAAAACCGTGCACCAGGTAGGTCTCCCGTGGCACTTTGGATGGGTTCATCCCAAAGACGGCGGCGATTCAGCCAATCTGCTGACCCCGTCGGCCGGTGATCCTAATACCAGAATTCCCGAAACCAAGGCCTTCATGGTCAATATAAGAAAGGCATAAAGGAGGTGATCTGATGAGTGGAAAAGCGTTTTTCATAGATACTACACTGTGTACTGCATGTAGGGGCTGTCAGATTGCCTGCAAGCAATGGAATCAATTGCCGGCCACAAAGACCCAGAATTGGGGGAGCATGCAGAATCCCAAGGATCTGTCCTTTGACACTTACAAAGTTGTTCGATTCCAGGAACATATGGGATCAAACAATAAACCGGTATGGTACTTTTTTCCTGACCAGTGCAGGCATTGTGTTGAGCCTCCCTGCCTGGAGGCCTCTGAAGACGATGCCCCTGGCGGGATTATTATTGACAGCCAGACCGGTGCGGTCCTTTATACGGATAAACTCAAAAAGATGAAGGCGGAGGATGTTATTGAATCCTGCCCCTTCAACATCCCGCGGGCACAAAAGGGGACGGGGTATCTCTCCAAGTGCACCATGTGCATTGACAGAGTCCATAACGGACTCCTGCCCGCCTGTGTCAAGACCTGCCCAACCGGGGCCATGAAATTTGGAGACAGGGACAAGATGGTTGCCCTGGCCAAAGACAGCCTTGCTGCGGCCAAGTCCAGGTTCCCCAAGGCCACACTGACCGGTCTTGAAGACCTGCGGGTGTTTTACCTGCTCGCTGCTGAGCCAAAGAAGTACCATACCTATGCCAAGGTAGATGTCCTGCCTGGTGGCATGGATAGAAAGATGGCCCTTAAAAAGATCGGGAGATCTCTTAAGGACCTGTCTCGGGAGTGGCAGATTATAAACAAGTTAGCGAGTTAAATCGAGACATTTAACCGATAAACCAAACAGAGGGAAAAGGGGTGTTCAGATTGGACATCCCTTTTTTCTTGGCAAGAGATACTATAGAGTTTTCATGGTCACTGAACAAGGCATTATTGAAGAGGTGTCCGGTCAAAAGGCCCTGGTTCGAATCAAAAAGAGTTCGGCCTGTGCAACTTGTGAATCCCGCGGTAATTGTGAAGTGGTTTCCGGCAAAAGCATGGTAGTCGAGGTAGCCAATGATCTCGGGGGAGGGAAGGGGGACCGCGTTGAACTCAGCGTTCCCTCTGGTGCATTTTTAAAGCTCTCCCTACTTGTTTACATATTCCCCGCACTAGCCCTCATGGCAGGCGCCTTTGCAGGAGGGGTGTGCGCCCCATTTTTACATATTACTCCCACCCTGGCGTCTGTCATAGGTGGGTTTTTGGCCATGGGGATTACCTTTTATGCCCTCAAACGTTTTGACAGGTCCGTGCGTGCAAGGAGTAAATTTCGCCCCCGGGTGACACGTATCCTCTTTCGTTCAGGCACCCCTCAGTCGGATTTTGATGGGGCATCCAATTAGTATCAATTATTGGTTAAAATCGCTTTGAGAAATCCGGATACAGCGTCAAGAACATACAGCTCTGGAGTGAGGTTCTGCCATCAACCACATCTTCGGCAAAGGTGGCGCAATCGGGGCAGCCGCATGCCCCGCATTCCTTGCGCGGCAGCAATCGCAGGATTTCCTCTATGCTATGTTGTCTGTCAATACCCTTGGATATTTCGGATGGGGTGAGTTGTGGCAGTTCTCTTTTCCCATAGCCCGGTGATTTGTCAGTGATAAACCATCCCCTATCATACAGCTTTTTTACGTAACTATACTTGACCCTTGTTTCCACCCCGAACATATGAATAAGCTTTTGGAGATTGTGCTTGGCCTGGTACTTGTCTGCCACGGTATAAGGGCCCCCAAGGCAGCCCTCAGTACAGGTCCTGAATTCTATATAATCAATATCCCCGAGCAGGCCCATTTCGATTTTCTCTAAATAATGTATTGTCTCCTCGAGGCCTGAAATCGCAAGGCATTTCAGTTCCATCCCGGAGATCTCACCTCCAGACATACCCCAACTCAGCCCAATGCCGCTGGAGTGATGCAATACAATATCATCCTCTACGTCCCTAATATTATTTTTTAATTCTTCATAGATGCTGTTTATCCCTATGGCAACATCAAGATATGAATGCTCCAGCAACACGGGCTCTTTTATGCAAATCATTTTTGACGGGCAGGGTGTGATGTGTAACACTTTAATATCCTTTGCCTTGGTCCCATGTTTTCCAGCCAACCTCCCTTTTCCTTCCCTTGCCACGATCTCACGGGGGGTAACTAAGGGAGGGATATGTCCCAGAAGAGATGGGAACCTGTATGTGATAAGACTGACTACCACAGGGCAGACGGGCGATATGAAGGGAAGGGGTGCATTAGGCTTTTCCCGGTTTTCTTTGATATAAAGCTCGATTGCAAGATTGAAAATCTCGCTTGTGTAAGACTGGTCGTGTATGTAACCAAATCCCATTCTTTTGAGGCCTAAGAGGACGTCATTTGGCAATGTATCTTGTCCGAATTGAGAGTAAAGGACTGTGGATGGGCTGACAATAATATTGTCTTTTTCCGCCAGATCCAAGGTATCGGAGGTAATCGCCTTGATCGCTCCCATAGGGCAGACCCGAACGCATTCCCAGCAGTCAATACAAACTCCCTCGATATGGGCCACCCGGTCCTTTCTTACACGGATGGCTTTTGTCGGGCACGCCTTCATGCAAAGAACGCATCCGTTGCATAGGGACTCGTCAATCTGAACGTAACGCACAAGATCGGTATTGTCAGATGTTTCGGTCATTAGCCATCACCTACCTTGAATTTTATCCTCAGACGGGTACCTCGTCCATCCGATGAATCAATTGCAAGGGAATCGGCGTTTTTATTTATGTTTGGGAGACCCATCCCAGCTCCAAAACCCATTTCTCTATGCTCTGGTGTCGCAGTGGAATAACCCTCCCTGAGGGCCAACTTAACATCTTTGATCCCCGGGCCATCATCGCTGACTTCAAGGACAATATTTTTTGGGTCCACTGTAACCAAAAGCTCTCCGTCTCCCCCATGCATTACGGCATTCATTTCCGCCTCATAGGCGCAGATGGAAATACGCCTGATCAGCTCAGGTTCAAAACCGATTGATTTAAGGAGACTTTGAATTTGTAGAGAATTCTCTCCAGCTTTTGCAAAGTCCCTGGCTTTGATGCTGAAGCTATTTACTAAGTTGGCCATACAAGAGGGTGTAAACCGGTTTTTCCGCCTGTTTTGTGGGAAGTTTGGGCCTGAGAAACCGGTCCGGCAAGATCCGTTAGCGGGAATGATGCAAGGTGGAAACCTTTTCCTCAACGCCCATAAGTCCTTTGTTAAACAACCTCCCACATGATGTAAACATGGTGAAAGATGTTGAGAGAAGGGGCAACCCATGTTCCCGGGCTTGAGTAATTATTTCCTCAGTAGGCTGCTTTCCCCTGACCAGTACGACTGCCGCAACGCCTGCAATGACAGAGGTGCGTATGACCTGAACGTTGCAGAGGCCCGTCAGTAAAACCACATTACTATTTTGTCCCGTGAGCATGTCACTCATCAGATCGCTTGCGGTGCCGGCTTTGACAGGAATATCGAGTTTGTCCTCTCCCACAATAAGTTCGGCACGCAACAGATCTTTTATATCCTTTAAACTCAGGGCTTTTGTTTTTATATCATTCACTCGTCGATTCCTAACCCGGATAAACCGGAAGAGCTCAAAGCTCAAAGCTGAAAGCTCAAAGAAAAAGATACAACGTAAAGCATTTCTTGCGCATTTTGCACAAAACTCAATTGGTAACTGTCCAAACTCCGCGACATAAATCATGCGCAAACATGATGTGATTTCAGTGAATAGGCGCTAAAGCTTTTGAAAAATGAAACCGGGTATCGAGGATGTGCGACAAATTGCAACAACCTCTCTTAGAGATCGCAGCGTAAGCAGCGACGGGCCTCGAGAATCGCGGTCTGTTCGTCAAGCCCTAATTCTACCTCCGTGAAGTTAGTTATCCGCTCTTTTACCGACAGTTCATCCATGGTGGGCCGGATAAGCTTTTCGTCTTCCTCGGTTAATTCAAGCCGGTCCACCATAAGGTGGGGCTTGGGATACCAGTACCCTTTGAACGGTTTCCCACGGAGGTAGCAGTCTATGGATATTGCCGCCTTATGGCCTGCGCCCACTGCTTCGACTACAGTGGCGGGACCTGTAACTGCATCTCCTCCGGCAAAGAACCCCGGAACATTTGTTGATAGGGTCTTTTCATCCACTTCAAAGGAGTTCCAGCGGCTGATATGGAATTTATGATCTTCAGCGAGAAAAGAAAGGTCTGGCTGCTGGCTGATGGCGGGTATGATCACGTCGGTTTCAATGATGAATTCCGAGCCTTCAACAGGAACCGGTCTGCGCCGGCCGCTTTCGTCCGGTTCTCCAAGTTCATTCCTAAGGCACTCCATGCCGACTACTTTACCGCCTTCACCAAGGATGCGAACCGGAGAGGTCAAGAGATCAATATGGATGCCTTCCTCGTCAGCTGCGTCCACTTCTGCCGGGTTTGCGGGCATCTGTTCCCGCTGGCGGCGGTAAACAATATGTACCTCTTCGGCCCCGAGACGGAGCGATGTACGCGCCGCATCAATGGCCGAGTTTCCGGCTCCGATGACGCATACCTTTCTTCCGGGGGCCTCTTTATCCCCTAAATTGACCTTCCTCAAAAAGGCGGTGGCCTCAATAAATCCTTCAAAGTCATCCTCTCCGGGTATGCGGAGTTTGAGGCCTTTATGGGCGCCAATGCCTAAGAAAAAGGCCTTATAACCCTCCTCTTTAAGTTCGTCAATCCCCTTATCTCTTCCCACTCGAATACCGTGCTGAATCTCTACCCCAAGCCGCTTAATCGCATCTACCTCATCGTTCAATACGTCGCGGGGAAGTCTGTATTCGGGTATTCCCACGTGGAGCATCCCTCCGCTCACGGGGAGCTCTTCAAATATGGCAACGGGATAGCCCTTGAGGGCGAGATCATGAGCCGCGGTAAGGCCTGCGGGACCTGCGCCCACAACAGCCACCTTGTCCTGCGGGTAAAGCACGGGAGCCGGTTCTATTTCTTTCAGCTTTTCACGATTTGCGTCGGCCGCAAACCGCTTGAGCGCGCAGATGCTGATCGGTTTATCGGTCTCGCCACGTTTGCACTGGCTCTCGCATGGGTGCGGGCACACCCTGCCTAAGACCATGGGGAGGGGGTTTTCCTTCCTGATGATCTCCCAGGCCTTTTCAGTCTTGCCCTGGCCGATGAGGGCCACATAAGTTGAAACATCCTGCCCTGTGGGGCATGTAGACTGGCATGGCGGGGCGCTCAACCGTTTGCAGGTGCCTGTCGGACAATGTTTGTCATAAATGTGGGCCTCGTACTCATCCCGGAAGTATCTGAGGGTGCTCAGGACCGGATTAGGTACGGTCTGTCCCAATCCGCAAAGGGAGGCTGATTGGATGACTTTAGCCAGGCTTTCCAGACGCTCAATGTCTTCCGGAACGCCTTCCCCCTGGCAGATCCTTTCGAGTATCCAGAGTAGTTGTCTGCTCCCTTCGCGGCATGGGGTGCATTTCCCACACGACTCGTCTGTAGTAAAGTCCACGAAAAACCGGGCCACATCCACCATACAGGATGTTTCGTCCATGACCACCATCCCGCCGGAACCGACAATGGCCCCTGTTTTGGCGATATTTTCGTAATCCACAGGGGTTTCAAGCAGGCTCGCAGGGATGCAACCTCCGGAAGGGCCGCCTAATTGGACTGCCTTGAATTTTTTGCCGTCGGGTATGCCGCCACCGATGTCATAGATAATGGATCGCAACGGGGTACCCATGGGCACTTCGATGAGACCAATATTCCTGACCCGGCCGCTTAATGCAAATACCTTTGTGCCAGTGCTCTTCTCTGTCCCGAGGCTGTTAAACCAGTTCGCTCCCCGGTAGATGATCTGAGGGATATTAGCGAGGGACTCAACGTTGTTGAGAACAGTGGGACGATCCCAAAGGCCTTTATTGGCAGGGAAGGGGGGCCTGGGCCTGGGCATACCTCGCTGACCTTCTATGGAGCGCATCAGGGCCGTCTCTTCACCGCACACAAAGGCCCCGGCCCCTAAGTAGAGATCGATGTCCATATTAAATCCCGAGCCTAAGATATCCTCACCTAAGAGACCATATTCCTTGGCCTGACCAATTGCGGTCCGCAGTCTCTGGATGGCAAGGGGGTATTCGGCACGTACGTAGATATAGCCGTGGTTGGACCCGATTGCCTTTGCCCCGATTATCATCCCTTCTAACACCGAGTGAGGATCGCTCTCAAGGATAGAGCGATCCATAAAAGCGCCTGGGTCGCCCTCGTCCGCATTACATAGCATATATTTAGGGCTTCCTGTCGCTGCAGCACAAAACTGCCATTTCAGGCCAGTGGGAAAGCCTGCGCCGCCTCGGCCCCTTAGGCCGGAGGTTTTCATCTCTTCAACAATCTGTTCCGGTGTCATCTCGAGGAGGGCCTTGGCAGCGCCGAGATAGCCATCCCTTGCGATATATTCGTCTATATTGTCCGGATCGATTAACCCTCGGTTTTTGAGGGCAACAAGGACCTGGCGACTGAAAAAACCGATCTGATTAATGCTCGGTATTAGTTCAGCCGCTTCGGGACTTTCAAAGAGATGTTTTTTTACTACACGTCCCTTGATGAGATATTCTTCTACAAAGTAGGGCACGTCGTCCACTGCCAATTTCTGGTAAAACACCTCATCGGGATAGGCAATCATCAAAGGGCCTGCCGCGCAAAAGCCGTTGCAACCGGTTGTGGCAATAAAGACTTCGTCCTGGAGATTGTTTTTCTCGACCTCTTCCACCAGTGCATCTCTCACGTCAAGTGAACCACTCGATACACAACTGGTCCCTGCGCATATCATCAGGTGAACGCGATACTTCTTTTCCATAAAAACCGCCTCGTCAAACCGAAATTAAGAAATTGCGACCCCAGAGGAATTTCCCACAGGGATCCCTATTCCACGGGGTAAAATTGAGGGATTGAGGAATTAAATTCCTAAATCATTTGTTCCTAATACGTGGTTTCACTTCCAATAGAAAGTGCATAATCAGCAACAGGATTGCCTCCTAACACATGCTCATCAAAGATCCTGACAGCCTTGTTAGCGTCCAATTTGACATATTTTACCGGGGCAGATCCCTTGACTTCCAGGGTAATCATCGGCTCGTGATTACAAAGCCCGGCACAACCTGATGCGGTCAAAATAATATCGGTTGCCTCGCTCTTTTCCACCTTGTCAAGGAAGGCATTCATGATGGTCCGGGCGCCGGCCGCGATTCCGCATGTACCCATGTGAACGGTAATCTTCACGCGGTATTCTCCCTGTCTCAGATTGACAGTTCCCTTCATGGACTCCTTGATCTTCTTGAGGTCTTCTATTTTAAGCTTGGTCATGTCTTCCCTCCACCATCGGGATTGAGCATTTCAATTTTCCATGTTATTTTTGAATAAATTCTTTATCAGCCTAATAACAGCCGGATCGTTTATGCTTACGCTGCCATTTAGTTCACCTCGGATAGATCGTGTATCCACCTCTATCTCTTCTCCATCAAGGTTAGAGAAGTAAATGAAGTCCAGGTCCGGATTCCCCATGATTAGGGTGGTCAGGGTGGCGCCCATATCACCTACCGGTCTCCGATCAATGTGGCTTTTCTGAAATGTGGCCACGACCTCGGTTCCCTTTCCTGGGTGAGATGTTATCAGGAGGTTTCCTCCAGTCTCTTTTGCGGCCTGTTCCAGCAACGGAAGCCCCAACCCCACACGACGGGTGGTGCGCGTAGTCACAAACGGATCGGTTGCTCCTTCAAGCATTTCAGCATCCATGCCCCTGCCATTGTCTGTAATGGATATTTGTAAGAGGTCTTTGCTGATATTCTCAGAAACATCTATTTCAATGAGTGTGGCGCCTGCCTTGGTCGCATTTTCCGCAATGTCTAATATATGAAGCGAGAGATCTTGCATATTGAGTGTTGACTATTGAAAATTTAAAAAAGTCGAAGCAAGTCCCACCATTCTTCAATATTCAATTTTCCTCCCCTTCGTTCCCTTCAGGGCAAGCTTTAGTTCGTCCATGTCAGGCCCTGTCATCAGGAAATTCGTTGGACTGATTCCAACTTCCGGTATGTCGTGTGCATCAGATGATGTAATAAATGCAAATCTCTCATATTCCCTAAAACGAGCCCGGGCTTGGGTCAGGGTGATTCTCCTTGAGATCTCCACCGCATCAAGGTCCAGACCCTCAGGAATAAAACCGAGCTGGCTGATGATGCTGAAGGCCTGGCGATCAATATGGGCAGCCACAACCAGGCCATTCAGTTTGTGAATGGCGTCAACGACTTCGCTTAGGCCCAAATTTGTCGCGCCGATAAGAAGCCGTCTGTTGATCCCTTCCACTTCGTCAAACGCATTGGCAATGACCTGCATACCGAAGAGATCGTCGTCATTTTCTCCCGGCTGAAGATGGTTATAAACCAGGGTTTGCATGGAGAGGGCATCTAAGGGATTTTCAAAGAGCGCGACAATATGGGCCTCTTCAGATGTTGTCACCTCTATCCCTGGAATGACACACAGTTCGGTATTTTGAGCGGCAACCATAACAGATCCGGCGTTTTCAGCGCTGTTATGATCTGTGATAGCGATGATCTCTAAATTCCTTTTTTGTGCCTGTTCGACGATTTTCCGGGGCGTCATATCGAGAGTGGCGCAGGGAGAAAGACAGGTATGAATGTGCAGATCTGCAGACACAATTCTCAAACCATTCTCCCTTTTTCCCCAACAAAGACATCTTGAAAAACTAACCCACCATCATCTCCCCGAAATTCCCAATGAAAAAAGTCTCCCTACCAATTCAAATGCGGGCATGTCAGAGAGCAAAATGGGAAGGCCTTCTGCCTCGGCTTTTTGCACAGTGTCCTCTTCAGGTTCCCGCCCGTTGATCAGGATAATTCCCCCAAGAGATTTCATAACCGCCACGGCCACTATGTTCTGATGGATCTGAAGCGTGATCCATAGATCTCCATCATTAGTGTTGGCCATGACGTCGCTCATCAGGTCACTCACATAGCCTCTCTTGATTTCTTTATCGAGAAGATCTGCGCCGGTCTTGACGGTTAATTGAAGTTTTTCAACAATCTCTATTAGATTCATGTTTGATAGCAACCCCTCTTAAATTGCTCCTTACTCTCTACTCCTTACTCTTTCCCTCTGACACTTTCAACAATCTCCACGATTTCCGAGGGATCAACCATGCCATGAGTTTCTTCATCGACTACCATCACCGGGGCCAATCCGCATGCCCCGATACACCTTACAACTTCAAGGGAGTATTCCCTGTCCTCTGTAGTTTCTCCTACACTCACTTTAAGATGCCGGCTAAGGGTATCTAATAATTTCCCCGACCCCTTTACAAAGCATGCTGTTCCGAGGCAGACCCGGATGATGTGTCTCCCCCGGGGAACCATTGTGAAAAATGAATAGAAGGAGACCACCCCAAATACATCTGATGATGGAATGCCCATGCCGAGGGCTATATAGTGTTGGACGGGGATAGGAAGGAATCCTAAGATTCCCTGGACCTGTTGAAGGACCGGGATAAGTCCTCCGAGATGGTCTCTGTAAGAGTGTAAGATGTTATCGATCTGCTCCCTGGCTTCTGTTTGTTCCTCCTCTTCTAATAGCTGGATGAGTTTTTCCCTCACCTCTTCCGGGTCGCCGGGGGGTTCATAATCGGCCATCAATTTTGTATGGGAGATCGATTCGAGCAATCCTTCGCATTGTTCCAAGAGGGTGCGGTGGTGATAGTTAAACGATGTCCAGCCCGGCCTACGGAGGGGCGATTTAACGTCTGCAAAATCTGTGATTCCGATCAATTTTGGATCGGCAAGAGCCCACCGGATACCT
>Ga0190283_1001323_pt1 | contig 11335 bp, 14 predicted proteins | sample 48691801_MG_FD_161669 | JGI IMG/M metagenome (GOLD analysis project Ga0190283, IMG submission 161669) | Hydrothermal vent microbial mat bacterial communities from Southern Trench, Guaymas Basin, Mexico - 4869-18-0-1_MG | ecosystem: Environmental > Aquatic > Marine > Hydrothermal vents >...
TGGAACAAAGAAGGTCTCACGCAAAGGCGCACACATGAAAAGTGAAGTCAAGACAAAAATCTCCATTACCGTGAAATCGATTTTTTTTTGACTTCACAGGACGACCGTTGGTTACTGCTGACTACCTGACGCATACCTACATTGAGCATTGGGAAGCTTACATCTTCAGTCGGGTAACCGGATCAACATGACAGTGCGGGTCTTGTTCTTTCCATGCACACATATGAGTCTGTTACTCTTTATGAGAACGACTATGGTCACATTGGGTATGAAGGCCGGGGGCCTATCCAAAGGAGGAGCCTGTCGCCCTGATTGTCAGAGGTGGCTACGCCTTAGTTGCTTGAGACTCACCCGGCAACCCGGATCCGCCGGACTAAGCTGCGCACTTCAGCCCAGTGAGAGATAATGTGTCATTTAGACAACGCCACTCTGAGGCGAATCCAAGAAAAGTTCTGGGTTATATGGTTCTCCTCTCTTCCACATACCGTACATCGTGGCTATTATTTTCCGTTGGGTATTCAGCCTTGCATGGACACGGCTAAACGTGCGCTGCAAGGAATTTAAATAAAATCGCTTAACTTCATTGTCGCTTCTCAGGGCAGACATCCATGCTCGATAGCTTAGGGATTTCAGTTCGGAGACACCCGATCTATCCAGGCGCTTAAATCCCAGCGGTTTGCCATCACTGCTTCGATCTGTAACCCCTAATCGGCAATACCGCCACACTCGACTCTTATTGGCAAAGCGGTGAGGGGTTTGAATGAATGCATCAAAAAAGTGGGCTAAGATGTCGCCAATCCCGGGGAGCTTTTTGAATTGTTTGATTTCAGGATATTTTCTTCCTAACTGTTTCATGGCTTTAAGGGCTTTTTCTTGCATAGACTCTGTTTGATCCATGACGAAATAGAGACGATTAATTTGATTTTTAATTTCGAGATGTTTTATCTGGCAAAGATAATCACCGCGTTTTGCCGTTGAATAAACGGCTTCACCGGAAACATCAATAACGCCCCAGTGGCGATACATGGCCTTTATCTTCTGCTTCAATGCTATTTGTTGATCACGCAGGTCTATATAATGCTGGGCTGCTGCCTTAAAAATAGCTCTGTCGTCATCTTCAGGATGATAGACTCGCTTCAGTTCCCCAAGCCTCAGTAACCGGCATAATTTTTGGGTATCAACTTTGTCGTTCTTTTTTGAGCCCCGGTAGATCAATGCGTTTTCTTTAGGATCACATGGGATGACCTCAGCTACATATGGCGCGGCAACCTGGGCAACCCAATACGCAAGATTACCTTCTTCAAGGGTCAGGTACTTCTCTGTTGCCTTAATAGCCTTAAGTGCTTTAATGATGTTCTGTTCGGAAGTAGGGAACGTTTGAGTGCCTCTGAAGTTCCCTCTAAAATCCATGTCTCCCAGAACGCAGTGCTTTGAATGTACATCCATGGCCAAATATGCTATTTTTCTCATTGGACGACCTCCTTTTGGTTAATGGTTGATAGGGCATATCATTATACCCTAAGGTCGTCCGTTTTTCATATTACCAAAGGTTTTTGAGCAATTCTTCAATTCCCAATCCCCCAATCTTCAATATTCAATTCCAAAGGCCCTATCAAAATCTTCAATCATGTCTTCAGTAGACTCCAAACCAACTGACAGCCGGATAAGGCTGTCAGAAATCCCTATCGCCCGCCGATCCTCAGGAGAAACCCCGGCATGGGAAGTAGCTGCAGGGCGGGTAATGAGCGCTTCGATACCGCCAAGGCTCGGCGCAGAGATCGGCAAGGTCGTGTTCTGTAAAAACCTGTCTGCCGCCTCTAAACCGCCCTTTATTTCGAAACTGATCATCCCACCGAAACCATCAAATAATTCCTTGGCTCGTTGGTGCCCGCAATGGCTCTTAAGGCCTGGATAATTGACCGTTTCGATTTCCAGGAATCAGGGGCGTTACCATCGATAAAATCAAACGAAATCCCAAGGGCGGGCAGATCCTGGATGATAAAATCGTGTGTGCCGCCATACAGGCAGTCTTGCGCCAAAAGATGGTCGCCTGCACCCAGAAGGGTCAGAAGGGTAGACGAAATAGCCGCCATGCCGCTGGCGGTCACGAGGGCGGCTTCGGCGTTCTCCGATGCTGCCAACTTCTGGTGAAGCGCCACATGATTCGGTGTGTTGTTCAGGCGAATGTATTTAAGGTTGTAGTAGCCTGGTTCACCCGCACACTCAAATGTGGATGACTGAAACACCGGCATACTCACCGCTCCGCATATCAACGGATCGGGTTCGCCCGCATGTATCAGTTTGGTCTCAAGATGCTTGTACTCTTTGGTCATAATACGGATACTCCTATACCCCATCACGGTCGCTACCGCTATTACTGCAAGATGGTGTACGGTGATAAGAATACAACCCCCGAACCCCTGAACCTTTAAACCTTTGAACCGGTGAACCATTACATCATATCAATGGTTTTTGCAAGTGGGATTACCCGGTCCAAGCACTTCTATCTTTAGGTGGAATTGGGGCTGACAAAAAATGGTTGACAAAATCTGACTTAGGGAGTACCAAAAAGGTGAATTTTCCCGTTTCTTTGAAACCTGCCGTTTACATTCCAACCAATCCGAAGGAGCTATTTATGAACGAAAAACCCGACATTAGAGTGTTACTCGTTGATGATGAGGAAACCCTCGTTGAATACCTTTCAAAACGCCTTCTGCGAGAAGGTTTTACGGTGAAAGCCACGTTTTCAGGTGAAGAAGCCGTGGAAGTGGGCGCCAATGAAGATTTTGACGTGACAGTGGTGGATCTTAAGATGCCGGGTATAGATGGTGTTGAGACACAACAGAAGCTGAAGAAGATCCAGCCTTTCCTCCAGAGTATAGTGCTTACAGGGCACGGGGCAATTGATTCTGCCTTAGAGAGTGGTCGGCAGGATGCCTTTAAATACCTTCTCAAGCCGATTGAGTACGACAACCTTGTAGAGACCATTAGGGAGGCCTACGAAAAAAAGGTCGAATTGCAGCAAGCCAAATTTCGTCAGGAGGTGGATGATATTTACCGGGCCGGAATGGGCGCAAGAGGGATAAAAAAGGCCATGAACAAATTGCGAAAAATCTATGGAATCGAGTGATTCCCTTCAAGACCAATTGGCAAGAGCCTCGGAGACGCTCTCCAGACTCAAAAAAGAACTCTTTGATACCGGGAGATTCCTGCACTGTGTTTTAGAAAACTCCGATGACATGGTTTTTGCTACCGATGTGGACGGTATTTTGGTCTCTTTCAGCAAGGGGGGCGAAAAGGCCTTAGGATATACCGTGGAGCAAATGGTTGGCCGCCATGTAAAGGACCTGGCTGATGACCCTCTAAAATTTGAGAAGTTGGTGGCTATTTCCCGAAAGGAGGGGAGCGCTGCCAGTTTGGAGTTCCCCTTTCAGCATAAGACCGGGCACTACGTCTATTTCGATGTCTCCCTTAATTCTCTTACCGATGCCGATGGACAATTTGCCGGGACAGTAGGGATATGCCGGGATATTACCCGGTGGAAGAAATTCCAGGAAGACCTGATACGCGTTGACAGATTAGCTGAAATTGGTCGGACCGCATCCGGTATTACCCATGAGATTAACAACCCAATCGCCGTCATTGGGGAGATCTCCGGGTGGATAGAAGTTGTGGTGGGCGATGCCAAGGGCTTAGGCCAGGAAGATCGTGAGGAATTAGAGACGGCGGTCCAGCACATCATTAAACAGGTTAAACGTTGCCGGAATATTACCCAGCAACTGTTAAGTTTTGTAAGGGATTCGGAACCTACCCATTCATCTATGGACGCTCATGAGCTGCTGAAGCAAACGGTCAGCTTTTTAAATCCTGAGTTGAAAAACAAAGATATTGAGGTTACCCTTGATTTTATGAAGGGGCCTCTCCCCTTGCACTCGGACAAACAAATGCTTGAACAGGTCTTTGTCAACCTTATTTCAAACGCCATTTATGCTGTAAAAGAAAGGAGGGGGGCAGGGGGCCGGATTGTGTTGAAGACCTCCCGGGATGAATCTATGCTGGAAATCAGGATCTCTGACAATGGGACGGGTATTTCAGAGGAAAATCAGAGGCAGATGTACGACCTCTTTTTTACCACCAAGCCAACGGGCAAGGGAACCGGTCTGGGGCTTCCAATCTGTCGAAACATTATCAAGAAACTGGGGGGTGGTTTCTCATTTGAAACCGAGATTGGAGAAGGCACCACGTTCATCGTAAAACTGCCAGCTTTGTAAGTTAGTCTCTGAACGAAAACCACGTCTTGGCGTGGTTCAGGCACGATTTTGGTCCCGCAGGGCGGGATAAAAACTCACACAAATTAGGACGAAATACCTGCCACATTTGACCCCGCCAGGGGCGGGGTTGTTTTTGGATTCATACTCTTAATCGTAATCTTAATCATAATCGTTTTGAGTAAGATTACGATTATGATTAAGATTATGAAATAGGGAGGTTATTTCGTCAGGCAATAGTTAAACCGGCAGGACGTTGATGAACAACTTAAACAATTTATAGAGGAGCTCATAGTTGAAGGCCCAGGCCCAGGGAAAAGCAATCCACCACGAACCCGCCCGAGAATCTGACTCCAGGCCCGTTGTACCATCCCATGGAACTGCACGTTCCCTCCTCTCCTACGCGATGGCTTTTTTTATCCTGTTTTGCCTGTGGGTCATTCTTTCAGGCAAATTTGATCTCTTTCACCTCAGCCTGGGCGTCATATCATGTCTTATGGTCACACTCTTTTCAAAAGATCTCCTCTTCCCTGAGCCAAGGACGGCAGGATCTTTTGCTATCTGGATACGCTTCATCAGATATATACCCTGGTTGCTTTATCAGATCTTCATGGCAAATCTGCACGTCCTCTACTTAGTCTTTCATCCTAAGATGATGGATCTGATTGATCCTCAGATTTTCAGATTGCAGAGTAGCTTAAAAGGGGACCTGGCCCTGGTTACCTTTGCAAACTCCATAACTCTCACACCGGGTACCATAACAGTATATGTCTCTATAGACGGGACCTTTACTGTCCATGCGCTTGATAAGCAATCAAGGGAAGGTCTGCCCGGCGAGATGGAAAGAAGAATTGCCAAAGCATTCGGTGAGGAATAATGGATACTTTTTTCTTGGGCTGCGGTCTCTATTTGAGTTTCTTGATGGTTCTTTCACTTTACCGCGCTGTTTTTGGTCCAACGGTACTGGACCGTCTGATCGGCGTTAATGCCATCGGCAGCAAAACCGCAGTGCTGCTGATCCTGATCGGGCTCATCTATCATCGTGTGGATATGTTTGTGGACATTGCATTAGCCTACGCCATGCTGAATTTTATCGCCGTTTTGGCGGCCTCAAGGTACTTTCAAAAACGAAAGGGCCTCTTCGGGGAATAATAGTCGTAAAGGAGTATTCAAATGGATGTCATTGTTGTTTTCCTTATCATATGCGGCCTGATTTTTTTCACCGGCGGTGCAGTAGGGATATTACGCTTCCCCGATTTCTATTCCCGTCTTCATCCGGCCGGCAAATTGGACACAGGAGGAGCTCTCCTCATAATGGTAGCCCTGGCGCTCTTTAATCTCCATCATTTTTCTCTAAGCACACTCCTGACAGGTTTTAAGATCATACTGATTGTGGTGTTTGTTTTTCTATCGAGTCCCACAGCCATACACGGGATTGTGGATGCCGGTGTACGCGCCGGGCTCGGTCCATGGACCAAAAAAAACGATTGACTATTGAATATTGAGAATTGAATATTTGTGGAAGTCGCTTCGCTCCGTCATTTTTTTGATAGGTCTTATAAAAATTTAGAGAATTGCTGGAAATATTCAATCTGGCTGTGGCGTAAATCATGCGCAAACATGATGTGATTTGAATAAATAGGTACCAAATAAGGACGCTTTTGGATCAAACAATAAATATTCAATATTCAATTGTCAATATTCAATCCCGAAGGGGTCACCTATGATCTGGCAGTTAGATCTCGCGATCCTGACCCTGGTAGTAATAGCCGCTATTGGAGCTATCGCCATAAAAGATCTTCTTGGGTCTGCCATACTGTTCGGCGCCTATAGCTTTATGATGTGCCTTCTCTGGGCCATCATGGGGGCGGTGGATGTTGCCTTTACAGAGGCATCCGTGGGGGCCGGGGTCAGCACTGTCTTTTTCGTAGCAGCGGTTTTTCGCACCACAAGGAGGACAAAGGATTGAGAATTTTGGGCATAATCGTGGTTATTTTGACCGGCGCCCTGCTTATTTATGCCATGGGCGACTTTCCTTCCTGGGCAGATCCCGCATCCCCTGCCCACAATCATGTCTCCCCCCGATACATAGAAAAGAGTCTGGAACAAACCTCAGTGCCCAATATTGTAACAGCCGTGTTAGCAGACTACCGGGGTTATGACACCATGTTTGAAACTACCGTTGTCTTTGCGGCAGGTGTTGTTTGCTTTTTTCTCTTGAGAATTCCGAGAAAAGATGAGCCAACGGTTCGACGTTATCGTCATACGCTCACAGGGATGACAATTCGTGTCAAGGAGACCCGGCAAATTCCACCAGTTTTAGAGGAGTTTGAAAGGATTGATACCCTTTGGGCCCCCCATGACTTAATTATCAAGACCTGTTGCCGGATTCTTGTGCCCTTTCTACAGCTTTTTGGCCTCTATGTGATAGCCCACGGTCACCACAGCCCGGGCGGAGGGTTCCAGGGCGGGGTTATCCTCGGGGCAAGTATGATCCTGTTAGCGATTTCCCATGACTTGAGAACGGCTATTGGGCGAATGAGCGAAAGAGTACACGCCATCCTCTGCCCTGTTGGGGTCTTTATTTATGCGGGTACCGGGGCCTTGTGTATGGTCTTAGGGCTTAACTTTCTGGATTACGGGGCCCTTGCGGGCATCCTTCACGTTGACCCTGTTACTGCGAGATCACATGGGATACTTATTGTGGAAATCGGGGTGGGGCTTGCAGTCATGGCTACCATGATATGGATCTATAACAACATCTCCTCTAAGGGGAAGTATGATGAAGGCCTGTGAGTGGAGCTGATTTATGCCTGATCTCATTACATCTATTGTAGATTACTATAACTACTTGATCTATGTCATACTCATGATGATTGGTCTCTACGCCATGATTGCAAAGAAAAATCTGGTGAAAAAGATCGTGGGGATGAATATATTTCAAACCGCCATCATCCTTTTTTATGTCTCCATAGGCGCCAAAAAGGGCGCAACTATTCCGATTATCCAGCACGGGCATGGCGAGGGGGCACATGAAATAGTCCCCTCGGTAATAGAGGCCGCGGAATACATCAATCCGCTACCCCACGTGCTGATGCTGACTGCTATTGTGGTGGCTGTTGCTACCCTCGGAGTCGCCTTAGCCTTGGCCATAAAGGTATATAACCGGTATGAAACCCTTGAAGAAGATGAAATTCTCGCACAGATAAGAGAAACATGAGCCAGCATTATCCCGCCCTCCTCGTAATTGTTCCACTCCTTTCGGCCCTACTCATCAGTATCGTAGGATGGCTGAATAAGCGGTTCTGTTTTCCCATTGCTGTTGCGGCCCTGAGTGTGTCCCTATATTCCTCGGTCGGTCTCCTGTTGAGGGTTATGGATGAAAAAGTGATTCTCTACTTTCTTGGGGGCTGGGACCCACCATGGGGAATCGCTTACAGTGTGGATCATCTGAGTGCGCTGGTTCTCGTGGTGGTCTCAGTGGTAGCCCTTCTCAACCTTATTGCCACGCAAAAGAGTGTAGAGCAGGAATTCTCAGAAAAGATCGGCGCCTTTTACACCCTCTATCTCCTGCTAATTACCGGGCTTCTTGGTATTGTGGTTACAGGGGATGCGTTTAATCTGTATGTATTGTTGGAGATCACCGCCCTTACCGGCTATGGCCTGATCGCTATGGGCGAGGATCGTGCTCCTTTAGCGAGCCTGAATTACGTTTATATGGGCACCATTGGGGCCTGTTTCTATCTGTTGGGGATAGGGTATCTGTATATTAGCACCGGCTCCCTGAATATGACCAATATCTCTTCTATCCTGCCCGGGCTTTATGATTCCAAGGTGGTTCTTGCTGCCTTTATTATCTGCATTGTTGGGGTCTTCCTCAAGATGGCCTTCTTTCCGTTACATGCATGGTTGCCCAATGCCTATACCTACGCTCCGTCCGCTGTCAGCAGCCTGGTTGCTCCTTTGATGACCAAGGTTATGATCTATGTGATGATCCGCCTGATGCTCACGGTTTTTACCCCGGCATTCACCTTTTCCAATCTGGCGCTGAGTAATTCCGTTGTATGGCTTGCAGTAATCGCCATTTCTATGGGTGCAGTTCTGGCATTAGGGGCACGGGATATGAAAAAGATGCTCTGCTACGTGGTTATTGCGGAAGTAGGTTATATGGTGGGTGGCGCGTGGCTCGGAAACCGGGCAGGAATGACAGGGGCAATTCTTCATATCGCGAACGATGCTCTCATGACTCTTTGTGTCTTTTTGGCGGTTGGCAATATTGTGTATAAGGTAAGAGGGTACGCCTTTGAGGATCTGAAGGGGATGTTTCGGAAAATGCCCTATACCATGACAGGGCTTGTGGCAGGGGCCCTTTCCATGATCGGCGTTCCTCCCACATGCGGTTTTTTCAGTAAATGGTATCTGATTTCAGGCGGCATCCAGGCAGGCCAGTACGGGTTTGTGGCGGCCTTGGTGTTTAGCAGTCTCATAAATGCAGTTCTTTTTTTCCGTATTATTGAAATAGGTTATTATGAGCCTTTTGGAGCAGATCACGGGCATGGATCGTCCCCGGTACGTATGGCAGAGGCGCCACTGACCATGGTAGTTCCTCTTCTGATTGTTGCGGGAGGATTGGTGATGATGGGGGTTTACACCGGCGATATTATAACCCATATCATTGAGCCTATCATACCTCCGGCTATTGGGAATTAGATAAATGGAAACTATAATCTCCATCAAGCCCCTTATTGCCGTCTTAGTGTCCATCTGTGCGGTTCCTCTTCTGATACTTAGCAAGAGGTCCAATATCCGGGAAACCTGGACCTTTGTAGCGGCAGGCGCCAAGTTCCTCATCATCATCTCCATGCTCCCTGCAATCCTGAATGGGAACCAGATCGTTTACACGCTTGCCGAGGTGGTTCCGGGGGCCGCCATAAAGTTCAGGGTAGATCCCCTTGGAATGCTTTTTGCCTTAGTGGCTTCATCTCTCTGGATTCTCACCAGTGCCTATTCCATCGGGTATATGAGGAAGCTTAAGGAACATAGCCAAACCCGGTATTTCTGTTTTTTTGCCTTGGCCCTTTCAGCCACCATCGGCGTAGCTTTCGCGGCCAATCTCCTGACCCTCTATCTCTTTTACGAGATGTTATCCCTTGCAACGTACCCCCTGGTGACTCACCACCAGGACAAAGAGGGCCGGGCTTCGGGCCGCAAATACCTGACTTATATCTTAGGCACCTCAATCGGGTTGCTCCTCCCCGCAATGATCATCTCTTATAATGTGGCCGGCACCCTCGAGTTTGCAAATCAGGGTTTTCTGGCCGGCACCTGTTCCAAGGGATTGGTGACGATGCTGTTGGTGTTTTTTATTTTCGGTTTTGCCAAGGCAGCCATTATGCCTTTCCATGGGTGGCTTCCTGCGGCCATGGTGGCTCCCACCCCTGTCAGCGCCCTGTTGCATGCCGTTGCAGTGGTCAAGGTGGGGGTCTTTAGCATTGTTCGCGTGCTGACCGGGGTATTTGGTATTGAACTCCTGTCCACTTTAGACCTTGGTCTTGTTATCTGCGTCGCTGCATCCTTTACCATTATTGTCGCCTCGCTCATTGCCCTTACCCAGGACAATCTCAAGCGCCTTCTGGCATTTTCCACCATCGGGCAACTGTCGTATATCGTACTTGGTGTGGGGCTGCTCTCCCCCAAAGGGATGACTGGCGGGATACTTCATATTGCCATGCATGCCTTCGGGAAGATCACCCTGTTTTTCTGCGCAGGGGCTATTTTTGTGGCCACGGGCAAACGGAACATCAGCGAGATGGTTGGAATCGGGAAAAGGATGCCCTTGACCATGGCGGCATTTTTCATCGCCTCCTTGAGTATCATCGGTCTCCCTCCCACTGGTGGGTTCTGGAGCAAATGGTACCTTGTGTTAGGATCCTTGGAGGCCCACCAAATAGCTGTTTTGGTTGTGCTTCTTACAAGCTCTTTGCTCAATGCTGCGTATTTTATGCCTGTGGTCTACAAGGCATTTTTCTGTACCCCAGAGGAGTCCATGTTTGAAGATAAGGTCCAGGAGGCCCCTGCTTTTTGCTTGGTACCGCTTATGATCACCGCATTTGTTACCGTGATGTTTTTCTTTTATCCCCAGCCCTTTTTCAGGTTGGCAACTATGGTGGTCAAAGGAATAACGGGAGGATAGGGGAAAGGAGCTAAGGCATGAGTGAAGAAGGGGAAGAAAAAATGGAGCTTTCCCATGAGCCTGTTCCAGGGTACAGGACGGCCTTTTTCATCTCAATTACCATCGGAGTCCTGTATCTCGCTATTATCTTATTTAAGACCCTTACTTGAACTCGGAGTCTAAAAATTGAGCATCCAAACAAGAAAAGGACATGACCATGCAACATCAAAAAGAAATATCGAAAAGTTTAACTCCAAACTCCAAACTCCAAACTCCAAACTCCAAATCCTATCTCTTTGACAATCCTAAAAACGTGAAGATTCTTCTCCGCTGTTTTTATTGCTCTCTTTTGGTTTTGCTCATCATCGAGTTCTTGTTGCACAAGCATCCTCACTTTGCCTGGGAAGGATGGCCAGAGTTTTATGCCGTATACGGTTTTGTGGCCTGTGTGGTTCTGGTTGTTGTGGCAAAGTACATTCTCCGGCCCCTCGTAAAAAGAAGAGAGGATTACTATGACTGATCCAGTCCCCCCCGTCATCATATTTATGGTGGGGGCATTATTTGTGCCCTTTATCAGAGGGAGCTGGAAGAGCGCCTTTCTCCTCGCTATCCCCGTGGTGGGTCTCTTGAACCTGATCAGCGTAGGCGAGGGAACGCACTGGGTTGTCGGGTTCCTTGATTACCGTCTCGTTTTCGGCAGGGTGGACAGGCTCAGCCTGCTCTTTGGATATATCTTTCACATCATCTCTTTTATCGCTATTCTGTATTCCCTTCATGTAAAGGATAACCTTCAGCTCATGGCGGGTCTGGTGTACGCCGGCGGCGCTTTAGGGGCGATCTTCGCTGGAGATCTTCTTTCATTTTTCGTCTTTTGGGAGATGCTGACAGTATCCTC
>Ga0190283_1001324_pt1 | contig 11335 bp, 13 predicted proteins | sample 48691801_MG_FD_161669 | JGI IMG/M metagenome (GOLD analysis project Ga0190283, IMG submission 161669) | Hydrothermal vent microbial mat bacterial communities from Southern Trench, Guaymas Basin, Mexico - 4869-18-0-1_MG | ecosystem: Environmental > Aquatic > Marine > Hydrothermal vents >...
AATGCCAAAATAGATGCCATCATCATGGGCACTGGTACCAAATCACCCATGTCCGCAGGAGAAGACATAAGTGTGGGGCCCCTGGGTCAGGTAACGGCCGACACCCTCTTGTGGTCTCCCTGTCCTGTGCTGGTAATTCCACCGTCATGGGTCCCTGGCCTTACAAGGAGGTAGGGCGGACAGGGAATCGATAGTCACCGCTCTGTTTCAGTCGCCCTGGTTCGGGGAATTCTTCTGTATAGGAATCTTCCGGATCAGGTGATGCAAAGAAAACGAGATTGGCATCTTTCAAAAATAGGTTAGCAAAATATTCACAAGGGGGTATCAACATGGAAATAGAAAAAATCCTGTGGCCTAATGACTTATCGGAATGTTCAGAGTCATCTCTGCCATATATTGCATCTTTAGCGCAAAAATATGACGCTGAGGTTCACGTGATATACGTGACCCCGGATCTGAGCCGCCATGAATCGTGGTATGGGGATTTCGACAGTTCCCACGCGGATAAGATAGTCAAGTGGCAAACGAAAAAGGCGCTGGAAAGGATGCAGGAGGTCTGTGAAAAACACCTGGCGGATTGCAGGTTATTCAACAAATACGCCGTTGTTGGAGATCCGGCCGAAAAAATACTCGACTTTATCCAGAAGAAAGACATAAATATGGTAGTCATGTGCAGGAAGGGGGAAGGGAGTCGTTTTAATATGGGAAGCGTTGCCCAGAAGGTCGTATCAAATTCCCCGGTACCGGTTGTCATCACCCAAAATGGTAAGAAAGAATAGGGGATATGCCTTTTAGAAATGGTTCCCATGGAATTTCAACGAAATCCCAGGGTCAAACCGGTTTGGTAAAGCAGCAGAGAGGCAAACCAGGCTACTATTAGTCCCAGAACAAGGGAAAACAGTGTTATCTTCCATGATCCTGATTCAGCCTTGATTGCGGCAATGGTTGCCACACATGGCGTATAAAACAAGGTGAAGATCATAAAACTTAAGCCCTGTAATGGGGAGATATGCTGAACAACCTGGTTTGAAAGATCGCCGCCGCCATAGATGACTGCTATGGCGCCAACGACAATTTCTTTGGCAATCAGGCCGAATATCAGGGCCACTGTCTCTTGCCAGTGGATTCCCAAGGGATAAAACAGCGGCGAAAGCAACTGGCCAAGCTGACCTGCCCAGGTCTCGGCACCGGCAGCCGGCACGTCAGCCGGGAAATTAGTCAGGAACCACACTACAATGACACCGGCTATAATAAGAGACACTGCCCGATAAAGAAAATCTTTCAACTCCTGCCAGGTTCGCAGGACCACATTATTTAATGTAGGCATCCTATAGGGTGGGATTTCCATGATAAAGGGTTCAGGTTTGCCGGCAATATGCAAAAATTTCAGAAGTAATCCTGTCGTAATAATTACGAGGAAACTGCCCAGATAGAGGGCAAATAAGACCAGCGGAGCAACGGACGCTGAAAACAGAATCGCCGTCAGAAACACAAAGATCTGAAGCCGGGCAGTACAAAGGGTAAATGGGATCAACAACATGGTAATAACCCGGCTGTGATGACTGGAAAGAATCCGAGTTCCCATGATTGCCGGGACATTGCAACCGTAACCGAGAAGTAGATTGATAAAGGCCTTGCCGTCCAGACCTATTCGATGCATCAGATTATCCATCAAAAAGGCGGCACGGGCCATATAGCCGCTGGCCTCAATAAGAGAGATAAAAATAAAAAAGAGGGCGATAATTGGGAAAAACGAGGTAACGATTGCCAACCCCTGCCACAGACCGTCAAATAAAAAACTTTGCAGCCAGTTTGATTGATGGGCAATGGACGGTTGAACCTTTAACCATGACTCAGCTGCATCAAATCCCTGCCCGATATAAGTTTGTAATGGCGCTCCAAGCCCATAAACCGCTTGAAACAGGAGGAACATAATCAGCAGAAACAACGGTAAACCAAACCAGCGGTGAAGGAGAATACGATCAATCCGTTCATTTTGTCCATTGGGTGGCTCCGGTTTTTGACCGGTGGCCTCAAGTACCAGGCCGCGGGCAGCATTAAACCGGCATTTGGCACAGGTTATGGGAATCGTCTCCCCCGTGGACTTTTCAATCCGGCAACGCCACTGTTTTATGAAGTTTCCTAATCCTGTTTTGTGAATGGTATTGGAGAGAGTGTTCTCTTCCAACAGTCGCATGGCCAGGAAGTTTGAATCCATTTTTTCTAAAGCTCCGCCGGGGATAATTTTTCTGGACAACTCCTTGGCGGCCTCTTCTAATATAGGCGGGCAGGAGATGTGGGGAACATGGGTCCGTTCTGGTTTGTTGATTACCTCATAAAGGGCATTCTTCAATTCCGGCAGCCCTTGGCCGGACCGGGCGGAAATAGGGATTACCGGTACGCCAAGATGGGTAGATAAGAGCGGGATGTCAACTTTTCTTTTTTCATCTGTCATATTGACAGCCACAATCATGGGGAGACCACTCGTGCTCATTTGCAGGGTCAGTCCCAGACTTCGATACAGATTACCGGCATCGACAATATTCAGGATAACAGCGGGTGGTGTCTTAAGAAAATAGGAACGTACGACTTTTTCTTCTTCGGTAACCGGGGATAAGGCATAGGCCCCAGGCAAATCAACCAGGCTGATTTCATATTCTCCGAGGGAGAAACGGCCAACCTTTTTTTCCACGGAAACTCCAGGCCAGTTACCGGTGTTTTGGCTGGAACCGGTGAGACGATTAAACAGGGTCGTTTTTCCGGTGTTGGGTATGGAGCTTAAGGCAACGACAATTTTTTCAGCCTGTTCAGGCATCTACCACCTCAATAATGATTTTTTCAGCTTCACCCCGGCCTAATTTTACGATTTTTTTCTGATCGATCAGATGGAGTTCTATCCGAGGTGAAGTTCGATTGTTAATTCTGATGAAGAGACCACGATGAATACCCTGGGCTTCCATGCGCTGCTGAAATCTCCTGCCTCCGGAAAGGGTTCGAATACGATAGGCTATATGGAGTTGCACATCTGAGCTGGTAAGCGGCATTGCCACGACCTGGCAATTTAAGGCTGTAAGTTCATCTTTTCTTATAGCAAAACTCTGGCTGCCATCAATAGAAACCTCTACAGTGGTGCCAAAGGGGGCAATCCGTATAATTTGTAAAGTGACGCCCGGTAAGACTCCCATCTGGGCAAGGCGTTGGGCAACCTTTTCGTCGGAACCCAGAGAATGAACAATACATTCAACCCCAGGCTTTTGTTCCAAGCAGCTTATTGTTTTTTTCATATCCTGAATCAAATATTGAGACGTAATGATAATTATAAATGAAAATCAATTGCCAGTATCTATGACAATGAGGCCTGAAGTCAAGGGCTTCAGCCTGACTGGGGTTTCTCCTGCCTTGTTCAGGCATATGGTTGAAAAATCCTTTACAAGTGGAAAATTGCGTCTCGATACCCTGAAAAGTATATTCTTGGGGGAGTGGGTCAGGTAATCGAAATATGATTTTATGGGTCCCTGAGCAGCAGGAAGATACCACACAACGTTACCGTAACGCTACGAATCGTTACATGACATCTAAGTAACGCTATGGTGATGGGTTGATCTGTTTGCATACCAACCTCGTTTTTTCCAGCTCCTTCATTGTTTAATTAATTGTGTAGTATTTACGGGTGGTTAACGGCATGCCTTTTGGAATCGTTTCTTTAAAGCAGAAATGCTTTGACGCTGGCATAGATATTGAAATAGAAGAAATTACAAAGGAGATACCCCTTGTTTTAACACGGGGAGGGCAAAAAAATTGGGGCCGTTCACAGGTTCCCGGTATCTGGAATTCTTTAATGAGCTTCATGAGATGCAAGAAAAAGGATAACGGATCTCTGCCCCTGGTAGGAGAAAGATGTAAATCATGTCCTATGCCACGGGCTGAACTGCTAAAAATATGGGAGATAAAAGATGAAAATTGCCATTGCAACGGATGACAGAAAGATTGTCCGCAAGGGTCATTTCGGTGGGAGCAGATATTTCGTGGTGATTGAAATACTCAATGCTGAAGTTGTGGGTAGAGAGGTGAGGGATAATCCCCAGGTTGAAGGCCAAAAGAGAAAGAAGAGGCATGAGGAGGCCAATGCAATTATTCATCTACTGGAGGATTGCGCCCTGTTTATGGGGAGAAGCTTTGGCAAGGGCTCTGTGGATGAGATATCGTCCCGTAGCATTGACTGTATCAGCACCGATATAGAAGAAATCGATGATGCAATCTGTTCGTATCTTGATGGGAGACTTGAAAGATTCAATTATTACAGCCCTGATACAAAAGAGCACCTCCCATGTGCCCAAAGGTCTTATGCCTAATCGGATAAACCGGAAAAGAAAAGGTCTCTCGCAAAGGCTAAGGGCTAAAACGTATCATTCTTCCCAGTAACGAAATCCGGAGGGAAAAGGTGGACGTACAGCATGGAGATCGGATCAAAAGTGTTCGAGAGCGAATGGCTGAGGAGGAGTTGGTTAAAGAGCGCATCGATGATGAAGGGAACAGGTGGACTAAAGTCTATTTTGGCGGAGGAGAACACTTTAAGAACTGGTTGGAACAATGCGAAGAGTTAGGGGAGGTCATGGTAGAAGAGGTTGACTCAACAGGATACAAATGTTTTGAGGAAGGCGGGGAGAAACTGTACAGAATCTGGATGAAGATGGATCAAAGAGAGGAGGTCGATCTTTCTACTTGAAGATTTGATTGAAGGCTGATAGATAGATCGTAACCGTTTGCAGTTAATGGAAGTTTTATCTTTTCTATGGCAGTTCCACCGAGGCGGAACGGGATACTAATCCGTGTAACCTGCCCGCTCGTGCCTTGCAAACCGCCCGCCTCGCGTTGCGAAGCATTGCGGGCGGGTGGCAGGCAGGTCTGGGAAATCTTTGGATAAAAAAAAGGAGATGTAATCATGACAGAAACAACAGGAAATGATCTAAGGGAAAACAATGTTTTAATCACTGTGTCTTGTGGCACCAATAACCCCAACCGGTCAGTGAGGGCTATTCATCTGGCCCAGGTCGCCCACAGTATGGGGAAAAATGTAGCGGTTTTTCTCCTTGATGAGGCCGTATACATATCAAGAAAAGGTATCGCAGAAAATCTTAGGGCGCCCACCGGTGATATTGCGGATGACCTTTTGATGTATTTGCAGGAATTTGAGGTGCCTATTTACGTATGCGCGCCCTGTGCAAAGACAAGACAGATTAAGGAAGAAGATTTGATGGAAGGGTTTGAGATGGCCCCGGCCAGCAAAATGTGGGAATTGGCATGCAAGAGCACTACCATCAGTTTATAGATATCAAATTCCTCAAAGCAGACTGCGAGTGAGCCCTTAGCCAGGTAGTCATCAAAATGAAAAATAAAAACTTTACGTCTGACAAGTCATTTTTGCATGATGCATCATCGGAACGTTTTGAGGCCGTGATTCACAGTATCAGCGATGGGGTCTTTACGGTTGATAAGGATTGGCGAATCACCTGCTTCAACCGTGCTGCCGAGGAGATCACAGGCGTGCCGAAATCAGAGGCAATGGGGCGAAAATGCCATGAGGTTTTCAAGTCGAATATATGCAAAGACGCCTGCGCCATGCAATATACCATTGAAACGGGCCGTCCGGTGGTAAGCCTGGCGGTGTATATCACTGACAGAAAAGGCACTCAGGTTCCTGTAAACGTTTCTACATCACTTTTCAGGGATAATAATGGCGAATTAATCGGTGGCGTAGAGACTTTTCGAGATCTGCGACAAGTGGAAGAACTACGAAAAAAAATAGAGGAGAAATATTCTTTTGAGGATATTATAAGCAAGAACAAGAAAATTAGGAAGATTCTAAATATCCTGCCGACCGTGGCAATAAACGAAAGCAGTGTTTTGATCACAGGAGAGACAGGGACAGGCAAGGAGCTTTTCGCCCGAGCACTTCATAACTTGAGCGGCCGTGCCGGCAAACCGTTTATTGCCGTCAATTGCGGCGGGTTTCCTGAAACCCTTATCGAGTCAGAACTCTTCGGCTATGAAGCGGGGGCCTTCACCGGCGCTGCAAAGGCCAAGCCGGGCCGTTTCAAGTTGGCCGAGGGAGGGACCCTTTTTCTCGACGAAATCGGTGATCTGCCTCCCCTCCTGCAAGTTAAGCTTTTGCGGGTGCTCCAGGAAAAGGCCTACGAGCCCCTCGGAAGTATTCAAACCCAAAAGGCCGATGCCCGAATAGTTGCCGCAACAAACCGAAACCTGGAAACAATGGTCACGGAGGGCACCTTCAGGCAGGATCTCTATTACCGGGTAAATGTGATCAAGATCGAGATTCCGCCGCTTCGCGACCGGATGGAAGACGTACCGCTATTAGTAGATCACTTTATGAGACATTTCTCGACCCTTCACGATAAGGATGTCGGCAGTATTTCCCCGCATGCCCTGGATATCCTGATGAGCCATGACTATCCCGGGAATATAAGGGAGTTAGACAACATCATCGAGCATGGCTGCGTTCTCTGTCAAAGCGGATTGATAAGGGTAGAGAATTTGCCCGACTGGATGCGCCAGCCAACCGAAAACTTGGAGGCTGATTTGAGTCTGGAAGAAGTGGAAAAGCAATTTATAATTTCCATTTTGAAAAAGAACGACTGGAATCGGCTCGCAGCGGCCAATGAATTAAAAATCCATAAAACCACATTATTCCGCAAGATTAAAAAGCTTGGCATTCAACTTCCCGATCAAGACGGCCGCTCGTCCAGGAACAGTTAGAGTGGCAGCCTTGCAATCAGAGAAGAGATATTGGGTAGCTTTTTTGCTTCTGCCCCCTGACCTCCGTCGTTCATCCTTTCACCTTAATACACCCTAAGCAGTTGAAAAGACACACTAAAGATGTCATGAGCGCCGAACTGCTTTTTGTGGCATGAATTATGCTGATATAGAACAGTGAAAGCAGCATAATCAATAAACCATAAACAAAAAAGGAGAACACCATGGCTGAAAATGACAAGAGAAAAGAGATGACCACCGATACCCACAAACCTGCTCGTCCCTTGAAATTTTTTAAGGACAAAGAAGACTGCGGCTGGCTCTGCGATAAGGACATTGACCCTACTAAGGATTTCCGGGAACAGGGTTGCTGGAGTTGTGACGAGATGGCATTTCCCGATGGCGGGCGCTGAACCAACATCTTGTGGTATCCTCGAAAACCTGGTAGATCATCCTGTCTAAGGATGGTCCGCCAGGATGTACAGAGAACAAAGCCTTGTCGAAACAAGAATACACAAAAGATGGCCAATCAGCCGCAGTGGTAACCAAAGAGGCCCTGGAAATTGCTCGAAAGGGCCGGTTAGAGGAGGCCATAACGGCATTCGCTACTGCCATCAAACTGGACCCGAGCCGCTTTAAAACATACAGGTTCAGAGGAATAGCCTATGCCAGGTTGGGACTCCATGTATTGGCCATCAAAGATTTTGATGTCGCTATTCAGCACGATCCTGACTGCGCTGGCTGTTATTACGAACGGGGAACAGCAAGAATGCTTTCCGGCCAATTTGAAGATGCTTTGAAGGATTTTTCTAATTGTCTCCATCTGGATCGTGAGCATGCTCCAGCATATTCATCTCGTGCCGGGGTCTTCATTAGAAAGGGCCTCTATCGGGAAGCATTGGAGGATATCGGGGCTGCGCTATTGCTCAAACCGCAAAATTCCGGTTATCTGCATAACCGGGCAGTGATCCTGACTGCCTTAGGGCGTTATGGCGAGGCAATACGGGATTATATGCGTGTTATAGAGTTAAGCCCAAGAAGCGCGGGCTCCTATAATAATTTAGCCTGGATCCTTACCACGGCAAAGGACCCTGCATATCGCGACTGCCGAAAGGCAATAACTTATGCAGGCAAAGCGCTGGAAATTGGCAGTAACGGGGCCTGGATGGATACCCTTGCTACTGCTCATGCGGAGTGTGGTGAGTTTGAAAAGGCGGTGAGCATTGAGACATTAGCCTATAAATTATCCAGTCCGCCCAATAAAAATTTTAGTAAGCGACTCGAAATCTACAAAAGCGGCAAAACGTATGCAGAATGGAGGGATTCACATATTGCCTGCGCGAAGCATGCGCCAGGTCAGGCTTTGAAATGATAATTGGACCAAGGCAGGAAATAGGGGAGGTTTTTTTTGACGCAGCAGACCGGGAGCAGCATTGAAGCAGGACCGGACCCTTGTAGCCGGTTAGCCCTGATTTCCACACCGTGGCCGTTCTTTGACCGTCCATCAGTTCAGATGGGCACCCTCAAGGCCTTTCTCATTCAGCGGCATCCGGATATTCGTGTAGACACCCATCATGTTTATCTAAAAATTGCCGCTGTCCTGGGATATCCGCTCTACCGGATAATCAGCGAACGGTCATGGATTGCGGAATGCCCTTACGCAGCCCTGCTCCATCCGGATCGAATGGAAAACCTGGTCCGGTTTTGGAACCGAAAGGTCCAAGGGAATCCTTTGCTTGCGTCTCATGATTTCAGAGAACTCTGTCCCCGGATTGAGGCCATTTCCCTTTCCATTCTGGACAAAGAACCCTGGGACCGGTACTCCCTGCTCGGGTTCTCCATATGTCTATCTCAATTAACCAGTTCCCTCTATTTCATCCGGGAGATTAAACGTCGCGCCCCAGGAGTCCCGATTGTAGTCGGGGGTTCCGCATGTGCCGGGACCCTGGGAGAAAGCCTTCTCAGAACCGTGCCCCAGATCGACTACGTCATTCGCGGCGAGGGAGAACTGCCCTTGCTGCAATTGATGAAGGGGATCATGGCCCATCGTGATCAGTCTCAATTAATGGACATACCAGGTCTTATTTGCAGAGATAACTCACAGGCCGGAGATGCATATCAACAGATCCCCAATCTGGACGAACTCCCCATTCCCGACTACTCCGATTACTTCCGTGACCTGGAATCCTTGGGGTCCCGGCACGCCTTCCTGCCCAGACTTCCCATGGAAATATCACGGGGGTGCTGGTGGAACAAAGGAGCGCAATCGAAGGGCGGAGGGGGATGTGCCTTCTGCAATCTCAACCTCCAGTGGAACGGGTACCGTCAAAAAAGCCGGGAGAGGACGGTTCTGGAAATCGACACATTGATCAAACGCCATCAACTTCTCTCCATAAACTTCATGGACAATCTCCTGCCGGCTAAGGGGTTGGAAAGCCTCTTCCACTCCATACAAAGATTAGGGAAAGATCTGCGGATGTTTGCCGAAATCCGGGCGAAAACCAGCTCTTCTGTTCTTGAGGCTATGGCAGCCGCCGGCATGGACAGAATCCAGGTAGGCGTGGAGGCCTTGAGTACCACTCTCCTCAAAAAGTTTAACAAGGGAACCTCGGCCATAGATAATCTTGAAATCATGAAGAATTGCGAGCATCCCCGTCTTCCGGACCTCACGGGGAATCTCATCTTGAATTTTCCGACCAGCGATTCCCGAGACGTAGCCGAGACCCTCAACAACCTCACCTTTGCGTTCCCATTGCGGCCGTTGAAAGGGATCCCCCTCTGGCTCGGGTATGGCAGCCCGCTGTGGCGAGATCCGGCGAAATACCGAATCCGCCTGAAGGGAAACCACCCCAACTACCGACACATCTTTCCATCAGAGGAGATTCAGAGTTTCCGGTTTATGATTCAAGGGTATCACGGAGGAATCCGGCATCAGCAACGAATGTGGGAACCCGTCCGGCAAAAACTAAGGGAATGGCGCGATTTCTATGAGCGTATGCACCAGGGACCGGGTTTCAGGCCGATTCTTTCTTATAAGGATGGGAAGGATTTCCTTATTATCCGTGAGCGCCGCTTGTATGATGATGATATGACACATCGTCTGAGAGGTAATTCCCGTGCGATTTATCTTTTTTGTGAAGTCCAGAGGTCCATGGCCAAGATGCTTGCCCGGTTCCCTCTGTTCAGTGAAGACCAAATTCAAGCCTTCCTCCGCATGATGGTGGACAAACGGTTGATGTTCAATGAAGGGGACCGGTATCTAAGCCTGGCGGTTTCGTTTTAAAAATGAATGCACAAGACATATTGCCGGGGTTGAAGACCTGGTTTAAGGACTACATTCGGAGGTTCTCTTCTGATGACCCGGTCGTTCAGGCAAGCATGGATTTGAAAACAGATCATACCAGGCGGGTTTGCGAAGCGATCGTAAATATCGGAGGAAGTCTCGATTTATCCCGGGAAGATCTCTGCCTCGCTGAAGTGGCTGCGCTGCTGCACGATATTGGCCGATTCGAGCAATACAGGCGGTACAGGACATTTTCGGATTACAAATCAGAAGACCATGCCGCGCTTGGAGTAAAGGTCATAAAAGCCAACCGGGTTCTTCATAACCTTGAACCTGCCATGGCCGAGATCATCGTCCGGGTGGTGGGATACCATAACCGTGCTGCTCTCCCTGCCGGAGAAGAGGAGCGCTGCCTCTTCTTCCTGAAGTTGCTCAGGGATGCGGACAAGGTGGATATCTGGCGCGTGGTAACCGACTACTACCAAAACGCCGGGCATCACCGGAACCATACCCTTGAATTAGACCTGCCGGATGAACCCCGCATTTCAGATCCGGTATACAAGGCCCTTATGAACGGTAAGCTTGTACAGATGGCCAATATCAAGACACTCAACGATTTCAAGCTGCTCCAGATCGGATGGATCTACGACATAAACTTCCCCCGTGCATTTCAAATTGTCCGGGAGAATCGATACCTTGAAATGATTCGAGATGCCCTTCCCGAAACATCCGTCCGCGTAGCAGAGATCTATGAGCGGGCTCTCACCTACCTGGAGAATAACTCTCACGCTACCTGAACCCTCCCATCGCATATCCTGCTCATGATCTCCTCCATAGGGGACGCGCTACCCCTTCATCTTTCTCTATCTGTCTTATTCTTATAATTTCAAGACTATCTGTTGAATATCTTATTTGAATTCCGCTATAATCTTATAATCGAACCTGGATAAACCGGAATTGCGTCCCGTGGACCGCGGGATTAGGGATTGTGGCCCCAGTGGAATAGAAAGGAAGGGGCATTTCAAGGGATAAAAATTAGAGACTAAAGAAATGAAAAAACATAAACGATATCAAATACCTGACCACGTAACGGACACCATCCTCGAGAGCATATCCGATGGCGTATTCACCGTAGATAAAGAGTGGCGCATCACCTCATTCAACCATGCTGCTGAGAAAATCACGGGAATCCAGCGTGATGAGGCCATAGGGAAAGAGTGCAGGGAAGTTTTCCGTTCCAACATCTGTGAAAAAAATTGTGCCCTTCGCCGCACCATGAAG
>Ga0190283_1001325_pt1 | contig 11335 bp, 7 predicted proteins | sample 48691801_MG_FD_161669 | JGI IMG/M metagenome (GOLD analysis project Ga0190283, IMG submission 161669) | Hydrothermal vent microbial mat bacterial communities from Southern Trench, Guaymas Basin, Mexico - 4869-18-0-1_MG | ecosystem: Environmental > Aquatic > Marine > Hydrothermal vents > Microbial...
ATCGAGTTATTTCAATATACATTTATTAGGAATGCTATTATTGCCGCTGTTCTTGTAAATATTGCATGCGGTATTGTTGGGACCTTCGTGGTGGTAAAAAGGATAGCATTGCTTTCGGGAGGTATTTCCCATGCGACATTTGGAGGGATAGGACTTGGATATTTTTTAGGGATAAATCCTATTATAGCTGCTGTTCCGTTTAGCATGGCCTCCGCTTTTGCCATAGGTGCATTGAGCAAGAAAGGAAAGCTAAGCGAAGATACAGCAATTGGAATATTCTGGGCAGCAGGGATGGCCCTTGGCATAATATTTATAAACCTTACCCCTGGTTATGCGCCTGATCTTTTTAGTTATTTATTTGGCAATATCCTCACGATCCCCATTACTGATCTTTTTATAATGCTGGCGCTTGATCTTGTTGTGATAATATTGGTAGCAGTCTTTTATAAAGAACTTCTGGCAATATCATTAGATGAAGAATTTTCCGCAGTTATTGGCATACCTACTAATGTTTTTTACATTATGCTTCTTCTGATGGTGTCCCTGAGCGTGGTCCTTTTGATAAGAATAGTAGGAATAATACTGGTCATCGCTCTTCTTACAATACCCGCAGCTATATGCAGGCAGTTTACCTATAATATTAAGAGCATCATCATCAGTTCGATAATAACAGGGATCATTCTTACCTTAGGGGGTCTTTTTATATCATATATGCTGGATATGGCGTCGGGTGCAACCATAATACTTTTACTGACCCTGGCTTTTATTCTTTCTTTTGGAGTTAAAAAGATATTGACTCTCCTGAGGATAAAGAGACACAGGGGCACTCAGGCGGATCGCCAATAAATCTGGCCCTCGGACAGGCTCCTGGCATCCAGGTCAGGGATTATTCCTAGTTTTTTCTACGATAGACAAAACCTATTATTTTCCCGAATACCCCAGTCTGTTGTTTCTGGATTACGGGCTGTCCGCAGAAGGTATGATAATGAATATTATTCAGGTATATCCTGAGTTCTATTAGAGCTACTATTAGTGATAAAAACGCTGAAAAGAAAAAACCCAGGCCATATGTCATTTCCCCCAGCAATAGAGTGCCGGCTGTAAATAATGCATTGGAGATAAGAAATGTTGCAGTTACAAAAAGTGCCCCTCTGCGGTCTTCAAAGTATAACAGGACAAGCATTATGACCAGCAATATTATATTACAGTATGCTCCAAGTATAAGAATAAGAAAGATATCAAAAGATAATGCCGATAGCCCCATACGGGGTAGCAGGTAAAAACCTGCTACCAAAAATATCAGTGAAAAGAAGATCTGTATCTCCATTATGTTTCTGATCTCGCTCCAGAGTACCCAGGACATATTTTTTCTTGCATTTTCTATATCGGAGAAGATTCCTTTACCTGTTATCAGAGAATAATAGGTCCTATACTTTTCATAAAAAGAAGTTTCAAGCGATACTACAAAAGCCACCATTGAAGGCATTATTGAAAGAAATGCATAAAAAGTAGGAACATCATATGAGGGTGCATATATATAAGTCGAGGAGATCTTTACTCCTATATGGCTTCCCCAGAAAATAAAATTGTGTATATATAATCCCAGAGTATAAAAAAACGATATAAAAAAAAGTGAATAGTACCGGTCAAAATAAGTTAAAAAATAGAAGTATTTATAGGAGCCGGGGCTGGACTTCACCTTAAAGAAACCTCTGAGATATGAAAAAAGAAGGCTGATTATAAGGAGGAACCCAAGGTTCATGGCCAGGAGCATTCCAAATACTGCATCAAGCGGTGAAAACTTTAAAAAAGTATAAGATAAGAGCAGTGTTAAAGAAACCCCCCATACAAAAGATTTGACTATTTTCATATAGTCTTTTATTGCTGATAGATATACCATCATCAGGTAGGTCATTATAAGTTCCATAAAAAGCAGATAACTTGAAAGTTTTATAGTGGTTTGAATAGGGGACCGCCATAGGAAGATGATCGCTGGAACTGCTGCTAAAGTTATGACAACAGTCATTATCCCGTAAAGTGATGGAAGTATGTGGTCCAGTTTTCTGCTGTAAAGCATATCAGATACAAAACGTGTAACAATCATTGTAAAGCCGCTGGTGATTATCTGTGCGAATATAAAAGCGTAAATAACAGTGGCGATAAACAATTCTTTCTGCCCAACAGGAACATCCATAAAGACAAGAAGAAGCTGTATGGCTACGATCATGAAGGTACACAATATAAAGGGTCCGAGTGATACAAGAACAGAATAAAGGAATGCCTTGATATTGCTGATGAGTCCTTTTTCTTTAAATAATTTTTTTAATTCGAATCCTATTCCGGCCATATATCAATCACTCCGAAAAACCATCATACAAATTTTTATAACTTTTAATACATTTTTCTGCCGTATAATACTGCTTTACCCTTTTTTCTCCATTTCTTCCCATTTCTTCCCGCATATTCCCGTCCTGGCATAATTTCATAATTGCATTGGCGATTTGATTGGGATTCATCATCGGCGTAATGAGCCCGGCCTTTCCAAATTTATCATTATGCCCGTATATTAATTCCCTGCATGCTCCGACATCCGTGGCAATAAAAGGTTTTCTGGCAGCCATTCCTTCAAGTATCACAAAAGGCTGTCCTTCGCTTATGCTTGTTAGGATCAAAATATCCATCTTTCCTATATATTCACCTATGTTTACCCTGCCGGTAAATAGAATATCCTTTTCTAGCTTCAGTCTCTCCACAAGCTGCAGGCATTCATTAAAATAATCTTCATCATCATCAGTCGGTCCCATTATATATAACTTAATATTTCCTATTTTATCTTTTGCTATATTAAAACTCTGGACCATAGTCTTTATGTCTTTTATCGGAGCGATTCTTGTTATTGATCCTATATTGATCAAACTGCCCCTGTCCCGGTTTTCATTTTTTTGAAAATCTTCGATATATATACCATTGGGTATTATCTCAATTTTTTTTTCAGGGCAGCCGAGATCGACCTCTATCTCCTTATTTTTTTCAAATAATGTATATACACCATCAGCATGCTGATATACCATTTTGGAAATGTTTTTAAAAAAATTTATCCAGAGGTCCTTGAACTGGCCGCTGACCCAGTCGGATTTGATTATTTCTTCTTCCCGCTCACGGGAATAGATACCATGTTCTGTCAGAATAAAAGGTTTCTTATGGATATATTTTGCCAGTGCCCCCACAAAGCCCGTATACCCATTGGATGCGCTATGGTAAAGATCCGCTTCAGGGATAGGCTGTTGTATTAAAAAGAAGAGGGGGAGAAGCATCGATCTTATGGTCCAGAAAAAATCAGTAAAGGGCACCCTTGAGTACTTCTCAGAATATGCATCCCTTAAAATATCAAAAAAATCTATGCTCATAAAAAAATCTAAAGAATTCTTGACTACCTTTTTTCTGATCATCTTAAAGATCGGCTCCCACCTGATATCATTTCCTGTTATCAATGCTTTAAGACTATGCCTGGCATCTCTGGAAAAGTGAAACCTTTTTCCATAACTTCCCCTGTCTTCGAGTATCTTGTCTAAAAAGATTTCCTGAACCGAAATAATATTACCGGGAAGGTCATATTTGAACTTTTCCTGATATTTGCTTTCTGCTGATATAGTGTAGAGGAGGAATTGATGATGTTTTATATTTTTTATAAGCATTTGGGCCCAGGTAGAGACCCCGCCTGTCACATGTGGATAGCTTCCTTCGAAAAGCATACATATCCTCATATGTATCATTCACCTCCCAGGCTAAGGGATCCATTTGGCTGTTTTAAGGTAAGAAGGTACATGCCGTCCCCTATGGATTCATATTCTATATTTTCTGAGTCTATAATTATAATATTTTGCTGAGTCTTTAAGATGAGATAGATATCGGGCCTAAAATCATCACAGTATACATTTATTAGATCATTTGAGTATTCTATATGTGGCCTGCACTCAAGGTATTTTTTAAGTTCCCTTGCTCCCTCAGAAATAGTGTAGCTATTTAACCAGCTAAAGTCATCATTGACTTCACTGAGTATTGATTCAAATTCCTTAAAAAGTACGGACCAGCTTTTACCACCGCTGCGGTGAGGATCCAATATATCATCTGGATGAATAAAATGAGAAAATATACCATAAAGGTTGAGTGAATTATATATTGACCACATTTGCTCCAGATCGTAAGAGTAGCCCGCACTGATTCTGGGAAATTCCGTAATACCGTCAGAAGCGATCTCAAATTCCTGGTGATATATATCTCCTTCCATATTCTGAAGATAGACACTTGCTATTACTTCAAGTTCTTCATTTGCAGCAATAACTGCATCCCTGCCCATCCCGCTTAATATATTCGAAGGCGGGACATAAGCCTTTAACTTGTAATAAGGAAAAATACTATGGATAAACGAGATAAGCTCCTCTATTGATTTCTCCATATATTCCTGGCTTTCCCATGAATTATATTCAAGATCTTGTTTGATATATCCCTCAGGAGCAAGGGACTGATGATTATACCCGTGAAGGCCGATCTCTCCGCCAAGGTTGAAGATCTCCCTGCTGTATACAAGCAGATTTTCTTCATTAAGTTTTCCGGATTTTTGAAAGGGAGGTTTAGTGTTGTTTCCATAATTTTGGATCACAAATGTGCTGTACTTCAAATCATATTTTTTTGCAAGTTTTATCATATCGGACCACCATATATCACGGTAGAATTGTGGTATTGTACGGTTAAATTCATCCATTATGGCAGCATTGGTGCCCTGGGGGATAGGAGCCGGGAAATCATCAATATGAAGCATCTTTATATTTGCTATAGGATAAATAAAGCTATCTTTTGCAAGACTCAAAGCTGCGCACAGAAGGCCTCTGCTGTTTTTCTCATTCAGGATCGTTCCATTGAAAACAATAAATCTGCCGTCTCCATATCTTTTTTGCCACAGTAGTGGAATATTATCAGTAGTGGTAAAATAGAGATCGATGCTGCTGTCAGTTTCAAGACTTAGATCTATGGAAGAATTCTCAATAGAATCAATATCATAATCGACCCCGTAGACTCCAAGAAGAAGCGGTTCAATAGTTCTTATTCCATTTGTATTATCATTCATATCACCAAGTCTATCGATACCCAGCACCTCACTGATCTCCCTGAAAGTCTCATCAATAACGGGCCGTATCAGAAATAGAAGCGAACCTCCGTTTTTTACATAGTCAATATAAGGATCAAGGTCGCTTATGGAGTTGAGGCTTTCAAAAGCAAATATAATACCGTCATAAATCCCTGGGTCCAGTCCGTTTAGCCCCGAGATATCTCTGGTGGCGTGGTCCTTCTTGATGTAATCAAAGACTTTTTCTATTTGTTCCATGGTGTGCTTGCTGTTTTTTTCATCCTTATTATATATAATAAGGTAATTTTCAAATGAAGTATTTGGGGGAATACCTGCGTTTACTGGACCGGGAAGTTCTTTGAGTTCATTCGTATTCCTTATAAGACGGGTTACAATATAGGAGCGTGCTAACTGAAAAGCTCCGGCAACGGCCAAAAGAATCACCAGTATTATCAAAATTTTCTTAAACAACATCAGATATAAATCTCTCCCAGTATTTAAGTATTTCCTTATTATTACCGCTTATATTAAAAAATCTTTTTTTAATGAACTTCACAACTTTTATTAAAGATTTATAATTATTTGTACAGTAAAAATATTTTAAAAGCATGAAATATGGTCCCTCATCTGTAGGAAAATAATTGCAGAATATCTTTGCAAAGTCCTCTGCATCTTTTCTATTTCCGAGCCTGAGGTCTATATTTATTTTATCAATATAATATTGTTTTATGGTGTGGTCCTTTTCCAGATATTTTTCCAGGAGGTAGGAGAGTGTTATCCCAAATTCCTGCTTGTCGATGCTATCGGGAAGTCCGCTATTCAGATATTTATTAACAGTATCGATGTAGTCTCTGATAGCAGAGATATCCTTTTTGTTTTTCTCATATACCTTATTAGAGTTCCGGAGCAGCGTTTCAAATTGTTTCTTGATCTCCATAAGAGCTGCCCCGGCATAATGTGATGTCTCTGGATCTTCATTAAAGACTGCTTTCTGCAGTACCTTTATATATCTTGTATAATCTTTTTTGAATAGATCTACAAGAAAAGCCCTTCTTTCTTGCAGGGAGCCCATGGTAAGCGAATCGCTGATGGGTATAGTATTTATCTCTCTTTTAAAATCAATGTCCCCGATATAATCTATCTGCTCCTGGTCCTTGATGTATTTCTGATAGCTTTCCTCCACATTTTGTTTTTCTCTAAATACTCTATCTAAAAGACCTGATATTATAAAAAAAAGAAGTCCCAGCACCGGAAGCAGAAACACCATTGTGAAACGGAACATGCTTTGCTGGAGTGTTTTTCTACAAAGTATGAATGCAAAATATGCCAGACTTATTAGCAGGTGGACAAGGAATATGGCATATATGCCATAATATATATTATTATAGATCATCCGTTCCTTCTGATATTATTGCTGATATAATACCGCTGCTTTTTAACCGGTCTATGACAATATGTGCGTGACTGTGCTGGGTATTGGAAAGGAGTATGAATATCTCCTTTTTGCTGCTCATTCCGATATAATCATTATCCCTTATTCCTTCGACCACTTTATCAGAAAGGATGCTTAGTGACTTATAAGAGGGAGCTATTTTTAGAATGGAATAACTCATGCCAAGCTCTTCTTCTTTTTTCTTTACTTCCTCAAGGATTTTTTCAAATGTATCAGGGTTCAATATCCTTGTATGTGGGATGTATCTTTTATCTCTCAAGCTTGCTTCAAAGAAATAAGCCCTCTTGAGTGCATTGGTTATAAGGCTTACTACTGTCTGGAACAGGTTTTCATAATGCATGGTAAGCTTCTCGAAAGCGACCTCATGAAGTGAGATCACGGCTATTACGCTTCTGTCATCTATAACAGGGGCCACCATCACGGGGACGTCTTCCTTGAGCTCATGATTAATATATAAAGATTTTGTCCTGATGACTTCCTCAAACTCAGGATGTTCACTGATCTCGATCGAATTTTTAATCTTTTCCTTAAGGCGGTTTGACCTGGTTTTTAACCTCAGGTATTTGCTATTAGTATCAGCGCTGTTTATTGTATAGATCGAAACCGAGTCTGTCTTCATTATCCTCTCTATTGCATCGATTGAAGCGGAGAAGATCTTTTCTATCTCCAGGCTGTCCACTTTCTGGACTATGCTGTAAATAACACCAAAACTATCCTCAGTCTCGATTATCTGATTCTGCAGCTCATCTTTCACGATCCTTGTCTCATTGTAGATATCATTTAGAAAATCATATTTATTCCGCAGGCTTTTAAGCGCATGATCCTTTACTTCCAGATCCCTGCTTCTTTTTTCTATTGAGTATCCGGTAATTATTCCTATTAAGACATATGCTGCAAGCCTGAGCAGGTTCTCGGGGGAATATATAAAAGTAATAATATCAGTACCAGACAATATTGACGTCATGATATACAGGGCCGATGATAATATCATTGCAAGATAAGCCTGGCGCTGCCCCCACAGTATTCCCATTATTGCTATATATATAAGACTATAATCAAGACCAAGTTCAAAAGAATATAGATCAAGAAAAAGATGATTGTATTGCATGAATGCAATAACTAAAAAGATGAGGATATTTTCTGTATATGCAAGAGCCTCCCGTGGTAAGTTTTTAAATACCCTTCTTGTCTTTATGGCAAATGTGTTGTTTTTTCTTTCTATTTTTCTTTTTTCCTTATTCCATCTGTAGGTTTTTTTTAGACCCTCTTTAAGGGTATGTCCTGGTTTCCAGCCAAGCTTTTTGATTCTGGAATTATCCAGGCGGCACCGTTTGATGAAATTTTTCGGTCCATCCTTATAATTGATCTTTTTTATCTTAAAAAGATTAGCCAGGGTGTTTGCAATATCATTGATGGAGTATTCCTTATTTGCAGAGATATTTATCACACCATTGTATTCTTCATCGGTTGATGCGATATAAAAAGCATCTGTGAAATCATCAATATAAATAAAATCACGGGTCTGTGTACCGTAACCCCTGATAGTGAGGTCTTTTTTGTTTAGGATATTATTGATAAATGATGTTATCACTCCCGGATTTGAGGTAAGTTGTTTGCCGGGACCGTAAATATTTGCTGCTCTTATACATAGAGTCTCAAGATTGAAAAGTTCACTCCATTTTTTACAGTAATACTCTTTTACATAGCTGCTCATACCTTCAGGAGTCACGGGTTTGGGGCCGTCTGTTTCTTTAAACGGCAGGTCACCTTCATTCCCGGGATTACCATATATGGACGAATATGATACTATGACAAACTTTCCTACTTTATGTTTTTCAGCAAGATTTAACATATTAACAAGACCGGAGAAATCAGCATCCTTTTCAAGACCCCCTCCCAGGGAGTCTTTTCTTTTTTGATTTGAAAGATATATAACGAGGTCAATTTTTTTAGATTCGAATATATTTTCACAGTAGGGGCTTGAAGTGTCCAGTTCATAAAATTTGTGCTTGGACTTTAACCGGTTGACCTGGTTGCCCGACTTGTTGTCTATGATCAGCACTTTGTGTTTTTCAAGTGCAAACCGCTCAGCTATATGAGACCCCAGGAATCCATATCCTCCGGTGATCAAGACATTCAATTGGTGTTCCCTTCGTGTTATTTAGAAAAGTTATAATTATTATCTCCAGATTTTATACAATTATAGTAAAAAAATAAAGTAATGTCTTGATTATTTAAGATAATAATAATACATTAATATATAAGAGTATTAAATAAATATTAAATCATATTATTGAAAATAATATAATTTTTAAATATAAAATTTTTTTAGAGGATAAAAGACCATTTTGATATCGTATATTTACGCCTGGTTGGAAGGACCGCAATTTAAAGTTATCCCGATGCGATAATGTCTAAACCGGGAGACGGGCCAATAATTAATAGACAAATACTGTCAGGTTTGTGGGTAAATATAGTTAAAAGATATTTATTAGAACTTCACTTTTTTCTCTTTAAATATTTTTATACATGCTTCAGTTATTTCTCTGTCATAAAGTATTCCTTTGTTACCCTCTATCTCAGAAAGCGCCTTCTTCAATCCAAGAGCAGGTCTGTATGGTCTGTGGGCCGTCATTGCCTCTACAACATCTGCCACTGAAAGTATCCTTGATCCAACTGACATTTTATCACCCAGTATTCCATAAGGATACCCTGATCCGTTTATTCTTTCATGGTGTTGGGTTACTATGCTTGCTATGGGCCAGGGAAACTCGATATGTTCCAGGATGCTATGGCTGACAATAGGATGGTTTTTAATGATTATAAATTCACCTTCATTAAGTTTTCCGGGTTTTGCGAGGATGTCATTAGGAACTGAGATCTTGCCTACATCATGGAGAAGACCTGCCACGTAAATACCATCTATCATATCTTTTGAAAGCCCGAGTTCTGTAGCAATTGCACTTGAGATAATTGCGACCCTCTTCTGGTGTCCGGAAGTGTAAGGGTCCTTTATCTCGCTCATGAGTGTTATGGCATCAATAGTCTCATAAAGTGCCCTTTGAAGCTGTTCCATTGTATCTTTTAACTCTATTTCTAATTCCAGTCCTCTTATATCGTTTGAGAGATTATCTGCGATCCTTAGGAGGGTCCTGCTTTCCAGCTTCTTGAAAGAGTTCTTATGGTCAGAAAAAATATTTATTAACCCCAGGATGCAGTCATTATATTTTAAAAGTATGAGTATTGATGATAAAAAATTGTTTTTAAGCATCAGATCCTCTCCGGTATCTGCTGCTGGCGATCCGGGTTTATTATATCTTTTTATTTCATGATTTTTGGTCATGACAGATAGTTGGGAAGTTCTCTCTTTGGAATTAATATCTTTTAAAAGAGAATCCAGGAGGTTGTCCGCAGGGCCACTTGAACCATAATGTGCGACCGGTTCTATCTTTGCTATATCCCCGGCTTTATTCTTTTTTGCAATGCCGATCCAGGCAAACCGGTAATTTTCTATCTTTACTATTTCCCTGCAGACTTTTAAAAAAAACTCTTGATCCTTGTTTTCCCTTAAAATGAGTTCATCAATACTTTTTTTTAATAGCTTTAAAGAGGGTCGTTCAGAACCCGGTACAGTAATGCTAACTTTATGTATTTCCCTTAAAAGCATAATTATATATTATGTATACTAACTTTTAGTATAATATTATTAATCTATATATTAAATTATAGTATATCATTTAATCAATATTTATCAAATTATGTATTATTTGTCAATAAATATAAAATAACCAATGAATATAATAGTGGAATATATTAGTTGCTATTTTAAAAAATATGTTATACATTATGAGGTACTAAGGGATTTTTAGATATTTTAATAAATTTGTAAGGACCAGTAAAAAAATGAAAAAAAATAGTAGAAATAAGAAGTATTCATCAGAGATCGGAATAGGCGGTCTAAACAGCATAAGCAATCTTGAAGCAGGCATAATGAAAATAGTCTGGGAAAAAAAGGAAGTTACAGTAAGGGAAGTACATGAAGCAATGCTGAGAAAAGAAGTGGGAACCAGGGAGAGTGGGTTTACACCTTATACTACAGTTATGTCAACCATGACAACACTGGCTGAAAAGGGCATACTCAAGCAGAACAGGATAGGAAAAACATATATTTATTCTGCAGCAGTTGACAAGGAAGAACTCTCCAGAAGTATTATAGAGACAGTAGCAGATACCCTGCTTGAAGGAGCATCAAGGGAGCTGATATTCAGGTTTCTTTCTGACAGTGAAAATCTTTCCACAGAGGGTATTGAGAAACTTATAAAAAAACTGGATAAATCCAAGAAATAAAGCACTTTTTTCTTGCAATAATCAGTATTTAAATATATAAAGTTTTCTGAAAGGAAAATTTTATGTTTTTTTTAAGTATTTTAACTAACTATGTATTACCAATTATCTATGATAGTTTTGTAGTTCTTGTACTGGTTCTTTTATTTCTTTTTATTTTCCGCATAAAAGATTCCAACATCAGGATCCTTTTTTTCTTCCTCCCCCTCGTCAAACCTTTTATTGTTATTCTTGAAAGGATCGATGTTGAGAAGCTGTATAATATGTACTATGGGCAAGTTTCCGGAATAAGATTTCCAGACCCTATGAATATGATAAAAATCGGTAAAAGCCCTTCAGCAATAGTATCAAATCCTAATTATTTAGCCCTTACAATAATAGTGATAGCAATTTTTTCTTTATTATTATTCAGG
>Ga0190283_1001329_pt1 | contig 11319 bp, 8 predicted proteins | sample 48691801_MG_FD_161669 | JGI IMG/M metagenome (GOLD analysis project Ga0190283, IMG submission 161669) | Hydrothermal vent microbial mat bacterial communities from Southern Trench, Guaymas Basin, Mexico - 4869-18-0-1_MG | ecosystem: Environmental > Aquatic > Marine > Hydrothermal vents > Microbial...
CGATGCCGGCCGATTTGAGCATGCAGGGCCAGTAGATGCCATGGGGCTTTAAAATATCTTTGGCAATAACATGTTGGGCCCGGGGCCAGAACTTGCTGAATCGATCGCCTTCCGGATATCCTAACGCCGATACATAGTTGATAAGCGCGTCAAACCAGACATAGGTAACGAAATCGTCATCAAATGGAAGGGTAATCCCCCATTTAAGTCTGGACTTGGGCCGGGATATGCAAAGGTCTTCTAAGGGCTCGGATAAGAATGAGAGGACTTCGTTTCTGTATCTTTCCGGTCTTATGAAATCGGGATGCTGGTTGATATGCTCGATAAGCCAATCTTGATAGTTGCTCATCCGAAAGAAATAATTGGCTTCCTTGATTACTTCAGGTTCGGTCTGGTGGTCGGGACACTTTCCGTCCACCAGCTCTCTATCCGTATAAAAACGTTCGCATCCAAGGCAGTAGAGCCCCTCATACTCGCTGAAGTAGATGTCCCCCTTTTCTTTGACCCGGCTCAGGATTAATCTCACGGTTTCCTGGTGATGCAGATCCGTGGTTCGAATGAACTGGTCGTATGAAATGTTCAGTTTGGGCCATAGGCTCTTGAACATTCCACTAATCCGATCAACGTATTCCTTGGGAGATTGGCCGGTTTCTTCAGCGGCCGCAACGATCTTGTCCCCATGTTCATCCGTCCCTGTGAGAAAGAACGTTTCCATGGGGGAAATCATATGAAACCTGTTTAAGACATCAGCTACAATGGTCGTATAGGCATGCCCTATATGAGGTTCTGCATTCACATAATATATGGGTGTTGTTATGTAGAATTGTTTAGACAATGTTTTTAATGGTTACTCCTTTTTATATCACTTTTTATTCCTAACCCGTGAACGGGTATTCTTTTTTGAACGAACTCTCTCCCTCGATGACCCGGGACCCCTGGTGATGTCCGTGGCCTGGACCTCGATTTCATCTCCTGAATCGAGCGCCACCGTCAGGGTTTCTTTTAGTATATTTTGACGGATGATCTTCCCTTCTCCCGCTTTTGTCATAACCATCCTGCCAATCTTGGGGAGCTTTTTCTTGATCTTGGCATAATACTCATATTCGTAGGTGAGGCAACACATAAGCCTGCCGCACATCCCGGATATTTTGTTAGGATTGAGGGAGATGTTTTGTTTTTTGGCCATCTTTATGGTTACCGGGTCAAAACTATTGAGAAAGGAAGAACAACATAAGGGACGTCCACAGCTTCCCAACCCACCTACCATCTTTGCCTGGTGGCGGACCCCGATCTGCCTCATCTCAATCCTGGTCCTGAATTTGCCTACCAGGTCCTTTACTAACTGCCGGAAGTCCACCCTGCCGTCTGCGGTAAAATAGATAATAACTTTGCTGCCGTCAAAGCGCCTTTCCACCGAGACAAGACACATGGGCAGAGATCGTTCCTTTACTTTTTGATGACAATATTCAGATACCTCCCCTTCTAAGTTGCAACCTCTTTCATACCTATCAATTTCTTCTTTGGTAGCGAGACGAAAGATTGTTTTAAGTTTCCGATTTGGGCCACCCTCAGTCCTGTTTCGAGGTTTTGTGCAAACGGAGCCGATAGCAGGTCCATTCTCGGTTACCACCATTACCTTGTCCCCTTGTTTAAGAACAAAGTGGCCCGAGGCAAAATCATATACCTTTCCACGGTCCCTGAATTGAATGCTAACTATTTTGCTCATATCAATCGACAATCCCTGAAAGTCTCTGGAGTCTAAGGACCGCATACTCCATTACCAGTGCGGCATTGCGCATCCTGCGAAGATCTTTCATGGCCTGGTTCACCACAAAAAGACTCTCTATCAGATTGGCCCTCCTAAACTTTCCAGCGAGGTTTTGAAATTTATCTGACAAATCCACATTAATAATCAGGCGTGCAGGTCCTCCAACTTTCACTAACAGAAGATCCCTGTACCAGCACCCCCAGACGGCTAACATCTCCAACAGACCAGGTTCCCCGGCGTCAAAGCTGCCTGTCCCGCCCCTCTTATTTCTAATTGTCGATTCAAAGGCCATTTCCAGCGCCTCTCCCTTTGAAAACCGAGGCAACTTCAGGAGCACTGAAAGCCACTCCTCCCTCATTTTTATAAAAGCGTCCTCGCACATCCTGAGGGCGCTTCCTAAACTACCGGAAGCTCCCTTTGCTGCAATTGTCGCTGTTCTCCTATCTATATCCTTTTCCTTGACAAGCCAATCAGTCATCGCCTGAACGGGCAGAGGCTGAAAAGGGATCCTTTGGCACCGGGATACGATCGTGGGCAAGAGATCGAGAGGCTCTCTCGCATTAAGGATCAGAATATTACCGGGAGGAGGTTCTTCCAATGTCTTAAGAAAGGAATTAGCTGCCTCACCGGTCATTGCCTCGGCCTGCTGAAGCACACAAACCCTGTACTTGGCTGACACCGGGGCAAAACTGAGTCTACGGTTTAACTCTCGAATCTGCTCAATTTTTATGTTTTGACCATCCGGCTTGATGTGTATGAAATCCGGAAAGTTTCCCCCCAATAACTGACGACAGGAGGGACACTCGCCGCAACCATCAAAATCTATTGGTTCATGGCAATTCACGGCCATTGTCAAGGCCTTAGCCATGCTTGTTTTCCCTATCCCTGGAATCCCTGTAAAAAGATAGGCATGGGGAATCCTCTCCTCAGACATTACACGTTTCAAAAACCGCTTGGCCTTTTCCTGGCCTATTATCTCTGAAAAAAGCATAGGTAATATAAGCGCCTAAAGTTTGAAGTGCCTAAAATGCCTAAAGTTAAGGAACTTCGTGACTTTTTAAAAAACTGGCTTCATCAAGGCCTGCCCATCATTGCCGACGATTTGGGATATGCTCGCTTCCGTACATGACAGGCGAGACGGGCGGACCTCAAAGATAAGTCAGGCAAAAAAACACTCGCAACAGAAGGTCAAAAATCCATACCGGTTTGTCTGCCTCGATTTACGCAAGTCCCGCTTTCAGGCGGGATTCGACAAATACCTTGCTCTGGACCCGTTTACTATTTGAACCTGATCGCCAAAGGCGTACCACAACTTTAGGCGCTTCAAACTTTAGGCATTTTAGGCGCTTTTCTTTCCTAAATAAGGTCGAATATGCTCAAATATCGCCTCTTCCAACTCATTCTCCCCAAGGGTGCCATCCACCACCACGAATCGTGCAGGTTCATTTTTTGCGATAGAGAGATACCCTCCCCGCACAGCCGCGTGGAAATTCATCTCTTCCTTTTCAAACCGGTCCTGTCCATCCTGTTGCATCATTTCGTTTCGTTTCAGGGCCCGTTCCAGCCCAACCTCTACGGGGCAGTCAATCAGGAATGTAATGTCTGGCCGGATGCCAAGAGAGGCCTTTTCATTCAGCAATTTGATAAGCTCGCGGTCCTGCCCCCGGGCATACCCCTGGTAGGCAGTGGTCGCGTCAAAAAAGCGGTCACACACAACCCATTTTTTCCTGACAAGGGTCGGTCTGATCACCATTTCCATGTGCAACGCCCTGTCCGCCTCATAGAGCAATAGTTCCGATAAAGGTGACAGGTCCTGATTTTTAGAGTCCAGAAGAATACGCCGGATCTCCTTTCCGATCGGGGTACCACCCGGCTCCAAGGTAAGGATGGACGGAACTCCTGCCCCTTCAAGTCGATCCACAAGCCGCCTGGCCTGGGTCGACTTTCCGCACCCCTCTATCCCTTCAAGCGTTACAAACAATCGTTCTCCCTTGCTGCCAATCCACCACGGTCACATGGTCTTGCACACCTGCTCTATCGCCGCGGCCATGGCCTCGTCTTCTTTCCGGATATCCTCCAGTGTCTTTGGCTTGACCGCGGGGGGTCTCTCTTCCAAGCCATACTTCCATTTGAGGAACTGCTCTCCCGAGGTTGGATACAGGGCATAGATGAGCAGATCGAAATCGTCTTTGGCCAGGTCTCCTATCTTCTTTCTGTCTTCTTCGAGTTCAGGCTCTAAATAATCGGCAGCGCGGCCGGTTACCGGGGTCTCACCACGCTTATACCCTTTCAGTATCTTTTTCCGGACCTCCGGGTCTATCGGTACAGGTGTCTTTCCATATAGGCCATAGGCCAGGTCCTTGACCTCGTTTGTAACCATCTTGTATCTGCCAAACAGGACGTTGAGCACGGCCTGAACCCCTACGATCTGGCTGGTGGGTGTAACGAGGGGGGGCATACCCAGTTCCTTCCTGGTCACCGCAACATCTTTATAAACTTCCGCCAACCTGTCTAAGGCCTTTGCCTCGGTAAGCTGGCTCACCAGATTGGAGATCATACCGCCGGGCACCTGATGGGCCAGGACCCCTGTATCTATCACCGACATCTTATTTTTTGCGAGATAGTCCCGGTACTTGGGTGCGATGCTCTCAATATAATCCCCTAATTCCAGCAGGAGGCTCAGATCGAACCCCGTATCCCGAGTGGTTTCATAAAGCGTTGCGACTATAGGCTCAACGGCGGGCTGTGAGGTCCTCAGTGCAAAGGGGGCCAGGCAGGTGTCCACGATATCCACCCCAGCTTTGATAGCCTCTAAATAGATCATGGAGGCCATGCCGCTGGTATAGTGGGTGTGGAGATGAATCGGGATGGTGATCACTTTCTTGAGGGCTGTAATGATCTTGGCAATATCAAATGGAGCCATGATACCTGCCATATCCTTCAGACAGAGGGTATCGGCCCCCATGTCCTGGATCTCTTTCCCCTTGTTGATATAATATTCCAGATTAAACACATCACCACCCATACGTCTTTCAGTTAAAGAGTAGCAGATAGTCCCCTGGAAGTGCTTGCCATTGGCCTTAATCCGCTCCACAACGGTCTGAAAATTGCGGAAATCATTTAGCGCATCGAAGACCCGAAAGACATCCATACCGGCCTCACACGACTTATCCACAAATAACTTAGCCACATCATCCGCGTAATTGCGATATCCCACTACATTCTGTCCCCTCAGGAGCATGGAAAAGGGTGTGTTTTTGATATACTTTTTCAGGGTTCGTATCCGGTCAAAGGGATCTTCTCCCAAAAAACGGTGCATGGTGTCAAAGGTTGCCCCTCCCCATACCTCCATGGCCCAGAACCCCACGGTGTCCATCTTTTCGGCAATGGGGATCATGTCCTCGGTCCTCATCCTTGTGGCTAATAATGACTGATGACCGTCTCTGAAAGTATTGTCCTGAATCTTAAGCGGGTTTTTGGGCCCGTCTTCTAAAAAAGCATCCATGTTAAACCTCCGTATATTTGTGGTTAACGATTATGTCAGGGGGGCGCTTAAATGCTGCCCGCCTTAGTTTATGTTGTGCCGGATCATAACTGTGATGAAATATAGAGCAACTATGCGCGAACGGTCAAGAGAATTCATTTCGGACCGCCGATAAGGGTTCGAAGCAGTGATATGGCGTAGAGCGGGAGATTGAGGATTTTTCCGTTATACTTTAGGTTGAGAAGATTGGTCCTTGCTAATCGGTCCGGCTTGAACTGCAAATCATAAGACCTGAGACTCTTGCTCTTTGGATTAATCCCTGTTTTGACCTCTATCGGACAGATGTTCCCTGCAAATTCACAGAGAAAGTCGAGTTCGGCCTTGCCGCCCCTGCTCCGCCAGTAATAGAGAGGCTGCTGAAAATGAGATACCAGTTGTTGGGCCACATAATTCTCCACAAAGGCACCCTCATATTCGCTGAAGAGCCGTTTTCCCCGGGCCAACAGTTCAACGGGAGATCCAGCCATGGCCCCCAACAATCCCACGTCTAAGGCATAGGCCTTGAAACAACTGCTATCGGCATAATGTTTGAGGGGATGTCGAACGGTTTGAACCGCATTTGCCCGATAAATCAGGCCCGCATCCGTTAGCCAGGTCAGGGCATTTTCGTATTCACGCGCCCGGGCGCCTTTCTTAATAGCAGAAAAGACGAATTTTTTGTTTTCTCTCGCCATATGCTTTGGGATGGAATCCCAAATGAGCGTGAGTTTGGGAATGTCGGTGGCAGGGGCGTGTTTGGCAAAATCGAAAACATAGGATTTGATGATTTCCTGTTGGATCTCTCTGACCTCTAAGGTATTCCCTTGATCCGCGAAGTGCTTTACGGCTTCCGGCATACCCCCCACAAAATAATAGAAACGAAGCAGATCCACCAGATGTGAGTGAAATGCCTCGGCCAGCGGTGTAGGAGATTCAACATCTTCAAGCAGATTCCTGTATCTGGATTCCCCTATGGCATCGAGAAATTCAAAAAATGTCATGGGATAAAGATAGCGAAAATTCACCTTTCCCACTGGAAACGATCCGGGCACGGACATTTTGACGCCAAGAAGAGAACCTGCCGCGGCAATATGGAGATCGTTTTTCTGCTCAGCGAAATATTTCAGCGAATTCAGGGCCTGATTTGAAACCTGGATTTCGTCGAATATGACCAGATCGATCCCTGGCCGAATTCTTAGATTCATATAGATGGAGAGTTCTTTGAGGATTCGCTCAGGATTCAGATCCCGCTCAAAAAACCGGCCCAGCGAGGGGTCTTCTTCAAAGTTGCAGTAGGCAGTGTTCCGGTATTCCCTTCGCCCAAATTCCTTCAGGATGAAGGTCTTTCCCGTTTGCCTCGCACCCTGCAGAAGAAGCGGCTTTCGCCTGGAAGAAGCCTTCCATGCCCGCAATTTCTCGTATATGTCTCTATCCATGGCAGCATATCATGACACATATATATGGCTTCGTCAACCCTTTCCGGCCATTTATGTGATATATTTCCCATTATTCGGACGTAAAAGGTGATATTTCTCACGTAAATCTTCTTAATATGCCCGGCTTTCCCTTGCATTATGAGATTTGGGGATGTCCTTTTCAAGCCTCGTGCAGCATGAAGGAATTTAGGGGAAATACATCACATTTCAGGGAGGTAGGGCGGGCAGGTTGAGGGATTTGCGTTGTTCGTAACCCATCTTAATTACGGGCGAAATTTGCCATGCTAAGAAACCTTTACCCCAAAATGATAGGGTAGCACTCTGTAATATCAGCGACTTAGCGCATCCACAAATGATTTTCCGGTTTTTCCACCCCAATTGACGAAATACATCGAAAGTAGTTGCTTTTACTACTAAATATTGTATAATGGTCGCAAGAGATCGCAGGATATAGTGTAGTGACGAATATTATACGGAGACAAAACATGGCGACCATTATCAAGCCTTTTCTATTTTCGTGGAATGATGTTGAAGCACGTTCAGATTTAGACCGTTTCTACCTGGTACGTGATAATCTGCCTGATGAGAAGATCGTGATAGAACTTGAAGATCGGCGTGGCAAGGGGAGGGATGAGTTTCCAGTTCGCGCGATGTGGAATGCGACAATTGCCGGGGTAGTGTTCCAGCATGTATCCATTGAATCTCTGATTCGTGAGTTATCCAGGAATCCGGCGTTATTAGAAGCATGCGGGTTTGATATTTTGCCGAGACATAAGAAGCCGGTGGCGGAGTTGAAACGTAATGAGGAAACGGGGCGGATGGAGATCGTATGGTCTGAGGCTGAAGATGCCTATTACTACGTTCCGGACAGTTGGAACTTCTCAAGATTTTTGAAGAATGTTATTGAACTGGAAGAGAGCCAGGGTATGATAACTGACATGATCCGGCAATTGCGTGAAGCTCTAATGGAAGCGCTCCCTGATTTTGGGCGTCATGTAGGTTATGATGGCAAGGCGATTAACAGCTATAGCACAGGGCATAAGAATAGGGACACAGGTGAAACATCTGACATCGATGCAGATTGGGGCAAGCATGAAACCAAAGGGATAGACAGCAAAACCGGTAAACCGTGGACAAAAATAAAGAGTTGGTTCGGATATGGTCTTCATTTAATTGCTGATACCCAGCATGAAATTCCGGTAGCCGCTCATGTAACACCAGCCTCGGGCTCGGAACAAACAGAACTGAGGAGCATGATTAAGGAGACGTTTGAGGAAACACCTGAGCTTGCTGAAAGGTGTGATGATTTTGCAGCGGACCGTGGTTTGGACTCTGGTAAAACAAAAGCTTTGTTATTGGACAAATACGGTATTCGACCGGTCATCGATATTCGTGAATTGTGGAGAGAAGAGAAGTCTGAGCCGGGATATGATCCAGAGAAACCGATTACACGTTCCCTTTATCCTGACCGTGTTGATACCATTGTATACACTGAAAAGGGGACAATTCATTGTATTTGTCCTGCGACAGGAAAACAGCGGGACATGGCATTTTATGGTTTTGAAGCAGACCGTAATACCTTGAAATATCGTTGTCCGGCAGCTGTATATGGTTTTGAATGCAAAGGATGTGGAGAATGTTTAGCTTTAGGGAATATCAACTCGCAAGGTTACGGTCGAGTCGTCAGAATAAATATCATCAAGGAAGACCGTCGAATTTTCACGCCAATCCCTCATGGCAGTCCGAGTTGGAATCGGGCCTATAATCGTCGCTCTTCTTTGGAGAGAATCAATAGCCGTTTAGACAACGATTTCTGTTTTAAAAAACATTACATACGTGGAAAAGCCAAGATGCAAACAAGAGTTGGCTTAGCCACAGCAGTAATGATGGCGATGGCCCTTGGCCATGTAAGGGCTGGCCGCATCGGGCAGATGCGCTCCCTTGTACGGCCAGTGGCTCTCGCAGCCTGATATAACCTGTAATTTCATGTACTTATAAAATTACGATGTGGCTCAAAGGGATTGGTATGTCCAATTATTCGGTTTTTCAGGCAGAATCGCCCATAACCCTATATTTTGCCGCTATGTCGCGCCATCAGGGTTGGTTCGTGCATTTCTCTGCCGACCCGGTGGGCCGCCAAGCCGGGCAAAAAGGGGTACAGCGCAAATCCCTCTTTATCCGGGTTAGGTTGCACAATGCCCTCGAGTAGAGTATAAACCAAGCAAGTTTAGAGGGTTCAATCAGGAGTATGAATGGAGGTCGCGTACATTGTTCTCAATTCCTCAATTCCTCAATTCCTGAATTCACAATTCCGGTTTATCCGGGTTAAGCTAAGGATACGTCGAGAGGAGATTATCTCTATTTTGTCCGAACTAATCCAGACTCCCAAGGTCTATACTGTAAGCGATCTTACCGCTGCAATCCAGGATCTCCTTGAGGAACGTTTTGATTTTGTGTGGGTTGAGGGGGAGATATCTAATTTCAGATCTCCTGTTTCGGGCCATTACTATATGGTGATCAAAGACGAAAAGGCCCAGATCAGAGCGGTCATGTTTCGTATTCAGGCCCGCTATCTCAAATTCCTCCCCGAAGACGGGATGAAGGTCATCGTCCAGGGTAGAATCGGTGTTTATGCGCCGAGAGGGGAATACCAGATCATCCTCGATTACTTAGAACCGATGGGGGTGGGGGCCCTGGCCCTGGCCTTTGAACAGGTTAAAAAGAAATTAGCAGGCATGGGGGTTTTTGACAAAGATATCAAAAAGCCATTACCCTTTCTGCCCAAGAAGGTTGCAGTCATAACATCTCCCACCGGGGCTGCTATTCGTGATTTCCTTAAAATTATCCGCAGGCGATTTACCAATATGGAAATACTAATCGTCCCGGTCAGGGTCCAGGGAGATCAGGCCTGCGAGGAGATTGTGAATGCCCTTGACCTAATTAACCGGGAGTTAGAGATAGATGTTATTGTCCTGACACGGGGGGGTGGGTCCCTCGAAGATCTGTGGGCCTTTAACCAGGAAGATCTTGCCCTCGCCATCAGGAAGTCCGGGATTCCGGTCGTCTCTGCAGTGGGCCATGAAATCGATCTGACGATCTCTGACCTTGCGGCGGATTTCAGGGCGCCTACCCCGTCCGCGGCCGCCGAACTCTTAGTGGTGGAGAAAGAAAGCCTCATCAATCGTTTGGATCAGGCTAAGACCAGGCTTATATCAGGAATGGGGCTAAAACTAAGGAGCCTGACCGATGAATTGAGCCGCATGAGAAACGGGATTCAGGATCCGCGAAAAGGCTTAGCGAATTTATGGATGAGGCTTGACGAGATTCATCTCAGGCTGATCAGGGTCATGGATCTAATTATCAGGGACAAAAGGAAAGGGCTTGGTGCAGAAATACGGGCGTTGCGTCTCTACTCTCCGGTTAACAGGATAACTGTAATCAGGCAAAACCTCGATTTTCAAAGGGCAACCCTTGTCAGGGTCATGGAGAGGCGGCTCAGGGAGTTGCAGATGAGCCGCTCCCTTTTGGAGAAGAGGATGACGGATCTAAACCCTTTATCAGTCCTGAAACGGGGATACAGCATTACCCTGAAGCTTCCTGAAAAACGGGTCTTGAAAAATGTTTCAGGTGTGGGAAAAGGGGATCAGGTTCAGGTCCTTTTAGGGGAAGGGGAGTTAGAGTGCCGGGTTGAAAAGGTGGGAGGCTGAGACGGGTTGCTTTGAGAGATGCTGAGCAATATCTCCCGGAGCATCCCTTTAAGGGTCTTTCGAGATAATCCTTTTTTCCATTCGTCATCGCTGCGATTAGCGGTATAAAATGATTGGCAGATTCCCTTCTTTTTATCATCCCATTCGAATGTGAACCCGGTCTTGACCGCTCCTTTAGCAGAGGATTCTTCAATGGGATAATCCCGGCGTCCGTGGGCCCAGTTGATGATGTGTGAGTAGAAGATCAGCACACGATCCAGAAGGATGTAGATGAACTGGATGTTCTCTATGGGGCCTATTCGAATCTGCTGACCACCTAAATTAAGCCCCACCACCTTTGCCCTGGCTAAACGTTTCCCGCCGCCAAAGGCAGCCCATCCGGCCCCTAAGAGCCCCCCTGCGGTAGTGAAAATGCCGAATGTCAGCCCGGCCGCAGCAAGGTCGAGGGCCGCACCGATAGCGCCCCCTGCCATCCCGGCGGCAGCAATCAGTTGCTTCGGGGTCAAGCCCAAGAGTTGCCAGGTCTTTTTGCTAAACAGATCTTCACTCAGAATGGAATGGGGGGGAAGGGGTAAGTTGAAGATATTATGCTTAAAGAGCTTTCGGATTTTCCCATGCGCCCTTTTCTCCATTCTTTCAATAGTCCGGTTATACTCTACCCGGAGGCCCCTTTTCAGGGACTTTTCGTCGCTGTTTCTTGTGTAAATCTTAGTAATCGAATAAGCCAGACATTCTTCCAGTAGGTCGCAAATGATTTCAGCGGTCTGTCTGTTACGCTGCTCCCAGTCCTTTTCAAAGACCGCTATCACCGTCTCTAAGGCCGGCCCCCAGTCCTGGTCAATTCCCTTCAGATTATCGAGGAGTTTAATCCGTTCGGCATAGGTT
>Ga0190283_1001331_pt1 | contig 11297 bp, 8 predicted proteins | sample 48691801_MG_FD_161669 | JGI IMG/M metagenome (GOLD analysis project Ga0190283, IMG submission 161669) | Hydrothermal vent microbial mat bacterial communities from Southern Trench, Guaymas Basin, Mexico - 4869-18-0-1_MG | ecosystem: Environmental > Aquatic > Marine > Hydrothermal vents > Microbial...
GGCCTCATTGGACGACACCTCAAAGCCTTGGTGTCCTTTGACAAGGCTAATCGAAACACCCGACTTGATTGGACGACACCAATGAGCTTTCGCACGGCCCTTTGATAAGGCCGGTTCGTCTAAAAGACAAACGCGAGGGCCTCATTGGACGACACCTCAAAGCCTTGGTGTCCTTTGACAAGGCTAATCGAATCGAAACGCCCGACTTGATTGGACGACACGTCGGGTACTTTCGCGCGGCCCTTTGAGAAGGCCGGTTCGTCTAAAAGACAAACGCGAGGGCCTCATTGGACGACACCTCAAAGCCTCAATGCCATTAAGTTAAGCAACAAAACACCTACAAAAAGTATCAATAATGAAGCGCGTCAGAGGGCCATAACTTAATTTGAAAGCATCCAAAATATTTTATGGCCCTCAAAATCGATAGTCCAAAAACCTGTCAAAAATTAGGTCAATAACAGGAACCCGCGTATCACTACTCTGCCTTCCTTCCGTTTGGACGAGTGTTTGGACGACTGCCAAACTTCAGTCGGACGACTGCGCGTGAGGCTTAAAATTGCCTACAAACGGGCCTTTTCATTAACTTAATGGCATTGGGGTTTCGCTCCGCGTAACCCACTTTCGTTCAAATTGCCCGACAAAAGAACGCTGACAAGGTACTAGGCATAATTAGATGTACTGGGCATAATCAATTGTACTATGTATCAATTCGTTTAGGAGCAATATTAGTTGTACTAGGCATAATTAGTTGTACTAGTGCAGGATCGCTCTAGTCCCCGTACCACCACCGCCATGAGTGGTTCCTCTGCGCTCAGACAAATTTCGTTCTTCGCTACGCGAGATAACGGCTTTAGCTGTTGGCTGAGGGGTGGGATATTTCCGTCCTCCTGTACTAGTACTCTGTCAATGTTCTATTGACGGGTAACAGCCGGTTTTAACTTGGCACTGCCAAACACTCTCGTCGGCAAAAGTTTCCGCAGCGGAAACTTTTGCCTTTGCTCCCGTTTTTCGCTTTGTGAAAAACTTTTGCCGACGCTACCAAACTAAAGTTTGGACGGATTTAAGGGCACTGCCAAACTAACGCCTGCCAAACTAAAGTTTGGACGACTGCCAAACGACTTCTGCCAAACTAAAGTTTGGACGACTGGATGATCTTGCTTCGCTCGTTACTTCGTTTAACGAACCGAAGGTTCGCGAAGCTTTCCGAAACGGATTTTTTCAAGGTTGATTGAGTTTTGAAGTTATACTCTGTCAATTCAACGAATTCTCAGATTCTGAGTCACTCCCAAAATGATCGATTTATCAATCCGTTTCGGAACGTTAATCCGTTGTACTAAACTGAAACTTGGAGCGATCCTGCACTAGTAGTCTGTCTGACTTAACTTTTAAATTGTTGCATATTTATAAAATAACTCATTGAATAAATATAAGTTATCACGTTTTAAAATTTTCACTTATCCAAGAAATCTTATTTATTTGCAAAATATAATTTATCACGTTTTTAAATTTTCAGGTTTTTAAGTGAGAATCTACAACAGCAAACTAAACGCATTTTCTATCAGAGGTACCAATAAATAATTAACAATGAAGTGAACCGCCACAAAAAAAATCGTTATAACTGTCGCACAACCAATGGCGACTTTATTGACAAATGCGCTTCTATTGACTGATTGTTTCTCTAATTGAATCATTTTTTTTGTATGTAATTGCTAATGGGTAATTGGTAATGGGTAATTGGTAATCGGTTCTCGGCCGTTAAAGCACGAAGAAAACGAAAACAAATAGAGTCCTCCATAAAAGTTTTGTCCAAGAAAACAGTCAAGAAAACAAACGCTTTATGGTTTAAATAGGGCCACAATTTTTCTGGATATCTATAGACTTTGTAAGAATAATAATTTGAGTTAAAACCTTTTCAGTTTGTCAAACCCCGAAACGTAGTAATTCGCTGTGCGAGATCAGGTTTTGCCCTAAATATTTTTCTGAACGTCTATAGTTGTTCAGATGACTAATTTTGGGGATTGAAAACCTCTCAAGGAAAGCAAACTTCTTCGGTAAGCCCCGACATTTTTCTGAACAACTCGTTACCATTTTTTTTAGGGATGGTCTCTGTGAGTGCTTACGGAACTTATGGTTGTAGTGCCTTACTGTAAGCGTTATCAGAGATAGCATTCCACGCCGCATGATCTGCCTGAAATTTTTTATAGGCTTCGTACACCTTTTTAAAAGACGCCTCTTTGGCCGCTTTTTCATCCAAGGTTTCAACCGTTAAACGCTTGAGTTCTTTAAGAACTTCGGACGGAAAAGGCAACACTTCAACACGCCCTTGCGCTTTGATTTCACGTAACGCTTTGATATTTAAAGCTTCAAATTCTGCGTATATCCATTGATTGATGGAACGTGCGGCCACTTCAATGATTTTTTGCAAATCTTCTGGCAAATCGGCCCACGCTTGGCGGTTGATAATTAATTCTAGCACCGTGCCCGGTTCATGCCAGCCCGGATAATAATAGTATTTGGCAACGCGATGTAGTCCAAAACGTTTATCGTGGAACGGGGCTGCCCATTCCGTTGCATCAATCGTGCCCCGCTCTAAGGCCGTATAAATTTCTCCACCTGCCAACAATATCGGTGTTACGCCGGCTTTTGCCAACACTTTAGCGCCCAAGCCGGGTAGACGCATTTTTAAGCCTTTTAAATCATCAACGGTTTCAATTTTCTTGTTAAACCAGCCACCCATTTGTACGCCAGTATTGCCGGCGGGAAATGGAATGAGATTAAAGGGCTTATACAGTTCACGCCATAATTCTAAGCCACCACCTAAGTAAAGCCACGCATTCATGCCCTTAGCCGTCATACCAAATGGCATGGCACTCATAAATTGCGCGGCGGGCACTTTGCCCGCCCAGTAATGGGCAGCAGCGTGTCCCATTTGTACTGTGTTTTGTGAAACAGCATCAAACACTTGCAAAGGTGGCACCAATTCACCGCCTGCATACACTTGCACTTTGAGTCGTCCACGACTCATTATTTCAAGGTTACAATTTTATAGACATTTGTAGACATGTCACTATTTGGTGTCATACTTTCAAACGTGTAACGGTAAGCAACCAATCCAATATCCCCTCGCTAACCTTCTTGGCTAATTCAGAGAAGGAAAACTTAGGGTTACTTAATCGTAAGAATATTGTACGCCCCATTCGCATCGGCGTTGATAGCAGCGCCATTTTTGGAACGATATAAACCCCGTTTAACTCGTTTGCCGCTGAATGAGTGTGTCTTTTTAGGCTCGTATTTTTTAGGCAAAGAATCATCATCAACAAAACTCGCTTTTGAAGTACCTCTAGCGCAATGCCATGTAACTCAAGTTTATAGCGCAATTTATCTATAAACTGACCGAGAGATAAATTCACGACGTTTTGATTGTTTTTTTTGCCCAGGTTGATTTGGTCAAGTGATTTAGCGACATCTCCAACCACAACCTTAGAAATGCCATTTTCAACACAAATCGATGTGACTTGATGAGTCGCCTTATGTAAATAGTCACTAATCCTCGCATTTCGCCTATCGGTTAGACGCTGCAAACGGTTTGACCATTTGCGGTTACGAGTCTTTTTTAAATGCGATTGAAGTTTGGCAAACCGCTTGTTATAGTGATGATTTATGGATTTTAGCCGACGACCATCAATAATAAATGGTTTTGTTACGCCATTGGTGACACAAGTCGCTAAGTTGTTTAGCCCCAAGTCAATAGCCATAACTTTATCGCTTGGGACTACCGTCGCTTTAATGTCATCGTCCTCATAAACAAAAATGGCTTAAAAGTGCCGATATTTTGGCACAATCTCAAGCTGTTTAATGGTTTTGCCAACCAACTGTTTAGGCAACGGAAAACTTAAGTCTTTTTCTAAATGTACCACCCCATCTTTAACCGAAAAAGCTTGATAATCGTAGATAAGATTATCGTATTGTTTCTTTTTAAACCGCGGCGGTTTTGGTTGTCCCTTGTATTTCCCCGGGTTATGCATGAAAATCCTGGTGACAACAAAAGAAGGATTTAAAGTTTTTATCAAGCCTTCGCAAGGTTTGTTGAGCAACTTTGGCCTTTAATAATTTGTAGTTGATCTCACCCTCAAGATTGGTGACCTGCTTCATCGCCTTGTCCATTTGGAAATACGAGAAGTACTTTCCAGTCGCTTCAAAAGCCTCACGCAGTGTCCACAACGTTTGGTTGTAGAGGTTTTTGGCATGATGGGTGAGGTCTTTAAGTCGCTCAAATTGGGGCTTTTTTAAACCCCTAATCTTTATTTTCAGTGCCCGCATTTAGCACCTCGATTGCGCGTTTGTAACAAAGTTTTGAGTCGGGTGTAAATAGAGACATTTGTCTATATTGTTAATATAAGTGGATATTTTTTAGACTATATCTTTCGCCAATTGTTCGGCCCCTTCCTGAAAAATCGGGAAATTTGGCGGCCATGCCGTTACCATTTTCCATGTAAATGTTTTTGCGGGAAGGTTTGACGAAGCTGGGATTTGGTCATTCGATGGCGGGTTGCAGCTTGCCAGCACAGCAAAACTGCACAGTAGGGCAAATTTTTTTAAGGTGAGTTTGAACATGGAACTGCCTTTGGGACTATGAGGTTTTTTTGAGGTGGGAAGAGTGGAAACTTGCAAGATAAATCTTGCACTCGTCGTGCAAGATAAATATGGAACAAATAAACGGGCTTACTATTGCAATGCTTTGCTGTAGGCATCATCAGAAATGGCATTCCACGCCGCATGATCAGCCTGAAATTGTTTATAGGCTTCGTACACCTTTTTAAAAGACGCATCCTTAGCCGCTTCCTCATCCAAAGCTACTTGAGTCAGGCGCTTGAGTTCCTTGAGAACGCTGGGCGGAAACGCCAACACTTTAACATGGTGTTCCTCTTTAAGTTCTCGTAACGCTTTGATATTCAAAGCTTCAAACTTTGATAACGTCCATTGATTGATGGAACGTGCGGCCACTTCCACGATTTTTTGCAAATCCTCTGGCAACTGAGCCCACGCTTTGCCGTTGACGATTAATTCCAACGCCGTGCCCGGTTCATGCCAGCCCGGATAATAATAATACTTAGCTGCGCGATAGAGTCCCAAACGGTTATCGTGGAAAGGCCCCACCCATTCGGTGGCATCAATCGTGCCCCGCTCTAAGGCCGTATAAATTTCTCCACCGGCTAACAATATCGGCGTTCCGCCGGCTTTCGCCAACACTTTACCGCCCAAGCCTGGTATACGCATTTTCAGCCCTTTTAAGTCTTCGACAGATTCGATTTTCTTATTAAACCAGCCGCCCATTTGTACGCCAGAATTGCCGGCCGGAAAGGGCACAACATTAAAAGGCTTATACAATTCGCGCCACAATTCGAGGCCGCCACCACTATAAAACCACGCATTTACCCCTTTAGCCGTCATACCAAACGGCACAGCACTCATAAACTGCGCGGCGGGCACTTTACCGGCCCAATAATAAGCCGCCCCATGTCCCATTTGCACCGTGCCTTGAGAGACGGCCTCAAAAGCTTGCAAAGGCGGCACTAATTGACCCCCGGCATACACTTTCACTTTGAGTCGTCCACCACTCATCAGTTCAATGTCTTTAGCAAATTGCACCACACCTTCCTGAAAAATAGGGAAATTAGGCGGCCAGGTGGTGACCATTTTCCAGTGGAACGTTTTTGTGGAAGTTTTTGTCGATTCTGACTTTTCCGAGGTTGGGCTGGATGAAGAATTGCAGCCCGTGACGATGGCAACACTGCATAACAGAAATAACCAAAAGATTGTTGAAGATATTTTTTTCATAACTAATTTTCTTACGAGGTTGTTATACCTAATGAAAAATGAAAAATGAAAACGGCAAAAGTTTTTCGGGTGTGTCCCGCTTGTCCTTTTAGAAGTTTTTAGGGAAAAGGGCCATCAATCAAATCAATTCGCCAACATGGCACTAAAAAACCGCTAGGTTTTAGACACCTTGGCAAAAGCTTACCACATCAATTTGAAAACCTGGCCCTCAAAAGAATGAAAAATGAAAAATGAAAAATGAATTCGTCGGCAAAAGTTTTTCGGGTGTGTCCCACTTGTCCAAGTAGGAAGCTTTTTGGTAAAAGCTTACCACATCAATTTGAAAACCTGGCCCTCAAAAGAAACCTTACCAAAAGCTGCAACACAACTCAAATTGAAAGGATAAGTGGGACACACCCAATTTTTCGCTTCGCGAAAAACTTTTGCTTGGGAATGAAAAATGAAAACGGGCAATAGATTACATAACTCGTTAATTTTAAAGGTCATTTAATCCATTAGCAATAACCAATGATCTACTACCAATAATTACCAATAACCAAACAAAAAGCCCCTACTCCATTAATGAGCTAGGGGCTGATAAATTGACTACAGCGCGTCAGAGTAAAATAAACTTATCTCGCGTAGCGATGAAACGCGGTAACGAGCGGAGCGAGATAACGATGTTTCGTTACTTCGCTATGCGAGATCAACCTCGGAGGTTTAGGACAACTATATTTATCTTTCACCCATAAACGCGCCCAACAAATGCAACAAGCTGATGAACAGGTTATAAATGGTAACATACAACGTCACCGTTGCCATAATGTAATTGGTTTCACGTCCATGCACCATATCGCTGGTTTGATAGAGAATCAAACCGGACATCAACAGGACAAACATCGCTGACACCGCCAACGACAAGCCGGGCAAATTAAAAACGATAGCGCCGATACCCGCCAAGAAGGCCACCAAAATGCCTACAAACAGGAATCCGCCCAAAAAGCTAAAATCCTTACGACTGGCTAAGGCATAACCCGACAAGCCCAAAAAGATGATCGCCGTTGCGCCAAAAGCCATCATCACCAACTCGGAACCGTTCGTGAATATCGTCAAATACATACTGATAATCGGCCCCAAAGTCAAGCCCATAAAGCCAGTCAGTGCAAAGACGGAAACCAGACCCCAAACACTATTTTTCAAATAGGAAGTCAGGAATAACAGCCCGAAGTAGCCGACCAAGACGATCACAAAATGCAACGGTGCCATCTTGGTCACCATAGCAACGCCCGCCATGAAAGCCGAAAACAACAACGTCATCGACAACAACATATAAGTGTTGCGAATCAGCTTGTTAGCTTCAACGGTTGACTGGGGTTGTTGGAAAACTTCTTCGTCGGCGTTTCCAAACGGAACGTTTTGAACGTTTTGGTTGCTTTGAGTGGCATTCGCCGCCACGTTTTTGTTCATGTTGTCAAACAAACTCATAAAGCACCTCGCAATAATCAAGAGTAAGAAGTCGTCAACGGCTTTTTACAGACGCTAATGGATAGTATCTGTCGTTGCCTGAGTGTCTAGCCGGCCTAAAACGATGATGTCTTGATCGATTTATAGTGGCAACTTCTAAAATAACAAGGGTCACAAATTCTATCTCAGATAGCAATTCTATTGATAACTATTGATATACATACTTTAAAAGAGTATGTCTTTCTTAAATTATGAAAAGCTTACAATCAACCCATTATCCCCTCGCCTAATGAGAGCTTAGGGTAACATTAATGCTTGAGAGCCCATTTTTTTTTACAAAGAAGGCTAACCACCTTAAGCACCTTTATGTTACTTTAAAAATAAAAAAATGTAAAGTTTTTTGAGATAATGCCCAGCCAATATCAATAGTTATCAATAGTTTTGGGCCGACTATAGCCGGCCTAAAACGATGAAGTCTTGATCGGTTTATAGTGGCAACTTCTTAAATAACAAGGGTCACATTTTCAGTTATCAGTGATCAGTTTTCAGTTTTCAGTTATACTCAAGATAGGAAGAAATTGGACTTTTTGAGAAACCCAAATAACTAATAACGTGATTTATACTTTATTTTTCAATAAGTTATATAAAATATCTCTTAATCAAATGTTTGAAAATAATTTTTTTTTGACTATTAAACCCTTAACATTAATACGTCAATAACCAGAAAATTGTGGGCCATAGACTGAAATGAGCCAGTAAAGCTTGTTTTTTTTAAAACTGATTGATTTAAAAGTCATTATAAATAACTATTTGATATAATTAATAATTATATAACTCACTGATAATTAAAGTCGAACTCACGTTAATAACTCTTTTGAGTTTTTTCCTCTGTGTTCCTCGTCCGCTCTGTGACCTCTGTGTGTATATCTTTTTTTCACTGATCACAGATAACTGAAAAACTGATCATTGATCACTGAAAAAAAGATAACGGATAACTGATAACTGAACACTGATAACTGATAACTGATAACTGATAACTGAAAAAATGCCCCTCATTAATTTAAGTAATGTTAGCATAGCCTTCGGCCATTTTGCACTCTTAGATAAAATTGCCTTACGCATAGACAGCGGTGAGCGCGTCTGTCTGCTCGGCCGTAACGGTGAAGGCAAATCAACCCTTTTAAAAATTATTAGCAGAGAATTGACTGCAGATCAAGGTAAAGTCGAACACCAACAGGGCAGCCAAACGGCCCTCTTAAGCCAAGAGCCTGAATTTAATTCAAATGATACCGTGTATCATGCCGTCGCAAAAAGTTTGGGCACAGTGGGAAAATGGGTTGAAGAGTACCACGATCTTGTGCAACGCCTTGCCCACAACAACGATGAACGTTTATTGGCACAACTCCAAGCAGTGCAACATCGCCTTGAAGCCGAAGATGGCTGGCGTTTAGAGCAGCGGGTGGAAACGGTATTGTCAAAATTAAATTTGCCAACTGAACAGAAAATTGCCAAAATGTCAGGTGGATGGCGGCGGCGCGTGGCGTTAGCCCAAGTATTAGTGACAGAGCCAGACTTATTATTATTAGACGAACCCACCAATCATTTGGACATTGACGCGATTACATGGCTAGAAGAATTCTTGCAGGAATTTAACGGCGGTTTGCTATTTGTTAGCCATGATCGTCGCTTTATGCAGCGCCTTGCCACCCGCATTATCGAATTAGATCGCGGCCAATTAACCAGTTATCCGGGCGATTATGCCACTTATCTACGCCAAAAAGAGGCCGCCTTGGCGGCACAAACGACTCAAGCGGCAAAATTCGATAAACATTTAGCCCAAGAAGAGATTTGGATACGTCAAGGCATCAAAGCTAGGCGCACCCGCAACGAGGGGCGAGTACGCACGTTGAAAAAACTGCGCGAAGAACGCACTCAGCGCCGCGAACAAATTGGCAAAATCCGTTTAAATCTCGACAGCGGCGAATTATCGGGGCGCCTCGTCATTGAAGCCGACGCGATTAGCAAAAGTTATCAAAACACGCCCCTCATACGCGAATTGTCTACCGTCATAATGCGCGGTGATAGGGTGGGCTTGATTGGTGCCAACGGCGTAGGCAAAACCACTTTGCTCAAACTACTACTTGGCGAACTCGCGCCCGACAGCGGCACCGTCAAACATGGCACTAATCTGAGTATTGCCTATTTTGATCAACTACGCGCTCAACTCGATCCCGAAGAAACGGTGGTTGATGCCGTCGCGCAAGGGCAAGAAATGCTCACCATCAATGGGCAAAAAAAACATGTCATGTCTTATCTGGGCGATTTTCTATTTGCCCCGGCACGCGCCCGCTCCCCCGTCAAATCCCTCTCAGGTGGCGAGCGTAATCGCCTACTACTGGCACGATTATTTACCAAACCCGCCAACGTCTTAGTGCTAGACGAGCCAACCAATGATTTAGACGTAGAATCCCTAGAGCTACTAGAAGAATTATTAGCAAATTACCCCGGCACCTTGTTACTCGTTAGCCATGATCGCCATTTTCTGGATAATGTGGTAACATCCACATTCGTTTTTGAGGGCAACGAACAAGTCAAAGAATACGTGGGCGGCTATCAAGATTGGTTAAGACAACGCACTGTGCCTAAACCCACCGCGTCCATAAAACCAACCACAACGCTACCAAAACCTGGCCCCCAAAAACAGAAAACGCGCAAACTCAGTTACAAAGAACAACGCGAATTAGCCGAATTACCGGAACGGATTGAAACCTTAGAATCCCAGTTAGCCGAATTACAAACCGATATCAGCAATCCTGACTTTTATCGCGGCGAAAAGGCTAAAATAAACCAAACATTGGCGCGTATCAAAACCATTGAGGATGAATTGCAAACGGCATACAAGCGTTGGGAAACTTTAGAAGAACTGAGCAAAACAAAATAATAGTCCTGCTGGGTGCCTTCCTATTGAACGAGCAATAACTACTGGTGCTAGACGAACCAACCAACGACTTAGATGTAGAATCCTTAGAACTTCTAGAAGAATTATTAGCAAATTACCCCGGCACCTTGTTACTCGTTAGCCATGATCGCTATTTTCTGGATATACCCAAGAAGGTTTGAGAAACAAAAATAACTTAAGAAAAGCCCCAACGGGGCGACATTAATATAGAAAAGCCCCAACGGGGCGACATTAATATAGCCTGGGGCAGCGCCCCAGGAAAAGCCCCTAAATGGCACAAAATGGAAAGAAGTCAAAGACTTTTTTATCAAAAATGAGGCCATCTTGACAAAAGAACTTTGCCGTTGCTAGAACAAAATTCTAATGGAGTGGGGGGAGTCCAAGATTTATCTTGGAAGGAGTCCAAGATTTATCTTGAACGTCTTTTAACACACCCCTTACATCTCTTCACTTGCGGGCAATGGGAATTTCGCGTTTTCCACTTGAAAGGGCTGGGGTGTGAGTCCAAACTCTAAGCGTTTGCAGTAGAGCCTCAATAAGATATATCCAAACAATAACTACAAGGATTGTATATAAAAATCGCTAATTTATCGAAAGTGTACGACTTCTATTTAATTAAGCGAATCGGGCTGAAATCAAATCGAAATAAGAAAGCTATTCCCTTGTCATTGCTATTGACAAGAAAAATTGACTGACGTTATGCTCGTTTCTAAATAAAATCCCTTATTATATACAATCCTTGTGCATTGTCAGACTAAAAACTTGATCATCAAGTAGTATCATTTTGGAATGGTGGTACCAAACTCCTACTATTCCTTCAAGAGATAGTAGGAGTCAATCAAATCGTTTTTAATATTCAAACTTTGCACCGGACAATTTAAATCCCCGGCATGTCAGAAATATTTGGAGTCATTTTAACCATTCTTTTTGTAGGGCTATTGGCACTGGTTTGTGGGCCATCAAATCGTTTTTAATATTCAAACTTTGCACCGGACAATTTAAATCCCCGGCATGTCAGAAATATTTGGAGTCATTTTAACCATTCTTTTTGTAGGGC
>Ga0190283_1001332_pt1 | contig 11283 bp, 7 predicted proteins | sample 48691801_MG_FD_161669 | JGI IMG/M metagenome (GOLD analysis project Ga0190283, IMG submission 161669) | Hydrothermal vent microbial mat bacterial communities from Southern Trench, Guaymas Basin, Mexico - 4869-18-0-1_MG | ecosystem: Environmental > Aquatic > Marine > Hydrothermal vents > Microbial...
CAGATCCCGTCAGTCCCCAATGTTGCTCAGGAGGGATTGGTAAATCCCGGCAGTCCCCATGCTGCTCAGGAGGGATTGGCAAATCCCGGCAGTCCCCATGCTGCTCAGGAGGGATTGGCAAATCCCCCGCCCCTTCATGGTTCGGATTTGCCAATCCGAACCGAGCAGTTTTGTTATGATGCTCGCAGGGGATTGGCAAATCCCCTGCCCCTCACTGCGGTTTTGTTATGATGCTCGCAGGGGATTGGCAAATCCCCCGCCCCTTCATGGTTCGGATTTGCCAATCCGAACCGAGCAGTTTTGTTATGATGCTCGCAGGGGATTGGCAAATCCCCCGCCCCTTCATGGTTCGGATTTGCCAATCCGAACCGAGCAGTTTTGTTATGATGCTCGCAGGGGATTGGCAAATCCCCTGCCCCTCACTGCGGTTTTGTTATGATGCTCGCAGGGGATTGGCAAATCCCCTGCCCCTCACAGCGGTTTTGTTATGATGCTCGCAGGGGATTGGCAAATCCCCCGCCCCTTCATGGTTCGGATTTGCCAATCCGAACCGAGCAGTTTTGTTATGATGCTCGCAGGGGATTGGCAAATCCCCTGCCCCTCACTGCGGTTCGGATTTGCCAATCCGAACCGAGCAGTTTTGTTATGATGCTCGCAGGGGATTGGCAAATCCCCTGCCCCCGCCCCTCACTGCGGTTTTGTTATGATGCTCGCAGGGGATTGGCAAATCCCCCACAGCGGTTTTGTTATGATGCTCGCAGGGGATTGGCAAATCCCCTGCCCCTCACTGCGGTTTTGTTATGATGCTCGCAGGGGATTGGTAAATCCCCTGCCCCTTCATGGTTCGGATTTGCCAATCCGAACCGGGCGAGAGGGGCCGTTACAACAAGTTCGGCAAGAACATGACCAGAGAGGGAACATAAGTTACAATGGCCAGAGCCACCAATAAGGCCAGAATAAGCGGCATTATCTCCTTTACAAATTCAACGATGGGCAGGTTGGTGATGGAGCAGGTCGTAAACATCATAGTGCCAAAAGGCGGTGTCACGCCGCCGATCATGATATTGACAATCATGATGACACCAAAATGAATGGGATCAATACCCATATCCACGGCCACGGGAACTAACAGCGGCGCAATGATGATCAGAACGGCGCCGCCCTCCAAAAACATACCGAGGACCAGGAGAAAAATATTGATAATCAGGAGCATGACAAGTGTCTGCCCCTTAAATGCGAGCAGCATTTCAGTTATTTGCTGGGGAATTCTCTCCCAACTCATGTAGTAACTGAAAACAGAAGCGGCCACAATCAGGAGAATCACCGAAGCCGTGGCATACACCGTATTTTTGATGATATCCGGAAAGTGGCGTAATTTCAGCTTTCTGTAAACAAAAAAGCCAACCAGGGAGCAGTATAAAACCGCGATGGCACCTGCTTCCGTCGGTGTGAACATACCATATCTGAGTCCCAAAATAATGCCAAAGGGCAGAAAAAGAGCCCAGAATGAGCGGCAGACCTGCTTTATAATTTCACCCGCAGAAGCCATTTTATCCCGCATCGGCTGATAACCCCGCCGCTTGGACATAATCGCAACCGCTATCATGAGACAGGCACACATCAGTACGCCGGGAACGTATCCGGCAATAAATATTTTGGCCACGGACACCCTCGCAATGAGGGCATAGATGATCAGGTTGATGCCGGGCGGAATGACCGGGGCAATGGCTGAGGACGCTGCTGTTATGGCAGTGGCGAAACCCTTGCTGAACCCACGTTTTTCCATTTCCGGAACGAGTATTTTCGATTGCACTGCCGCATCTGCATTGGCCGAGCCTGAAATACCGCCCATGAGAACGCTCAACATCACATTGACCTGGGCCAGACCGCCTCTGAAATGACCCGTCAACACTTCCGCCATTTGCATGAGGTTGGAACTGATGCCGGAATAATTCATGATCTCACCGGCCATGATAAAAAAGGGAACGGCCAGCAATGGGAAGGAAGAAGTGCTGGTTACAAATTTCTGAAGCAGGAGGTCAACGGGTGACCCTGTATTGATAAACGTGAAATACGCCAGGGCCGATGCAAACAGCGCAAATGCAATGGGGATGCTGGAAAAATAAAGGACAAAAACAATAAAAATCGGTAAAAAAGCGTATTCACTCATCGGTCACCCCCATCATTTTCTGATTCTTTATTTTTATAATATCTTGGAAGGAAAACCTAATGGCATGAAAGGTGACAAGGCCGAATCCGGCCAAGATGGAGGCACTGACCCAGGCGGAAGAAATGCCGAGAACAGCTGTTGGTTTAATATAAGATGCCCGGATGAATACAATGCTCAAATAAAAAATATACCCGTTAATCAGAATCATTAAGATATTGATGAACAGTGAGACATAGACATGAAAATATTTCGGAAGCAATTTCGTGACCATGTCAATGCCGATATGCATCTGATGCTTGTAGGCAGCGGAAACACCGATAAAAACACTCCAGATAAAACAGGTTGTTGCCGCCTCTTCCACCCAGTAAAGTCCGGTATTGAAAACATAGCGCAATATGACGTTGAGAATGACAATCAGCACAGTCGCCACCAAGAAAAAGCCACTGACATACTCTTCGAGATTTTTCATTATATTGTTCATAATGAGTCCTCCTGACACTTTATCGGAAAAGGGTCAGATTCAGATTTTTTTTTTAAAAAAAGTGTTCAAAAAAAGTGTTCCGGCAGAGAGTTCTCTGCCGGAACGACTGTCTGATCTCAGTGCTTTGTTTCATAAATAATGTCCAAGTTAATCCATTGTTTTTATATGATTTTGCAATCTGGATATTGTCTCTGAAATGGGGCACTTGGTTCAATGACCTGGATTTTGACAATTATTTTCTGATCGCCGCGAGTTCTTTGACGATATTGTCATAAACACCAGGTGTCAGTCCTGGAATTTCCTTGTAAACACGAGCAGTGGCAGCTTTAAAAGCGTCTTTGTCCACCTCGTTGAATTTTACACCGTATGATTCCAGTTCTTTGACAACGCCGCCATGCTGGGATTTAAGTAACGCAACCATCCGCAGGGCACCGGCGGCAAATTCTTCTTCGATAATTTTCTGGTAATTGGCCGGAATTTTCTCCCATACTTTTGGGGAGATATAGACACCGCAGGTTCCGAGAAAGTGACGGGTCAGGGCAACATTTTTACGAACTTCGTAAACTTTGGTACCGATATTGGTGAATTCAGATCCTTCAAGGCCTTCCACAACACCTTGCTGCACGGCAGAAAGGGTCTCGCCCCAGGGCAGCGGTGTGGCGGTGGCACCCATTGCGTTAAGCGTATCTATAAACAACTTGGATCCGGGGGTTCTGAGCTTCACACCTTTAAGGTCAGCCGGTGTCTTGATCACTTTGTCCGTGATGACATTTCTGAAACCGAAAACATAATCCAGAGCCAGAATTTTAATTCCTTTTTCTTCAGCCTTTTTCTTCATATCCGCCACCAGTTTGGTTTCGCGGACCAGCTTCACATATTCATCATAGTTGTCATACAGCATTGGACCCACAAGCGCCTTAAAATCAGGCACATAGTCACCAACGTATGAAGGATCCTCAACCGAGATGAAATTTGCGCCGCGTACAACTTGCTCGACACCGTCTTTGTAAGTGGCAATCTGTCCCTGGGGATAGGTGTGAATCGTGATAGCGCCCTTGGTTTTTTCTTTGATGATCCCTGCCACTTCATCCATGGATTTTGTCAATTGCTCGGCCGGACTGAAAACATGACTTAATCGCAATACAAGTTTGTAGTCTTTGGCCATGGCTTGAGAGCCAACCGTCAGAGCGAGGCAAATCATCAGAATAAACAGTGTTCTCTTAAATGTCATAACTTTCTCCTTATTGTTTTTGGTTTTCACCGTTGTTATTATATGGGCACTTTCAGGAAGCTGTCAGAAAACGACTTCAAGTGCCCCTGATGCTCCCGTTTCAGAAACAATGTCCAGGTTGCAAAATCATATAATCAATAAAACAATGGATTAACTTGGACATTATTTGTGAGACAAAGCACTTGGATTTTTCATTACTAAAAAATGGCCATGGAAAATCAATGAAACCGGTTACAAAAAAATCAGTGGATTCGCACCCTTTTCATAAAACGCCTCTTAATCTTCTCAAAAGCGACACCTTCTCCATACAAACCCCGGCTGTCAATACCCCGGTACGGAAATTTCTGTGCCGGAACCGGCCCTGTATCAGAAGTTCATCCGCGTTCATCTGTGTTCATCCGCGGTTCTGATTATATGAAACCGCACAGTGAAGCTCCGTCACTGCAAGGTGTCGTTTTTGAGTAATCTTACTTGGTAATTGTGACCAAATAACATCCCGATATGCTCGGGTTGCCAAATCCGAGCCGCCTGCCGAATTTGTCAATCCGGCAGGAGCGGGGAACGGGGAGATTATTCGGTCACAGTTCTTTGATTATAATAAGCAAAAAGTAAGGTGCAATAAAAAATATTTGCATTACACTACAGATAAAAAATATACACTATATTCTTTCTGTCAAGTTCACGTCAGCAATTTTTTTTATTTTATCAATTTTTTGATTTTAACTATCTGATTTTATTAATAATAAAAAATTGACAGAACTGTCTTTGAGACGAGGCCAACGGAGTCGCCATCACCGCGAACCTGTCTGACACGTCGGGAATCGAGCCGGGCTTCCTCGTATGCAAATACCTGAAAATATATGGCCAGGTACTTAAGAATTAAGCCCTCGCAACGAGGAGAAGTGTTCCCAAGCCAGGCTTGGGAACGAGGTTCGGAGTGCCCGAATTATTTGACCAGGAATACGGGGGTGAAGGACAGCTCAATATCATTTTCCTGAATCCGCCTGACGATTTCCCCATGGATTTGTGTTCGCACCGGATGACGGAGTGAGAAATCAGTGACACAGTAACGCAGGGAAATAACAAACGAACAATTGTCAAAACTGGCCAACCTTATATTGTCCAATTTTGTTTCAGAATTCTGTTCGATGATTTCTCTGATGAGTTTTATCGCCAGCTCCGCCTGAGCTTTGGTGTTGCGAACGGACAAGGCCAAGTTGATATTCACAAAATATCCCGGGGCCGATGTCACATTGAACAGTTCAGTCTGGGAAAGCTGGGAATTAGGCACCGTGACCAGAAATTTGGTGGCATCCATCCGTAACCGGGTATATTGCAGACCAATGCTCTCCACGTCCGCATCCTCGCCTTTGAACAGAATCCTGTCCCCGACTTTGAAAGCTTTGGAAAGAAAAAGATTGACGCCGCCGATCATGTCGGCGATGGTATCCTTTGAAGCTAGGGCAAAGGCAATGCCCCCGATCCCGAGACCCGCAATAATAGCCCCTACATTAAAACCCAGGGCGTTTAAGATGGAAACAATCGCAAGAAACCAGATGAGAAATATGCAAAGGGTTCTCAACAACCGAAAAACCGCTATCTTTCCGAGGCTTTTCTTCCCATCGGTTTTTTGGGAATGGGTCATTATTCGATGAAACAGACGGCCGACCAGCCAGGTGATCAGTATCGCAATCAGAAAAATGACAGTCACTTTGGCAACCACCACACCGGCCTGCCGGGTTTGTACTTGGTAACGCTCGGCCCGCAACATACCGATCCTGCCCTTCAGAAAAGAGCGTCTGTCATTTTCTGTTTCAGGTGCTTCATCAGGACTCAGTTTTGCCAGTTCATCCGGAGAATGGCCTGAAATATATTCAATTCGGCGCTGAATTCCACTGTCCCTGGTGTCCAGCATCCCTATTCCGTACTGATATTTCCCTATTTCCTTGTTGATTCCGGAGGGCGTGAGTCTTTGCTCAAAGAGAGCGATCCACTTGTCGGCTGCAACAATTTCCGTGTGCTTCTCGAAAAGGAACTCCGCTGCTCTTCTGATTTCCTTCTCTCTGTGCTCTTCCTGAATCGGCCCGAGTGTTGAAAGCCGTCGTCCGGTTTTCAACTCAAAACTGCTGAGAATTTTTTCAGCTTTTTCAGGTATGAGCCGGGCGCGGATTCTTACCCGGTATTCCTCTTTTTCGATTTCCAACTGTTGCCTCTGCCTGTGAAGAAAGGGCAGCAATTCTGAGATCAGAGGCTTCTCTTCCTCTGAAAGCCGGATCAGCAGTTCTGTCAGTGCTCTTTGTCCGTTCAGATTTTCCTGTTTCTTCTCCAGTTCCGTCAGTTCCGTATAATAGGCTTTCATAAGTCCGGTCAGATTTTTGACGCGTTTTAACGGAATAAAACCGAGAAGAAACTCCGAGATTCTGTCTTCGGCCTCCAGGCGTCGGAGGGCTTTCTGGTCAAGAGACTGCAGTTCGGTTTCAGAAAGTGCCTCCCGCTTTTGTTCAAAACCCTGTTCCCTTTCTTTTAATTTATAAAGAATATCAAGCCGCCTGCCAGCAAGAGTCTGAATTTCAGTTGACAATTTACTGATTTCTTTAATATTTTCATCGTGTCCGTCAAAAATTTCGGACTCCTCCCGGGCACGGATCTGAAAATTCACAGCTTCGGCCGCCTCACTTTCAAGCCAGCTTATCATATCCCGTTTCAAAACTTCGGTAATGCCCTCGGGGATATCGCTGCTGTTCAGCTGACCTTGTCCCAGACGCTTTTTCATCTCCACCGCGCTGACATAACGCTGAATCGCCAGCTTCCTGGTTTCCTCTAATACGATTACATATTGCCCGAGATGCTGATTCAATGACTTCAGAGCCTTCACTAATTCCGCGCGGTGTTTTTGCTGCTCTTGGATAATTCTCACCCGTGTGGACAGTCTGTTCTGATAGATTTCTATGCCGGAGTCAGGCAGAGGGGCTTCTTTTTTCTTGGATTTCTCGGATTTCTTGGATTCCTCGGATTTCTTCGACTTCTCCGACGGCTGCTCTGTGTCTGCTTCAGGTTCATCTGTTTTTGCAGAGACATCCGTCGGACCGGGCGATTTCTCACGCGATTTCGCTGACAGATCCACCCCGGCGAATTCGCAGAGTTTTTTCAAAATATTCTCTTTGTCTTCAAGGAATCCCTTCCGGGACGAACGCAGCAGGGGGTCTTTCAGAGATGCCAACTTCAGTTTCTCATCTTTGACGGCCTGATAGACACCTTCAGATTCCTCACGATATTTTTGCAGCACCGGCTTTTTTCCCTTCAACTTCTCAGTGAGTTCCTGAAAATTCTGAACAAGCTTCCGGGCAGTCAGGTCTTTGATCGCTGACTCCCATTGCCGAGTTTCAAGAACTGACTCGGAAGTCTTTTTCAGATTTGCCAGCAGATCCTGTGCTTTTTTCCGGGCCGTCCCGGATTTTTTTACCTCTTCATCAATCTGGGCAAGCTGTTCTCTGGCTTTCTGGGTGGCTGCCAGCGACTCAGATGTCTGTTTTGAAACAACAGCGGCACCGGTCGCAAGTGATTCGGATCGGCTGGCTTCAGGGATCAGAGTCAGATCGGTCTTTCCGCTGTCAGCAAAATCTTCAAGGATTTTTGCAATCACCTGCATTGTGAAAAGATGTTCTGCGAGAATTGTAGCGTCTCCTTCAAGAGATTCCCCTCGCTTCACAAGGTTTTTCAGCGATGAACGGAGCTCTCCGAGTTTTTCTGTCCGTTTGTCATTATAGACAATGAGTTCATTGAGTGTTTTGAACGATTCCTGAGGTTCTTCAGAACTGACAGCCTGAAGTCTTTCTGTTTCAGGGGGCAAAAGGGCTTCAAGTTCCTTCTGTATCCGAGCTGAGTCGGTCTGAGTATCGGTCAGTCGTTTAAGAGCCATGTCAAATGTTGCGCGGAGCCACACCTGCTCTTCCTGTAATTCGGAAAATTGTGCAGACAGTCTCTCTGGTTTCTGTCGCGAATATTCCTTTTCCAACTCATGGCTTCTGAGTTGCCGGGAATGGTTTTTCTTGGCGGAAGAATGCCGGAACTCGGCTTTGTTCAGGGCATTTTTTGCTTCTTTGATACGCGAAACAACATTTTCAAGTTCCTTTTGGGCAACCTCGGTTTTTTTCTCCAATTCATCCTGCTGAATGTGAATCTCCTGTTCCCGGTTTTCCATATTTTCCGGTTGAAACAGCTCTGGAACTTCATTGATTGAAAGGGTTCCGTCATCCACGCGCAGGCTGATTTCGATTGAAAAAAGATTCAGTTCCTCAAGTTTCTTGCTGAAAGTGTTTACGGCCGTCCTGGCCGTTTCTGTCTGGGCAATCAGTTTTTCCAGAAGCGTCTTTTCCGCCTCAATCAGTTCAAGCCTTTTTTTCATGGCATCAAACCGGATTTTGGCATGTTCCGAGGTCACCTTTGCCAGTTCGAGCGAGGACAGTTCCTCAGAAGAGGGAGGCAGTTCTTCCGCAGGTATCTCTGAGGACTCACTTTTTTGCCTGCCCTGATTAAGAAATATCTCGCTTTTGGAGAGGGCCCGCAATTCTCCCATAGAATCGGCAGACGCTTTGTCAAAAAAGGTCTGGGCCTGTTCCAGCAGGGCCTTGTTGGTCAGATGATGCAGTTCAATTTTTTCATGCTTACTATCCTCTTTGCCAACTTCTTCAGCCCACAGAGGGCCGCACATGAAGATACCCCACAGCAGTGCAACGATAATTTTTTTCATTTGCTTTCTCCTTTCAGATTAAAAAATGCGTTCATAGACAAGGCTTGGGTACGAGTCAAACGGGCCAGAATTTTTTCCATTTGCTTTCTCCTCTGTAGATCCAATTTTTTGTAATGATTTCGTTTGTGAATTTATCAAGGTGGGTTGCGGGTTTCGTTTTTTACTGCGTAAAAAATCGAAATCCTTCACCCACCCTACTACTACTACTGCTACTGCGGCCTGAAAGAATACCATCTGCCGTAAATGGTACTGTTCAGTACCATCCCCGCTCCTCTGTAAATCCAATTTTTTGTAATGATTTCGTTTGTGAATTTATCAAGGTGGGTTGCGGGTTTCGTTTTTTACTGCGTAAAAAATCGAAATCCTCCACCCACCCTACAACCCGGGATTTTCATCTGTGCGTATGTCATCGGCTGGCCGATGTCATGGGCCGCTCCTTTCAGATTAGTGCGGGAGCATCAGCGTTGTCAGTCAGCAACCCGTGAATTGCTTCGGCTATTCGTGTGATTCATGGTCAGGCATCTGAACTTTTTGAGACGATAAGGTCATCGGATGATCAGGCAGCTGTATAACCTTTCTGACACAGCGGTCCTTGCGAAAAAAAAACGGATTCAGACCACAAAATCCGTTAGAATCAGGCATATTTCAGTTCAAAGAAAAAATGCGCCAAATGTTCCGCCTGCACACAGAATCCATTATAATCAGAAAAAATTACTCAATTTACCTAACAGGGATTTTTATTCATGTCAATGCTGAATTTGAAAAATAATCATTTTTATTTCTGACTATAGCGGATTCAGGGGTGCTCTTCCGCTAGTGCTTTAATAATAAGATAATTCAATAATCACAAAAGGTTATGAAATGTCAGTTTTTTTCTGAAAGGGGGGACAACATGCTGATTTTTCAGGTTTCATAATCACCCCAAAAGATAATCAAAGCATTAGCGGAAGAGCACCCGCTTTCAACTTTTTCAGTAAAAGAAACCCGTCTGACACCTCGTGCTGCCTAAGTAGCCGGAAGAAATTTTTTTGCGTAAACAGAACAGTTATTTGCGTATGAGTATCCGCAGACAGACGCAGATGCCTGTCTGCCGCGGACTCATCCATGTTCATCCGCGGTTTGTGAAAGCTGTTTCCCCAAGAAAAAATCCCGGGAAACTTTTGGCCGGGTACTTAAGGTTATGTGAATGACCTTGAAAATTGCCCTGAAAAGCTGAGTTTTTGGAAAACACACGCCTTTTTCAGGAATGCTGCCAAAAAAAATTTTCACGGCTGTTTCGCTTATTGACATTTTGCAATTGCTGTTTTATTTTTTCTTTTTATCAGCAGTGAAAAAAAATGTGAATCAGGCGGACATCCTTCATTTGCTGTTTAACAGTTTGCAGTTCCGCCTTCAGGCGTTTTTCCCGCTAAAGGCAAGCTGCAAAAAATGTCAATTTATGGCAATATTAAGGATGCCATCGGGTGTATTATTTATTTGGAGTTCCCTTACGGGGATTGAGGTGATGTCATCGAAGTTATTAAAACTGTAAAAGAAATGCAGGCGCGTTCCGACCTCATAAGGCATTACGGGAAAAGGATCGCCTTTGTTCCCACCATGGGCTTTCTGCATGAAGGGCATCTGTCCCTTATGGAAGAAGGGCGGAAACTCGGGGATGAGCTGGTTGTAAGTATCTTTGTCAACCCTGCCCAGTTTGGGCCAGGGGAAGATTTGGAAGCATATCCGAGAGCTTTTGAGAGGGATTGTGAGCTTTCAAAAAAAAAGGGTGCCAATATCATATTTGCCCCGGATACAACTGAATTATATGGCAGGGAGTTTCAGACATACATAACATTGGAAAAACTTCCGAATCACCTTTGCGGGATATCCAGACCTGTCCACTTCAGGGGGGTTGCAACGGTTGTCACCAAACTGTTCAATATCGTCAGGCCCCATGTCGCCATATTCGGCAAAAAAGATTATCAGCAGGTGCTTGTTATCCGTCAGATGGTGAATGACCTGAATTTTGACATCGAAATTGTCGGCGCACCCATTATAAGGGAAGCTGACGGCCTGGCCATGAGTTCACGGAACAGTTACCTGACACCTGAACAGCGGACATCAGCCCTGTCCCTTTATCAGTCATTGAAAAAAGCACAGACGCTTGTTGAAAGTGGCGTAACCGATGCAGCAAAGATTGCCGGCGCAGTGTCAGAATTTGTCACATCCCATCCGGAAACCGTCATAGATTACATTGCCATCTGTGACTCTGAAACGCTTGCGGATATGCAAACCATTGACAGACCTGCTCTGATGGCCCTGGCCGTCAAAATTGGAAAAACCCGTCTGATAGACAATAAAATACTCTCTCCACCCCATTGACCTTTCCCTCTGTTTATGAGAATTACCGTCAGACTTGTAAATTTATCTGCCAAAATGCAATTTGAAGAATTGCACTGTTGGGGACGTAAGGCAAATTTACAATTTGCCAAAATGCACTGCTGGGGATGTAAGGCAAATTTACAATTTGCCAAAATGCAATTTGAAAAATTGCTGGGAATGTAAGGCAAATTTGCAATTTGCCAAAATGCAAAACCTTTAAGGAGACATTAAAATTATGGAAAAAGAAAAATTCCTTTTTACATCTGAATCTGTAACCGAAGGGCATCCTG
>Ga0190283_1001333_pt1 | contig 11277 bp, 12 predicted proteins | sample 48691801_MG_FD_161669 | JGI IMG/M metagenome (GOLD analysis project Ga0190283, IMG submission 161669) | Hydrothermal vent microbial mat bacterial communities from Southern Trench, Guaymas Basin, Mexico - 4869-18-0-1_MG | ecosystem: Environmental > Aquatic > Marine > Hydrothermal vents >...
TTTGAAAGCAGATGGTAACGGAGATGATAAGATCACCGCGGAAGATGTGATTTTTATTTTACAGGCGGTCAGCGGTTAGACGGGGTTGCAAACCCCGTCCGGCAAAAACCCCGTCCGGCAAAGAGGCAGCATAAGTTTCGGACGGGGTTGCAAACCCCGTCCGGCAAAAAGGGGTTGCAAACCCTGTCCGGCAAAGAGGGGGATTGTCAAATCGGGAAGGAGTATGGAATTATACTTTTAACACATTCAGCATAATATTTGCCACACGTCGTAAATCTGACAAATAAAATTTGCGATGATGCTGATACACGATCTGCTGCTCCGGAAAAATTTCAAGGAACATCCAATCATCACCTGTGGAAATCACGCCATACTGTGCTTTTTTGCCAAGTTTATGTAATGCGATCAGTTCAGCACCACATTGGCTGAGAGCCTCCTCCACCGTTTTTTTCTTCGCTTCGGTCACAAGTAACGGTTTGTCACCCAAGGTGTCATTCGTGTCATCATCCTCGACCTTTGAGACAATGATATCACACCTCCCCTTCAAATCATCATCAGCTTCGATATACACTTCATATAAAATACTGTATTTCCCGTTGAGCTGATTGATCACATATACAATGACAGGGGTCAGAATAAGGGCTTTCACCGTTTCTTCATGACTATAAGACAATTTGACAAAAGTCCGGATATCGTCGTAGGTCTGATCACTGATCTGCTCATGTTCCGGTAACGACAAATCCTTTTCTTTGATCTTATATCCGGTTCGTTCCAAATCAGCTTTCGCTTTAAAATCACTGAACATCTTTCTCTCCCACTCTGTATCGGCATCATATTTCTGAATACATCACTTTATCAGTCCGAAAGATCGTATCTCGTCAAGAAGCCTTACTTTCACAATGGGTTTGACAATGTATGACGTGGCCCCTCCCCTGTAATACGCCTCTACAACATTTTTCGGATCGTCGAGCGCGGTGACCATAATCACTTTCACCTCTGCCGATCCCTGTATTCCTATTTCTTTTTCCATCTCACGGATCTGTCTCAGGGCTTCCTGGCCATCAAGTTTTGGCATCATAATATCCAGACAGATCAGATCATAAGGCTCCTTTTCTTCCCAGGCCAGTCTGAACGCCTGAATGGCTTCTTCGCCGTCAACAACGATATCGCAATCCCCATAAGGTGAAAGAATATCTTTTAATATCCGACGCACAATGAAATCATCTTCCACAATCAGTATTTTTATCATCAGTTCTCCTTTTCCCTTACCCTCTATCTCCGGCTTCACAGATCATAGCAGTGGTCACTGGTCACTGAGCAGCACCTTCAGTTTGTCAAACGCTTTTTCAACCCTCTCAAGCAGCAAACCGCATTTTACAGTATCCCCCTTTCTGACAGCAAGCTGGAGCCGGAATATCTCATCCCCGATCCTGTACGCTCCTGAATCGGAGGCCATATCTTTCAGTTTGCGTGCATGATATTCCATCAGGCTTTCATCTCCGGATGAGATGGCCCCTTTCAATTCCCGGATATGAGTCGCTGTCTGATCGAGAAATGAATCACAAGCAGAATGATTTATATTTTTCATTCCGAACTCAGCATCCGAAGCTTTGCATGAGGCAGCTTCAGGAATGAACTTTTCAACAACCTTCAAAAGTGATACTCTCTTTATCGGCTTGGTAACGTAATCATCCATGCCTGCTTCCAGGCATCGCTTCCGGTCCTCCTTGAAAGCATGGGCTGTCAGCGCAATAATCGGAATTCGGAATTTGGCACCCTCTTTGTTCCGCATTCCGCCCTCTGAATTCCGAATTGCCTTTGTCGCTTCAATTCCGTCCATCCCGGGCATCTGAATATCCATAAGAACGAGGTTAAAACGCATACACTCCAAGGCTTCCAGTGCCATCTTGCCATTGGAAGCAGTTATGACTTTGTAGCCGTCCGCGCTCAGAAAATTTCTGACTGCCTTCCGGCTGACCCAATGGTCTTCGACGACCAGTATTCTGATTTTATCTCTGGGCACATTAGGGGGAGTTGCTGAGATATCCGAAGCTTTGGGAGTTTCGGAAGCCTGAAATTCAGAGAGTTCCCCCTGTAAATTGAATGCGACAGTAAAAGAAAACACGCTCCCTTTGCCGACCTCGCTTTTCACCTCTATGCAACCTCCCATCAGTTCTGTCAGTTGCCGGCAAATGCTCAGACCGAGTCCGATGCCTTCGTAACTTCGACGAACAGAACCGTCCACTTGGAAAAACGGGTCAAAAATGCTGTCACACTTATCTTTGGGAATCCCGATCCCGGTATCGCTTATGGAAAATTGAAGCGTGAAGCGTGAAGCGTGAGGATCGGGGGAAACTCCATTATTTTTCTGCTTTACCTGAATAAAAATACCGCCTTTTTCGGTAAATTTGACGGCGTTTCTCAGGATGTTTACGATAATCTGACGCAGACGGTCAGGGTCCCCAAGGAGGTCGGGAACATCTGAAAGAATCTCATATCGCAGGTTCAGTCCCTTTTCTTCGGCCTGCAATTTCACAGGTGCCATGGCAGATTTTATAAGCGAACTGAGATTGAAACGGACGCGGCTGATCTCCAATTTTCCAGCTTCGATTCTGGACAGATCAAGCATTTCATTGAGAAGATGCAGAAGGGAATCTGCTGAATATTTTGCCAGCGAGAGGTATTCCCTCTGTTTCGCGTTCAATTTCGTGTCAATCGCCAGATCAAGCATCCCGATGACACCGTTCATCGGGGTGCGGATCTCATGGCTCAGATTGGCCAGAAACTGACTCTTGGCGCGGCTGGCGGCTTCGGCATCTTCTCTGGCTTTCACCAGTTTTTTTTCCGCATGTCTGCGATGAATCGCAATGGCATAAAGGACTGACAGACGTTCAACCAGCCTGAGGTCATTCTCAGTATAATCTGACTCTGAATTGGCAACCGAAATTTGGCCTGCCAGTTTCTCATCTATTTGTGCAGGTACGGACAGAAATCGGCGAATCTGTATATGGCCCGGAAGTGTTCCGGATGAACGCGGGTCTTTTGCAGGGGCATTTGTCAGCAAAGGCTTTCGGTTTTTCAGAACCCATCCCCACAGCCCTTTGAACTCTTTAAAAATAAAATTTTTATTTTCATCGTGACAGTCATCCCGGATGTCTCTGCGGGCGGTCAGATATCCGGTTGCCGGGTCAATATAAGCAGCATAACCGTGCATGCTGCCTGTAAGTTTTTTGGCTTTGTCAAGCACAAGCAGGGATATAGTTTCAATTGACAAAGAGGATATCAGCGCGCCGGACAGTTCTGCAATAGCTTCATTGACAGATGCTTCCCAGGCCAATGCTTTCGTCCTTTCCAGCACCAAGTCTTCCAGAAAGCCTTTTTCTCTGCGGAGAAATTCCTCTGTCCTTCTGATCCGCAGCATCACTTTGACCTGACTTACCAACTCAGCACCTCCGATGGGCTTGGACAGAAAAGCATCTGCGCCGAGATTCAGTCCTTTAATGCGACTTTTGACATCCGCCTGCATACCGGTGAGAATAATAATCGGGATATGCTTTGTTTCCTCATCCGCTTTCAGCTTTTTACAGACTTCAAATCCGTTCATATCCGGCATATTGATATCAAGCAGAATGGTATCAGGCTGTTCTGTTTTTGCCTTTTCTATGCCTTCATCGCCTGATTGTGTGGTCATCACGATACAGCCGGGAATATATTTTTTTAATGACGCTGAAATAATCTCCAGAATTTCCGGGTCGTCATCAATTGCCAAGATTTTTTCCATATTTTAATCCCGCTCTTTCATGCAGGGCAAATTTTCAACTTGCCTCTTTTATGTAAGGCAAATTTTCAATTTGCCCTTTGCAACCTAGGTGCAATTATAAATTTCTGAGAAATTTCTGGATGATTTCAAAATATTCATGGAAGTTCAGAAAAAGAATCGTGTTATGATCGCCGTGTTCAAATATTTTTAATGTGGCGGAGTCGGAAGCCGCCCATTTGTGCAATCGCTCCGCATGGGATACATCCAGCAACGCATCGTTTTGGGTATGCATGATGAGCAATGGCCCGCTGTAATTTTCCAATTTGTGTTTATTGTTGATGTCAGTTTCAACTGCTGTCTCTATCATTTCCTTTGCAACGCCGATTTCTTCAGGCTTTATCCGGTTCAGCAGGCGTTCCAGCGGCGTGGCCATGCCGCTTTCAATGATTAAAGCTGCGACTCTGGGAAACCGATATGCACCGTGAATGGCATAAATGGAGCCAAGAGAACGTCCGAACAGAACCAAATTTTCCTGTGGCTGGCCGATGGCATTAATGATGTGTTCCACATCTGACAACATTTTTACCAGCGCAGGCCTTCCTGTGGACATGCCATACCCCCGGTATTCGGCCAAAAAACAGTTGTACCCCATGCTCTCAATGATCGGCACAAAATTCTCTATGTTATCTGAGACAACTTCGCCGCTCCCGTGAAAATGTACGAGTGTTTTCGCTTTCGGATATTTTTCCTGATAATGACACCCCAGCTTCGCATCTCCGCAGTCTATCCAGAATGGATCGCCAAACTCGATTTTACGAGGGAAAAAATACCGCTTTGAAATCAGCCGATGGTTCAGAACAGATTGTTTCATAAAGACAGTTCTCCATGTAAGATACTTATTTTTTTGATTTTATATATGTCCGTTGATCCCGCTGCAATCATATGTTCAATCCGCAACTGATCCTCGTCACTTGCGGTCTCCCATTCCTTGAATTCCTTCATCAAATCCGAGTCACCAGAAAGTTTGTCTGCTGATTTTGACTGAATAAATATTCCATATTCATACCAGTTCACCAATTTTCCAACGGGCATTGTTTTTGCAAGTTCAATAACCTGCTGTCGTGTTATTTTTGCTCTCCTGATCTGCATATCCATATTTCTCATTGATTTTAATACATTCACCCTTCAGAGGGGAGCCCCGTAGGGGCGACATATTTGTAGTAGTTGCTTACGGCTTGACGGGCTTCGGGCCTGCCGGTGCTGCAAACATGTTTGCCCTACGGGGTTTGGACGGGCTTCGGGCCTTCCGGTGCTACAAATTCCCCTGAATCCGTTATAATCAGAACTCTGCTTTATTTTGCTTACACTTAATCCATTTTTTGTGCAGTATCCTGTCTGCAATTTAAAAACACTTAGGAACTCGGAAAAAACGCATTATCCCGCCTGTGCGGGATGCAAAAAATCGCTTCGCTTAATTTTTGCACTCCTTTGCGAACTTTAAATAAGGAGATGCATCATGGAGAAAAAAATATTTTCTGTCCCAAACATCAGTTGCGGACATTGTGTGATGTCCATTAAAAACGAACTGAGCGAAATGGAAGGTGTATCCAAAGTGGAGGTAAACCCCCAAGACAAAATCGTGACCGTGGAATGGGAAGGGCTGGCCAGCCTTGAGAAGATTACGGAAAAATTGAAGGAAATCAATTATCTGACTGAGTAATTGCCCGCCAGCGGTATTGCAGTCACGGACAGCGGACTGCTGCAGCCTCATCAGGAACGAAAATATGGTCTCCATTATCAATATTCCCTCTGAAAAAACGGATCCGTTATTTTCAATGCCTGTTTTTTTGCTGAACGGGCAGATGGGACACTTAGAAAGCAGTTATTTCTTACCCTGCTTATCCAGATAATTTTTGGCAACAGAGACCATCGCCTTTGCCCCGGCGTCAAGGCTCTTTGCTGAAGATGCAATGGACTCGGCTGTAAGGGCCTCAGTATCATGGCGGTTTGCATATTCCTTTACATATTCTTTGGCTGAAGATGCAATGGCCTCGGCTGTAAGGGCCTCAGCATCATGGCGGTTTGCATATTCCTTTACATATTCTTTGGCTGAAGATGCAATGGCATCACGCATCTGAGTTTCAGAGTTACGGCTTTTTGCATACTCCCCCACATATTCTCTTATTGCAGATGCAATGGAATCAAGCATCTGAGCTTCAGTATTACGGCCTTTGGCATATTCTGTCACATATTTTTTGAGCACAGGTACGATGACGCCTGAAAATTCACTATATTCTTTCTTGTTTTCAGTTTCACGATGCTTCGTATATTCCGTCATATATCCCTTGACCGCACTTCCAATGGAAGTGCGCATTTCGGTTTCAGCCTGAATATTTTTCATCTGATAGTAATCCATCACGCCAAGCTGCCCGTTTCTGAATGCCTCAGCCATGGCAACGGGGATATCTGCCTCAGCAGCAACAACTTTTTCACGCATTTCATGGAGCTTTGCCTCTGCCTCCACAACTTTTGACTGCATTTTCTGAACCCTGGCTTTCATTTCCTGATCAATTGCAACGGCCATGGAACGCCGCTTTTCAGCACCTGCCTCTGCAATCTTTTTATCAGCCTCGGCCCGGTCCGTCTCGACTTTTGCGCCGATGTTTGCCCCCACCTCCACATCTGCAAGGTCAATGGACAGAATTTCATAAGCTGTCCCCATGTCAAGATTTTTTCCCATTATTTCTTTTGATATGGAATCAGGGTTTTCCAGGACCGCTTTATGATCCTGTGCGGAACCCATTGTCGTTATCAGACCTTCGCCGATCCGCGCCAGTATCGTCTCCTCGCCGGCCCCGCCGATCAGACGGTCAATATTTGCCCGCACAGTGACGCGGGCCACAGCCTTCAACTGAATGCCGTCTTTTGCCACGGCTGTGATTATCGGCGTCTGGATAACTTCGGGGTTGACGCTCATTTTAACCGCGTCGAGGACATTCCGGCCTGCAAGATCAATGGCCGCGGCGCGGTTGAATTTGAGCGGAATTTCTGCTTTGTCTGCGGCGATCAGGGCCCTGACAACCCGTGTGACATTGCCGCCGGCAAGAAAGTGAGACTCAAGCTCGTCGGCATTGATTTGGATGCCTGCTTTGACTGCTGTGATTTTCGACTTCACAACAAGCGTGGGCGGGACTTTCCGAAACCGCATGAATACGATGTTCAGCAGGCCAATCTTTGCATCCGACACCCGGCACTGGAACCAGAGCGACAGTGAGGAATAGACGAGAAACAGGAACGCGCTGACTGCAATAACTGAGATGATGACAAAAATTGTGGTCACTAATGTCATAAAATATGCCTTCTGGAATATTATGGTCAGATCGGAAAGTTGGTAAAAAAACCCGAAATAACGCTCGGCTCGGATTGCCAAACCCGAACCTGCCGGATTTGCAAACATCGAACATCGAACATCAAACATCGAACATCAAACATCGAACATCAAACATCAAACATCGAACATCAAACATCGAACATCAAACATCAAACATCGAACATCGAACATCGAACATCAAACATCGAACATCAAACATCGAACATCAAACATCAAACATCGAACATCAAACATCGAACATCAAACATCAAACATCGAACATCGAACATCAAACATCGAACATCGAACATCGAACATCAAACATCGTCACTCACGTTTTGTGACCGTAATTCTCGCTCCGCTGTTTTCAATACTTATCAAGTCAAAGAAATAAGTTTTTTTATTACATTCAAATGTTCCTCTCATTCCAGGTTTCATGTCTTTCATACGATGAACTTCCAGACTGGGAGGTGTGATATCAAAGGCGGCTGACACCTTGGACAGAGATAAAAGTTTTATAAAGACCTGATCTGATAAAACATGGATTCCCTCTTTGAAAGATACAAATATACCGTCAGGCTCTCTGCGAGGAATCGGTTGCTGCGATTTGGTTACTTTTACCCGCTTATGAGGGATTTTTCTTTGTGTTTCCGGTGCATTTTGCTGACGATTCATTACATGGCGATTCCTCTGAAGCAATCCAATCTTTTTTTTTAACTCGTCTATCTCTTTCTGCAATATTTCCGGATTCGGTGCGGCTGTTTCTTCCTGTTCAGGAAGACTTTCCCGAAATTTTGCAGGCAGTCTGTCTTTCTCTCCTTCTGAGGTATCCATCAACATATATCTTGAGACTATTTGTTCTCGCAATTGTCCGGCCTTCTGCAATGTCTTCACACTTTCCTGCAACTTATCTATTTGATCTTGCAGTTGAATATCCGTCTTTTGAAAGTCTGTCTTGGTTTCTTGGAATTCATCTTTGTGTTTCCTCGCGTTATCCCAGTTCACATAAAATAAAAAGGAGATAATAAGTAATGATATGAAAATTGCAGCGGATGTTTTAAGCTTAGTCATCAAGTTTCTTCCTGTCAGATTCGGCGGCACTCTCCAGACATGTTTTACAGGCAAATGATGCAGGCACGGACAAAAAAACTATGGCGAGTCTTTATCTGGCCTGTCAAGACCTTCTGCCCCATCTCCTGCAACCAATTTCGCACAGGTTCCGTCTTTTCGATTTTAACCGATCCCACGGCGATGATGCGGCCCTTTTTTGTCTCAATCATGCGCAGATTGATGTCGAGAAAATTGCGGGATTCGGTGACAACTCCTGTTTCAAGGACATCAACGCCGTAGCTCCTTCCTAGTCTCTCGACCAATTTCTGTTCAATGTTTTTTCTGTCAGGGGAGCCAGATGATTCAAATTGTAAATCTTTCAAAACATCTTTAAGCAGAAATCTCTCCACAATGCTGAAGTTCTCCGAAATAAGCGGCTGCAAAAAAGAGAATGTCAGGGTTTTCTCTGTCACATATTTATGCATCCTGGTCACGCTCTTCCGATCAATATCTGAAATCTCCAGAAAACCGAGCCTGTGTTTTCTCAGCCAACGATTTCTGTATTCAGGTTTCAGCGTCGCGACAATATGCTTCACAGCCACAGAAATTTTCCTGTCAATCTGCATTTCAACACTGTCTCCCTGAAGCATCTGTTTTTCAACCCGTCTGAGATTCTCTTTGTCGGAGTACGACAGGGATTCTTCCATGGCTTCTTCCACTGTCTCTTTGACGATATGGCAACCTGTAATCGCCGTTGCAAAGAGGAGAACAGCGGTGATGTAAATTTTCATTTTCCTCCCCTGCTGCCGGAACCCTGTCCGGCAACGAAGACCACCCTGCCGGACGGGGTTTGCAACCCCGTCCGAAACATTCAATTTCTAAAAAGTGAATCTGTAACCAAAAAACACAGCGCTGTCTGACATTTTCCAATTATTGAAGGTTTCATCAAAACGGGTTTCCATGGTTCTGTAGCCCACAATAAGCGTCCCTTTCTTCTCCCCCAGAACATGCAGACCGAGACCGGTTTTCAGTTCCACATATCCGTCGGAATCGCCGAAACAAAGGGGAGAAGGAGCCAAGCATAACTCTGCCAAAAACTCAAAATCAAGCGGCATGTTATAATAAATTTCAAGCTTGGGGATATCATATCCCATTGAAAGCAAAAAGCCTGCCGCGCTCAGATCAACATCCCCGGACCTTTTTTTTACTGTTCCCATCAGGCCTTTAAAGCCTATGGAAAATTTAAGCTTCTCAATTAACCGGGTATTGACAAAAGAGAGGATCGCACTGCCTATTGTGTATTTGTCATCATTATATAAAACGCCGATTCCCGCAGACACATTCTGCCGGGAAATGAGCAGCCTGCCTTCTGCGGCGGACTGATTTGCGTTGATTTCGAATTCGGAGGCATTTGCATAAGAAACACCCATCATGATTATCATGATAATGACAATGTATTTTATTCGCTTTCTCATATCCTCTTTTCTCCAAATTCTTTCCGATCAGCGTTACCACCGGGTGTTTGTGGATATATTACCGACGAACTCAATCCGGTGGGGAATCTTATAGTCTTGGATATCATACTTCTCGAACCTTTCCCTGACAAAGTTTATGATCCTTTTTTCCAGATTTCTCAGTTCTTTCTGCTTACTTTCCTTTCCCAGGTCGCCCGGTTCCATAACAGCAGAATCCAATACCACAGACGCGTAAGGCCTTATAACTCCGTCCATATCCTGCTGAACAGACACGCTGCTCTTGACCACTGACGGATACGAATCAATAACAATTTCAATTTCTTCAGGATCCAGCCATCTGCAACACAGACGCTGTTTCTCACTTTCAGCAATGCGGGGTCTGGTGGTGGTGAATGGCACTTTGAATCGCGGGGTGAACCCTTTTATCGTTTCAAAATTCTCCTCCAATATTTTTCCGTTCGTTATTACCAGAAGAAAGATGGGCAGATACAGAGCACCCAGAACCCATTTCATTTTCCTTTTGTCATTTTTTGACGTGCCCAGCCATCCTATTAAAAAAATCAGAATGAAAAACCAGACAATGGCGGCAAATAGCAGGGTCAGGGACTTCTTGCTCCCGGTATCCGATACCTTGATGATCAGTTTCCCAATATCTGTATAACAAGCGACGATTATGCCCAGAATAAACATATAAATCATCACCAGTTTCATAAGGTCGCTGCTGGACAATGCTTTGGCGCGAAGAAATTCGTTTACAGTAATATAAAGAATTATCACCAGTGTAATCGTACCCCAGGAGAGGCTCGTATCAATCTCCAGAGGGAAATGAATCATTTCATTGATTTCCCTTATCATAAAACCGATTCGCTGGATCAGCTCAATAAATACCTCCATGCAATTTCTCCAATTAAAGTTTCAGTCAGAATTGCTTCTCTTCTTCCCTGAGCGCAACGGGCGGGCCAAGTATTTCTCTGAACAGCACACCCTGCCGCAGACCTTTCCGGGACAGATTCAGACGCATTGTTGGTAAGCGTCGCGGCCTGCTTTCAGGCTCCGGGGAAGGCTCTTCCGGCTTCGGCCTGGGTACGTCTGCTTTTACAGGCTTTGGTGCGACATGCGCCTGTTCCCAGTCGGCTTGCTCATTTTGCGGGGGTGTCATCTGTCCGCCCTGCTGCATTTTGGCCATTTCCTCAAGGAAGCCCCGGAGGCCGCCTTTCAGCAATTTGAAAGTCTCATGAGCAGGCGTTTGTTTCTCCTCTTTCTGAGTCCTCTGATTATCCGCCCCGGATGAAGATTCTGATAACGGGGGCGGCACTGGGGCTTCTTTCGCTTTCTTTTTCGGCTGTTGCCGGAATCGGCTGATGAGCCAGACAGCAAAAATTACAAACCAGAAGAGACCTTCCAAAATATCGGATAAGTTCGCTTTCATAGCTATAGATATAAAAAGTTCAAAGTGAAAAGTTCAGACGGCTCGGATTTGTCAATCCGAGCCGAGCTTCTTGCGCCGGACGGGGTTTGCAACCCCGTCCGTAATGTTTCCTTGCAAGTTGAAAGTGAGCAAAGTTCGTCGCGTTATGACTGAGGCTCCTCTTCCGTCTCCTTATCCGATAAAGCAATGGAAT
>Ga0190283_1001335_pt1 | contig 11273 bp, 11 predicted proteins | sample 48691801_MG_FD_161669 | JGI IMG/M metagenome (GOLD analysis project Ga0190283, IMG submission 161669) | Hydrothermal vent microbial mat bacterial communities from Southern Trench, Guaymas Basin, Mexico - 4869-18-0-1_MG | ecosystem: Environmental > Aquatic > Marine > Hydrothermal vents >...
CATCGAGCACCTGGAGATCCCGTGGAAAATCCGTGAGGGCTACGTGCGCTTCCTCTGCCCGCTCTGCTCAGAATTCGATACCGCTACCAATCCACACACAAACCTCGCACGCTGCTTCCGCTGTGAAAAAAATTTCAATCCTATCGACCTCGTCATGATCGACCAGAGAAACACCTTCCTACAAGCCGTAAACTACCTCAGACAACTACAACACCATCTGCAATCGCGCAACCAACCATCATAAAGCGCAAGAACAGCACCATCGATTACCGTGAGCACGCTCATATTTTGTCGATCACAGCCGGCTCCGTTATCATGGAGACCACCCTCATTTCTGTGCCGCATCGGGGGCAGGTCAAGGGTGAAACTTCCCACACCCTCTGAATGAGCCGCGCCCAGGACTGCCTTCTTCGCTTGGCGAACTCGTCGGCTTCAGTCAGGGGCTCGTAAGAGGAGACCGTCGCGCCGATCCCTGCGGCCAACTCCTCGCCACGGGCCTGCTTTCTTCTCTCGCCAAGAGCCCGACTCGAGTAGACGCCGTACCCGATCACCCTTCGTTTGTTTTTGTCCGGAACATGCATCAAGACTTTGGCCACGAACTCAAGAGGATCGACTTCGATCCGGTCGGTCCCCAGCGATTCGCCTGGAAGAAGAGATACCCGTTCAAACGGAATCGGTGGTGGTCAGTATGGATGGGGTTAACGTTCTTTTGAGGGAACCGGGCCCTTGCAAGGGTCGTCCCAAGGAAAGGCCCGATCTCCAATCGAAGGAGAAGGAACCCACATCCTACCGAAACGCCATGGTGGGAAGTATTTCTTTCTACGACAAGGTACCTCCGGAGAAGAAAACCCCCGAACGCTTGAAGACGCTCTATGTGTCTCACATGCCGGAGGAAAGGGCGATTACATTCAAACAACGTTTCGAGGACGAGGTGAAGGCAGTAGAGAAAAAGGGAGGTGCCGATCATATTCGGGTGGCTCTTTGTGATGGAAGCCGATCGCTTTGGAAATACATCGATTCTAATCCTCTTTACAAGGATTATGAGAAATTGGTGGATTTCTACCATACGACCGAACATCTTTCGAAGGCGGCCGAGGCTCTATTCGGCAAGGGATCTTTGGAGGCGACAAGATGGTATAAAAAGTGGTATGAGAAGTTGAAGACGGAAGAGGGCGCAGCAGGAGCCGTACTGCGGTCTATCGATTACCACCGAGATACCCGTAGTCTCTCGAAAAGACGATTGGAGAATGTACGAAGGGAGAAAACGTATTTCAAGCGAAACAAGAAACGCATGAAATACGCAGAATTTCGGATGCGCGGCCTTCCCATAGGAAGCGGCGTAGTCGAAGCGGCATGCAAAACGGTCGTTAAGACGCGCATGTGCCGAAGTGGTATGCGTTGGTCTCGGGAGGGGGGACAACATATATTACACTTGCGAACTTATAATAAATCAGATCGGTAGGAATCTTTCTGGTCTCACTACACAACATTAAAAAGGGCGTCTTGAACAACGTAGAGAGAAACTTACACCCCATATTCCTTGGTGACCATAGCCGAGTTGCCATCCACCTACTGCAGGACGCGGTCGCCCTCCAGCACGAAGTAGGTGGCGTAGCCGTTGACCAGGGACATGACCCGGCGATCGGAGGCGTCGTAGAGGTAGACTGCGGTCATGGCCGGCTCTTCAACGCCGACCACTTTGCCGTAGACGTCGTAGGTCAGGTCGAGGTTACCGTATTGCGTTGTGTTGCCACGCGGGTCATAGTTCAGCGCCAGGCTGCCATTGTAGATGGCGGCGTAGCGGTTCATGGAGTCGACGCTGTTGGTGAAGAGCTGGCTGTTTTTCTCGTGCTGCTTGCGGTTACCCACACCGTCGAGACCGTAGACCTCGGTGTCGATCGGGTTGGGAAACCACGCCGCCCACGAGAAATCCTTCGTCGAAACGGATCAGCCGGTTGACCTCGTCGTAGGTGTAGGCCTGGTCTTGGCAGGAATAGTGGCGCTTTTCCTCGAAGAGGCGGTTGTTGTTGAGGTCGTGGGAAGAAAGGATGACGTGGGAGGGTAGCGGTTATAACCGCGAAAGTGATGATCAGAAAGAATCGTCCATTGGAGTTAGTCGCTAGATATCAGCGTATTCAATCAGAAACCGAACCATCGAACATATTGCTACGGCACCGTATCGTGTCCGCATTTCGGCGGAAGACGATTCAGAGGGTTTTGGTCACGAATTCCGAAGTCACCAGAGATCTCGAGAGGTCCGGGTACTTCTATCGGATCATCAGAGCAGAGGAGCTGTTCACCGCATAGAGCCGGGTGCAAGCCGGGACGGGACGTTGACAGGTGCCTGGGGAGGTCATATTATCGCTGTCGACCTGGCGAACCGTCACCGAAAGAATCTCAAGTAACCGTCACCGAAAGAATCTCAAGTTGACATGGGAATGACCTCTACCGAAACATCGGTTTCTCTCCAGAAATGGCACCAGGGAGACCGGGATGGGCTCACGGCCCTCCTCGATCGCCACCTGTCGTGGATTCACGCGCGCGTGCGCCGGCGCCTCGGCTCCAGGCTGCGGCGCATGGTGGAATCGACGGACATCGTCCAGGATGCGGCGGTGGAGTTCTTGCGTTACGGGCCGCGTTTTCTGCTCTCCGACGATGGCCAGTTCCGCCGCCTCTTGGCGCGCATCATCGAGAACGTTCTGCGCGACAAACACGACTGGTACACCGCCCGCAGGCGCGACATGGCGCGGGCTCGGCCCATTCCACCCACGACGGTTCTGGCCCTCGACCCTGGGCTGGGCGAGGTCGATACGCCGAGCAAAGCCCTTCAAGAAGGGGAGGAGGAGGCCTGGATCCGCCTCGGCATGGAGTTGCTCGATCCCGACGACCGCGAGGTCATCATCCTGCGGCAGTGGGACGAGCTCTCCTTCGTCGACATCGGCCGGCGCCTGAAGATCTCGCGACGCGCGGCGTGGATGCGCCATAGCCGCGCGGTTCAGCGGTTGTCGACGAAGATTGGCGGCTTGCGCCGCAGAGACCGGGTGGATCTGGTCGGCGACGGGGACGACCCCGCCTCGGAGGAACCTTATGCCGCCGAATGAAGCGCCTTCAGATTCCGGCGGCCCGCTCGAGGCCGTTCTTCTCGAGTTCAGCCGGGCCTGGCACGCCGGGAGAGGGCCCGACCCGGACTCCTTCTGCCGCCGGCATCCGGAGTGCGGGCCGGAGCTGCGCGCCGCGATCGATGATTTCCTCTTCGTCGCCGAGAAGCTCCCCGGATCGGACCGGCTGAACCGGGAAGAACCGCCCGAGGACGAGCCCGACGAGGCGGTGCCCGAGAGCCGCGTGCTGGGGGATTTTCGTATCATCCGCGAGATCGGGCGAGGCGGCATGGGGGTCGTTTACGAAGCGGAGCAGGTGTCGCTTCGTCGCCGGGTGGCGCTCAAGATCCTGCCGGAGCACCTCAGCTTCTCCTACGATGCGGTCAAGAAGTTCCGCCGCGAGGCCGAAGCCGGCGGCCGGCCGAGCCATCCGGGCATCGTGGCCGTGCACGCCATAGGCGAGGACGACGAGGTCCACTACATTGCCCACGAGCTGGTGGATGGCAGCCGCACCCTGGCCGATTGGATCGGGGAGAAGGCCGAGATCGGAGACTTCCGGCCCGGTCAATTCCGCGAGTTGGCGCGGCTTGTGGCCGCCGTGGCGCACGCCATGGAGCACGTCCACGCCGCGGGGGTGATCCATCGCGACATCAAACCCTCCAACGTGCTTCTCACGGGCGACGGCGCGCCGAAGGTGACCGACTTCGGCCTGGCCAAGGTCGAGGATGCGCTGGCACTTTCGCGGAGCGGCGCCTTTGCCGGCACGCCCTACTACATGTCGCCCGAGCAGGTGTCCAGCAGGCGGAGCGGCATCGATTCTCGGACCGACATCTTCTCGCTGGGGGTCACCCTCTACGAGATGCAGACCCTGGTCCGCCCCTTCGAGGGCGAGACCTCGCAGGATGTGTTGAAGAAGATCCTGCTGCAGGAGCCGCAAGATCCGAGGCGCATCAGCGCCCGCGTGCCGCGCGACCTGGCCACGATCTGCCTCAAGGCCATGGAGAAGAAGCCGGACGCCCGTTACCAGACGATGAGCGAGCTGGCCGAGGACCTCGAGCGCTACCAGTCGGGCGACGCGATTCTGGCGAGGCCGGCGGGATTGGGTACGCTTTTCTGGAAGAGCGTCAGGCGGAATCCGGCGCTGAGCGCCGCCGTTGGCGTGGCGGCGGTGGCGGTGATCTGCTTGCTGGTATTCGTTCCGTACTACGTGGTTCGGTTGAATCTGACCATACGCGAGAAGAACCGTCTCTCCGACCATGCCCGTCTCCCCAAGCTTCTAGGCGAGGAGGCAACACTCTGGCCGGCGACGCAGGAGAGAATTCCGCTGGTGGAGGATTGGCTCACGAGAGCAGAAACGGCCGTGGATCGGCGCGCTCTTCACCTGCCGACCTTCGAAACTCTGCGCGAGAAGGCCTTACCCTATGACGAAGAGATGCGCCGCCATGACCGGGAAAACCATCCGCAGTGGGCATGGCTCAACAACTTGAGGGGACTAAAGTCCAAGATCGAGGCGGAAAATGCCGACCTGATGTCGAGAGTGCCTAGAGAGCCGACCGGTGAGGAGCGAGCCGATGGAGAGGGAGGGCGCTCTCTTGACCGGGAAAAGACCTTGGCTCTGAACAAGGAGCGGATCGCTCGGCTCGAGAACACTATCACCAAGACCGAAGCCGAGGTTTACAGGCGTCGCACGTGGATTTTCGAAGATCCAGTCGAGCAATGGGAGCACGGCCTCCTTGCGGAAATCGTCGAGCAGTTGGACACCCTGAGCGCTGGAGATCGCAGTGTCATGGCGAGGGTTCGAAGGCTGTTGTCACACGCGAAGTCGATCCACAAGATCACCTTCCAGGACCACAAGCGGGACTGGGAGCGTGCGATCGCGTCCATCTCGGATGCGGGGGAATGCCCGCAGTATGAGGGACTCCAGATCGCACCGCAACTAGGGCTGATCCCGATCGGCCGGGACGCGGCGTCGGGGCTCTGGGAGTTCGCCCACCTGCAGACCGGGGCGATCTGTGAGCACGGGCCGGCGAATGAGCTTGCCCTCACCGAGGAGACCGGCCTCGTTTTAGTGCTCATCCCCGGCGGAACGTTCCGCATGGGAGCGGAGAAGCCCGCCGGTGAGAGCGAGCTGGGACAACCCAACAAGGACCCCATGGCCCAGGCCAGCGAGAGTCCGGTGCACGAGGTGACGGTCCCGCCCTTCTTTCTGTCCAAGTACGAGATGACCCAAGGGCAGTGGCTCCGGCTGACCGGAGAGAATCCCAGCCGCTACGGTCCTGATGAGGTTTTCGGCGGCAAGAAGCACACCCTAATCCATCCCGTCGAACAAGTCTCGTGGAATGACTGCACCCATTGGCTTTCACGTCTCGAACTGAGGTTGCCCTCCGAAGCCGAGTGGGAGTACGCAGCTCGTGGCGGTACGACAACGGTATGGTGGACCGGGGACGACAAGAGAACGCTCGAGGGAGCGGCCAGTGTTGCAGACCTTTACTTCAAAGAATACGGCCCGTTAGGCAACTCGATCTACGCTCTCTGGCTGAACGACGGCTTCGCCCGGCACGCTCCCGTCAACGCCCATCGCCCGAACCCCTTTGGATTGCACGGAACTTGCGGCAACGTTCTCGAGCTGTGCCAAGATATCTGGGAGCGCAGTTATGAAGGAGCCCCCACGGACGGCTCTGCGTCGATAAGGAACGCAGCGTTGAGGTACGTCGCGCGCGGCGGCAACTGGCTCCAGCCGTACGGATTGTGCCGCTCCGCGCATCGGAGCTGGGCCGATGCTGTTCACCGGATCAACTATATGGGCGTGCGCCCTGCGCGGTCCATCGAGTGAGGCTCTCTGCGTGGCCGCTTCTCGGAATGTTCTCATCTCATGGTCCGGCGATTCTGGGCCAATGAAATCGGGGAAGGCCACCTCAGTGACCTTCCCCGGTGTCGACCTCAACAGCCGTGTCTCAGGGTAGAACAATGGAGAAGGTTGCTGCGCAAGTAAGCTGGCCGGCGACGGGGTTGGTGACCAGTGCCTGCATGACTACATGGTAGGGGTCGATCCCGTCCGGAATAGTCATCGTCGCGGTCGTGGTCTCTCCCTGGATCTGGCCGGTCAGAATCGGGTTGCCAGGAGCCAGCTTCGTGGGATCGAGGAGCACCGTTCCGTAGATCGGGTAAGAGTATCCCGGTTGAGTCGCCAGCGGCATCTCGATCTCGTCGATGGCGGCGTAAACCGCGTAGTCGTAGCCCACGAGCGCCAGGTTCTCGATCGTGATCGTCACCGTGATTTCTTCTCCCGGCTGGAAGGTCCCCGTGACCCAGAGGGAGCCGCCATCCGCGAGGTCCGTGTATTCGTCGCCTCCCATGTCGGTGACGGGTTGCCCGTCCCAGTTCCCGTCGAGAGTCCTGGGGTCACCGTCGATGTCCGTCGCCCACATCGCACCTTGGTTGATTCCCGAATCGATGCAGGGAGATGTGGGCTGTAGATGGTAATCGTTGTCGGGCGGTCCCGGGGAGACGAAGAGCGGATCGTCGTTGATGTTGCCATGCAAGAGATTGCCGCCGACGCCGATGCAGTTGTGGACGTACTCGCCGTCCTCGAGCCCGGAAATGTCGGCGTCGACATGATTGAAGTAGAAGATGTTGTTCGCCACGTAAGGCGAGAGCGCTGTTGGAAGGTCGGTGTGGAAACCGTATCCCTGGTTGTCGGCGCAGGTATTGTGGACGACGTAGGGGAAGTTTGTCGCCGAAGTGGCCAGAAGCTCGAGGCCGTTGCTGCCGTTGTTCGTGATCCAGTTCGAGGTGTAGAGGTTCCCTTCGCAGACCGCATCGGTGATCCCCGTCCAGGCGTTCGAGAAGACTCTGTTTTTGGCGACAGTGATGTCGGGAGAATTCACGTAAATCCCGGCCCATGCATGCCCGTAGATCTCATTATCGATGATTTCGGTGCCCGTTGTGCCTGCGTGCACGTAGATACCGTACTGTTCGCTATTACGGATTGTATTCTCTCTGACGAGGATGTTCTCGCCGATGAGCTCCATCCCTCGCTGCATCGGATTGTGGTCATCCCCGATCGTGTTGTTCGTCACACGAGCACCGTCGTTTTCCTGGTCCATGTACAACCCTCTTCCGCCACTGTTGCATGTGAGCATATTGCCATCGACGACGATTCCCGGGCTCCACGTGGCTCTGAGGCCGAGGTTTCCTCCGAAGCAGAAGTTGTTGTCGACGGTCACGTCGCTCGTCGCATAGATCATGAGTCCCGTGCCGCGAAGAGAGTCGCACGTGTTTCTGCTGATCACACTGTCGGAAGACCAGGGATTGCAGTTTATGATCGTCAGCGTGGTTTCTTGCAGGCTGTAGAACGTGTTGTCTGTGATTTCTACGACGCCGACATACCCATCCACCTCCAATCCGTCGCTACCGGATTTGGGCGAATTCACTGTGTTATTGGTAAAAGCAGCCTTCGCCGTCACAGGGATTCCCGTCAAGTACATCGCCTCGGCGTTGACGCTGTTCACTATGTTGTTGTCCACGTTAATGTCAGCGGTGACGCTGGACAAATCCACGTATAGGAATTGCAGCTTCGAGCTATTTTCCCACGCCGTCGTGTTGTCCCTGATCTCGGGCACGACGTAGGCGCCTGAACTGGCGACGATTCGAATACAGTTCTTGGTGTCTTTGAAATGACAACCCTGGATGGTGGGAGAGAAGACCGAGGTCGGTCCAGCGGGACTGGCATCCAGGCCGTAGTCCAATTCCAGGAAGTCGCAATCCAGGATCAGAAGATGAAAAACCTCCGGAAGATCCCAGGTGATGGCGGATGCGCCGTTGGTCATCGTCAACCCCTCGATCCTGGAATTGTCCACTCCGAAACTTGCGGCATAGGTAACGATATCGAAGCCGTTGCCCTGCACGTCTACAATGACGTTGGTACTTGGAGGCGCATTGGGGTCTCTGACGAGGCTGACATCGCCCTTGACCTCCCAGGGAAACACCTCGCCATTGGTGAAACTGTAGTTGACGCTCGTCGTTCCCATGAGTTTGAGGGTCGAGTCCGAGTCCGGCGGAATCTGCGTGAGGGAATAGGTGACGGTCCGCCAGGGGGCCGCTTGCGTGCCGGAACCGGAATCGGAACCGGTCTCGGCGTTGACATAGTAGTCCCCTTGGGCCAAACCGGTGGAACAGACCGCCGTGACGACGACCAAGGCGGCCAGGATTCTCCGAACGATTGCGGTTCCGCACCAACTGCCGCTTCTTCGCTCGACGGGCGGTGTCGTTGATCGGGGAAACCGGCAAGAAAGGAGCGGGGTCGATTCGACGGTCTGTTTCTCTTCGAACATGATGGGTCCTCCTGTTAGTGTGATGGAACAGAGTGTCTACCCTCAGCAGCGGTGGTCCCCATCGGCGACCACTGGAAAAACCAGATTTCCTCAGAAAGAGATGTCTCCCGGCCTCTGCTGGCGAGAGCTGCCGCGACGCAGCGCCGGATCACGTTTCTGTTCGAGTCCTTCTTGACCGCTCTGGTTATGATCAGCGTGGCGAACGCGCTGAGAGATTTCCTCGAAAAATGAACCCCAGTTCGGAGGGTCGACGATTAAGAAATCGAGTGTGAACAGACGGGATTTTCTGAAGAGCGTGGGACTCGGCACCGCGGCGGCGAAGAGTCGCCCCTGCACGGGATCGAGTACCGGAAGGATCCGGACAAGACCTGGCACTACCTGATGAAGGCCTGGGAGAGCCATAAGTCCGGCATCGACAACATGCGGGAACAGGTCTCGCGCTACGCGATCCCCCTGGCCCTGACGGAATGCCACTTCGTCCTGTCCAGGCGCAACCGCTGCGAGGTGCTTTCCACCTGGGCGGCCGGAGTCGCCAACGCCCGCGTCCTGAACCTGCACGAGCGGAACGGCGACCTCCTCAAGATCGCGACGCTGGCCGATTTTTGCGGTACCCGCTGGCAGAACAACGCGGTGATGACCCCGTCCCCGGGGGGAAGTCGTTCCTGATGCCCGTGGCGATGGTCATGGGGCTTTACCGCAAGCACTCTGGCAAAGAGTACGTGGAGACTGTCGCCGCCCCCGACGGCCTCGACGTCACCGCGAGCCGGCGCCGCTCCGTGCCTCGTGCACAGCGCTCTTCGTTTCGCTCCTCGCGTGCGCCTGCGCCTTCGGCCAAAGCGAGAACCTTCCACCGCAAGACGTGGACGAGTCGTCTTTAGAGGAGGAGGTCGCCATCACGGCCGACGTCCTGAAGGGCCGGCGCTTCCGGTTCTCCTGGAAGTCGAAGGAGGGGGGCGCCGTCAACGGGATCGCGTTGCTCCGCCCTGACGGCCGCATCGATGGGATCGGCAGCCCGAACGAGACGTCCTGGGTCGTGGACGAGGCCGGGCGGCTCCTCTTCAAGCACGCCGACGGCCGCGTCTCGACGCGTTATGACGACGTGACTCTCGTGGAAGGGCTGCTCTGCTTCGAAGGGCCCTTCTTCTTCCGCGAGGGGATCAATCACTCTCTGGTGGAGGTCGATGCGGGTGACGCACGCCGGGGGCACCGCCTCTCCGTTGGCGACGCGGCGAAGATCAAGTACTCGAGCCAGAGCTTCGTCTACCTCGACGAGGGCGAGACGTGCGCCTTCAGGCTCGGGGACGGAAGGACGAAGCGCATCGGGCTCGTCTCTGTCGCGGAGCGAAAAGATTCCGTCATCTCTCTCTGCCGCAGCGCCGCCGTGGTCGTCGAGGCCGACGGGAAGAGAGTCGAGCTGAGCTGCGCGCCTTACGTGATGCCCCGGGAAGTGGACGGTTTGCGGATTCAGGCCGACACGACGTCGGCGTGGATCGACATTCCGAAGCGCGTGCAGTTCTCGCTCTGGGACGCGTCGGACCCCGTGGTGGACAGGTCGTTCTTCGGCTGTCCCTTGCCGGGATACCGCCTCTTCTCGCACGGCCTGCAGGCGTACAACGATCCCGTCCACCTGGGGCACCAGGACGGAGATCCCGGCGGGCAGCGGTTCTATCACAACTACGGCGTCGACCTTGCCGGATTCGAGGGCAGGCAGAAGGCCAAGGTGGTCGTGCGATGAAGGACTGGGAGCCCGCGCGGCCGCCGCAAGGGCGATAAGAAGAGCCGCCCCACACAGGGGGCGGCTTCTTGTTTTGCGGGAGAAGATCAGATGGTCACGAGGACGTTGTCGAACTCGTACTCCTGTTCGTAGATTCCGGTCCCCTGGGCCAGGAGGCCGACCTTGCCGCCGGTCCAGGTCGAATCGTTGTAGGAGAACTCGAAGACTCCGTTCACGTAGACCTCGATGAGATCGGCGTAGACGCGCGCCTCGATGTTGTTCCAGTTGCCGGCGCCGATGAGGATAGGAATTTCAATCCCCTTGATCGGACAATCGGACAGAGCGAGACCGAATATTTGCGACGCTATGATAGTGCGCAACACGCGGTGTGCCGGATAGGTCCGGTAGTAACCCACATCGAGGTTTTGCCGATCTACGTAATATTTCAGTGTGTCCCCTCGGCGCACGATGGGATTGGGACAATTTAGCTGAATCGCCACATTTGGTGGCGACTCCTTGATCGATTTTTTTGTGTTCATCCCACCCGTTTACACTAAAGACAAGATCGTGTTCAGATATTTTTTTCGGGACATGCGCAGGGCTCGGCCTTTTTAATCGGCTTTGTGCAGTGCGGCTAGGCGAACCAGAACCTCGAGGATTCGACGCCACGGTGGGAGGTCGAGAACCCCCTGATAACCGTGTTTCCGTTCAGACGCGATACAGGCCGCAAAACCGCGTAAACTACGAGGCTCTACCGGTTCTACAGCCCAACCGCCGTCCCGCCACTCACACGCAACAGACCACAACAAACGTCCCCCAGGTAGTACGCCGCCACCAACATCGCACTGAGCACGGCATCCCGCCGGCTGGCCATCCGAAACCACCCCGGCCTCACGAACGCAACGGGGATCGAGAACAGAGCCGCCAATCCGATGACGACAAGAGGGATACAAAGTAACTGCATGGTAGACTCCTTGTTGAAAAGTGTTGGGAAGTTGTTGAAAACGTGACCTTGGTAACCGACTGGCTGGCCGGAAACAAGGGCAAAACGCGCACAGGTCTGGCCAGAGATGTGTGTGAACATCTGGGGCTACGCGACGGTAAGGGGGCGTTACGGATCTCTACCAC
>Ga0190283_1001337_pt1 | contig 11262 bp, 14 predicted proteins | sample 48691801_MG_FD_161669 | JGI IMG/M metagenome (GOLD analysis project Ga0190283, IMG submission 161669) | Hydrothermal vent microbial mat bacterial communities from Southern Trench, Guaymas Basin, Mexico - 4869-18-0-1_MG | ecosystem: Environmental > Aquatic > Marine > Hydrothermal vents >...
TTTCCACACTAATCGAATCCGCTTTTTCAATGCGGATCTTTTCTTTTGTTCGATATGTTTTTACTGTTTTTTCTTTCTTTTTATTTTTTTTAGGATTGAGCTTAAAAAGCCTTTTTTTTGGAGCCCGAAATTTTCAATGATTCTATTTATTGAACGCACACTTATTGCATAGCCGTCTTGTTCCAACCGCTGTTTTATGACTTCCGGTGACATTTCATTGTCCAAATACCGCAAGTGAATAATTTTCTTTTCTATATTCTCTGTTCTTCGATAATTTGTTTTAGGCCCGGTTTTTTGTAACGATAATTTTTCCGCGCCGCCCTCCTTGTAATCTTTTTTTATCTGTTTAAATCTCGACAATGAAAAGCCATATTTTTTTGCAATTTCTAAAGCTGATTTACTTTCACAAGCTTCTTCAATTAACATGACGAATCTATATGCAATTTTATCATCATCGGTAATGCAAATTTCTCCTTTTGGACCTGAAACAATAACTTTATTTTTTTTGTGTTTGACAATCATAATAACCTCTTAAAGATGCGTGGGAACTCTGGTTTTTCAAGCGAAAAAGAAATAGTTTTAGAAAAAGTAAGTTTTCAGATGAGCAAAAAAAGTTACGAGCTTTACCAAAGAAAAGGTTAGATGCTGTAAAAAAGGAAAACGTTTATGTAACAAAATATTCTACAGTAACCATTGCAAAAAAACAGATTCAGATATTTTAATAGTTTTCATAAAAAAAGGTTTTAATATTAAAATTTTAGGTTAAAATAATGCTTTACAATAATTTTCGCAAACAGTATAATATAAAAGGAAAAATAATTCAACAATAAAATTTATAATTATAACACAATATTTACAAAAAAGATGAATTCTCTGACTTTTCCATTTGAGGACAGGAATTGCGGGCTGGTTTACAGCATTAATCCTTCTGAGTGCAAACCGCATACACATTCTTTTGACGAGATTGCTATTGTTCTTGGAGGAACTTCAATTCATGTTGTCGGCAAACAAGAATATCCACTGATGCGCGGCGATGTTTTTGTTATCCACGGCAACCAGGTTCATGGCAACAAAAAACTTTCCAATATTCATCTTGTTAATATAGTATATAAACGCGACTTTTTTGAAACTGTTAAAACAGAGCTGGAAGACGTTGAGGGTTTTAAAACGCTGTTTGTTCACGAACCTTGTTTTCGCAAATATCATAAATTTAAAGCCCGGCTTCATCTTACCCCGCATCAACTAAATAATGTTACTCGTTTTGTTGAATTATTGAAAGAAGAACTTGATAATAAACTGCCTGGATACAAACAAATAGTTGACTATTTGTTTAAAACGATAGTAATAAATTTGTGCCGTTATTATTCAGAAATCAGTATGCCGCATTCAAAATCATTAATTAAAGTTGGCCGGGCAATAGATTTTATGGAAGAGAATTTTGCAGAGGAAATAACTTTGCAAAAACTTGCGAAAGAAGCAAAAATGTCAACCCCAAACTTTTTGAGGGCTTTTAAGAAAATGACAAATTGCCCCCCTATAGATTATCTTATCAGATTGAGAATCGGAAAAGCAGCTAAGATAATGGAAGAAAATTCAGATGTGCGAATTATAGATATTTCTACTGGAACAGGTTTTTGGAACAGCAGTTATTTTTCACGAAAGTTTAAAGATATTATGGGAACAACGCCAACGGACTATCTGAAAAAGATGAGAGGGAGAGAATCTTAAATAATGCTGGAATCCCCCTGTTGATTTCATTCAACAACGAATTCAAACCTGTATGGGTTGTACCAAGTTCGTGGCGTGCTCTCAGAACGCTTATGTTTGTATTTTTACCTGCGTTGCAAAATCACTTTCCATCGGTTATCGACAGGATAACAGGCTGAAAGCCTGTCCTACATTAAATTTATTATTCCAGGCAAATTCTAAAGTGCTTAGAATTATATCGACAAGCCTATTGATAAGAACATCATTATTTCTTGTTTCTGCAATTTGCATCAAAAGCCAAGCCACTTCAATTCCATGCCCGGGGGTAATTTGCCTGCCTTCAAAACAATTTAAATTTTTAGAGCCATCCGGATTGACGTTTTCGAAAAGGATATTTTTTTTCTTTGTCAAGGAACAAATTCAATACACTATCGATACAAAAATCGCGGACTTCGTTCACATCTTTTTCACTTAACAGCCACTCCATTTCGAAAGAAAGATTCGCCAAAATCATAGGCGCGCCAAGAATTGTCAAAGGTCGCGTGCCGCTGACAATTTTATTATATTTTCTTTTAGGGTTTTCTTTTCGGGCATGAATGTTTTTGTAAGTATTTATCGCGATTTGTTTAGCTTTTTCATCGCCGCTGGCAAGGGCGTACAGACTAAAAGCCATCGTGGCAAAACAGTCGCTGGCAAGACTGTATGGTTGAACTAAAGGATTGCCTTCGCGAGTAAGCGCGAAGTACCAGTAGCCGTGTTCATCCATACCGCTTTTTGACAAAAAGTCGGCTCCTAAATTTGCGTGTTCAAGCCATTCCAGGCGTTTTTCATATTTGTTATAAAGTATGGAAAATGTCTAAACCTGTCGCGCCTGAAGCCAAACAAATTTATCTTCATTATAAACGTTTCCGGCTCTGTCAAGGCAAGTAAAATACCCGCCATATTGATAATCAGGAGATTTATTTTCCCAGAAAGGAATAACGTTATTAAAGAGTTCATCTTTATAACGGTAGGCTAAACTGAATACATCAGGGAATTCGTTTGATAAATTCATATAATTCATATTTTGTTTGTAATTATAATTATATCATAGTAAAAATTTAATTTCAATTAAAGTTGTAATTAGTTTTATCATTTGTTATAATAAATTATGAAATTCACAAATTAAGTTAATTTAACCCTAACGGAGAATGTTATGAAAGACGTAATATCAAAAGCTATCGCCCTCGGGCTGGGAATTGGTGTGGCAAGCAAACGCCAAGTGGAGAAAATCGCTTCTGAAGTACAAAAAAAGGCAGGTGTCAGCAAAAAAGACAGCCAGAAACTTATAAAGAATATGATTAAAGAAGGAGAAAGGGTAAGAAAAAATCTTGACATAGAAGTTACCAAGATAGTTGATAAAGCTGTAGAAAAAGTTTGCACCGTCTCGATAAATGAGCTTGAAGCATTGAAGGCAAAGACGGTTAAGAAAAAAACAGCAAAAAAAGCGGCGAAAAAAAGTAAGAAGAAAGCGGCGAAAAAGACTGCAAAAAAAAGAACGAAGAAAGCAACGAGAAAGACAAATTAAATTGCAAATTGCAAATTGTTAATTTTTAATTGTAAATTGCATTAATTCGCCGACCTTAAGACCTTTTAAATAAATGATAACGCCTTTTGATTCAATAGGACGAACGTACAACCATATAAAACGTTGGCGGCAGCTTATCCAGATTTTAGTAAAATATGGATTTGCCGACATTGTTGACGCGCTGAATTTTCAGCATTATATTGAAGTAGGCAAGAGCGTGGTTTCCGGCAAGCCGGTCAAGGAAATAACAAGCATAACGCGTGAAGAAAGAATTCGGCTTGTAGTTGAGGAAATGGGAACTACTTTTATTAAGTTTGGACAGATTCTAAGCACTCGTCCCGACCTTATTTCCCAGCCGTTGATTGAGGAGTTTAAAAAGCTTCAGGACAAAGTCCCGCCTTTTCCAAATGAAGAAGCAGTAAAAATTATCGAGAAAGAACTCGACGGGAAAGTTGATGAACTGTTTAGCGAACTTTCCACCGAACCAATTGCCAGCGCCTCGATAGCCCAGGTTTACATCGGGGTTTTGCCGGACGGAGAAAAAGTCGCGATTAAAGTCCGAAGGCCAGACATAGAGAAGATTGTCAAGGTGGATTTGGAAATAATGACTAACCTTGCCAAACTTGGGGAAGCGCATTTGCACGGCCTTGAAATTATTCAGCCGGTAGCCATAATAGAGGAGTTCGCGCGGCAGCTTGAAAATGAAATGAATTTCTTGCTGGAAGCTTACAACATTGAAAGGTTTGCCGAAAACGCAAAAAAAACTGATGGAGTACATGTTATTGAAGTTTACAGAAGCTACTCAACCAGAACAGTTTTAACTACTGAATTCGTGGCGGGAACAAAAATTGACCGGATGGATAAACTTGATGAATTGGGTGTTGACAAATCTGCTATCGCGGTTATCGGTTCTAACGCTGTTTTAAAACAGATTTTCGAGGACGGTTTTTTTCATGGAGATCCTCATCCGGGAAACCTTCTTGTGACAGAAGACCAAAAAGTATGTTTCCTGGATTTTGGGATGATGGGAACTCTCAGTAAAAAAGAACAGGAGCACCTTGCCGACCTTGTTATTAATGTTGTTACCAACAACGATGAAGAAATTACAAATTCCGTTCTTAATATTGCTATCAATTCCGAAGAAATAGAAAACACCACTAAGCTGCAAAGAGAAATATTAAGATTTGTAAACAGCTATGCCTGCCTTCCTTTTAACCAGCTTGACGCCGGGAAAATTTTGCAGGAGCTTCTCGACCTGCTTATAAAATTCGGAATAAAACTTCCCCCTGAATATTACCTTTTGATAAAGGCGCTTGTGACTATTGAAGGCATAGGAAACAGCCTTGACCCTGACTTTGTTATGATGGATTACGTTAAGCCTTACGCCCAACGTTTGGTAATGAGGCGATACGACCCGAGAAAAATCAGCAAAGATTTCGGGAAAACTACTTTGGATTATTATAAGCTTGTTAGCGAAATGCCTTCGGAAATTCGTGAACTGCTTAAGTTTATCAAACGCGGGGAAATTAAAATAGACCTTGAAACGAAATCGCTTCAGCCGGTTATGAAAACCTGGGACAGAGACGCGAACAGGCTTGCTTTCGCGATTGTGAATTCGTCTATTTTGCTTAGCTCTTCTTTAATCATCATGGCAAAAGTTCCGCCGATGTGGCATGAAGTATCTGTGCCCGGGATGATAGGCATCGGGTTATCGGTTTTAATGTCACTGCGCCTTCTTCTTGCAATATTTACTTCAGGGCATATGTAAAAGAAGTGCGGAAGTCGAAGGTCAAATCATTGCAAAATATAAATTTTGAAACTTGCAAAGGAGCTATTTCATCAGTGGATAAAACTTGGAGCCCGGCGCCGCAGCCGCTTGTAACATATTTTTTTCCTGCTTTCGATTGAGTTGCAGTTGCAGACAATATGCAGCATTTCTTCAGAGACAACAGAGTCTTCTTTTACAGCGCTGCGTCCGTCTTTGTCAAAATGTTGAATTTTATATTTTATCAGTTGGTTGTTCATGTTGAAATAATATAAAACAGGACTTCCAGGACTGTTTATTTTTGGCGTGTGCTTTTTTTCGAAAATTAAATTGCATCTGTTTATTTACTATTATCTGTATAACAAACATTATACTGTTTATATTCGATGTAATTTTGACAAAAGAAACCAAACCATACTTTATCAAATATTTCCCCGTCAAAAACAGCTTCCATCCTGTTTTTCCACTCTTCGATTTCAGAAATTTTAAAAACTATATTTTGCAGTTCATTTTCTTCATAGTGAAAATAAGGGAAAAATGTAATAATATTGAATTCTCCGTCTATTACATTAAAAATCATTCGTCCGTCAATATTATCTTCCAACGGCAAATTAATGCAATTAATATTTTCGGTTGAAAAGTCCTCAAGATATTTTTCAAAAAAAATCCAGCTAATACCGTAACACAATTTTCATGCTTATCGCCGAAAAGAGCTGACCAGGCATCGCCTGTAGTTCCTTCTCTTTTAGTTATAATTTTTGGTTTTTTCATTCGACATTTTTTGTTGTTTGTAATCGACATATTTTTATGCCAATGTAAAAAACAACTTTCATTTTCATTATATTCATCTCATATTTTAAGATTAACAAGTATCTATTCTAAACTTTTACTTCCAACGTTTTATTATATTCCAAAGTGTTCCGGTTTGTCAAGATACAAATACATTTTTTAGATAAAATATAAGTGTCATCAACAAAAATCTTAAAATAATAAGTAGTCGTCCCTTAAAAAGTCAAATTTGAGTTGATTGCAAGACGATAAGGCGAAGAAGTATAAATATACTTCGAGCCGAAATCAACGTCGCAATCGGCAAAATTTGGCTTTATACCGATTTTTTATTTTATTAAAATTAAATTTTATTTGCGAAAAATCACGCAAAAAATGTTATAATTATACATTGTTTTTGCAAGGGTTTATAGTGATACTTCAAAAACCTTGCAATATATTTCATGCTTTTTCTTAGAAAAAGTCCCATTATTACTACAAAAAATCGGTTTTTAAGGGACGACTAAGTATTTTCATACGCTTTTTTAGCTTGAATCTCCCATTTTACTAAACCTCACAATTCTCACAATTCTCACAAGTCTTGCAGTCCTTGCTGTTTTTGCGGTTTTTTTTGTATAATATAATTAATACAAAAAATATTTACAAAAATGAACTTTACAAAATTAATAATAAAAGAAGTATTACATAGAAAACTTAACTTCTGCTTGAGTTTAACTTCGGTCGCTATTGCCGTAACATGCGTAATCGGCTCCTCTGTTTTTCTGCGTTCTCACGAACTTAATACAAAAAAAATCATAAAGCAAAAAGAAATCAACACAAAGGAAAGAGTAAAAAAACTCGAAGATGATTATAGAAAAATTACAAAAAATATGGGGTTCAATATTCTCATTATCCCAAAAGAACAAAACCTTAATGATTTCTATGCAGACGATTTCGCTTCAAAATATATGCCCGAAAATTATGTCCACATTCTCGCTAATTCTAAAATCGTTACTATTCGTCACTTATTACCAAGCCTTCAGCAAAAACTTAAATGGCCCGAAAAAAAACGAACAATTATTCTTATCGGTACCCGCGGGGAAGTGCCAAACGCTTATAAATCACCGTTAAAACCATTAAAACAACCCGTAAATCCCGGCGAAATCTTTCTCGGTTATGAACTGCATAACAGTTTAAATATCTCAACAGGAGATTATGTAACGCTGCTCGGTAAAAAATTTCTGGTCGCAAAAAATTACGACGAACGCGGAAACAAAGACGATATTACCGCTTGGATAAACCTTCAAAATGCGCAGCAGCTTCTTGATAAAGAAAATAAAATTAACGCGATACTCGCCCTCGAATGCAGTTGTGCGTGGGCTGACCTTGCTAAAGTTCGTAAAGAAATTTCCGCAATATTACCGGATACAAAAGTTCTTGAATCACAGTCAAAAGCTCTCGCAAGAGCCGAAACAAGAAATCGTGCAGCAAAAGAAGCTTTTGCAGCCCTTGACGCTGAAAAAAAACATCGAACGAATATCCTCAATGAACAAAAAAAATTGGTTATGTCGTTTATTCCGGCCGTTATTCTTGCCGCGATAGCCTGGGTCGCTGTCCTTGCATTCGGAAACGCGCGCGACAGGAAATACGAAATTGGTGTTTTACGTTCTCTTGGTGTTAAATCAAAAAATATTCTTTTTCTTTTTCTTGCTAAAGCCGCTGTTATGGGGCTTGCAGGCGCTTTAATAGGTCTCGCGGCAGGATGTTTTATAGGACTGCTTTTCGTGGATAATCCCGGCTTTATAAAGCCGGACACAGGAATGCTGATAATTCTTTGCTCAATCTTATTATCAGCATTAACAACTTTAATCCCGGCTGTTTCCGCCGCAAAACAAGACCCTGCTGAAATTTTAAGAAACGAATAATCCATTTAATGAAATAACCCCAGCATACGCGGGGCAAGCATGCGTATTATCGCATGGTCATCCATCCACTCTTCCATGCTTAAATTAACAAACATAAAAAAATCTTTTATAAAAAAAGAGGAAACAATCACTGTCCTTAATAATTTTTCGCTTAATGTCGAGAAAGGGGAATTCACTGCCGTTCAGGGCGCAAGCGGGTCAGGTAAATCAACATTACTGTTTATTATTGGAACTTTACTGACTCCTGACAACGGAGAAATCTTAATTAATGGAATAAATCCCTATAATTTAAATCCTGAAAAACGCGCGATCTTTCGCGCTGAAAATATCGGATTCGTCTTTCAACAGTTTCATCTCCTGCCGTATTTGAGTGTTCTGGAAAATGTCTTAACGGCAAATTTAATGGTGAAAAATAAAAACGCGAAAGAAAATGCCGATAATTTATTAGAAAAATTTAAACTTAAACATAGATTAAATCATATCCCCGCTGAATTGAGCATCGGCGAACGGCAACGTGTCGCTCTGGCTCGCGCGGTCCTTAATAAACCGAAACTTATCCTCGCTGATGAGCCTACCGGTAATTTAGACACCGAAAACGGTAAAATTATTCTTGACTTTTTAAAAGAATATGCCGCTGAAGGAAATACTGTCATTATGGTCACTCACGATGATCGGGCGGCAAATATTGCCAACAAAATTATAAATTTGTAGTATTATGAAATCAATCATTTCAATCGTTTCAATCATTTCAATCGTTTCAATTATTTCCGCTTGCTCTCGAAATAATCAAACAACCGTTATTCTCCACGCCGGCGCCGGTTTACGTGATGCGGCAGATGAACTGATAAAAGTTTTTGAAAAAGAAAATCCGAACATAAAAATTAATGCCAATTATGCCGGAAGCGGAAGATTACTTGGTCAGATTATTACCGGAAATCTCGGAGGATTATTTATGCCGGGGGACGCTTTTTACGTTGATCAGGCAATAAAAAAAGATGTGGCAATTAAAAATACAAAAAATAAAGTTGCTTACTTTGTTCCGGTTATTTTCACTCAAAAAGATAATCCTAAAAATATCCGCCTACTGAAAGACTTCGAAAGAAAAAATATCAGAATCGGGTTAGGCGATGAACGGGCCGCCGCTATCGGTAAACGAACACTCAAGATTTTTGAAAAAAACAAAATTCCTTATGATAAAATAAAAAAACAGGTGATGGTTAAAACAGCAACCGTTAATGAACTCGGAATCGCGATTGCGGCTAAAACAGTTGATGTCGTAATTTTATGGGATGTCATTGCGCGGCAATTTGCAAAATCCGGTGATATAATTCCCATTCCGTTATCTGAAAACATAATTTCAGAAATTCCAATTGTGTTATTAAAATCAACTGCCGATAAATCCGCTGCACAAAAATTTATCAATTTTTGTATATCGGAAAAAGGTAAAGAAATTCTAAAAGAAAAAGGTTATAATGTAAATTGAAGTTAAAACTTCAATTTAATTAATAAAAATATGAAAACTAAATTATTTTTACTCTTATTATTACTCTTTTTAACTGCATGCAGCAGTAAAAAAAATAATGACAATATTATCGTGCTTTCCGGAGCGTCTATGCGTGCGCCAATGGAAGAAATAAAAAAAATGTATGGAAAAATTTCCGATGATAATATCTTGATAAATTACGGCGGATCAGGCGAACTGTGCGCACAAATTAAACTCTCCGGCGAAGGCGACCTTTTTGTCGCTCATGACCCTTTTGTCCCGTGGGCAGCTGAACAGGGATTGATCGATAAATGGACTACCCTGGGCTATCTTGATATTGTTGTAGTGGTTCCTAAAAATAGTAATATAAATAGTTTTGATGATTTGGCAAAACCGGGAATCAGACTCGGTATCGGCGATACAACTTATTCAACTTCCGGACATGTTGTAAAAAATGCCCTAAAAAACGCACCATTCGGAAATGAAATCATGAGCAATGTCGTTGCTCAGTCGAAAGGGCATCAAACACGCTGTAATTATGTGATTAACGGTGCATTGGATGCCGGAATTGTGTGGAAAGCGGTTGCGAAAACTTTTGATGATAAATTAAAAACAATTCCTATTCCTAAAAAATATATTGATTCAATTACTTCGGCAACATATCAGGAAAGTGATTTAAAGAACATAAAAGTAGCTGTTGGGATAACCGAAAAGTCAAAAAACAATCCCGCGGTTAATAAATTTTACGATTTTATAGCATCAAATAAAAATATTTTCACAAGTTTCGGATATAGACAGTAAATCGGATTCTTGACCTGCGGATGCCGGGTTCCGAATCCGACTTATATAACAAAAATATATTAGACATATTTGGAAGCGTGTCTTACTTTAAAAAATAACATTCGTTTTTAATTAGTGCATTTGTGGCAAATTTTTGTTCAATGAATAATTATACAAAAAAATTCGACCTGATATTAGCAATCCCGCTTTTGCTATATATCGCTGTAATTATCGGGCTGATTCTCAGCGCGGTAGTTAAAATCACTCCGGAAACTATTCTCTCAGTCTTTAATAATTCAGCAATCTGGAATTCCGCGGTAAGGTCTTTTGTTACTTCAATTATAAGCTCGCTTCTCGCTATTCTCGTGGCTGTTCCTGCAGGGTATATTTTATCCCGTAAACGCTTTTTTATGTCTGATTTTTTTGATTCAGTGATTGATTTGCCTATTGTTATGCCTCCGCTTGTTATTGGCCTTTGCATTCTGCTTTTTTTCTCTTCAACCGATATAGGCAGATTTCTCGACAGAGGACTTGTTCAGTGGATCGCTGAATTAACAGGACAAAAAACAAACTCTTCAGGTCTCTTTATATTCAATGTCGGCGGAATTATCGCTGTTCAGTTCGTCGTGGGATGCGCTTTTGCCGTTCGTGTGATAAAATCAGGCTTCGATGAACTCAATTCACAATTCGAAAATGTGGCGATGACGCTTGGAGCAACTCCCTTAAAAACTTTTCTGAAAGTTTCTTTGCCAAATACAATGCCGGCGGTAATTGCTGCAGCTGTAATTACCTGGGCACGGATTTTTGGACTTTTTGGTCCAATTCAACTGCTCTGCGGAACAATGCGTTTTAAAACGGAAATCCTTCCAACAACAATTTATCTTGAATACAGTATCGGGAATTTAAATGGCGCACTTGTTGTCGGTGTATTTATGATTTTAACTTCTATAATCACGCTCACTATTTTTAAAAAAATAGGTGGGAAAACCTTATAAATAAAACCTTAAATCCAGACTAAATATTCCTAATGAAATAACGGCTATGCCGATCATCTAAAAGTAAATATAAAATACCTAACTTTGTCATTGAAAATTTCTTGTTGAATATTGAGTGTTTAGTCAATCCATTAATCCATCAATCCATTAATCCATCAATTTATGCCAGGAATCGAAATAAATAATTTATCTTTCAAAATCGGTGATTTCTCAATCACAAATTATTCGCTAGAAATCGGGAAAGGGGAGTATTTTGTCCTAACGGGTGCTAATGG
>Ga0190283_1001338_pt1 | contig 11259 bp, 9 predicted proteins | sample 48691801_MG_FD_161669 | JGI IMG/M metagenome (GOLD analysis project Ga0190283, IMG submission 161669) | Hydrothermal vent microbial mat bacterial communities from Southern Trench, Guaymas Basin, Mexico - 4869-18-0-1_MG | ecosystem: Environmental > Aquatic > Marine > Hydrothermal vents > Microbial...
GCGTGGCGGCTAAAACGGCCCCTGATTACGGTGTCTTGCCATGATGATTTAACGGCCTCGGATTTGGTGGGGAGGTTTTTAGTCAGTGGCGGCGATACTGTCTGGGTGGATGGGCCGCTGGCACGGGCGGTGCGGCATGGCGGGATTTGTTATTTGGATGAAATTGTCGAAGCCCGTAAAGATACCACTGTCGTGATTCATCCGTTGGCCGATGATCGGCGCGTTTTGCCTATAGAAAAAATAGGTGAATTATTGGTCAGCCCCCCAGAATTTTGTTTGGCAATGTCCTATAATCCTGGCTATCAAAGCGTACTTAAAGATTTAAAGCAAAGTACGCGACAACGTTTTGTGGCCTTGGAATTTGATTATCCGGCCCCAGAAATTGAGGCTAAAATTATCCGCAATGAAAGCGGCATTGATGCTGGCATGTCAGAAAAATTGGTTAAATTTGCCCAAATGACGCGCAATTTAAAGGGTAATGGCTTGGACGAAGGGGCCAGTACCCGTTTATTGGTACATGCGGCCAAACTGATAGTGACGGGAGTAGAAACCACCACCGCTTGTCGAAGTGCCATTGCTCAGGCATTGACCGATGATGAGGAAATGTTATTAGCAATCAATGAGTTAAGCGTATCATTATGGTAATGGGTAATGGGTAAGGATCAGCGAAAAAATAACCTGGAGTCCAAATCTGGAGTCCAAACCTTCAGGTTTGGAGGGCAAAATCGAGTTGTTCATAAAAATCCGGGCGCTTGCGAGGTTTGCTAACTGAAGAATTATGACAAGATATCGCCAAAGCTAAAGCTCTGGACTCCATGCCAAAGCTAAAGCTTTGGACTCCATGCCAAAGCTGAAGCTTTGGACTCCTTGCGTTTGCCAATTCAAGAGAATAATGAATGAATTTAGAGAGTCTGGTTTCTGTAGAAAACTTGTCGCGTTACTACGGCGGTTTCCGCGCCGTCAATCACATCCGTTTTGAGGTTAAACGCGGACAAATTCTCGGTTTTCTCGGCCCTAACGGGGCGGGAAAAACAACTACCATGCAAATGATTACCGGTACGCTTGCTCCGACAACGGGGCAAATCGAAGTTGCCGGGTATGATTTATTAGATTTTCCACTGGAAGCTAAGGCTGCCATCGGTTATTTGCCCGAACAGCCGCCCGTCTATCGGGAAATGCTAGTCGATGAGTATTTGCGATTTTGTGCTAAGTTGCATCGTATTCAGCGTCACGCTGTCGCCAGCGCGGTTAGTCGCGCTATCGAACAGTGTGGTTTGAATACGGTGAGTAGACGTTTGATTGGTAATTTGTCTAAAGGGTATCAACAGCGTGTCGGTATCGCGCAGGCGATTATTCATTCGCCTACCGTGGTGATTTTGGATGAGCCGACTATTGGTTTGGATCCGATTCAAATCAGAGAAATTAGGACGTTGATACGCAACTTGGGTGAAGCGCATAGCGTAATTTTATCAACCCATATTTTGCCAGAAGTACAGGCGGTGTGTAATCATGTCCAAATCATCAATCATGGGCAATTAATACTTAATGACACCATTAGCGGTTTGTTTTCACAAATGAAAACCACTCACTTACAAGTCGCGTTGCGTCGTCCGCCTGAGGTTGATGTTTTGAAACAAATTCAAGGGGTTGAAGAAGTCGAAGTGCAGGAGAATAACCGCTTTCGCATTCAACATGCGGCCGATAATCCCGCTGAAGCTTTGGTGGAAAAAGCGGTTGCGGGTAACTGGGGATTGTATGAACTGATACCGGAGCTGCGCACGTTAGAACAAGTGTTTGTGGATTTGACGAGCGCTGATGAAATTCTTCCTAGCAGCCCTTTTTCAAACTTATCTTTATCCACAAGTCTGTAATATATTGAAAACCCGTTTTTCAGTGAACAGTGATCAGTTATTTCAGCGATCGCTGAATAACTGATATACTTAGCATGCGAATTAAGGGTTAAATTGGATATGATAAAATCAATAACTTATAAAAACATCTTCATTGAAAGTCATTTTATAAGTCTTTTTTAGCTGAAAAAGTTTTGCTCCGCAAAACTCCTAAAATGTTCATTCTACATTTTTAATTTTTCATTCTTAATTCGCATTTAGCATGGTTATAAATTGGACTTTTAAAATACAGCCCTTACCTCAATGTCATTAAGGCATTCGCTGAAAAACTGATCACTAGACTTGTCCCTTAATAATCATTTTTTGAACGGTTATTTATGTTATTTATCTGAAAAATGTGTTAACTAACGCTGATTAATGAGCTAGGGGCGTTGCCAGGGGCGTTGCCAGGTAGTTACACTGGCTTTAATAATACGCACCAAAGGGGATCGTTGGGGCTAGGTTTTAAAGCCCCTTTGGCACGAGATTAATATAGCCAAGGGCAACGCCCTTGGAACTTTCATAAAAATCACCAAAATCACCAAAATCACCGTTCAAATTATTAAGGGACAAGTCTACTGAAAAACTGATTATTGATAACTGATCACTGAACACTGAAAAACTGATCAATGAAAAACTGATAACTGATCACTGAAAAACTGATCACTGAAATGATCACTGAAAAACTGATATGTGGACTATAGCAACACGAGAGTTACGGAGTTTATTTTTATCACCGCTGGCTTGGAGTATTTTGGCAGCGGTGCAGGTGATTTTTGGGTTGTTTTTTGCCCTGCTGGTGTATTGGTTTTTACAACCAGAAATACAAGCGAGTTTGGCAAATGATCCTACGGCACCCGGCTTGACGGCGGTGGTGGTTAGATCGTTGCTTGATTGGATTGGCACGGTGCTGTTGTTCGTGTCGCCGTTGCTGACGATGCGCCTTATCAGTGAGGAGCGGCGCAATAGAACTTTGCCCTTGTTGTTGTCTGCCCCGCTGTCAATGAGCAGTATTGTTCTTGGCAAGTTTTTGGGTTTGATGGCCTTTTTTATCATTATGTTGGCGATGCTGATGCTGATGCCCTTGTCGCTACTGTTCGGGGGTACACTCGATTTTGGTCAACTCGCCTCGGGCTTGTTGGGAATCATTTTGTTAGTGGGTGCATTGACGGCGTTAGGGCTATATATTTCCGCCTTGGCTCCTAATCCCACCGTTGCCGCTGTCAGCACCTTTGCTGCTTTCCTTTTGTTGTGGATGTTTCAGTGGACTGAAAATGTAATTGAAGGGCAAACGGGTGTTTTAAACTTGGCCTATTGGTCAATTACCAAGCATTATCAACCCTTACTGGAAGGGCTGTTTAGCACGGCCGATGTTGTCTATTACTTATTATTTATTGCGCTATTTTTGATGTTAAGTATTTACCGTTTGGATGCTGATCGTATTCAGTAAAGCCTCACCTAAGCAATAAAACACCTACAAAAAGTATAACAATGAAGCGCGGTAGAGGGCCATAACTTAATTTGAAAGCATCTAAAGTATTTTATGGCCCTCAAAGGCGATAAATCGCCTACTACAAACATACAAACATACAAACATACAAACATACAAACACTACAAACGCTTTGTATTCCACCACTGATATCTGAACTATGCAAGTTACAAAAGGTATTCATTTAGAAGCTCGTTTGCAAAAGACGACTTTTACGGTGTTGTTAGTCGTAGCGGTCGTTTTAGTCGCTTGGCTAAGCACCCATTATGAAAGAAAGGCCGATTGGACCGTTAATAATCGGCATAGCTTGTCGGAGACAAGCCAAAAATTGTTGGACGAACTCTCAGGGCCGATTACCATTACGGCTTATGTCGTTAAAGAGAGTGGCTTACGCCAACCCATTCAGGAATTGGTGGAACGCTATCAACGGCATAAAGCCGATATCAATTTGCGCTTTGTCGATCCGCGCCTCGCCATTGCTGAAGTACGTGAACGTGGTGTTCAGTTCAAGGATGAACTTATCATTGACTATCAAGAGCGTGCTGAGCATCTGCAAACAATGGGGCAGGGCCTGTCTGAACAAGATTTGACCTCCGCTTTGCAACGGGTGGCGCGTACTGATAATCGCCTGATCGTCTTTTTAGAAGGGCACGGTGAGCGCAGTCCTACCGGTTCTGATTACCACGATTTTAGCCAATGGGCACTGGCCTTGAAAAATACCGGGTTTTATGTGCAAACCTTGAATTTCGGAAAAACAGTAGGTATTCCTAAAAATACTCATCTGTTAGTCCTCGCCAGTCCGCGAAAAAAGTTGCTACCCGGTGAAATCAACTTGATCGCAGACTATATTGACAAAGGCGGTAATCTACTGTGGTTTATAGAGCCCACGGTTCCGTTGCCGGGTTTGGAAGCGGTAGCGGACAAATTTGGTTTAACGGTGCAACCGGGCATAATAGTCGATCCCATGAAGAGTCAGATGTTAGCGATGATTTTGGGTATGTCTGATCCCGATCCGGCCCTCGTGTCTATTTCCACCAACTCTAATTCTCATCCGATCACGTCCACTCTTAGAGACTCTACCTTATTCCCATACGTCAGTGGCTTAAGCGTAGAGCCGCCTGAAGAGGAAGACTGGGCCGAAACCGCTTTGCTGTCAACCAACCCGCAAGCATGGTCAGAAACAGAAGATATCATTGAGTACAACGAGAAAACGGATATTGGTGGGCCTTTGGATATCGCCTTTGCCCTTGTCCGAGAGATACCAAAGACTGGGAGTTTGGACAACGCTGAAAGCGATACCCAGGATGACTCTAAGGCCGAAACGCCGGATGATTCCAAGGCCGAAACGCCGGATGATTCCAAGGCCGAAACGCCGGATGACTCCAAGGCCGAAACGCCGGATGATTCCAAGGCCGAAACTCCAGATGATTCCAAGGCCGAAACTCCAGATGATTCCAAGGCCTCCACTTCGGACGATTCCAAGGCCTCCACTTCGGATGACTCCAAAGCCGAAACTCCGGATGATTCCAAGGCCGAAACTGAAGACGATACCAAGGACGATACCAAGGATAAATCAGAGGCTGAGGACGACGATTCTGAGAAAGAAGACGACTCTGAAAGCCAAGAACAACGGGTGATTATTGTCGGAGATGGCGATTTTCTCTCTAATGCTTCTATCGGATTTGGCGGCAACCTTGAGTTAGGCTTGAAAATGATGAATTGGCTAACAGAGGACGATGCTTTTATTCAGATTCCAGCAAAAACCGCCGTTGATTTGAGTCTAAAACTCTCCGTTAATGGCGTTGTTTTATTAGGCGCGTTCTTTTTGCTTATTCTGCCGCTGGGTTTAATCAGTATCGGTATATCTATTTGGTTACGTCGGAGGAAAGCTTAATGCGTAAACGTTGGTTGCTTAACCTTACCCTGTTGGGAGTCATACTCGTTTTAGTGGCGTTGGTTATTTACACAAATGAACAAGAAAAACCAATCGAACAACCCAAGCTGACTGATTTAGACGCGGGCAAGGTTCAAAACATCCGCATTGAACGAGCGGACAAGGAGCCTATTTCTCTGATGAAAGATGCGCTTGGGTTTTGGCAAATGACCGCTCCTTTTAACCTGCCAGTGAATAATTATCAGGTAGATCGCCTGTTGCAAACCCTGTCGGAGCGTGACTATAAGTCATTGGAAGCCGGCAACTTGAATCTCGCCGATTTCAAACTGTCGCCGCCGCTGGCGAGTGTCAAATTTGACCAACTCACGGTAGCATTTGGGGACAACTCGCCCCTCGATGACAGGCAACGTTATGTGCGAGTTTTAAAGAAAATCTACTTGCTGACAGACAGGCTTTATTACATACTGAGCAGTGATGCTTTGACATTTGCTAACCGCTCGCTTTTGGGCAATAACCCCAAAATCACCGAGTTAAAAATGCCAGACTACCATCTGCTGTTAAAAGAAGACAAGTGGACAGTGACTACGGCTTTATCTTCTAATGAGATAGATACCAGCCAAGATGCGCTCAACGCGTTAATTGACCGCTGGCAACATGCCTCTGCTTACAATGTAGAACGTTATGATGCCAAGAGCCAAGCACAAGGCGAAATCGCTATCACACTGCTAGGGCAAGAACAACCGTTGCACTTGACTATTGTGTCAAAAACACCCGATTTCGTGCTGGCGCGGCCGGAAAAAGGTGTGCAATATAAATTATCTGTCATTCAAGTGGACAAATTGCTGCATTTACCAACTGAACCAAAGTCCACCAAATCGGAGGACAAAGCAGTCTCACAGGAAGGCAACGATAGTACAGAGGAATAGTACTACCGACTTAACGCTTCAAACCTCCGAGGTTTCCAAAACCTCGGCGGTTTTTTTAGAGGCTGTTTTGGAAAAACAGCAACAAGCAAGATTTAAAAAGATTATATTTATCAGGTTCCAACTATTATCATTTATAAATCAATCAGTTATGAGTTTTCCAAAACGGCTTCTTACTGTTTGGAAGGAAGGCCTCTTACCAAAGTTTTTAATTCCCTTATTTCGGCTTGCAAAACTTGGATTTCCGCTTCCAGCGTTTTTGTTTCTGCATGGGCAGCGGCTTCAATGTCGGCGCGCGTTTTGTCCTGATCAGCTTTACGGAGATTCTGCATGGTATCAACAATGATGGCAACAAAGAGATTCAACATAGTAAACGTCGCAATCAGGATAAATAACACAAAAAATACCCACGCATGTGGAAACTCTTTCATGACGGGACGGGCAATCTCCATAGACCAACCCTCTAAGGTCATAATTTGAAAAAGCGTGTACATCGAGTCGCCCAAAGTACCGAACCATTTTGGAAACGCCGGCCCAAATAATTTCGTGGCAATCACAGCAAAAACATAATAAAAAATTGACAGCAGTCCAAAGGTAGAGGTAATAGCGGGAATGGCGTGTAACAAGGCTTCTATAACAAAGCGTAATTGTGGCACTATAGCAATTAGGCGCAACACACGCAGAATACGCAAGACTCGCAAAACCGAAAACACGCCGCTTGCCGGTATCAAGGCAATGCCAACAATAATAAAATCAAAGACATTCCAGCCACTTTTCCAAAAACGCCAGCCAAAAGCATACAATTTTAAGGCAATTTCCAGCACAAACACGCCTAGAATCACTTTATCGAATATCTCCAAAATATCGCCATAGCGAGCCATGATGCTCTGGGAAAGTTCTAGTCCAAGCGTGATGGCATTAATGATGATAAGCGTAATGATGAAATTACGCACTCGCGTCGATTCAACCCACTCACCGACTTTAGTACGCAAAGTGGGCTTTTCATTTTCAAGCATTAGTTTCGTTGCTCCTGTGAATCACTAAGTACCTTGGCAAAAGGCCAGTTGGAGTCCAAGATTTATCTTGGACTTAAACACGGGTTTCAATCCATAATTGGTCTAACTCATTCATTCTACAATTCTTTTTCACCCTCACCCTGGCCATCTCAGAAAAGGGAAAGGGTGTTCTCCCACGGCAATTAGGGTGAACAAATAAGTATTTTATCACCCCTTGAGAAAAGAGGGTGAGGCAATACCCTTCCTTGATTCAAGGACTGCAAAGTTCCGTTGCACTCCCACTTGACCTCGTTTTTGTCTTAACTCAATGGTATTGAGAGGGTGAAGGTGAAGGATTAGTGACGGTTTTTAATTCCTTTATTTCGGCCCGTAAAGCACGAATTTCCGCAACTACCGCTTCGTTTTCTGAATACAACGCTTTTAATTGATTAATTTCGGTTCGCAGACCAAGAATGTTCGCTTCCAGTGTTTCATTTTTGGCCTGGGCTGCGGCTTCACTTGCCAAACGTGTTTCCTCCTGATCTGTTTGATGGACCCTCTGCATCGTATCAACAATGATGGCAACAAAGAGATTCAACATGGTAAACGTCGCAATCAGGATAAAAAACACAAAAAATATCCACGCATGTGGAAACACTTTCATGATGGGACGGGCAATACCCATAGACCAACTTTCTAAGGTCATAATTTGAAAAAGCGTGTACATTGAGTCGCCCAAAGTACCAAACCATTCGGGAAACAACGGCCCAAATAATTTCGTGGCAATCACGGCAAAAACATAATAAAAAATTGACAGCAGTGCAAGGGTAGAGGTAATGCCAGGAATGGCGTGTAACAAGGCTTCTACGATAAAGCGTCATTGTGACACCATGCAGGCGCAACACACGCAGAATACGCAAGACTCGCAAAACCGAAAACACGCCGCTTGCCGGCATCAAGGCAATGGCAACAATAAGAAAATCAAAGACATTCCAGCCACTTTTCCAAAAACGCCAGCCAAAAGCATACAATTTTAAGGCAATTTCCAGCACAAACACGCCTAGAATCACGTCATCGAATGTCTCCAAAATAGCGCCATAGCGAGCCATGATGTTCGGGGAAAGTTCTAGTCCAAGCGTGATGGCATTAATGATGATAAGCGTAATAATGAAGTTACGCACACGCGCCGATTCAACCCACTCACCGACTTTGGTACGCAAAGTGGGCTTTTCATTTTCAAGCATTAATATCACTCCTGTGAATCACCAAGTACCTTGGCAAAAGGCCAGTTGGTATCTTTTAATAATACCGAATAATACCAGTTATGTTGGAGTCCAAGATTTATCTTGGACTTCCTTGATTCAAGGAGTGCAAAGTTCCCTTGCACTCCCACTTGAGCTCGTTTTTGTCTTAACTCAATGGCATTGAGAGGATGAGGGGATTGTCCGTGTGTGGGGCGAGGGTTGGGGTGAGGGGTATTTTAACTTTTTTTCTTCACATATTGCATCAGACGTTGGCGCTTTTTACGTTGGCGCGGCGTTATGATATTTTTGCGGCCAGAAAAGGGATTTTCACCTTGTTTAAATTGTAGGCGTATGGGAGTTCCTTCTAGTGTAAAGGCTTCACGGAAGTAATTGATTAAGTAGCGTTGATAAGAGTTTGGCAGCGCATTCACTTGATTGCCATGAATTATAAACAAGGGTGGATTATGTCCGCCTTGATGCACATAACGTAATTTAATCCGTCTGCCACGCACTAACGGCGGCGCGTGTGCAGTAACGGCCTGTTGCAAAACGTGGTTTAAACGGCCAGTGTTGATTTGACGATGGGCGGCTTGCCAAGCGGCATTTACAGAGCCGAATAAATTGCCAACACCGCTGCCGTGCAGCGCGGAGATAAAATGAATCTTAGCAAAATCAAAAAAATGCAATTTTCTACTCAGATGATAGCGCACTTGCTCACGGTGCTTTTGCTCTAAGCCATCCCATTTGTTTATCGCTATTACCAAGGCTCGTCCACTGTCAAGTACAATGCCGAGTAAATGAGCATCTTGAGCAGTCATACCTTCGCTGGCATCTAATAGCATAATTACAACATGGGCCGCATCAATCGCTTGTAAGGCCTTAATAACACTAAACTTTTCAATCGTTTCCGACACTTTAGTACGTCGTCTCACACCGGCGGTATCTATCAGCGTGTATTTTTGCCCTTCGCGCTCAAACGGAATAAAAATGCTGTCGCGAGTCGTGCCCGGTTGATCAAAAGTGATGACGCGCTCATAGCCTAACATGCGATTAACGAGGGTGGATTTGCCAACATTGGGGCGGCCAATAACGGCAATTTTAATGCCAAAATCCTCGGCCCCACCTTGTGAATGTGAAAGGGGGGCGGCTTCTTCACTTTGTAAATCCCCCACTAGGGGAGATTTCTGAAGCGTTGATAATACCGTTTCCATCAACACGTTAATGCCCTGTTGGTGGGCGGCGGAAATGGCGTGAATTTCAAATCCAAAACAATGAAATTCGGCACTGACCAATTCTTTTTTCAAGCCCTCGATTTTATTGATAACTAAATGGATCGGGGTATTGAATTGGCGCAAACTTTGGGCGAGGTTTTCATCGGCAGCGGTTAAGCCAGCACGCCCATCTACGAGAAATAATACACAGTCGGCCTCTTGGACGGCTAACAAGGCTTGTTGAGTGATGCGCTCAAGGATATCCTCGCCTTTCTCGCCGAGGCCGCCAGTATCAACGAGCCAATAGTCGCTGTCACCGACGCACCCCCGCCCAAATTTTCGGTCACGAGTTAAGCCGGGTTGATTGGCAACTAAGGCATCGCGGGTTTTAGTTAAAACATTGAATAGAGTGGATTTGCCGACATTCGGACGGCCGACGATGGCGATTGTGGGGAGCATTTTAATCTGGAAATTTGAATAGTCAGGGATAAGGGATTGTACGGAACGTACTTTAAAATCGTGAAAATGCCAGGGGCGGTGCCCCTGGCTGTATTAATTGAAAATGCCAGGGGCGGTGCCCCTGGCTGTATTAATATCGCCCCGTTGGGGCTTTCTTATCATACTGCTAAAAATCCGATGTCTCAAAGACATCGGATTTTTTAAAAGTTAGCAGGGGCTGTTATGGGGGAGAGGGATGGGGAGAGGGTAAAAACTCATTTATTGGCTTGACTGAGGAGATTTTCTACTTCGATTTCTGCTTCAATCTCGTAAACCTCCTTTTGCATCTCTTCAAACGTGCTCTCCATATCTCCTCCAATACTATCAATATCACCTTTAAAATTGGTGTATTCTTGAATGCTACGCATCGCATCAAGCATATCTCGCTTAGCTTCTAAAGCGGCTACCTTGAGTTTCACTATGTCAAGATTTGCAACCAGTGTATTGTACGTGTTTCCCAGCTTTTCTTCCGCTGCCGAAAGTTGCTGGAGAAAATCTTCCATCTCTTGGACAATGTTTGTCAAGATAGTGATTTTCGCCTCAGAGCCCTCAGACTTTTCCAGGGCGGCAAGCTGCGCTTTCTTCGCCTTCAGTTTCCGTTCAAACGTCTTGCGGGAAACTTTCACCTTGACAAGATTCTGTCTGACTTCAACAATCTTGTTTTTGTACTTTTGGATAGCGATATCGCCCTTGCCAACCAAGCTTTGAATCTGATTGGTGATGCGTTTCTTGAGTACATCGACAGTGGCTATCCCATCATCACCACATCCAATGGGCGCTAACATAACGATGAGTAATAGCAAAAACTTCAGATTATTTGCCATAAAGTTCCTCCTCTATCAGTGATTTTGTGGTTTCAGCATTCGCCAATACAGTATTGGCATCCTCCAATAGTGCTTTTGATATCGCACTAAATTTCTCTTTGCCCTGTATCTCATCAATTTTGTATGCTACATAAGCTCGCTCTACTTTATCATAAATCTTGTTCAACGTAAAATTTATTTTTTTGCGAAGCCCTTGCCACTGCTTGAGTGATTTGTTAACCATCTTGCGTTGGTTTGGATGCCTATCCTTTAGATCGTACAAGAGTTGAATTTTCTCATCAGCATTGGCAA
>Ga0190283_1001340_pt1 | contig 11237 bp, 7 predicted proteins | sample 48691801_MG_FD_161669 | JGI IMG/M metagenome (GOLD analysis project Ga0190283, IMG submission 161669) | Hydrothermal vent microbial mat bacterial communities from Southern Trench, Guaymas Basin, Mexico - 4869-18-0-1_MG | ecosystem: Environmental > Aquatic > Marine > Hydrothermal vents > Microbial...
ATCGGGAAGAACCGGGCCACCTTAAAAATGAACTTCAAGCCTGTGCCGTTCTATGTGGAGGGCCTCTATCAGATGGCCCACTTAGTGGTTTTCAGGAAGCTGAAAGAGCGGTTAGGCTTTGATCGGATGAGGGTTGCCTATTCAGGCGCGGCCCCCATATCGCCTGATGTGCTCCTTTTTTTCCAGTCCATCGGGGTAAACCTCATAGAGGGTTATGGCCAGACAGAAGGGACCGGGGTGACCTGCGTCTGCAGAGCAGGCAAGGTCAAGTTTGGAACTGTCGGCCCCCCTATCACAGGCACAGAGGTGAAGATTGCCGAAGACGGGGAGATTCTTGTTAGATCCCCCAGCGTGTTTAAGGGATACTATAATAACCCGGAAGGCACGGCAGAGACCCTGAAGGATGGATGGCTCTACTCCGGGGATGTTGGCGAGCTCGATGAGGATGGGTATCTGAAGATCACGGATCGGAAAAAGGATATTATCGTCACAGCCGGAGGTAAAAATATTACCCCGCAATATATTGAAAACAAACTGAAATTCAGCCCTTATATCAATGACGCCGTGGTCATCGGAGATCGAAGAAAATTCCTGACAAGCCTGATTATGATTGATGAAGACAATGTGGTCAAGTACGCCCAGGATAACAAGATCCAGTTTTCTACCTATAAGGACCTGACCCAGAGCGATGAAATCATCAAGCTGATCCAGGCCGAGATAAAAGAGGTGAATAATAGCTTGGCCAGGGTGGAGCAGGTAAAGAAATTTACGATTATTCCTAAGAAGTTATATGAAGAGGACGGAGAGATGACCCCCACCATGAAGGTCAAGAGGAAATATGTGAACGAGGCCTTTGGTGACCTGATTGAAGCGATGTATAAGAGAAAGCAGGTATGATTGGGGGATTTATGATTGTTGATTGTTGATTTATGATTGTCGATAAAATAGTGAGGGATGTAATAACCAATAATAAATAACGAATAACAAACAACCAATTATAAAAGGAGAAAAGGAGGAAAAGGTATGAAAAGATGGAATTGGGTTTTGGTGTTAGGTTGTGCTGTGCTCATGTCTTTAGCGGTCGCTCCCTCTGCATTGGCTGAACGGGGGGTTACTGATACGGAGATCCGTATCGGTCAGTATGGTCCGCAGACCGGTCCTGCGGCCCTCTGGGGTGCAGTGGCCCGGGGAACCGGTTGCTTTTTTGACATGATAAACGCCGAGGGAGGCATCCATGGCCGAAAAATTAAATACTACCTGAGGGATGATGGATATATGCCCCCGAGGACCAAGGCCATTGTCAAAGAGTTGGTGGAGGACAAGGGGATCTTTGCCCTGGCTTCCGGTGTGGGAACTGCAACAGGTATGGCTGTTAAGAGATACCTGAACAAGAAGAAGGTACCCTGGGTCGGGCCTGCCACCGGTTCCAGCCACTGGGCCTATCCACCCACCAAATATCTCTGGGCCGACTACCCTCTCTATTTTGATGAAGCGGCCATTTTGGTCAAATACGCTGTCCAGACTTTGGGCAAGAAGAGGATTGCCTTTTTTTATCAGAACGATGATTACGGCAAAGAGGGCTTGGTCGGCGCTGAGGCTCAGTTGGAAAAGCTTGGCATGAAACTGGTTGCCTCGGTATCTGTAGAGCCCATGGATACGGACCTCAGTTCCCATGTTATGAAACTGAAGGCTGGAAAACCTGACTGTGTCATCAATTGGTTGCTCCCGAAACATGGCGCCATCATATTGGGCACGGCCGCAAAGATGGGCTTCAAGCCCCAGTGGATGACCACAAGTACCTTGAGCGATATACCGATCATGTATAAGATCAGCAAGGGCCTCTTCAAGGATGTGATTTTTGTTACCTTTGCCGAGCTCCCTGATTCTCAGGCTCCGCTGATGAAAAAATACAGGAAGGCCCAGCAAACATTTGCATCCAAGGATCGGTGGGGAATCTTTTTTTATGCGGGGATCTACTTCACGGAGCCGCTGGTGGAAGGCCTGAGAAGGTGTGGGCGAGACCTCACAGTGGACAATTTTGCGAGGGCCATGGACAGCATCAAAGATTTTAAGGGTATCGGCCCAAAGATCAGTTTTGGTCCGGAAAAGAGACAGGGAACACGCTCTGTCTTTCTTGCCAAGTGCTTAGAGGGCGGAAAGATCGAACGTATCTCTGACTGGATGACCTCTGATCTTAACGTCCAGAAGATGCTCAAGAAATTAGGCAGATAACCTGTCGCTGATCCGGCAACTCAACCGAAAAGTCTCCGCGCCAGAGTTCTTCTGGCCGGAGCATAAGAAGCTGTATTAAGGAGGCTCAAATAATGATTGCAAAGGAAAGATGGATAGGAGATACCGGTTATCTCAAAGGTGGTTTGATTTGCATTTTTCTTATTTTTCTGTTTATGGGATGTGCCACTGCGCCAGGGGGGCTTGACCCCAATATCAAGGGACCGCAGGTGGTAGTGCAACCCGAGGCCGTCACTCTTGGGGTGGTTTCTGTTACGCGCACCCCCATCGTATTCATGGGAAAGGGGTTTCAGCCCGACGATTCGGTTTTTATTGAACTGTTAGGGGTTGATAAAAAGGGCAAGAAGGTCAATGTCCCCATTGCCGATGCAGATGTGGACAGCAACGGATGTTTCACCGCCAAGGTAAGCACCTTAGTCAAGGTGTCAGAGCTACTGAGGGCCAAATTAGGCTCCAATAAGAAGATGGAAACCACCATTATTATAACGCAACCGACAATTCCTCCGGGGGTCTACACCGCTAAAGTGGTGAGCATGGAATCCGATGCAAAATCGGATTGTAAACTCACCCTAATGGCCCCCTATTCGTGGGATAAATTCAAGGATTGGGTCGGGGAGGGAAAGGGAAAGATAATAAAAAAGTAGGTTGTTTTAAGAGTATTCGAAAAAGCCCCTTCGAAATCGGAGGGGCTTTTTTGTGCCGAGATGGCCTTTTTAAAAAACCCTCTATTTTCCCTGTATCTTGAAGTTAGTTTGTTAGCCTGCCGAAAGATTTATCTTGACCCACCAACTCAATTTATCTAAGTTTAATAAGTCAAGGATGCAGGTGTCTCTTTCCTAATCTGGAAGCCTGTGCTCCCTGTACAATTGCTTGACAAGAATGGAATTTTGTCAGGAGAAGGTAGTGGTATGAATGTCACTCTAAAGCTAAAGATCCTTCTTATGGTTGGCATTATTACGCTCGCTTCGCTTTTGGGCTGTATTCTGTTAATTTATAATGCCGGGGTTATCGGAAATAGTCTGCGACTTGAAACTGAAAAGCACATTAAGGCGCTTATCGGAAAAAACGCTGAGAGAATCGGATCCGCAATGCTTCTCATGGAGAGGAATGCGGATGACCTTGCAACGGCGGGAGAGGCCTTTTTTGGAATCTGCAAGGCAACAAACCAGGATATTACCGAACAGATTAAGGAATATTTGATCAATAATTTTAAAAAACTGCCGAGAGCGATCGGGGGCGGTCTGTGGTATGAACCTTACGCCCTGTTTGACAAAAAGCGCAATTATGGGCCGTATGTTTACAGGGAAAATGACGAGGTATTTTTTACCTGGGACCTGAACACAACTACCTATGACTACCACAACCAGGACTGGTATCGGCTTGCAATTCCAAAGAAATGGGACAGAGCAGAGGAGAGACCCCTCAGGATTTACTGGACAGATCCATATTTTGACGAAGCAGCAACCAAAGCCCTTATGATTACCGTCGATGCGTTGATGCATGACCAACAGGGCAAAATAATCGGTCTTTCCACCGTTGATTTCAGCTTGGAGGATTTAAAGGAGATGGTGGCCCGAATGACTGTCACCCCCAACTCTCTCCCCTTTGCAGTGGATCTTTCAAGCGGTTTGTTGATATCATTTCCCGCTGATCCGTCCAAAGTTCTAAGAAGAATTGATGATCTTGACTGGGGGGAGAAACTCGAACAGGTTAGAAATGTCAAGCCTGGAAAAGTTGTCGTGAACCTGCTCTCACTACACGGCAATAAGTTTTTGTTATTCTACGCTGTCACCAAGACCGGAACAGCCCTCGGTATTTTAGCGCCCTATGATGAGCTTTATGCACACATCAACCAGCTGAATCGCTCAAATATGTATACGTCGTTTATTGTTATCTTTGTCCAGATTGTTTTATATCTTCTTATTGCCCTGTTTATGGTGAGGCGCATATGCAACCCAATCAGCAAACTGACGGATGTTGCACAGGAAATTGCAGAAGGTGATTTAACCCGCGCATCCAAATCCTTGGCTATTATAGAACATAGCAGCCCTTCGGATAGGGACGAGACAGGGCGGTTATTGGCCGCATTTCAGGGTATGAACAGAAACCTCAATGCCCTGTTTGGTCAGGTCCAGCGCTCCGGGACCCAGGTAGCCACTTCATCAACTCAGATAGCCGCTTCTTCAAGACAGATTGAGGCTACAATCAGCGAACAGGCTACTTCCACTAATCAGGCAAGCGTTTCCTCAAAACAGATTTCCGCCACAGCAAGCGCTCTATCTGATACCATGAATGAGGTGGCAACGGCAGCGTCTGAGACTGCAAATCTGGCCGGGTCAGGCCAGGCTGGTTTAGAAGAGATGGAGATGTCAATGCAGGGTGTGCTGGATGGAACATCATCAGTTTCTGCAAAGCTCGAGGAAATCAAAGAAAACGCCCTGGGCATAGGTTCTATTGTGTCTACGATGACCAGGGTAGCGGATCAGACGAACCTGCTCTCTCTCAATGCAGCAATCGAAGCTGAGAAGGCCGGTGAGTACGGTCTCGGGTTCTCCGTGGTAGCAAGCGAGATTCGGAGATTAGCAGATCAGACCTCCGTAGCAGTATTGGACATTGAGGATATGGTGAACAATATGGAGGCATCCGTATCGGCCGGGGCTACTGAAATGGATGCATTTTCGCAGCAAGTGTGTTCAGCGGTCAATAAAATCAACAAGACAGGGAAGCAACTCGATGGTATCATGGAGAGAGTGCGTACTCTGCCGCCCCGTTTTGAAATAGTTAATGAAGGGATGGGGGCACAGTCCGAGAGCGCCGGTCAGATCAGTGAAACCATGAATCATTTGAACATTATAACCCAGAACACCCTTGAGGCCTTGCGGGAATTTAACTATGCAGCCGAATATCTGCGAGAGGCTGCCCAGGATCTGCAGGATGAAGTCTCACGCTTCAAGGTAAACTGAGGTGGTTAACAATCTCTAAGGTGAAAATAATGAGAATTATGCTAAAGCACAAGGTGATCGGTTTGCCGGTGGTAGCGGCGATACTACCGGTACTCGTCATGTTTATCCTGACGTCTATGGAGCAGAGACATGTTACCCGGCAAATCGAAGACGGTTTAGATCTCCTGGCTCAAAAGAATATCGAAGGGATTGCTCTCGCGATACATAACACATTTGAAGCCACAAGCAAGATGCTTCAGATGGAATTAGACCGCAATTTGGAGGGGTTTTCACTCCTTCTTGAAGAGATGGGAGGAATTTCGAAGTCATCAAATATGGAATCCTGGGATGCTGTTAACCAGCTTACGGGAGCCAAGAAAAGGGTATTGCTCCCAAAAATGCTCGTTGGGGGTGTATGGATTGGTAAAAACAGGGCTATAAACGGGCCTACACCCTATGTGGATGATGCACACACCCAGTTCGGAGGAACCTACAGCATTTTTCAGCGTATGAATGAGCAAGGGGATATGATTCAGGTAGCAACTAACCTGCCGGCCTCTAAGGATTACAGGGCCATTGAAAGCTATATCCCTGCTCTCTATAAAGACGCTCGAAATCCGATTATTTCCACCATACTGAAAGGCAAGGTATACACCGGCCTCGCATATGTTGTGAATAGCTGGTATATATCCGACTTTAAACCGATCACTGACAACAGGGGAAGGGTTTTAGGCATGCTGTTTACCGGGATGGTCAATAAACCCCCTGATAGTCTGCGCCGGGCTGTTATGGATACTAAAGTTGGAAAGACCGGATATCTTTATGTCCTTGGCGGTCAGCTCCCCTTTCACCGGGGACACTATATTATTTCAAAAGATGGAAAACGTGATGGTGAAAATATCTGGGATTCGAAGGATAAAGATGGCCGTCCTTATATTCAATCCATAGTAAACAAAGCAGTTGGATTAAAGAAGAAGGAAGTGGCATATGAACGGTATCCGTGGCAAAATATCGGGGAGTCCGCTCCACGGTGGAAAGTGGCTGCCTTTACCTATTTTGAGCCATGGGACTGCGTTATTGCGGCCAGCGTATATGAAGATGATTACTATGATGCAAGAGAGAAGGTTGAAGCCTCAATGTCTCAAATGCTCTGGGTTATGCTCATAAGCGGGCTTGTTATGCTTGTCCCGGTTATTGGAATTGCCTTCTTCTTGGGAAATAAGCTTACCAAACGGATCATTCTGATAACCGCCATATCAAAAGAGATCGCCAGGGGCGATCTTTCATCGGCTGCTGCCTCTGTCAAATCCTTGGCCGTGGTAGATGATTCCGGTGATAAGGCCGGGTCTGAGGACGAAACAGGGCACCTGCTCGGCTCCATCAAGACCATGGCTGAAAGTCTTAATTCCTTAGTCGGCCAGGTTCAGCGATCCGGGATCCAGGTCACCTCATCTTCAACCGAATTAACCGCCACTGCGAGAGAGCAGGAGACCATCATGTCAACTCAGATAGAATCTACCAAAAGGGCAGTGAGGTTGGCAGAAGAGATCTTTCGCGTTGCAACGGAACTGGTGGAGACCATGCAGCAGGTCGGAGCAAAGTTCCAGGAAACGGCAGGATTTGCAAGTAAGGGCCAAATAGACTTAACGCGCATGGAGGAGGCCATGGGAAATATGGAGGCCGCTTCCAAATCCATATCCGGCAGGTTGGAGGCTATTAATGAAAAAGCTGAAAATATCACGAACGTGGTAACAACCATTACAAAGGTTGCGGACCAGACCAACCTACTTTCTCTGAATGCGGCCATTGAAGCGGAGAAGGCAGGGGAGTACGGAAGGGGGTTTAATGTCGTGGCGCGAGAAATACGGAGGTTAGCGGACCAGACTGCCGTGGCCACCTTAGATATTGACCAGATGGTCCAGGAAATGCAATCCGCGGTTTCTGCGGGCGTTATGGAAATGGATAAATTCATAACAGAAGTAAAGGGCAGTGCGGAAGACGTCGGTAAAATCAGTTCACAGCTAACACGAATCATTGAGCAGGTTCAGAGCCTGTCACCGAGATTCGAGGATGTTAATGTGTCCATGGATCTGCAATCCGAGAATGCCCGGAAAATAAATACCTCTATTGCAAACCTAAGTGAAGAGATGCATACTACCGCTGAATCGTTAAGGGAATCGTTTTTAGCTATTGAACAATTGAACGAGGCTGCGAGAAGTCTTCAGGACGAGGTGTCACGCTTTAAGGTCAGTTAAGGAAATTGATAATTGAAAACTTCCTCAAATAGTCAATATTCAATCCCGCGATCCCGCGGGATCAATATTCAATTGCTAAAATATACTGTTTTGGCGTCGATCTTTGTCGTCGCCTTTGCTTCTTGTCCTTCGTTTGCAGCTCCTAAAGAACTAACGCTGGCAGTCGGGTTGGCCATACCCCCTTATAATATCCCGGAGACCAAGTCGGGGATAGAACTCGATATTGTGCGAGAGGCGCTTAAGGATAAGGGATATACGATCAAACCAAAATATGTCCCGTTTGTGCGTGTTAAGAGGGAGCTCAAGGATCAGACGGTAGATGGGGCTTTGACCATCAATCCGGACTCTGGCATAGAGGCCTTTTACTCTGATGAGCATATTGTTTGTGAAAATGTTGTGATAAGTTTGAAGAAGAATAGTTTCAATATTAAGGATGTAAACGGGCTCAAAGGGAAAAGCGTTCTCGCGTTTCAAGATGCAACCATATACTTGGGGAAAGATTTTGCCTCCATGGCAAAGGAAAATCCTGACTATAGAGAGATCACCAAACAACAGCTCCAGATTAATTTACTATACAGCAATCGCGTGGACACAATTGTTTTGGATGAAAATATTTTTTACTACCACCGCCGGGAAAACGATATGGTGGATACCTCTCTGCCTATTGACACTTGGCATATCTTTGTACCAACGCCCTTTAGCGTTGCGTTTGTTGATGAAGAAGTCAGGGATGATTTTAATGAGGGGCTGAAAAAGTTGCGTAAAACCGGTCGCTATGATCAAATATGGGGGCAATATGTTATAGGTCAGGGGTTCAATGGTTCACGGTTAAGATAGAGGAATTAGATTAAGGGGTATAGTCATGCGTAATTGGAGCATAGTAGCAAAAATAGTAGCATCTGCCTGCGGTATTGTGTGCACCCTGGTTCTATTAGGCGGGTTTGTTTTGATTAAGTTCGAAATAAAAATGGTTGGCAGTTTTACCAAGGAAATCTTATCGGGGATACACCACTTTATTGATGAGAGAGCGGAGGAGGAAAAAAAGTCTCTAAGGGAAGATGTAAAGTTTAGCGCGGAAATCCTCAGTGGTATTGGCGCCACATATCTATACAACCTTGATCAAGACGGTTTAAAGCATTCTCTCCGCCCTTATATGAATTACACTGAAATAGTGGCAATAAGGGTTTTGGACGAGAAGGGCAAGCCTTTTGCCGCTGCCTGGAGAAAGTCCGGCATTAAAACAGGAGATGCACTACCTCAAGATCTGAAACTTAATGACAGCCTTTCAATTTCGGTAGATTGCATGCAAGATGCAAAGAAAATCGGCACTTTTCGGGTTTACTATATTGATACCCTACTAAAGGAAAAGATCAAAACCCTGAAAAAAGAGGCTTCCGACAAGGCTGAGATCTTTGAAAACACTGCTCGTTCTGAGCTTAATCGTGCTATTGCAAGCCAGACTATTGGGGTTTTTGTCATACTGCTGGCATTGGTTGTTTCTCTGATATTCTTCTTGAGGGCATTGGTGCTTAAACCACTGAATGAGGTTTCGGAAATTGCTCATAAATTATCTGACTTTAACCTTACTGTGGGCATTAATACCAAGAGGAAAGACGAAATCGGGGCCTTACTGAGGGCTATAGATGGGATGGCCACATCTTTTCGGAATGTTGTCGGCCAGGTCCAGCGCTCCGGTATCCAGGTTACATCTTCTTCAACCGAATTGGCAGCCACTGCCAAGGAGCAGGAGGCTACCATGGCAAACCAGATGGAATCTACTAACAGGGTTGTGAAGTCGGTAGAGCAGATTTCCGAAGTCGCAACAGAATTAGTAAAGACCATGGATCAAGTGGCATCAATGTCCCAGGACACTGCGGGCTTTGCAAGCAAGGGCCAAACAGACCTTGCGCGCATGGAGGAGGCCATGGGAAGCATGGAGGCCGCTTCCAAATCCATATCCGGCAGGTTGGAGGCTATTAATGAAAAAGCTGAAAATATCACGAACGTGGTAACAACCATTACAAAGGTTGCGGACCAGACCAACCTCCTTTCTCTGAATGCGGCCATTGAAGCGGAGAAGGCAGGGGAGTACGGAAGAGGGTTCAATGTAGTGGCGCGAGAAATACGGAGATTAGCGGACCAGACTGCCGTGGCTACCCTGGATATTGACCAGATGGTCCAGGAGATGCAATCCGCGGTATCTGCCGGCGTTATGGAAATGGACAAATTCATAGCAGAAGTAAATCGCAGCGCAGAAGACGTGGGAAGGATCAGTATTCAGTTGGCCCGAATCATTGAGCAGGTTCAAGCCCTGTCGCCCAGTTTTGAGAATGTCAATGTTTCCATGGGTCAGCAGTCGGAAAACGCCCAGAAAATCAATCTGTCTATGGCAAATTTAAGCGAAGAGATGCAGCAGACAATGGATTCGCTGCGCGAAACCTATGGCGCTATTGAGCAATTGAATGAGGCCGCAAGAGGCCTGCAGGACGAGGTATCACGCTTCAAGGTAGAGTGAGGGGATTGAATATTGAATATTGAAGATTGAATATTGCAGTCTCTGGTGGAGGCTACGGAGTGATGAGTATTGCCGGATAACCGGATAAACGGATGACAAAGTAGGTTGGTGATTCATGATTCGTTTGTTTTTTATTATATTATTTCTTTTTAGTTCTGTTCCGGTCAGTTCTGCTGAGACGATCATTCTGGGCGCTGAAAATGACTGGGTCCCTTACTCAAACCATGACGGCACGGGGATGGCGAATGAGATCGTTCTTGCCGCTTATAAAGCAGTTGGCATTGATGTCAAGTTCCAGGTAGGTCCCTATAACCGGTTATTGAAAATGGTCAGAAATGGAGAGATCTTAGGGGCATTCAACGTCCCGAAGGAGAGTTCCAATGAGAAAGAATATATTTTTGGAAAGACGCCGCTTTTCACTGCTTTGTCGGCCTATTATTATAATGTCGAGGAACCGTTGTCCGCCACTCGAAAAGAAGAACTGGTAAATGGTGAAAAGGTGGGAGTGGTCTTTGATTACGGATATGGCGAGTTTTTTTCTAATAATGATCGGGTCACTAAAATAAAAGTGAGATCAGATTTGCTGAATCTGCGGAAATTGGCAAAAGGTCGGATTGATGCGACAATATTGTACGATAAGACTGCCCAAAAACTCATTAAGGAAAACGGTTTGACCGGCAAAATTTTAGAGGCCTTTGACAGTGAAACCGCTGGAGTCTATGTCGCCTTTTCCAAGGTTTTTCCCAAGGCCCAATATTATGCTGACAAATTGGATGAAGGTCTCGCCATTATTAAAGCCAACGGGATCTACAAGCAGATTATGGATGCCTACTGAGGTTGGGTGAGTGGTTGGGACGGATGCTGTATTCATTGTCGGGTTGCGGGTTACAGGTTGCGAGTTGCGGGTTACAGGTTGCGGGTTGCGAGTTACGGGTTTTTCAATAGTCAATAGTCAGTATTCAATATTCAATCCACAGAGGGGGGGGCGCAGGGGATGCTGGTACTGCTCTTTTATTTGGGCGACGTTATGTATACCATGAAATGTGAAAGGGTAAGGGAAGTCGCCCCGTTGGTCAAACTCAAGGAGATACCTCATGCCCCAGATTACTTTGCCGGTCTCTTCAATTACCGGGGCGTCATTGTTCCTGTAATCGATTTGCGTATCCTCATTCAGGGACGACCGTGTGAGATGCGGTTGAGCACACGGATTATCCTTGTGGACTATGTTAAAGACGACAATACGCCATATATTCTCGGGCTTATGGCGGAACGGGT
>Ga0190283_1001342_pt1 | contig 11232 bp, 10 predicted proteins | sample 48691801_MG_FD_161669 | JGI IMG/M metagenome (GOLD analysis project Ga0190283, IMG submission 161669) | Hydrothermal vent microbial mat bacterial communities from Southern Trench, Guaymas Basin, Mexico - 4869-18-0-1_MG | ecosystem: Environmental > Aquatic > Marine > Hydrothermal vents >...
GGGGTTATTTCTCCCGACCTTATGCAGGCCTGAACGGACAATTACGGCCCTGAGCCCCTTATGCCGCATGACTGTCCCAGTGCCCCCTCTTCCTGCCTGTTTGGATCGCATTCTCTTGCGTCGGCTATCATAAAAGAGGCTGTTCAGGATGCCGTATCTTGTATTTGAGGCCCCGATACCGTTACTTACCGCGGCGACATCTTCGTCTAATTTTCCATTGTTGAAGCGCTTCAACAGCGTCTCTCCATAGGAAAGCGCCCCGTTGTCAATCTGGTCGCCAAAGGTGGGGGCCTCAACAATCTGGATTTGCCCCTGGTCTACATCTACAATCAAGACCACATCTTCCTGGGAAATACCTGAAACGGCTAATGCGTCAAAACCGGCGCTTTTTAAAAGAGGCCCGAAGTGCCCCCCCACATTGGAGTCGATAAAGGTATCGGTAAGAGGAGAGATGGTCCCTACAATGAACTTGCCGCTCCCCGGAAATCTCGGTTCATTTCCCAAGGGACCGCTCGCCATAACCAGGATGTTGTCCGGGCTGTCATAATGGGTGTTTTCAGATGTTTCGTCCCATATCAGTTTAAGGGCGTAACCCCTGCCACCGGTATACTTGGTCTTGAAATCAGGTGAAAGGTTTGAGGTCGATATTGCAGTAGAGGTCAGGTCTACTCTGAGGATCTGGTCTGTGTATCCCCGGTTTATTGGTTGGGGAGTGTATGTGACTGTTTCTATGATTTTCATCTTTTTTCCACGCTCGCATGTTCTCAGTTAATAAAGTGATTAATCCCGCCTCGGGCGGGATTGAAGCGCCTAAAGTTAAAGGTGTTGTTTGACATTCTTTAGGCACTTTAGGCACTCAAATCAGGAATCATTATAGGAAAATGAAGAGGTTGTCAAGGGGTTTACAGGGTGGGTCCCTGGTCTTTTGAATAGCTCTGTTTGTCTATCCTTGACTAAATCGGGTCGGTTTGTTATAGTTGTTTAAGATTAAAAATGGAGTTTCAGATATATTGCACAATTTTCCTATGTTAGACCAGATAATAAATAATCCGAATTTAAGCAGACATGTTATCACCTACCAAACAGGGGAGACCCTTTTTCTCGAAGGGGATGATACACAGGATGTCTATTTCCTCGTTTCCGGAAAGGTGGCTATCCTCAAGGGGAGAACAAAAATAGCCGAGATTTCTGATGAGGGCGCTGTATTTGGAGAAATGTCCTTTCTATTAGGGGAAAGACGGACCGCTACTGTTAAGGCTATCAACGACATAGAGGTTATCAGGATACCAAAAGAGGAACTCTCCACCTTTATCAGCGACTTTCCAGAAGTCGTCAGAGAATTTGCCAAATATTTGGCTAGGCGGCTTGATGAGACAAGCCAGATAATGTACGGGTTGAAGGAATTCAGTGACCAGCTTCCCGATGCCGTTATTCTGACTGATAAAGATAGCAATATCCTGTCATGGAACAATGCGGCTAAAAATCTGTACGGCAGAGAAGAAAACCAGATGCGTCACAGACCAGCCGAAGAGATTTACGAAGATCCCAAAGAATATAGAGCCTTTCTCGATAAAGTAATATCTGAAGATGCAATAAGGGAAAAAATCCTGATGGTCAGGCATCCCGACAAGGGGATACGCCATATTTCCACCAGCACAACAGCCCTGTATGATGGTCAGCACAACTTCCAGGGGGTTCTCTCCTTGGGGAGGGATGTCACGTCTGTAGAGGTCTTGGAGAGGCGATATCGGCGGGCCAGGCGCTGGCTTATCCCTTCATTGGTCTTGTTAGTTGTGTTAACTGCCGGGATCTTCTTCGGTTACCCATATTTTTCAAAGGGGTATAAAATAACGGATATACGAAAGCGGGAATTGAGGGATGACTTAGCCGTCAATTCCCGCCTGCTACGGTCTCTGTTAGTCAAACCATTTGAGGAGAGGGACAGGAGCAGAACAACTCTGGCCCTAAAGGGGTTTTTTGATGTTCAGAAGGGGATTACAACCCCTTATATCGGACTGATGTTACTTAACAAGGATAAGAAGGTATTCGATGTCTATTCTATCGCGCCAGGGGTGGATGTTGAGGGAATGGTTGGCACCAGTTATGCTGACATAGATTTCGAGGGGGGTGAGGATGCCCTTTATAAGGTGTTGACTCTCTATCGGGCGCACAAAGATCATCCCATGGGCTATAGGAGCGTTGAAATTGCGTTCAAATTATATAAAGATAATAATTTCTTAGGCTGGTTGATTTTCCAGGTGGATATGGAGGTGCTGAAACGTAAATATAACGTCGATGAAAAGGATTTGAGGAAATTCCATTTTGGAGAGAGAGAAAAGAATGGAGGATGAGAGACTTCTTATATGAACGCCTCTGAGACCCCAAGTCCCTCCAGATACAAGATCTCTAAAAATCCCGAAGGAGGCACTACGCTTCATATCCATGGAAACATGGATGCGGCCAATGCCGGGCAAATGATCGATGAGTTAACTGCTCTGCTCAGCGATTACTCCCTATCTTCTCTGACCGTGGATCTCGAAAAAGTCGACTATTTGGATGATTTTGGAACATTAGTCTTGGCGCACTTGAGAAAGATGGTAACCAATGGAGGGAATGGTTTTTATGTCATAAACTCAAGCGACAAGATAAAGGAACTGCTTTCTATCCTCCATTTCGATTCTCTTGACGAAAAAATGTCGATTGAGAAGAAACGGTCTTCGGGCATCTTCATCCGTATCGGCGAGGCAACCTTACAGCAGATTTCAGATCTAAAATATGCCATATCATTTATCGGGTCGATTATCCTTTCATTAGTTCATATCTGTTTGCACCCCAGGTCTCTGCGAACAGACGACACCATCCGGTACATGCAGAGGGTCGGTGTTGACGGCCTTCCGATCGTGGCCCTCATAAGCTTTCTTATGGGCCTGATTATGGCATTTATGTCTTCGGTTCAACTTGAGCAATTTGGGGCCAACATATATGTGGCCTCGTTAGTCAGTCTTTCCATGACCCGTGAATTGGGGCCGATTATGACGGCTATCATCGTGGCAGGCAGGTCAGGTTCTGCTTTTGCGGCAGAGATAGGAACCATGAAGATCTCTGAAGAGGTTGATGCGCTGTTTACCATGGGGTTTAATCCTGTCATGTTTCTGGTTGTTCCCAAGCTCGTGGCTGCGGCCTTTATGGTACCAATCCTGACACTTTTTTCAGACCTCTTTGCCATTATGGGTGGGCTCTTGGTGGGGGTTTTTATGCTTGACCTTACTGCCGGGGCCTATATGGCTCAGACTATAAAAACCCTGGAACTCTTTGATGTATTCTGGGGTGTGCTTAAGGGCGGGATCTTTGGTGTCCTGATAACCTGGATAGGGTGTTTCAGGGGCTTCCAGGTAAGGGGTGGCGCCGCATCAGTGGGACAGGCTACGACATCGGCAGTGGTCAGCAGCATCTTCTTGATAATATTGTGTGATTCTATGTTTTCGGTCATACTTCGCTATTGGGGATAGGGTGGGATCAATGGGGAGGAAGGCCATCATCCGGGTGAAAGATCTTAGAGCAGGATACGGCAAAGATATCATCCTTGACCATGTATCTTTCAACGTTTATGAAGGAGAGGTGTTTGTTATTTTGGGGGGAAGCGGCTGCGGCAAAAGCACATTGCTGAAGGCCATGATAGGGCTCATAGAACCCCGTGCGGGTAAGATAACTATTGACGGCGATGAGATTTGCGTCGACGATGACGCGACATTGCAAAAAATATTGAGGAAGGTAGGAGTCCTTTACCAGGGCGCTGCTCTGTTCGGCTCCATGACAATTGCCGAAAATGTGGCCCTGCCCATAAGGGAGTATACCTCTCTGCCTAAGGAATCAGTAGATGCTCTGGTCAGGATGAAATTGGGTTTGGTCAATCTAAAAGGTTATGAGAATCATCTTCCCTCTGAGCTGAGCGGGGGGATGAAAAAGAGGGCGGGACTGGCAAGGGCCATGGCCCTGAACCCGAAGATCTTATTTTTTGATGAGCCTTCTGCCGGTCTTGATCCTGTGACGTCGGTTGAACTTGATGACCTCATCCTCTATTTAAACAGGAGTCTCGGAACCACCATGGTTATCGTTACACACGAGCTTCAGAGCATTTTTGCAGTTGCCCAAAGGATTATTATGTTAGACAGGCGTGCAAAGGGGATTATCGCAGAAGGTAATCCCAAATATCTGCGGAAGCACAGTCAGAATCAATTCGTGAAACAATTTTTTAACCGCCAGGCTGAAGTAAAAGGCGTGGCCGGCAAGGGTCCCCAATAATGGCATCCCAGAGAACCAAGTTTGCGGTTGGGCTGTTCGTGGCCAGCGGGATAGGCATCACCCTGATGGCAATTATTTGGTTGGGTATGTCCCGTTATTTAGAAAAGGGGCAATTTTACGCCGCCTATTTCAATGAATCTGTTCAGGGGCTTAGTAAGGATTCTCCGGTAAAATACAGAGGAGTATCCATCGGCAGGGTAGAAAGTATAAAGGTTGCCCCCGATTCGAAATTAATACAGGTATTACTAAAGATCGAATCCGATCAGACGCTTGATCAAAGTATCGTCGCCCAACTGAAAGATGTGGGCATTACGGGGAGCATGTTTGTCGAATTAGACCGCAAAAAGGAAAGCGACCCGGATCGTTCCCCTCCTATTACCTTTCCATCGGAATATCCGATTGTGGCCTCAAAGCCCTCCGAGTTCGCCGAACTGCTTAGAGGAATTGATGACGTTCTGGACCATATCAAGACCATAGATCTCAAAGGGATTTCTGATAAACTCAAATTGACCCTTGACACTGTCCACCAGATGATAGCGGATGCTGATGTAAAGGGTATTTCCACAAAACTGCAATCGTCTCTTGAGAGTGCAGGCCGTATCTTGGACAGCAAAAGATGGGACCGAATACTTGCTTCTGTGGACGATGCGGCACATTCACTTAACAGGTTGATGGATAAGGCCGGCAGCAGCCTTGGACAGATGGACAAGATTCTCGAGGGTGTAGAAGGTGTGGTGGCTGATAATGAGGAGGACATTAAAACGGCGGTTGAAGACCTCAGACAGGCTATGAAAAATGCCAACGTCCTGTTAGAAAGAGGTGTATTACTATTAGGTAGCGCGGACGATTCATTTTTCCAACTTAAACGCCAGCTTTCAGTCAGCGCACAGAATCTGGAAAAGGCAACAGATAACCTGAACCGGTTTTTTGAGCTTCTTGCCGACCATCCGTCGCAGTTAGTTTTTGGTGAACCTCCTGTTCCCCGAAGTGTGGAGCCGGAGGAGAAAGAGTGGTAAAGTCACGGAGATTCCTTATGGATCGAAACATGAAGATATTGCTTTTTTGCCTGAGCGCCTTTCTTATTACTGCAGGTTGCATAGATCTTAAACAGCCAAAGAACAAGATTAAGTACTATACATTAGAATACTCATCCCCTAAAATCACAGGCCTCAAACCGCTCCCCGTTACACTCAAGGTCGAACGTTTTAGCGTGGCCCCGGCATACAATACAAATCGAATCATCTATGGAAATCAATCATTCAAGAGAGATGAATATTTTTATTATAAATGGCGATCAAACCCCGCAGACCTTGTTACCTATTTTCTGAGCAGGGATATGAGAGAATCCGGCCTCTTCAGGGCTGTGCTCCCTCAGGGCAGCGGATTTCCGTTTTCTTATCTGTTAGAGGGCTCAGTGGATGAGTTTTTTGAATTGGATGCGATAGAAAGCTGGAATGCTGTATTGTCTATTACCATTACCCTTATGGCGGCCAATGAGCCTGATGTAAGCAAGAGCGTTCTCTTTCAGAAGAGCTACAGCGTCAAGAAGATATGCAAGCATAAAAACCCCCAGGGCCTGGCCCAGGCCATGAGCCTGTCGATGGGGGAGATCTCCAAGGAGGTCATTAAGGATATCTATCTTGCCGTGAATAACCGGAGCTGAAAAGAACCTGCAATTCGGTTAGACCTTTCTGGCTACTGTTGAAAACTTTATGTTGGCATACCCTATATCTCAATATGGGTCTGACTTCTTTGTGGAATCAAAAGGGAAGGGATATAAGGCGGGAAAAAGAGAGTCATTTATCCATTCCAGCGGCTTTGACAATGGCGATCTCTACCTTGAGGACAACTTTACCCCGGATGAACATGTTATAGGAGAGGCGGGTCAGGGGTTTAAGAGAGCGGTGGGTAACAATTTCCTCAAGTAGCAGGACCTTATCATGGCCCTACTACCTGAGGAGTGGTTGTGGTATAGGACGATTAATTAACGCCTAATACAGGGGTGTCAATTCAACCCTCCGGTTCAGAGCCCTACCTGCATCTGTTGCGTTAGTGGCAATTGGCCTGCTGAAACCGTAGCCTACGGCAGAAAGCCTATTCTGATCGATTCCAGCGTTTACAAGATATTTCATTACAGAGTTAGCGCGTCTTTCCGAAAGTCCCATATTGTATTTTGCAGTCCCAATATTGTCCGTATTCCCTTCAATTCGGACTTTCAACAAGGCATCCTTGTTCAGGACCCTCACAACTGCATTTAGTTCAGGGTAAAAGCGGGACTTTATATCAGACTTATCAAAATCGAAGAAAACGTCACCGAGTACCCAACATCCTCTATAATCTACTTTGGCGCCCTTGGGTGTCCTTAGGCATTGATCCACATCATCGCAAACGCCATCGGCATCGTTGTCTATACACGGAGCAGGCTTAACAACTACGACTTCCTCTACGACTTCAACGATTTCAACCTTTGCCAGGAAGATTTTTTCCACAAAGCCGGCCATACCAGCGCTGGAGCCGATTTGGTCTGCATTTGTGTAAAATCCGCATTGACCCTCTTGGGCAACCTGCTGCAGAAGCTTTGTGGCCGCAGCATCTTTGCCTATCTGCACGGTATATATACAGACTCTATCGCCATACTGGCTTTTCAGGTTTGCTGCAGACTTGAGTACTGCCTTATAGTTCATAACCTCTTTGTTTGCGTCGGTGAAAATAATAACTGCTATGTTGCCTTTTGCAGATTTCAAATCCTGGGCCGCAGCATCAAGGGCGGCATTCAGGGGACTGTCCCCAACACTAAACCCGATCTTGTTCAGACCTCCAGCAAGTCCTGGTTTTGAATATGCTGCGGGGCCCCACTCGAGTTCAGTGAAGCTACTGGAAAAAATGGATATCCGGCCGAAAATCCGGAGAGAGCCTGTCAGCATGAGGTCGGGAATAGTACGATTCATCCGGTTCACCATATCTTTGGCATAATCCAGCTTTTTCTGTCCTTTGTAACGATCACCCATGGATCCCGACTTATCCAGAATAACTACGAAATTATCCACTTTCTGGACATAGGTGCCCCCCTGTACTATCGGATTAAGATCAAGGGCGTGGAACGTTGAAACTGCTTTTGGCGAAGCGCAACCGATCAGCAACAAAGCCACAGCGACAAATAAAATTACCTTCAAATAGCTAATTTTCATCATCTTTCCTCCTTCAAATTGCATTAATTCAGGTCAGATTAAAATAAACCAACTGCTCATTCCTAAGGTTGATCTTCTATCACCCCCTTTCGTGATACTTTATTAATTCGTATATGCAGAGAAAACAATCAACTCTAACCGCTTTCTCTAAATAGTTTATTCAGACCTCATTAAGTGGTTCAGTATCGCTATGGGGAACTTTGTTCAACTCAACCTAACTACTTAATAATTCCTGTGGTCATTGTAAATAGATGATTGTCCACAGTATCATGAATAATAGTATACTCCCGTTTTTGCATGAGGACAAGGCTTTTATTTTGCCCGATATCCTTTATTTCCGCCCTTTCCCAGGATTGGGCAAGATTTATGCCGAGGGCCTTGGACATGGCTTCCTTAATGCTCCAGACCCTGATAGAGGCCTCTATTTCTCCAAGAGATGAATTTTTAACCAATATTTCCTCCCGCTCTTTCATATAGAGCCGCCGAGATCTGAGCGCCTTTTCCGAGATCTCCTCAACGTCAACCCCCACCTTTGTTTTGCCGGCAACGGCAACGGCAAACCTGCTGTCATGAGAAACCGAGCAGGAAAAAACGTCTCTTCCATCAGTCAGGGGAGAGCGAGGACGAATCTGATCAGGGGAAATGGTTGTGATGGATGATGCGGGGGTGTCTCTATCATTTCCGGATAATTGCCTGGAGAGGATCTTACAGCATAGTCGAGAGCCGAGATAGCTCTTCTTCCTCTTAGCCCCCAACCGACCATAACGGTCAAGTTCGGAATCTGAAAGCGCTTTTACCGCGGTCTCGTTTATGGTTTTGAGCTCGATTACCGAAATGGCTTCACAGTGCGCCTTCAAGGATGGAAGCGCTTGATATTGAGTCCCCTCAAGGACCCATTGAGGCGGCCTCATTCTGCCGCCACTCACATCCTCCATCAGGACGTCCAATGCGGCTTCATAGAAAACGCCATCCTGGCCGTAGATCCATATATCAAAGAGAACCGGTTCCGGGCAGCCCTTTTTTGGGATAATTCTCGCGATATAAGTGGCCCCGGGGCGAGTCTGCTTGAATATGCGCCGTATTCCAAAACCAGCAGGAAAACCGACGATTCCTCTATAGCGCTGTCCCCAGGCGCAGGCAGCGTGTAAGGCTGCATCAAGGGGGAAAGGGGATCCTAACGGAGCTGATGGCGCGCCATTGTCCGGTGCATAAACAGATGCGATGGCGCCCTGTTCAGAAACCGTCAAGGTCTCTTTTACATTATGATACGCCGGGCCAAAAGGAACAAGTTCGCCATAAAGCCTGTAAGGTGGAATATCAATCCCGAGTCCTTCCAAGGCAGAGATTTCGTCAAATAGCGGGAGCGCGGGTTCTTGAGGATTCTTGGAGAATCTTAGGGATACATGCTCTTTTGTCCGGGTGATGGAACCTGCTTTTGCCCTGGTTTTTGTGATGAGCCTTGAGATTACGCCGCCATCTTCATGGACCTCCATTTCATTAAACGCGTCTATCAGGGAAACGCGAGGGTTAATGTATAAAAATTTGTCAAACCTTGCATCAAGAATTGTATCTATCCCCACGTCCGGCAGGTAGCCTGATGTGGATGCCGCCAATAATTGTATGGCTTCTACGGCAGGGAGGACCGCTTTTCCCTCAAACTGATGATCCATCAGGTAAGGATAGATTTTAATCTTCAGAGGCAGCCGCACCTTATCTGCTATTTTGGGAAGATCTTCCATAGATGGCGTGTTTTTTCGTCGATGGCCACAGGTACCCCCGAGGAGTTAATGGAGCAATGCCTGGTGAATCCCTTACATACAATATCTTGAGTCTCTTCGTGGGTGATAACATAGTCAAACCGGAGACGGACCCTCTCAAGTTTTGCAGGGTGTGTATGTATCCACATTGGGTCATCGTAACGCAAGGGGGTATGGTACTTAACGCCGATCTCAATGATCGGGTATATATGCCCGCCCTCTTCAATTTGCCTGTATGTGTATGCGGTGTCACGCATCAGAGAGGCCCTGGCAAATTCGAAAAATCGAAGGTAGTTGGAGTGGTATACGATCTGCGAACGGTCCGTATCGGCATAAAGCACACGGTTTCTGCACCTGTGCCAGACCAGTCCACCGGTCTTATCTCTCACGTATCGGTCATCGTCGGCAAGAGGTTCAGGGATAAAAGGTTTCGGCCTCATATTATGTTCCTCTAAAGACCACACAGCAGTTGGTTCCGCCAAATCCAAATGCGTTGGAAAGAAAGATATCATAGGTCATTTCCCTGACTCTGTTTGGGACAACATCAATACCATCCAGTTCGGGATCTAACAGATGGTTGACTGTTGGAAGCACAAGACCCTTTTGCATTGCTTCTATGCTGAGAGCGGCTTCTATGGCGGCGGCAGCCCCTAAGGCATGGCCGATCTGAGATTTGGTGGAAGTTACCGGTATCTTTTCCAACTGACTCCCAAACACCGCTTTAAGACAGTCGATTTCCATGCTGTCGCCTCTCGATGTCGATGTCCCATGGGCGTTTATATATTGAATATCCCCGGGAGCTAATCCCGCATCGTCAATTGCCTCCTTTATCGATCGGACAACCGTCTCCGTATTGGGCCTTGTAAAGTGAAAGGCATCTGATGTCCAGCCAATGCCTAAGACCTCGGCCTTTGGAACAAGGCCATAGGTTGCGAGCATATCTTCCGCTGCTAAGACAAGCGCTCCACCTCCCTCGGAAAGGACAAAGCCTTTTCGATCGATGCTGAATGGGCGCGAGGCCTGAGACGGATCATCATATGCACGATCACCGGGAAGGATCTTGATGGTGGCATTCATGTTCTCGAACCCATGAATGATCTCGGGAATAATGCAGGTTTCAGCGCCTCCCGCAAGGACAAAGTCGCAATCTCCATCCCGTATCATCCTTGACCCGATTCCGATTGCGTGGTTGCCGGAGGCACAGGCACCCTGGGGAGAGAAGACCGGTCCTGTAAATCCCAACAGCATTCCGGCCTTGCCCGAGGGCAGGTTGGCGCATAGATTCGGGAGGAGGTATGGGCTTACCTTCAGGGGGCCATTGTCGAGATAATTATTCATTGCGATACGAAAGGCATCTGTTCCGTTCAGGGCCGAGCCGATAAGACAGGCGGTTCTTGGCCCGGTATCTTTATCAATCCGGAGGTCTGAATTTTCGAGCGCCTCCCTGCATACGGCCAATGTCAGAAGGACAAATCCGGCATTCCAGTTGTATGCCTCTTTGGCATCAACAAAATCAAGGTCCAAAGGATCCCATTCAGGGATTTCCCCCACTACATTGCAGAGGGAATCGACCTGGCATCTGGTTACTTTTCCAAAACCCGTTTTACCCTTAACCGCCCGTTTCCAACTCTCAGCGAATGTTTTTCCCAAGGGGGTTGCTGCGCCATATCCGATAACAAATACCCGTCTGTTTTTGGGCGCCTTCATCTTCTTACCCTACCCTTTGAAAAACCACACACGAGTTACAGCCCCCAAAACCGAATGAATCCTTCAATATAAACTCCTGGGTCATATCACGCGCCCCCTCTGAAACGCAATCCAATTCAATTTCCGGGTCCGGAGTATGGTTAATGGTGGGAAGCAAGGTGTTGTTGAGCATCCCTTCCATGGCGAATATCGATTCGATTGCGCTTGATGCCCCCATGGCATGACCTATGAGAGACTTGTTTGCTGAAACCGGTGGAATATGGTCGCCAAAAACAGCT
>Ga0190283_1001343_pt1 | contig 11231 bp, 8 predicted proteins | sample 48691801_MG_FD_161669 | JGI IMG/M metagenome (GOLD analysis project Ga0190283, IMG submission 161669) | Hydrothermal vent microbial mat bacterial communities from Southern Trench, Guaymas Basin, Mexico - 4869-18-0-1_MG | ecosystem: Environmental > Aquatic > Marine > Hydrothermal vents > Microbial...
TTAAAGTATATGGCATTGAAAGCGACAGCCTGTTTTTTGACACCACAAATTTTTTTACATACATAGCCAGTACAAATACAAGATCTACTATTTCCCAACGAGGCAAAAATAAGCAGAAAAGAGGTGACCTCAGGCAGGTGGGGCTTGCCATGGTAGTTACAAAAGCCGATATGATACCGCTATTTCATTTTACATATAGAGGCAATATGAATGATAGCCAGGTTTTTAAAGAAACTGCAGATAAGATAAAGATAAGGCTTAAAAAATTAGGGCTAGACCAGGATAGGCACACAATAATCTTTGACCGTGGAAATAATTCCAAAAAAAATCTGGATATAGTAAAAAACTTAAGGCTTTACTATGTCGGAGCGCTTACACCCTATCAGCATAAAAAACTCATAGAAGATGCAAGGGGCAGCTTTAAAGAGATAATTGTCGGTGGCAGCAGCTTAAAATTCTATAGAGACAGGCGAACAATCTGGGGTCAGGAAAGAACCATAGTTGTATTTATATCCTCCAGGCTAAAAGCCGGTACAATACGGGGGATTTACGGGTCTCTTGAAAAGAAAGAAAGACAGTTAGAAGAGCTGAGAATAAGCCTTGAAAGTAAAAGGGCAAAAAAAAGAGATGAAAAAGAACTGGAAGAGATAGTAGCAAATATCGTAAAGGGGCAATATATAAAAGATATAATAGGCTGGGAGCTAAAAAAGGTCTCTCCCGGAAGGTTCAGGCTTAAATATTTTGTAGATCACAAATCTCTTAAAGAGATAGAAGACGGTCTGGGATTTAGAATAATAATGACAAACAGGCACAGCTGGTCCACTGCTTCAATCATTGAAGCCTATCATGGCCAATCAAAGATTAAAAATGCTTTTAAGAATCTAAAAAATCCATATCATCTTACCGTAAAGCCGCAGTTTCACTGGACAGACCACAGTGTTGAGGTCCATATGTTTATCTGTGTTTTAGGATATCTTCTGGCTTCAATTGCGTGGCGCAGGGCAAAGGCTTCAGGGTTTAATACAACACTGGATACGCTACTTGATACTCTAAATAATATAAGGCTTGCCACAATGCTTGAAGATCCAAAAACTTCCGGTGCAGTCAAAGCCATATATAAGTTAGAAGAGATGTCTGATGATGAAAGTGCACTTATGGAAGCGCTTAAGATCAAGGATCTGCATAATAAGCGCCTGCAGATAAGTGGTGTTGGTATATACAATTAGCATGGCCTGAAACCCTTATAAATACAGGGTTTTAGGGGAGTTTTCTTAAACTTTGTAATAAACTCACGCTAGAAGGATCCTCCGGATTATTTATAGTTATAAGCTCCTCTGAGCTTCCGTCAGGATAATTATCAATGACCACTTTCAGCGGATCTATGACACCCATGACTCTTGGCGCCTTTTTATTAAGGTCCTCCCTTACAAAATATTCAAGCAATGCGATATCTACAGTGCTGTCAGCTTTGGCCACACTTATTTCAGTACAGAAGTTGCGGATCGCCTTTGCAGTATAACCCCTTCTTCTGATGCCTGAAAGAGTTGGCATCCTTGGATCGTCCCAGCCGCGTACATATTTTTTTCAACAAGCTCTAATAGTTTTCTCTTGCTAAGGACCGTATATGTCAGATTCAATCTGGCAAATTCTATCTGCTGCGGATGATGGAAGAATAAATTAGAAAAATATCCCATCCAGGTCAGTTTTATAGCAGCCAGATATCTTGTGGCCCTATTATTAACTTAAGCACACATGGTCGCAGTCTATATAGTCGTCTATGATATAATCATCAAACTCCTGGGAATCCTCTGCTACCTTGGGAGGAGCCCTCTTATTATCAAACTCATATATGCCCACATAATCAAGTATCTTCTTTACAATCTTATAATCTTCAATAAAGGCGATTATTCTCATCTGGCCTCCGCAGCGGGAACAGGTAAGCGGGTCCACTTCATATATTTTCTGTATAAGCCTTGCCCAGGACCTGTTAAGACCACCGGGATTATCATCTTCTATGATATGGGTCTCGGGCTCACCATCTTCTTTTTTTAATCTACCTCTGGTGACGTTACTGTAATAACCGAGGTACCTAACCGTCTGCCCACCTTTATCCGGTATATGGGAGACAAGGGCTGCCAGCCATTCAAGACAGCTAAACTCTTTTATGTCTTTTCCATATTTGGACTGGTAGGTTACCTTTGCCTGATCAGAAAAGTATTTCATCCTCTCCTGCGAAAAGGATGCCCTTATGATATACCTTGCCAGATTTTCTGTTGATCTTTTATCTTTTGGATTTATTCTTTTTCCGCTGTAGACACTGAAGCCGGTATGTCTCCAGGAGAGGACTAGATCTATTATCTTTTCTGTAATAAGACCTTTGGAAAGATGCATCTTAAATATCTTGTGTACAAATAGTTTTTCAAGAGATGCGGTATCAATATCAATAGAGGGAGCGTAGAAGAATCCGTCATCCCCAAAACATCCATCAGCTGCCAGTATATGCATGTGGGGATTAAATGAAAGAAAAAATGCTGGCTGGTACCTTTGTAATAGATGAAGAATCTACAAGAGCAAAGCTCAAGCGGTATTGGAGCATGCTCGGTTTTAAACTGATCTGGGGCAGCCGATATATTTGTGTACTATGCATCAATATAAATACTCCCCGGCTCAGGAGATGTGTCCTGAATTTTAAACTGTCTTACAACCTCCAGTATAATGGTGCATGAGTTTGATCAAAAAAGAAGTCGTCATTCCTAAAACATCTGCCATCTGGCAGGAGCATGCTCCGAAGAGGCAGGTCTGTTAGTGAGGAATCGCAAAATCGTGAAGGATCGCCGCTGAAAATTGGTAGCGGGGATAGGATTTGAACCTATGACCTTCGGGTTATGAGCCCGACGAGCTACCAGACTGCTCCACCCCGCGACGTTAAAAATACAGCTAACTTTTTAACCGCAAACCTATTATAGTGATTTTTTTAAAATTGTCCAATCCAATCCGTTTTCCGGACGCAACGTCATAGAGACCGGTTGGCAATCAGGATACGGTCCTTTTTATTATAATCTTTTTCTAATAAAGCTTGCTTAAAATCTGTTGTTCCTTCAACTAATTCAAGCAGATCACCGGATACTATGGGATCTGTTTCAAAAATAATATATGCCGGACTTTCAGTTGTCAGATAGGGAACTGCTACAGACAGGATCTTTTCATATATTTCAAGACCGGTACTGCCAGCCACAAGAGCTGCTCCAGGTTCATATTCCCTGACCTCCCGGGGAAGACCGGGGAAATCATCCTCTCTGATATAAGGAGGATTTGATATAATGATATCTATTTTTCCACAGTATTTTTTAAAAATAAAAGAGCCGGCTTCCGGTAAAATATCACACTGTATAAACTCTATGCTTTCAAGGTCTTCCGTTTTCATTATATCCTGGGCATTTTTGCGGGCTACCTCAAGTGCATCTATGCTGCTGTCAGTGGCTATGATGGTGCATTCAAACTCCCCGCCGGAACTATCCCCTGATCTTTTTTTGAGCTCGCTATAAAGGCTTAAAGCTATGGCGCCGCTTCCTGTACCGACCTCAGCAATAGTAGCGCTTCCCTTTTTATTCAATACGTCTTCAGCTATCTCAAGTGATTTTTCAACAATAAGTTCAGTCTCAGGACGGGGGACCAGCACATTCCTATCAACATATAGTTTTATATTTCTAAAATATGCCTCATTCAGTATGTATTGTATCGGGACATGTTCAAGTCTCTTAAGTATATGCTCTTTATAAGTCTTAAGCTCACCGGAAGTAAGCACCCTGTTATAACTTAGATAGAGATTCATCCTGGACAGCCCAAGGACAGATGCCAGAAGTAGTTCAGCTGAAAGACGGGGCCGGGGAACATCCTTCCCGTCGAAAAAATCAATGCCCCAGTCCAATATTTTTTTTACGTTCCATTTTTCCACCGGTCATACTCCGAGTTTTTCCAGTTTCTTTTCCTCATCAGCTGTTTTTAGTTCCGTGATAAGCTCCTCTAAATTCCCCTCAAGGACCTCTTCCAGTTTATACAGCGTCAGATTGATCCTGTGGTCAGTTATCCTCCCCTGTGGATAATTATATGTCCTGATCCTCTCACTGCGGTCGCCGGTCCCTATCTGCATCCTCCTGTTTTCCGTCTGTTCGTCCTTCTGCTTTCTTTCTTCCTCTTCCTTCAGTCTGGCCCGGAGTATCTTTAATGCCTTATCCTTATTCTGCAGCTGGGATTTCTCATCCTGACAGCTGACTATCATCCCGGTAGGTATATGTGTTACCCTTACTGCTGAATCAGTAGTATTTACTGACTGTCCTCCGGGTCCGCTCGAGCGGAAAACATCTATCCTGAGATCATTAGGATCTATCTCGACCTCCACGTCTTCAACTTCTGGCAGGACAGCCACAGTAGCGGTAGAAGTATGTATCCTGCCCTGTGATTCAGTAGCCGGAACCCTCTGCACCCTGTGGACCCCTGATTCGTATTTCATGGTACCGTATGCACCTTCACCATCGATCTCAAATATTATTTCCTTAAAACCTCCTATACCGAGGCGGTTTGAACTAAGAATAGTATGTTTCCATCTCTTGCTTTCAGCATATTTTGTATAGAGCCGGTGAAGCACTTCTGCAAAAAGCGCTGCCTCATCTCCGCCTGCGCCTGCCCTGATCTCAACGATTACATTTTTTTTATCATTTGGATCCTTCGGTGCCAGCTGTACCTTTATCTGTTTTTCGAGTATGGCCCTGCGTTCACTGTTCTTATTGATCTCGTCCTTGAGATAATCCTTCATCTCTTCATCTTTTTCCAGATCCAGCATCTCATGAGCTTCATCAAGTGACGTGATCACCCCGCGGTACTTTTTAGCAAGATTTACCACTTCCTCTATTTCGGAGACTTTTTTGCCATACTCCTTTATTTTTTCCGGATTTGATGTGACTTCAGGACTTGAGAGTTTTTCAATCAGTTTATTATATTTTTCTTCAAAATTTTTTAGTTTATTAAGCAGTTCATTCATTTTGTGTGTTTCCCTTAAAAATACATTAGATATAGGATATTATTAAAATAGTCATCAGTAAATGAAAATATGGCCCTGTTTATAGAATTATGCATAAATAGATACGGCCAAAAATGGAAAATATTTTAAAGTTTGCTAACTGGAGGTTGTTTCCAGTGTGGCTTTGCCCCTTTTTAATTCATCTTCTGCTTCTATTACCCTGATAAATGAACTCATCGCTACTTCGATCTGGGAGTCATCGGGTTCTCTCGTAGTGACCTTCTGAAGCAGCAGCCCCGGATAAAATAAAATATTGACGATCTTATATTTCGAGAATTTACCTGCAAGTTTTATAAGTTCATATGATATTCCGGCCACTACCGGTATAAGAAGTACCCTGTATAGAATGCGCAAAAGCAGCGGGGGCCTCCCCAGTAGCGCAAATATAACTATTGCCACGACCATGACTATAAGGAGAAAGCTCGTACCGCATCTGACATGCACCGTTGTATGCTTCTTTACATTCTCAAGTTTTATTGCTTCTCCATTTTCATATGCCTGTATAGTTTTATGTTCTGCACCATGATACTGAAAGATCCTTTTAATATCCTTAAGCTGCGAGATTATAAGTATATATCCCAAAAAAAGCCCGATCCTTACAAGTCCTTCCATAAGATTATATACGATGGTATTTGGAAAATAATTGGAGAAGCTTCTTCCTATAAGGGTAGGGACCACAAAGAATACTCCCACTGCAAATAGAATAGCAATTATAATAGCTACAGTCATCTCTTTTTTAGAAAATTGGATATCTTCTTCAGTTGACTCGTTTACTGAATAACTAAGGGCCCTAAAACCGAGGGCCATACTTTCTATCAGGTTCACTACTCCCCGGACAAAGATAAAGCCCAGGAATTTATTGTTGACTGCAAGGGAAGAGTTTTTAAAGATCTTAGTTGAGATGGTTCTGTCGGGTCTGCGCACTGCCAATGACCAGAAGTGCTTGCTTCTCATCATAACACCCTCTATGACAGCCTGCCCCCCTACCTGATATATATTTTTAGTTTTAGGCATTAAAGATCCCTGATTATTTCTTTGCCTTTACCATACGTTTCTTAAACCTTTCAACTCTTCCTCCGGAATCAATAAGTTTCTGCTTACCGGTATAAAAAGGATGGCATGCGGAACAGATCTCAACCCTGAGCTCTTTTTGGGTCGACCTTGTCTGAAAGGTATTGCCGCACGAACAGGTCACTGTGCTTTCAAGATATCCAGGATGTATTTTCTTTTTCATTATATTTTCCTCACTAATATATATATCTACCGATTATTTCAAATATAAAATGTTAACACAAATACAGGCCTCCGTAAACATAACTTTAGCAATATGGCGTGTATTGTCTTAAAATATGAATATCTGGAGCTGACTTAGCTTTAAAAACTTATCAGGAACTCCTCTGCTTATTAAAAGTCGCTTCTATCGCCTTGAGGAAATCAGCATTGGATTTGGTATTCTTTATATAATCAATAAGCTGCTCGATAGCAACATCGGGTTCTTTTTGATAAATAAGTCTTCTGAGCCTCCATATTATTCTTGCCTCATCATCCTTCATCAGGAGTTCTTCTTTCCTTGTACCGGACCTTGTGATATCTATAGCCGGGAATATCCTCTTATCTGCAAGTGTCCTGTCGAGATTGATCTCCATATTGCCGGTACCTTTAAACTCCTCAAAGATAACATCATCCATCCTGGATCCCGTATCTATGAGCGCAGTAGCAAGGATTGTAAGGCTCCCTCCGTGTTCAATATTCCTTGCTGCTCCAAAGAACCTCTTTGGAGGAAATAGCGCCGAAGAATCAACACCACCTGACAGGACCCTTCCACTTGCGGGTATTGAAAGATTATATGCCCTTGCAAGCCTGGTTATGCTATCCAGGAGGATCAGGACATCTTTTCCGTGCTCCACAAGCCTTTTTGCTCTCTGGAGCACCAGCTCCGCTACCTGTATGTGATTATCCGATGGCTGATCAAATGTAGAGCTTATGACCTCACCCTTTACTGATCTTTCCATATCTGTTACTTCCTCGGGCCTTTCATCGATAAGAAGGACCATAATGTCCACTTCCGGATTGTTCTTTGAAACGCTATTGGCCAGGTCCTTTAAAATAGTAGTCTTTCCTGCTTTAGGGGGAGACACTATAAGTCCCCTCTGTCCCTTCCCGATCGGTGCGATAAGGTCGATTATCCTGGGTGAAATATTTTCCGGATCTTTTGTCTCCAGCCGCAGGCGGTCCATCGGATAAATCGGAGTGAGCTTCTCAAAAGGAATCCTTGACCTTATTACATCCGGACTATCCTCATTTACTTTTTCTATCCTTATCAGAGCATTGTACTTCTCACTATCCTTGGGAGGTCTTACCTGGCCGTATACCAGGTCTCCCTGTCTCAACCTGAATCTTCTTATCTGGGATTGAGAGACATATATGTCATGAGATCCTGAAAGATACCCGCTAGTCCTTAAGAAACCATAACCATCAGCCAGGATATCCAGAACTCCCTGCATTCTCTCCTCATATACCTCTATCTCTTTTTCTTTCTTGTCAGGATGTTTTTTCTTTTTGGTTTTTATTTCTTTTCCTCCTGAAGCATCCTGCTTGATAAGCTCGCCTATAGTATCTGGCTCTTTCTTTTCCTCATCCCTTCTTTTGCCGGGTATACTTATTATTTCCATCGGTCTTTCGATCCTGGGAGTTTTAACTGGCATGGGAAGAGGCGGTTTAAAGCCTTTTTCCTCTTTTTGCCTATCTTTTTCCTTCCCGGGCCCGGCAGTTTCAATTATCCGGGAAGTCTCCTTCTCCACTTTAGCATCACGGGGGAAATCTGCATTGGAAAAGCTGCTGCCTTCGATAATACGGGTATCAGCAGAAGTGCTTTCTATGGGCGCACTTGCCCCATCACCGGATACTTCTTCCATAATCCTGGCAATAAGTCCATCCTTTTTTAATTTTGTTATCCCTTTTATATTAAGCTGCTTTGCAATAACCTTTAGGTCTGAAAGCACCTTTCCGTCTAAAAGTTCTTTATTTATATCTCCAGTGCCTGACATTCGCAAATACTCCTTTCATAAGTATGCTATATCTCTTTTTGCCATACAGGATTGCATCAACTTTTTGTCAATTAAATATTTTGCTTAATAAAAGTATTACTTATAATAAATAAACCAAAATCCTTAAAAATCTGTAGTTCTTAAACTCCGGCTGTTTCTAATCCTGGATATGCCAGTCTTATAAGGTATAGAAAGAGTTTTTGTTTTAATTTAAGTTGAATAAGGATATATATAAATTACCTGGGCCTATAGGTTAAATGCCTATGTCGCCTGTATAAACTAATTTCGAATCTTAAGGCTTGATTATTTTGAAGAAACTCCTATTTTATCAAATACTATCTAAACTTCCTGTATAATATATATAGTTATCAGGAAAAAAGCAAGTAGATTTTTCTCGTATTGACTTATAGTCTCCGGTAGGGGTTTTCCGGATAATTTTATTATAAAGAGCCAAATGGTCATATTGCAGCAGGTCTGCCGGGAGATCCCGTAGCTTATTAGGCAGGGGGCTAGCCCTTTTTAGGGGGTAGTCCCCTGTTAAAAACAGTAAATACCTGGGAGCCCTGAGCCCAATTTCCCTGGCAGGCTCCTAAGACCTCTACATTTACAGCATGGTCCTGTCTTACTTCTTATAATTCCTATACTTTTGGCAGATTCTTGAGAGATTCTTTTATCTTTTCATCAGGATATTCATAATCCTCAAGTTTCCCGCTCATATAGCCGTCATATGCTGAAAGATCAAAATGTCCATGTCCGCTGAAATTAAATACAATGACTTTCTCTTCACCAGTTTCCTTGCATTTTATAGCCTCATCCATAGCTGTTCTTATGGCATGAGCAGTTTCAGGAGCAGGTATTATCCCTTCAGTATTGGCAAAATTCATTGCGGCCTCAAATACCGGATTCTGGGGAAGTGCCACTGCTTCAACTATTTTTTCATTTACAAGAAGACTTACCTGCGGAGCCATCCCATGATACCTTAAGCCTCCTGCATGTATCGGTGCAGGAATAAAATCATGTCCCAGAGAGTACATCTTTACAATGGGAGCCATTTTTGCAGTATCTCCATAATCATAAGTGAATGGTCCCTTTGTAAGGGTCGGACATGCGATCGGTTCTACAGCTATTATCCGTATGTCTTTCCCTGCTGCTTTATCTGGTATAAATGGGAATGCAAATCCGGAAAAATTACTTCCGCCGCCGACACAACCTATTAATATATCAGGTTCTACACCAGCTTTTTCAAGCTGTTTTTTTGTCTCGAGCCCTACAATGGTCTGGTGTATAAGTACATGATTCAATACACTGCCAAGAGAGTATTTTATCTTGCCGCCGCTCTTTGCTGCAACCTCTACAGCTTCACTTATTGCCATTCCAAGACTGCCGGTACAATCTGGATCATCTTTGAGAATTGCTTTTCCGGCTTCTGTAGTATTCGATGGAGAGGCAATACACTGGGCACCCCATATTTTCATCATTAATTTCCTATATGGTTTCTGGTCATAGCTGCACCGCACCATATATACTGTAAGATCCAGGCCCAGCAGACTGCATGCAAATGATAAAGCGCTGCCCCATTGTCCTGCTCCGGTTTCTGTAGTCAGCTTATTCACACCTTCTTTTTTGTTGTAGTATGCCTGTGCAACTGCAGTATTAGGTTTATGGCTCCCTGGCGGACTGACACTTTCATTTTTATAATAGATCTTTGCAGGGGTGTCCAGGAATCTTTCAAGCCTGTCCGCCCTTACAAGGGGTGAAGGTCTCCACATCCTGTAGATCTGAACGAGTTCTTCGGGTATGTCGATAAATCTTTCCATACTCATTTCCTGCTTGATAAGTTCCATTGGAAAAAGAACTGACAGATCATCGGGTCCCAGCGGTTTCCCGGTTTGCGGGTTTAGCGGAGGGGCAAGCGGTTTTGGCAGATCCGGATTTATATTATACCACTGCCTCGGCATCTCCTTTTCAGTAAGAAATATCTTTTTTTCTTCATCCTTTGCCATTTTTCACTTCCTTTCTTTAGTGTTCCATACTTATTTATTTGTATGTTTTTTGTTTATAAAATAAAAAAACCTCTCCATATCTCTACGATCTGTAGAGACGAGAGGTTGAATTTCCCGCGGTGCCACCCTACTTCACACAAGGATAAAAATAATTTTACTTAAAATCCTTCTGTGCTCTTAAAAATTTTCAGATACCCTTATTATCTCATATCTCATAAAAAATATCCTATCCTCTGATAACGGAGGAAGCCGGACAGCCATACTCTCCTTAAGATCCTTATTGCATTTTTACCCCTGGATTTGTGGCATATCACCTCAAAGGCCCATTCAGTACCAGCGTTGCAGCCGCATTCTCAGCTCCGGCGGCTCTCTGTATGCTGCATCAATACTTACTATTCCTTTTCACAGGTTTTCTTTGATATTTAGTTTTCAAATATGCAAAGCCAGGAAAAAATACTAGCATATATAAGAGATTTTGTATAGTTTTACCTGTTTCATGTCATCTATTAAAAAATATGTAACTATTTATATTTATAAGTATAAATAGAAATTATAAAAGAACTTTTGTTATATAGTTAACTACTTCCAACCATGGCAAGCTTTTCATATAGCTCCTTATTCCTCTCATACATCTCAAGAAATATAGGATAGTATTTCTTGTATGTCTCTGTAGTAGCCGGATCCGGCTCTGTCCTGTCTCCTATCTCTATCCATTTCTTCGCTACAGAAAAATCCTTAAATACCTCTACTCCAACTCCTGCAAGAATAGCATTCCCCACAGGCGCGCCCGTTGAGCTTTTCATATAAACTGTAGGTACCTCAAGCATATCACTTACTATCTGGCGCCAGAGGCCGGACTTTGCTCCTCCTTCAGAAAGTACAAGGGGAAGATTTATCTTTATACCGCTATCCTGCATCATCCTGAAATTACTCCTCAATGAATATCCCGTTCCTTCCATAATGGCCCTTACAATATGACCCCTGGTGTGGTTAAAGGAAAGACCAAAGAGCATGCCTCTCACATATGGATCCCATATGGGGGTTCGCTCCCCCAGAAAATATGGAAGGAGCAGCAGACCATCAGGCCCGGGTGGTATTTTCTCT
>Ga0190283_1001345_pt1 | contig 11200 bp, 7 predicted proteins | sample 48691801_MG_FD_161669 | JGI IMG/M metagenome (GOLD analysis project Ga0190283, IMG submission 161669) | Hydrothermal vent microbial mat bacterial communities from Southern Trench, Guaymas Basin, Mexico - 4869-18-0-1_MG | ecosystem: Environmental > Aquatic > Marine > Hydrothermal vents > Microbial...
TTCTTTTTCTTTTCCGCCTCTTTCTTTTTCTTTTCCGCCTCTTTCTTTTTCTTTTCCGCTTCTTTAGCAGCTTTTTCCCTGGCTTTTTTTTCAGCAGCAATTTTTCTCGTTTCGGCGCGTTTCTTTGCAGCTTCAATTTTTTTCTTTTCCGTTTCTTTTTTCTTTTCAGCAATAATGTCGGGCAACTCTTTGCGTGCGAGTTTCTCGGCTTCGGGAGAAACCACAGCCATTTGCCCTTTAACTATGAATCCTGCTTTGCACAGAAACTTTTCAGCTACTGATATGGAAATGTCAAGTTCTTCTGCTAATTCAAAAAGATGCATAAATCACCGTTTAACTAAGTTTATTTATTCTCTGTTCATTTGGGGTGTTGGAGAAATGGAGTAGTGGAACTCCATTATTCCAATACTCCATTATTCCAATTCTTTGACCGCCGTCAAAATCTTCTCAAGAGTTTTCTCTCCTATTCCGGGAATATTGAGAAGAAGTTTTTTGTCGGATGACATCAACTCATCTGTTGTGTTAATATTTTCTTTGGATAAAGCTTCTGCAATTTTAGTTGTTATTCCTTTTACTTCTTTCAAAGGAGTAGAAGCCGAAGAAATTTCTTTTTCGGCTATTGGTTCGACCGGTGCAAAAATACTGTTGGCAGGACTTGCAGCTCCTGTTTCCTCTTTTTTACTTTTTGCTTTTCCGCCCGTAAAAATCGCCTTATCATGCTGCTTTTCAAGCTCGACACCATGCTTTTCTGCCACTCTGTTCGCTTCCGATTCCTTTATAACATCTACTTTCCATTCTGTAAGCTTGCTGGTAAGCCTGATATTTTGCCCGGATTTTCCAATCGCGAGGGAAATCTGATCATCGGGAACAACAACGAGAACTCTTTCGCTATCTTCGTCAACAAAAATTTGAACAATTTCTACCGGCTGAAGAGAATTTGCTATAAATTCTTCGATGTCCTCGCTCCACCTGACAACATCGATTTTTTCGTTGTTAATTTCCTGGACAACATTTTTAATTCTAGAGCCTCTGATTCCAACGCAAGCTCCGACAGAATCAATTTTCGGGTCGTGGGAAACTACTGCTATCTTAGTTCTAAATCCTGCTTCTCTTGCGATTCCTTTTATTTCAACTATTCCGTCGTAAATCTCAGGAACTTCTATCTCGAAAAGTCTGCGGATCAATGCAGGCCGGGAACGGGAAAGGATTACCCTTGCCATTCCATCCTCTTCTAAATCTGTTACATTAACTATTAGCGCTCTAATTCTGTCGCCAACCCTGTAGCGTTCGAGGGCGGATTGCTCTTTTCTCGGAAGCACAGCCATGGTTTTGCCAATGTCAACAATGATATTTCCTTTTTCGAACTTGGAAACCGTTCCGTGAACCAGCTCGCCGATTTTTTGCGAATACTCGGTAAGAATGTTATCCCTTTCAGCTTCACGAATCTTCTGGATGATGATTTGCTTGGCCGACTGCGCGGAAATTCTTCCGAAATCTTCAATGTCAATATTTATTTGAACAGTTTGACCCGGCTGAGCGTCAGGTATATATTTCTTGACTTTTTCCAAATGCCACCACGCGTTCGGCAGCTCTTCCCCGCTTTCTTCAAAAACAGGTTCTTCGCCGTCCGCAACTACCAAAATCTGACTGTAAGCGTTAATCTTCCCAGTTTTCGGGTCAATATTAACCTTAACATTCGGCGGAACATCCTCTATTTTTCTGGCGGAAGTTTCCAATGCCTGTTCAATGGCATCAATGATAATTTCCCTGTCCAGATTTTTTTCTTTTTCAAGATATTCAACAATTGTGAGTAATTCTCCTTTCATAATTGTCCTTACCAATACTAGTTAAATAAAAAAGCGGGAACAAATGGCCCCACTTTTTCGTAGTCTTTAAATTATAGCGAAAAAATGTACTTTAAAATTATACCAAGTTAAAGTCTTTTTGTCAAAACTTGAATGTTTTGATTGATTTAGGTATAATGTTTACTGTAAATTTAAAGTTTATTAATTGTTAAAGGAAAAATAATATGAGTAATGAAATTAATGTAATAGAATCAAATTTCGATTCTGAAGTTCTTCAATCTGAGAAACCTGTTATTATCGATTTCTGGGCTGAATGGTGCGGCCCTTGCAAAGCTTTCGAACCAATTCTTAAAGAATTTGCCGCAGAAAATCCCGATGTTAAAGTCTGCAAAGTTAATGTCGATGAAGCCCCCGCTATAGGACAAAAATATAACATTATGAGCATCCCTACTCTTGTTTTTGTAAAAGATGGACAAGCTGTACATACTTCCGTAGGGAGCATGTCTAAAAAAGATTTGGAAGAACAGGCTAACGTCCTGAAATCTTAATCCGTCGCAACCTGAATATTTGCCGTGTTCGGGTAAAATAATGACTGAAAATAATTTCTGGCTTTTGACACTTGCTTTCTTTATAGCTGCTGTTGCATCCTGCTCCTTCTCTTATTTGTTTATTCACGCAGCTTCCCGGTTAGGTTTTGTTGACTCGCCGGATACACATAAAGTCCATAAAACTCCGACTCCGCTTCTTGGCGGCGTCGGAGTTTTTATTGGTTTTGCGGGTTCCATGCTTTTCCTGAAGTTTTTTTTTCGGGAAAATTTACACTTTTTCTCTTTCTTTTTGGTTTCCTGCTTGCTGGTATTAATTCTCGGCGTTCTTGACGATTGGCTACTTCTTACTCCTGTTCCGAAACTTGCAGGCTTAATTTTTGTTTCTTTTATCCCGGGATTTTGCTTTTACTTTTTAAAAGGCAGTTTAACGACTTCAATCGCTTTATCCTTTTGCCTGTTTTTTTTCATTAATTCTTTCAACCTTCTTGACAACGTTGACGGTTTGTGTTCGAGCGTCGGGCTTGCAATCTTAATTTCCGCTTTTATTCATTCACGGAATCCGTATTTATTACCCGCCGTGGGAGCAATTGCGGGATTTCTAATCTGGAACTACCCAAAAGCTAAAATTTTTCTCGGGGATGCCGGCAGCCTGCTTATTGGAACGTTCTGTGTTTTTTTCGCTTTAAGCGGTTATAATAATAGCTTGATTCATTGGAGCCTTTTGCCGGTGTTTTGGGCGCCGGTTTATGATACTTTTTCTGTTGTTGCTATCAGGCTGTATGAAAAAAGATCAATAATGATTGGAGGGAAAGACCATCTCTCTCACAGGTTGATGAGCAAGGGAATGACCAATTCGCAAGTAAATATTCTTCTCGGGGGCTCAACAATTATTGTCGGTATTTCAACTTTGTTTTTGCCCGTGTTTGTTTCGGTGGCCCTCCTGCCGGTAATATTAATTGCTGTGGCTGTCTGTGAAGTAAAATTTACCTTTTCGAGCTTTCTATAATTAGAAATTTAACTTTGATTTCATATGTCCTTATTTCCTGATAAGTTTTCTATTCTTTATGATAAAGTTCTTCCTTACCTGGAAGTGGGGGAGTCTTACTGCCTTGGTTTTTCCGGAGGGAGAGATTCTATTGCTTTGCTTAAAGTTTTATGCGAACTTCGGAATATAATTAATTTCAATCTTACTGCTTTGCACGTAAACCATAAGTTGAGAAAGGAAGAAGCTGATGAAGACAGGGCTTATTGCGAGAATATTTGCAAAGAATGGAATGTCGCGTTTGAGTTTACAACTGTTGATGTTAAAAAGTTTGCTGCTCAAAATTCTCTTTCCGAAGAAGAAGCGGCGAGGGAGCGCCGCTTTGAATGGTTCGGGAAAATCCTCAAAGAAAAAAACTGCGGGAAAATCTTCCTGGCGCACCATGCGGACGACCAGGCAGAGACACTTTTGTTCCGATTGTTCAGAGGCGCAGGGCTGCGCGGATTAGGCGGCATGAGCCCTGTTTCTAAAATGATGGATTTTGAAATTATCAGGCCGTGGCTGGATATAAGGCAAAATCTTATCAATGAATTCAGGGAATTCCGTAAAATTCAGTGCAGATACGATTCTTCTAACGATTCTATAAAATATAAACGCAACTGGATCCGGCATGTTCTTATTCCAGAGCTTCAAAAAGAATTTTATCATGATTTGGAAAATAAATTAGTTCAAACTGCCGAAATTTGCAGGAATTCAAATGATTTTATCAGCTTAACTGCCTATGAAGCTTTATCTTCTAACTCAATTGAATCTATTCTGGGAATGATTTTTCCCGTCCGAGTTTTTGAAAATCTTCATACCGCTATTCAGAGGGCCTTGGTAATTGAAATGTTTAAAAAGCAAGACTGCTTAATTAATTTTGAAAATGTTGAAGCTGTGCGAAACTTTATTTTGAGCGAAAGGAAAAATTTGAACATTCAGTTTCCCGGTGGAATATTTTCAGGGAAATCCTGGCGCCATTTTTATTTAGGCTGCAAGAAGCCTGAATTGACTGGATTTAATGTTGAAATTCTTGAATGCGATAGATTTGTAAAAGAAAAATGCCGCTCGGACAACGGCGAAGCATGGGAAAAATTGGCATTAGGTCAAAAAGCTGAAATGACCCAGTTTGCATCGCTGGATTCAACTTCAGGAATAACAATTAGAGGTTGGGAAGCCGGTGATTATTACAGGCCCGTAAACGGCCCCCGAAAGAAAATAAAAAATTTATTCATAGATGCCGGTATTCCAAAAGAGCTCAAATCAGCTATTCCTGTTGTAGAAAAAAATGGGGAGATAATCTGGGTGGCTGGATGGAGAATTTCCGAGAACTTTAAAGTAAAACCCGGGGAAAAAGTCTTCAGGTTAGATATTCGACTAAATGTTCTCTCTGATGATGGACATTAATTCTTTGATTTTAAATGGCTTGCGCAAGAAAGCAACAGCGCCTTTCTCAAGCATCTCAAAAACTTCTTTGTTTTCGCTGTATCCTGAAATGATAAGCGCTTTTATATCGTCGTTAATTTCCTTAAGCTTGAAAAAAGTTTCGTAGCCGGACATTTCCGGCATGATCATATCCAGAACAATAAAACTAATTTTTTTTTGCTCGTTTTTATATATTTCACAAGCTTCTGCGCCATTGACAGCTTCATAAAAGTCAAAACCTTCGATTTCAACTATAGCGCCTAAAGTTTGCCTTAGAGAGTCGTCATCATCCACAATGAGAATAACATTTTTCTTGTTTTTATTACTCATTTCTTTTAATAATAGAAATTAGTTCATTAATTCTAAACGGCTTATGCAAGAAGCCTACAGCCCCGTTATTAAGCATTTCTAAAATATCTTCGTTCTCATCGTAACCGGAATTAACAATGATTTTAACATTCTCATTAATCTCTCTAAGCATATAAAAAGTTTCCAGCCCAGATATTTCAGGCATAACAAGGTCAAGAATCACAAAACCTATATTATCCATATCGTTCTTATAGATTTCACAACCTTCTTTACCGCAGGCGGCTTCAACGGGAACATGCCCTTCAAGCATAATAATATCACATAAAGTTTCGCGTAAAGATGGATCGTCGTCTATAACTAAAATCTTTTTTTTGTTTGACTCAGAATTTTGCATGTCAGAAAAATTATTTATAAAAAAACATAATGTAGCTTCTAAAGAAAATCCGATTTTCGACTTTCCTCTAATTTAGCGTTGCACAAAAAGGTAGTAAAGCAGGACGTCCCGGCCTGCTTCCCCGTCGGACACTAATAACGCCGGTACATTGTTCGTATCGTTCCTTGAACACTAATTAATCATTCAACTGTAAATATACCATATCTCTAAAACTTAGTCAAGTATTATAATTCAGATGATATTCCAGCGATTCCAATGGCCGGCATTCTGCCAAGACTTGCGATAGTTATGCTTTCTACAAATTCTACTTTCCCGAGGCCGATTGTTATTATGCTGAAAGTAGCGCCGGAAGTGGAAAGTGCAGGGCTGGTGCTCCAACCTTTGCCGTAACTTTCGTAATCATGGCTTCGGCAGCCAGGCATCCAATTGTCAACATTGCCGGGATAGCAAAGCGTTTTTTGGATAAGATGGGGTTCCGGCGAAGCAACAGCATGTTCGCCTTTAGGCGATGCACATCTTACAATTATTTTGCCAACTTCAGAAAAAACATCTTTGTTGTTTACAAAAGCGACAACAAGAAAATGCAGTTTGCGGGCTTTTTTATCTACTCTGAAAGTTTCACACGGAGTATGAAGCCGGTCACTCAAGAGAAGCAGTTTTTCCGGTTGGACATCAAACGGAATATTTCCTGCTTCTTTGATTGTTACATTTACAAAATCAGGATCGGAACTTTTTTTGCCTTTGGAAACTAAATCTGCAAGCGGATCTTTTATGTTTATCAAACCTAAAGCTTGAATGCTGTCGAAAACTCTGAAAGTTTGCCAGTCTGTACTTTTCATATTTCTTTCAAAAGGAATTGAAGAAAACTTGCCTGGTGAAGTCGTTACTTTTTTGTCTTCAGAAATAATTACGGGTTTTACTTTGAAATTTATCGGATATAAAGCGGAAAATTTTCCCGATTGTAATCTTAAGAAAAATGTGCGGCGGGAAAAAGCCTTCTCGCCAAGGTTACCGAATTTTAAGAATTTGTCCATTAAACCGGCGCTTAATTTTAACTCTGCTTTGTTTTTTGTGTAACTGATTGAAGTTAATAATTTGCCTGGGTCTTCTATTCCAATTATTTTTGTATTTTTTACTTCGCAACTAAAATCAGTTCCATCTTCAATATTTTTTGGATACTTAATTTTTATTTCCGCTGGTTTAAAATCTATTTTTACAATATTTTTTTTGCCGGAAGCAATTTTTATTTTTACTTTTATGCCATTGACTGTCGGAGAAAATTCCGCGGAAACTTTTTTGCTGTTCACTTTTACTGAATAAAAATCAGAAAGCGGCAATGTCCAATTAATTTCTGCCGGAAGATTTTCTTTTGTAGTCAAAACGAGCTGACGAGAGTTTTTTGTTTGTTTAAAATCTGCAGAAACTGAAGGAAGTTTTATTGACGCATTTGTCCAGTCGTTTGGAATGCCTGGAGTAACAACAAGAAGTTTTCCGCTTTCTTTAAATCTTAATCCGAAAAGCCCTTCGATAATTCCTTCAAGATAAAAAGAAGCAGTAGGGGAGAACCAGGTTCCACGAACAGGCGCTGTTTCAGGATAGCATCCCTGGTTTTCCGGTGACATAACTAAATTAGCAAAAGATTCAAACATTTTTGCACCAGCTTTGCGCATTCCGCCCATAGATAATCCTTGAGCAGCAATAGGAGTTTGAGCGGCGGCTTCCTGGCAGCCTGTTGTGTGCCCGACGTGTGTCGGAAAATTTTTGCTTACATAAACTAATCCCTGCGGAGAAATTAATGTATCTTTCAAATGTCTGAGCGAAGTATATTTTCCCATGTCATCAGAAAAATTATATAATGCCGGCCATGAAAAAGAGTGATACTGACCGTCCCAATGTTTTTTGCCGTAATGGTCTTTATAATAAATATATCTTCCGAGCTCCGGTGTCCAGATTTCTTTTTCAAATCGCGCACGGGCAATTTTTTCTTTTCTCGAAAATTCTGCAGCTTCTTCTTTTTTGCCTATTGTGTCAGCGAGCTTTGACATAATCCGCAACATTTCTATTCCCGCCATGCTTGCGGAACCGCCGTCATTTGGAGTATTAACAAAATCTTCCTGATAGCCGATTTGCTGATCGAAACCGAGCAGTAGATTTCCATCTTTATCGTACGTTTCAAAAGTATTTTCATAAACTTTTTTAGTCGGCTCATAAATTTCGCGAACGGTTTCTATATCACCGGTTCTATCGAGATAATGCTCGATGTCCCATAAAAAATGATGGTTCCACAAAAAATCTATTCTTACCCTTCCGCTTGGACAAAGGTTTCTTATTCGTCCTGATTCATCAATATTTTTTGCGTGTTCAAGAAGACAAAGTTTTGAACGTTCAAGCTGATCAATATTATCTGCTACTCTCGGGTACATCATCGAATAAAGCGTAAGCCAATGGTCGAGAGATTCTATCCAACCAAGCGGTTCATAATAGCAATATTCAAGACATAAAACACCCCATTTAAAAGCGTCATCAATATTTTTTATCGGAGTTTTTATAACCGCTGACTCGCTTATTTTTTCAAAATACTCATGAGATTTTTGAAGTTCTTTTTCAGGATTTTTAGATAAAATTTCTGGTAATTTTTTTTGATCTTTTGCAAACGCAACAGTAAGAAACATTTTTGCTTCGCCTTTCCCGGGATTCCATTTTGCTTGTGCTACTTCTAATTTCGGATTTTTATTTAAAACAATTTTTTTACTATCAAATTCCCCGGAAATTCCTACTGTTGCTGATAAATCCGAATGCGAAATTATTGCGTAACCATCTTTTTTTGTAACCACATTGTCATTTGTGCATGTAAACTCATCTGAAGAATGAAGTTTGTAACGAACATGAGGAAGCACAAATTCACCACGTGCAAGTCCGCCGTAATTTATTATTATTTCATCGCTGGCTTGACAACCGTCAACTTTAACTTCAATAACCATCCCCCCCTCGCGCTCATCGTTTTCCCTGCCGAAAATCATCGGAGCGCAATCTATATCATACTTAACATTTTCAACAGTTCCAGTAAGTCTGAACCCGTAAACAGTTCGAATAAAGCCGGCATCTTTTGCATTATTAAACAAAAATGTTTTGCCGTCGCGCTTGAGAGTAAAATTCGCTTTGCCGAGAATCTGCTGCTGAAGAAATTGTTTGGGAATCATAGGATAAGTAATCATTCCGGGCTGCAACCCGTCTTCATCGACACAAATAATTGTTTCGTGATAAGCAGTAAACCAGTCGTTATAGTCCATGGCGTAAGTTTTTGTTAAGAGTAACAAGATAATAAGAATCAGGTAAAATTTTTTCATATTATTATTTAGTAAATTTTAGTTAGTAATTAAAGAAGAAAGATTATATCATTTAATTATATGAAATTATATAACAAAATAACCGAGAATGACACTATATAATCAAAGGTTTGGTTTTGAAATTATGTGAAATGGTTTTACGTTTTTCAGCTTCAAAAAAATGAAGATGGTTACTCGATTAAAAATACACTCTTAATGGATGAAGCAACTTAGAAAATCATCCAAAAGAATTACCTTTTTTGTGTATTTATGTTAATGCACACATAAACTTTCATAAATATTATTTATAAAAAAAATTTATTTTCTGAAATAGAAAAAGAGTTGGAAGATCAACCCGGTTTCAACACACTTTTTGTACACGAGCCATGTTTTAGAAAATTCCACAAATTCAAAGCCAGGCTCCATCTTAACCCCCATCAATTGAATTTTATTTTGGGAATTATTAATCAAATGGTTCAGGAACGAGATAGCAGAAGACCGGGGTTCAAAAAAACAATTGAATATTTGCTCAGAATATTGATAATAAATTTGTGCAGATGTTACGAGGAAGTTGAATAAAATCTATTTTTTTCTATAAAATAATAAATAATGAATGACAAAAAATAAATAATAAATAAATACCGGTTCGGGAACAGCTCCTGAAACGATTAATGAATAATATTGCTGACTGCCGTAAATAGCCGATAGCCCTTTGTGACTTACAGAAACAGTATAAATGCCCGGCGCGGAGCCGGTGTTAATAATTATTTGTTCGACATTATCAAGAATATTATCCCCTGTAGTCGCGTTGCTTCCCGGATTATTAACATCAAGAACAAAAGGGAAATTTGTTGTACCGTCAGGAGAAATTATTCTAATATCAAGATCGTTAACCAAAACCGGCGTTCTATTGTCATGAGAAGTTGTATAATTCCCCGGCGGGTCTGTCCAGCAGATAGTAGTTTTAAAAGGTTTTGTTCCGTCAATAGAGAAAGAAAACTCATCGTCCGGATTTGCGGCATCAAGAAGACCTTCAGTAATTTTTGTTGTGACAGAACTTAAAGAAGCGTCAGCGGAAATAATGTCCGCCGCAGCTTTTGTGTTCATAAGCCCCCAGCCGTAAGAATAATCAGGACCGGGCCTGCCTATGTCGTCAGCGGTATGAAGAATAAGAGCTTTTAAAGTGCTTGAACGCATATCGGTAGAATTTAAGTCTCTGTAATACTGAATAAGAAGCGCGGCGGAACCACAAACATTTGGCGATGACATACTTGTTCCGCTCATAGAAGTATAATCGGAATCATAATCATTGTCACAAGAATAAAGAAGCACACCGTTACCAACAACATCCGGTTTTATACGGCCGTCATCAGCGGGTCCCCAACTGCTGAAAGAAGATATTGTAGCACTAGCTAAATTGCGTGTTCCGCCGGAAACAGCATCGTTAACCGCACCGACAGTCAGAATGTTTTTTGCGTTGCCATAAGTAGAAATGCAGTCATAACCACCTTTGTAATTTCCATCGCCGCCCGGATGAATTGTGTAGTCATAAGTTACGGAATGCCACGAACCACCACTATAATATTGAATAATGCTTCCGTTGGAAGGATTGTCGTTTCTATCATTACCGGAAGATTTGCACGCTAAAAAATATGGAGCGTCATACGCCACGTCATCCCATTGCCAGGCAGTATAATTATATTGCCCGAAAGAAGGTTCATACATTTGAGTAATATTGTGCGGCCACCGTGTTCCGGTATTGTTCCAGCCGGCACCCGTACCGTAAGAATGGTTGGAAACATAAATTTTAGTTGTTTGGTTTGGCGTAGCCGCCGCGCGTGCGGCCATTTCAGCTTCATCAGAACTCCAATCATAAGAATCAATTTTTACGCTTGGCGCCATTCCTTTTGCATTAGCAACGATGCCTTTTGCGCCAATTGTTCCGCCTACATGTGTTGAATGATAATGAGAAACAGAACCGTCTTTAACTGTTACGCGGCCATCAAATTCCTGATGAGTTGACAAAACGCTTCCGCCGTCCCAAACGCCAACGATAATGTTTGTGCCATTCAAATTATACGGCGAAATGTTTCTTACAAGATTTGCAGCGGAAGAAATCGCAGCGTTGACATTATGTGTAATATAATAAACCGGTTTATTATTTTCGATTCGGATTATTTCATGGAGAACGCCGTTTTCTTCATATCGAATTTGAAAATTGTTGGCGTGAGCCCAGCTTTCCGCTTCAGTTTTTTGTTTCATCGCTTTTTCATTAAGCAACTTAACTTTATTCTCGCGCGCTTTTTCATCAGAAAACAATGCCGGATATTTTGGCGATATGTTGCCGTATAAAACAGCGGCAGAAAAAAATA
>Ga0190283_1001348_pt1 | contig 11183 bp, 6 predicted proteins | sample 48691801_MG_FD_161669 | JGI IMG/M metagenome (GOLD analysis project Ga0190283, IMG submission 161669) | Hydrothermal vent microbial mat bacterial communities from Southern Trench, Guaymas Basin, Mexico - 4869-18-0-1_MG | ecosystem: Environmental > Aquatic > Marine > Hydrothermal vents > Microbial...
ATGACCGCTGCCAGGATTTCCACCCTTTTTATGGAATCAATACCGAGATCAGCCTCCATATCCATCTCCAGTTCCAGCATCTCAGTCGGATACCCGGTCTTTTCAGCCACCACGGAAAGCATGGCCTGAGTCAGAGTTTCAACATCTGTGCCTGTGTCTGCACCAGGTGTCTTATTGTAGGGTGGGTGGAGCTTGCGGAACCCACCATCACATACAAGCTTGTCCACAATCTGTGCCAGGGTTTTAAGGGGAGCCAGTTCATCCGGGTGTACCTCGGGAAGTCCGGGAAACTGATCCATGACCGCTGCCAGGATTTCCACCCTTTTTATGGAGTCAATACCGAGGTCGGCCTCCATATCCATCTCCAGTTCCAGCATCTCAGTCGGATACCCGGTCTTTTCAGCCACCACATTGAGCATGGCATCTGTCAGGGTTTTCAGGTCAGTTCCTGATGTTGCGGATGTCTCGGCCACAACAGGGGCGGCCTCTGGCCGGCCTGGTGTCTGTGCTGGTGCTTTCTGTATCGGTGTTTGTACAGGTGTTTCCTGAACAAAAGCTTCTGGTTTGGGAATTTCAGCACTCGTTGGTTCAGAAGCCTGCGCCCTGATATCATATAGCCCAGGTTCAGGCTTTCTCTCCGGTTTGGAAATTTCAGCACTCCTTTCTTCAGCCATTCCCTGTTCAATCCTCGGAACCGGGAGCTGTGCAGGTATCTCCGGTTTTATATAAGAAGATGAAGAACCCGGGTATGAAGAAACAGGAAGGATTTCAACCTCAGCCCCATACTGCTGTTTCATAAATTCAAGAGCGCCAACAGAGTTTGCAGCCTGATTCTCAAGGTATTGGGCATGCACCTTCAAAGTCTCTCCCTGGTAATCATGGAACATCTCCATACTACGCCCGATGCCTTCAGGAATCTTCAACTCCGGCTTTTCCCTGAGCAGTTCAATTTGCCGGCCCATAAGATCATAAAAGGATTTTGAATACTCCCTTGCATTCTCAATCTGCCGGGAGTGGACTTTCAGGGTTTCTCCCTGATGGTTGAAAAACTGTCCGATGCCCTGTTCTATTTTATCTAAAACTGAAACCTGCGTACTGTCAAAAGAGGTTTTTTTCATGACTGATTCTTTTTTCTTCTCATTTTTCGGTGAAGGGTTGCCTGAGCTTGCCGAAGGATCGTTTTTTCTCAACTCCGGCGGTTTCATGACCTTGTAGTCATGAATTTGCTGTTCAACCCGGGATGGAGGAAGTTTTGCCTGCGTATCCGGTTCGATGACCGGGACCCCGACAACCTTTTCCGCACCCGCTTTTATTTTTTGCGCGTCTGCATGAGACATCGGAAGTTCTGCCTGCCTGTCCGCAACCGGAACCTCGACAATTTTTGTCACAATTTTTGTCACAACTTTTGCCTGTTTAATTTTATGCCCGTCATTCAAGGCATCTTCATAAGCTTTCCTGGTCTTCTCACTGACATAATTGCTGCCGTTGAGACGGATATTCATCAATCCCGATTTCTTTTCCTCCGGCTCTCTTATCTCCCTGTATGTGTCTATGTCCTCTAAGGGAACACCGGCCACACAGAGCTGAACCACTGCCTGACGCAATTGGATATCACTGCATTTTTTGGAATCAGGGTTCAGGGCCACTGCCATACATGGCCTGTCTGCAAGGATATTGGACACAAGCTTGGTCAGCACATTCTTAGGCCCGAATTCCACAAAGATTCTGCCGCCGTCCTTGTATATGTTTTCAATCTCATCTTTGAAAAGGACTGGACTGAGTATATGATCCTCAAGAATCTTCCGAACAGCTTCAGGCGACTGGGGATAAGGCTTCCCTGTTGCATTTGAATATACCCTGCATTTTGGAGGATTAAAGGATTTTGTGCGGATGACATCTGCAAAAGGTTTTTGTGCATGACCCACAAGAGGAGTGTGAAATGCAGCGGAAACTGAAAGAGGAACTGCTGTATAGCCTTTGGATTTCAAAGCTTTGTTTGCCTTGAGAACTTCAGATACAGGGCCTGCAATGACAACCTGTCTGTCGGAATTATGGTTTGCAATGACAATATTCGGGAAGTCTGCTGAAAAATCTGACGCAAGATTCTTCACATCACCGATTACAGCGGACATTGTGCCTGCATCAAAATTTTCATCCTCAGGAGGAGCCATTGCCTTTCCCCTGGCCCTGGCGAGAAAGAAATAATCCTCGTCATTCAGCACCTCTGCCGCCCAGAGGGCTGTGAGTTCTCCAAAACTGTGGCCTGCGACATAATCAGGGGCAACACCGGCTTTGGTCAGAATTTTATAAAGACCCGCTGAAAATGCTCCGATAGCCGGCTGTATATTTTCTGTTTTCTGCAAAATCGTCTGATCTGCTTTTTTATCCTGTTCCGTAAATTTGGGAACAGGGTAAACCAGGCCGGAAAGAGGAGCGGCTCCGTCCTGCACAAAGAGTTTGTCCATCTGAGCGAAACTGTCCATGATATGCGGAAAATTCATGGACAAAGTTTTTCCCATGTTCAGATACTGGGAACCCTGGCCCGAAAAAAGAGCCACAATCTTTCCGGATGCATCCATTCCCTGGTTACGAAAATAAATCCCATCAGGTAGTTCCAATGTGTCTTCATCTGCTTTCGATTCCAGGGCGGATATGGCAAGATTCACTGATTCCAGGGCTTTGGAACAGGAACTACACACAAAACCCAGGCGGGCATCCGAAGTCTTGACAGGCCTGATCCTGTACTGACTTACAAAGTTTGAAAAAGCTGTTTCTCCATCTTCCCAAGTCAGCTCCTTTTGAATCTGCCTGCATTTTGTCAGAAGTTTCTCACGGCTTGAATCTGATATGACAACACCATGAGGCATTGTATGCTTTCTGAAATTTTCCCCTGGCTTGGGTGAATACTCCTCAAGCACCAGATGAAAGTTTGTACCCCCGAAACCAAAGGAGCTTATTCCTGCCCTGCGCGGATAGCCCTGATCCGGGGGAAACCAGGGGCGGGTTTCTGAATTTATATAAAAGGGAGTGTTTTCAATATCCATTTTAGGATGAGGGGTATTGACGTTTATTGTGGCGGGAAGGATTTTGTGATAAAGTGCGAGAACTGTCTTGATAAAACCGGCAGAGCCGGCTGCTGCCTTTGTATGGCCGATCTGAGATTTGACGCTGCCAAGTGCTATGTATTGCTTTTTCGGATTGTCTTTGCCAAACACAGTTTTCAATGCTTCAAATTCCGCATTGTCTCCAGCAACAGTTCCTGTTCCGTGCGCCTCAATCAGGCCGACAGTTTTTGGAGAGACACCTGCTATCTCATAAGCCTGATCCAGGGATTTGGCCTGGCCTTGGGACCGGGGCGCATAAATGCTTTTGAATTTGCCGTCACTTGATGTTCCGATTCCTTTCAAGACCGCATAAATCCGGTCATTGTCACGCTCTGCATCTCCGAGACGTTTCAGTGCCACCATCCCGACGCCTTCTCCCACAAGCATTCCTTTGGATTCTGCATCAAATGGCTTGCTTTTGTTCTCAGGTGAGAATGCAGGGGTTTTACTGAAGCAAAGATACATATAAGGCGAGTTGTCTGTGTCAACTCCGCCTGATATCATGATCTCGCTCCGGTATTCCAGAAGATCACTCACTGCCAGCTTGATGGCAGTCAGAGAGCTTGCACAGGCAGCATCCAGCACACAGTTTGTGCCTCCGAGGTTGAGCCTGTTGGCAACACGGCCCGCAATGACGTTGCCAAGCATTCCGGGAAAAGAATTTTCTTCCCAGGGGATATAGGCTAACTTTATCTTTTCAACAATTATATCAGCATCTTCTTCTGAAACACCGCTGTTGGTGAGCACCCGTTTCCAGATGGGATATTGCAGCCTGGCGGTCAGGGGCGTAACCAGCTTCTGGCCTCCGCCCACCCCGAGAGTGACTCCGATTTTACTCCGGTCACAGGCTGTCTCATCTCCGTAACCAGCATCCTCAAGCACTTTTTTTGCCACTACAAGGGCCAACAGCTGGGATACATCCGTAACCTCGAGTATGTTGGGAGGAAGCCCGAATTCCATAGGATTGAAATCAATGTCAGGGATAAAGCCGCCCCATTTGCTGTAGCTTTTGTCAGGTGCTTTGGGATCAGGGTCATAATAATCTTCTATTTTCCATCTTGAGGGAGGTATGTCTCTGATGGAATCAACTTCATTTATTATATTATCCCAAAAACTTTCGACATTTTTCGCATCCGGGAATATGGAGGCCACTCCTATCACAGCTATGGGTGTGTGCTGCAATTTTGAGTTGACTGTTTCCACAGCTTCCCGGTCTGTAATTTCCGATTTCTTAAAAGTCATATATTCCTCTCATAAAGTCATATTGTTCTTTTTATTCACGACTGCCTTTCCAATATACTGAACACTTCCTCTCTGCTGACCTTTGAAAAAATGGGACTGAACCTGGGTTGGGCATATCCGAGACCCGACAATGAATTGCCGGGCTATTCTCAGATGTCCCTGTCAGGACAAAATTTACCCCATTTCCTCAAAACTGTCAGAGTCCGGAAAAAAAGTTCCTCGTTGTTTTGCACTGCTTATAATATAATTTTGAACTACAGGTACTATTTGTTGAACATAAGAGAAAAATTCTTTCCAGGAATATAATAATGCACCATTTAATTCGTCTGATATCCACATTATTTTATCATCTTCAAGAATAGAGCCATATTCCTGAATGCCATAAATTTTTAATAAAATAATTTCTTTCAGATAATCCTCTTTTAATTCGCCAAATTCTTCGTATGTTATCTCAATTCTGAAATCTTCCAACTGCATTGAAATCTTTTCTTTCAAATCATTTGCCATAGATAAAACTAATCTGTAGTTATCATTTTTTTTCCCACACTGTTGTATATACCTCCTTATAAAAGAGGAAGATATGATGTGTTTTATAGGATTTCTTGACGATAAAAATGCTTGAAGATAGACCCATTTTTTTTCAGAACGATGGTAAATGGCAACTTCGTGGAGGTATGGATCAAAAGTATTAGTCAGCCATGCATGACATTCTGAGTATTTTATTTCCTGTTCAGGATGTTTTGAGTAATAAAATACTATGCCTTTGCTTTCCGGATAATCGCCGGCATGTTCTTTGTGTCCCTCCTGAGATAAAAATAATGGAAGATCTTTCCTTTTAAAAAAATGGCACGTTGTGTGCGATGAGCTTTTCAACAACAAGCTGCATTTTAAACAGTAACCCACTTTTGAGCCAATGTCAAAATATTGGGATGGGTTATAAATACAATTATCGCATGTATAAGGATTTCTCATTTTTTAAACTCGTTGAAAATATTTCTGTATATGATTATAACACCACTTAATTCTATCTTTCTTTTTAACTGTATCTAATATGAATTCCCATTCGATAAGTGCTTCTTTGGCACGATTTGCTAACATAAATGCCCTCTGAGCGTATATTCTTTCTTTTTTTGAAGATGTCAGTATTATAGATCTTAATTCATTCATCAACTCTGAATGTGCTTTGAACTTATGCTTATCATTAATTATCTGGTTTGGCTCTGTTTTATATAATATTCCGCTAAAATGATTTATTGAGTTTTGAACTTCAGAAACAGATGTGTATGGGGTCTTCATTCCTCAATGTTTCGTAATATGGGCAACTATATCTCTGTCACCATCAGGATTAGGAGGGGTAATGCCATTTGGATTATCTTTACGGTAATGTGTATTGTAGCTGACAGTCATTTTCCTCAGTGCCTCACTTTTATGTGTCAAGATATGAAATGGTCCCATGCCTCTTTGAAGAAACGGTTTTATCTGCAGCCCGGAAGTTCTGGACGGTTCCGATTTGCAAAATTGTTCTGGTGCGGATATGCCGTTCCCAGGCCGAACCTGGGAACGAGTTCAGAACAACCGTGTAATCTCATCTGCTTCAAACCTCGGCCATTCCACGCTTCTCCCCTCTTTGACGGCCTCAATTCCTTTTCCCTCTTCCAGCACTTCTCCGATAACGGATACAGCAATGCCGGCCTTGCGGATACGCTCCTCAAGACGTTTCCACGAATTCTCTCTGCAACAGATCAGAAGACTGCCGGACCCGATAAGCCCCAGCGGGTGAATATCGAATAACCGACAAATTTTTCCGGTCTCGGGAAAAACATGGATTTTCTCCATATCAACCCTGATTCTGTGTTGCCCGGCAATACTCAGTTCCTCAAGGGCCGTTGCCAGCCCCCCTTCTGTTATATCGTGCATCGCACTGGTTCCTGCTGACTGACCTGCGATTTGCGCTTCTTCCAAAATACTGATATCGGAAAGAAATGCTCTGCAAGTTTCAATTTCAACTGCTGTCATCCCCAGTTTTTCCAACTTGTCTCCGAATTCCCTGGCAATGATGCTTGTGCCCTCCACAGCCACGCCTTTGGTCAGCAGAATCCTGTCCCCTTTCCGAATATTGCGCTTATCAATCAGGTCGGATTTCGCGACGGTTCCGGCCAGCATTCCCGTGACAACGGGTCTCGTGACAGCATCGGTAATTTCAGTATGTCCGCCGCATAAGGTAATCTCCCATTGCCGGCATACATCTTTAAGTTCGTGCATTGTGTGACAAATCTCAGAAGGCGTGGTTCCGCATGGAAACAGAAGCGTGGTCAGAAACCATCTGGGCACGGCCCCTGAGGTGGCGATGTCATTGGCATTGATCAGAACCGCATAATGCCCTATCGCGTCCGTGGCAAAAGTGATGGGGTCAGATTTCAGAACAAGCACCTCTTCATCCGCCACATTCACGGCCGCTGTGTCTTCGCCAATTCCCGGATTTATCAGCACTGATGGATCCTGAAACACGAACTGATCCAGCATTCCTTTGAGAAGTTCATTCGGGAACTTCCCCGCAGGCAGCGGTATTCCCATCTGGATAATCTCTTTGAGTTCCTCCAGATGAGAAACAGTATAATCCGCCTCTTCTTTCCATTTTCTGTTTTCAGAACCATTATCCAAAAAAACAGTCGTCGCACCTGCACGCTGACCTGCTTTGATATCAAAGATAAAATCTCCAACTATAAGCACTTCGCTGACATCCGCGTTGAACTTTTGTGCGGCTAGCAGAATGCCGTCAGGATGGGGCTTGGGTTTAATTGAATCATCCCGTGAGATAATCAGATTAAAATCAGAGGCAGTGATGCTTTGAAAATTTTCCAGAGCGCATTCTACGGACGCAAGGGTGTTACGGGTTATAATTCCGATGCATAGCCTCTTTGAAAGCAGATAAGAAATCAGGGCTTCTGCTCCAGGATTTGGTTCCGATATCCTGGCTGCGTCCATTTCAAAATGTTCCAATTTGGAAAACGCTTCCTGTTGCTGTTCAGAAGACGGAAGGCTTTCAATGAATTCCAGGACAGGTTCGCCGTCAGGGCACTTGAGAGATTTGTTCACGAAAGAAAAATTCAGCGCGCCCGGTTTCGTCAAGGTTCCGTCAAAGTCGAACAGTACAGCTTTTATGCAAAAAGATTTGTTTTTCATTTCAATTCCTCATTTTTTATTTTTCATTTCTCACTTCCCAACTCGTCAGCTGCAAATGGTAAATGGTGGGTTCCGCTTCGCTACACCCACCCTACATTTCTGCCGCGGGACGCGGAGCATGGAAATGTTATTTATTCTCCGGGCCTCTCAGAAAGGCTAAAATCATGCCGATTCCTGCCACGATTGTTCCTGCAATCATGGCGTAACGGAACGCTTCCATGAAAATCGGCTCCAGTTCCGGGCGATAGACTTTCAAGCTGAGTCCCCCGCTCAGGGTGTGAAAGGTGCTGTTGAATATGGCACCTGACAGGGCAATGCCCAACGCCATTCCCAAGTTCCGTGCTGTGGCCACGGTTCCCGCAGCAACGCCCTTATAGGCTGGCGGGACCGCGGTCATGGCAATGGCACTGTTGGGAGAGATGAACAGGGCGGTTCCGATTCCGGCAAGGATGAGACGCCAGGCAATGGGAAAAGTGTCGGAAACTGGAGAAAGCTGTGACAGGGCAAAAAATGCGATCATAAGCATTCCCATCCCGAGAGTGCAGAGTATGCGGGTTCCGATTCGGTCCGAAATCGTCCCTGAAATCGGAGAAACGATAAACAGGGGGATAAAAAGTGTGACCATGATATATCCGGCCTGTTTTTCGGAAAAGCCGCAGGGATACATCAGGTAAAAGGGCATCAGGAAGACCATTATGAAAAGGCTTGCAAAAAGGATCATGGCTGCAAGGATCGGAAACGTGAAAAGGCGAATCATCAAAAGAGACGGTTTCAATATGGGATGGTCGTTGCGGGATTCAATTCGGATGAGCCAGATGCCTGACACGATTGAAACGCATAAGAGAGAAAAAAACGGAAAGGATGTATATCCCCATTCATATCCGTGTGTTACAGCAAAGAGAAAAGAGGATAGAGAAAGTGTCAGCAGGAATGCGCCTGCCCGGTCAAAAGGTTCAGGCCGGGTGATATCCGCTTTTCCCCCTTTCAGCAGCCTGTTCGCGATGAGACCGGTCACAATCCCTATGGGAATGTTGATATAAAAAATGGCTTGCCACGAGAAAGAATGAAGGATCAGACCTCCCAATGCCGGACCCAGGGTCAGTCCCGATGCCACGACAGCTCCCATCATTCCCATGGACTTGCCTCGTTCCGACGCGGGGAAGGTGTCAACTACGAGTGCGGGAGTGCAGGCCATGATCATTGCGGCACCGACACCTTGGAACGAGCGCGCTGCGATCAGCCAAGTGGCATTGCCGGCCATTCCGCAGAAGAGGGAGCCGAGAGAAAAAACAAAAAGTCCCCGGCTGTAAACCCATCTCCGTCCCCTGATATCGCTCAGGCGTCCGAAGCTCAGAAGAAGCGAGGAGACCGTCAGCAGATAGATCATGGGAATCCATTCGAGAGTGGCAAGAGGTATCAGGAAATCGTCCATGATGGCGGGCAACGCTATGTGTACAATACTCCCGTCGAGGGTTGACATGAAAATACCTGTCGCCACAAGAGAGAAGATCAGCCATTTGTTGGGACCAGTTTCAGATTGTTTCATAAGCACCTGAGTGAAAGGTTGAGTTTCTTTTCCAATTCATAACTGATCACTGACAACTGAAATTTTCAACGGATCTGGAAAAATTCAGGTTAAAATAAGGATCAGCGTCAATCATATACTGCCACCGGTTTCTGAAATGCGTGGCCTCCGGTTCCACGACCATTTCATGGATCGCCTTTACCCGCACGAGATGACGAAATTTCGAGTATGGCGTATAAGTGATCAGATATCCCCGCTCTCTGAGTCTGAGGCAATAATCCGCATCCCAGTAAGCCCTTCCGAATTCCTCGTCAAATCCGCCGAGATCCTCGAACAGTTCCATCCGGGTCATCATCCCCAGTCCCATGACAGCGCTGTAATTGCAGATCATATTATTTAATCCCGCATAGCCCGGGCCGTCAGCCGTGGCCCTGTGTGCATACCCCAACAGATCAAACGGTCCCAGAATGACACCGCCATGCTCAATCAGGCCATTGGCATAACATATTTTTCCGCCCACAGCGCCGACCTCATCTCTTTGGATATGCTCAGTCAGGCTGATGTAGCTTTCCGGGGAAATGAATTGCATCGTGTCATCCAAAAAAAAAAGCACATTGCCGGACGCATGGCGGACCCCTGCGTTAAAAGCTCCGGGAACGCCTCCGGGTCCGTCAGATTCCACCCATTTGATAATGATGCCGCCCTTGTTGTATCGCCTTAAAAACGCTTTTCTGCTGAAGTTTGCAGATGAATTGATGCAAATCAGAATCTCAAAATTTCTCCGGGGAACATAAGAGAAAACAGTGTCGAGAATTCGGGATAATACATCTTCTTCTCCGTGAGAAAATACAAGCACGGAGCATGATAAAGGTCTGACAATATTTCTCCGGACTCTGTAAACCCCTTTCCATGCGTCCGGTGCGTCTTCTGCTACGCCTGAGATGTTCCGCCGGTTCAGCGCGTCTTTTAACGCAGACAGTCCGCTGACAAAGACACCGGGCTTGGCTTCAGGGCCGGAAGCAATCGAACCGGGTCCCATGCGCCAGTGATAGAGGATTTTGGGGATATGGTAAATCTTGTCGGTTTTCTCTGCAACCCGCAGTAAAAGATCGTAGTCCTGGGAACCTTCATAAGCCTTGCGAACTCCTCCCAAAGACTCAAACAGGCTGCGTCTGTACATGGCAAAGTGCATGACGTAGTTGAATGACAGGGACAAATCCGGGTTCCAGTCTGATTTGAACCAGGGGTCACAACAGTTTCCCTGCTCATCAATCTTATCCTCATCACAATAGACACAATCCGCGTCCGGATGCGTGTTGAGAGTTCTCACATATTCAAGGAGGAGAAACGGATCCAGTTCGTCATCATGGTCCAGAACACCTATGTATTCGCCATTGGCCATTCCGGCTGCCTTGTTGATGGTCGCGGCAATACCTTCATTCTTATCCGAAAACATTATCCTGATGCTTCGGCTTTTTTTTGCATATTTTTCGAGAATCAGCCTGATATTCACATTATCTGACGCATCGTCAACAATGCATAATTCCCATTTTTTATACGCTTGCCGCAGGACTGAGTTCAGGGCCTTTTCAAGAATTTCAGGCTCTGTATTGTAAACCGGCATGAGAACGCTCATCACCGGCCTGTATTGCAGCATATTCAGGTATTTCGGATCATTTTTTTTCATTTACCACGGGATATGAACACTCGCCTTGTCAGAGTTTTCAATATATCTCCCAGACGGATCATCATATTGAAAATATGTTTGGCAAGTCGCCTCCTTTTGCTGTTCAGCGGAATGATTCTGTCCCTTATTCGGCAACAAATTAAAAGGGCCTTCCAGCCGCGGGAATCATAGATATTGCTTAAATCAGCCTCCCTGTCGCTTATGGCCGCTTCAAGGGTTCTGATGTGAATATGTGCCTGTGAAAGTTCCACATCTTTCTCGGATATCACATATTCAAGATTTTCAGCATAGATTTTCTTATGTTTATTGCATAAATATCGGATCAGAGCGCGGCGATTTTCAGGAATATCACACGCGGAATTTCTGGAACCGCTCCGCATTCGGTACTCAAACATGGGACCGCTGAGGAGATGAAATTTCCATCCCTTTTCCATTGCGCTGA
>Ga0190283_1001355_pt1 | contig 11105 bp, 9 predicted proteins | sample 48691801_MG_FD_161669 | JGI IMG/M metagenome (GOLD analysis project Ga0190283, IMG submission 161669) | Hydrothermal vent microbial mat bacterial communities from Southern Trench, Guaymas Basin, Mexico - 4869-18-0-1_MG | ecosystem: Environmental > Aquatic > Marine > Hydrothermal vents > Microbial...
AAATAGATCTCGTGATATGGCATCTTTTTGTTGCCATATGGCGATGTCTTGGGCGGGATTCAACTATTCAATCACTTAACGAAGTCTGAATAGAATGTAACAGGGGGCTGAGATGACAGAACACACGGGTCACGAAGATTTACAGGCTGCACTGAAAAGGTGGTCTGAAGGGGTGGAAAAGAAGTTAAGCAAGCGACCGGAGAGAAAAGCGGAGTTTGTCAACACTTCCGGTATCCCGGTTGAGAGACTCTATACTCCTCTTGATGGTGCAGATAGCAGCTACCTGTCAGAGGTTGGTTTCCCCGGTGAATACCCATTTACCAGGGGAGTTCAGCCCACCATGTTCAGGGGCCGGTACTGGACCATGCGGCAGTATGCCGGATTTGCCACTGCCGAGGAATCCAACAGACGGTATCGGTTCCTGCTGGACCAGGGCCAGACAGGATTGTCCGTGGCCTTCGACCTTCCTACCCAGATAGGCTATGATTCGGATAATGAGATGGCAATCGGAGAAGTGGGGAAGGTGGGCGTGGCAATAGACTCATTGGAGGATATGGAGACCCTTTTTAATAAGATACCCCTTGATAAGGTCAGCACCTCCATGACTATTAATGCCCCTGCGGCCGTCCTGTTGGCTATGTACATAGCTGTTGCAGAAAAACAGGGCGTTTCAGCCGACAAACTGAGGGGCACCATACAGAATGATATCCTTAAGGAATACTCATCCCGGGGCACCTATATATATCCGCCCAAACCGTCCATGCGGATTATCACTGACATATTCTCCTATTGCGCTGAAAATATCCCCCTGTGGAACTCAATCAGCATCAGTGGATATCATATCAGGGAGGCGGGTTCCACTGCTGTGCAGGAGGTGGCCTTCACATTGGCGAACGGGATTGCATACGTCCAGGCGGCGCTTGAAGCCGGTCTAAATGTGGATATATTCGGTCCCAGGCTCTCCTTCTTTTTTAATGCTCACTCGGATTTCCTTGAAGAGATCGCCAAATACAGGGCAGCGCGGCGGTTGTGGGCAGGAATAATGAAGGAAAGATTCAAGGCGAGAAATCCCAAGTCTATGATGATCCGGTTTCATACCCAGACAGCGGGGTGTACCCTGACAGCGCCACAGCCCAAAAACAACATTGTGCGTGTTGCCTTTCAGGCCATGGCCGCGGTCTTGGGAGGTACCCAGTCACTGCATACCAATTCCATGGATGAGGCCCTTTGCCTGCCTTCAGAGGAGGCCGTTCAGATTGCACTCAGGACACAGCAGTTGATTGCCTACGAGACGGGTGTGACCGACACAGTGGATCCCCTGGCCGGGTCCTACTATTTAGAAAATCTCACCAATGAGATCTATGAGCGAGCCACTGCCTATATCAAAAAAATTGATGAATTAGGGGGTGCTGCAGAGGCCATTGAAAAGGGGTTTATCCAGCGGGAAATCCAGGACAGCGCTTATAAATATCAGCGGGAAATCGAACAGGAAGAGAGGATCGTTGTAGGGGTAAATCGCTTCCAGGTGGAGGAAGAGAAGCCGACCAATCTCCTGAGGGTAGATCCGACTGTCCGCACATCGCAGATCGAGAGGCTGAAGAAACTTCGATCGGAAAGGGATGATGCCGTAGTAGGAAAGTGCTTATCCGATCTGAAACAGAGGGCCGAAGGAGACCATAATCTGATCCCGCTAATGTTGGAGGCCGTCAAGGCCTATGCCACCCTTGGGGAAATATGTGATGTATTAAGGGAGATCTTCGGTGAATATCAGCAGGTCAACACCCTCGGATAGATTGTCGATTGTTGATTGTCGATTGTTGATTGACTAATGACCAAGCAGGAGAGATCGGATATGGGAAAAGAGAAGAAGATAAGGGTATTAGCAGCGAAGCCCGGTCTGGACGGGCATGACAGGGGGGTTAAGGTGGTGGCTTCTGCCCTGATGGACGCCGGTATGGAGGTGGTTTACACTGGTTTGAGACAGACTCCGTCACAGATTGTGGAATCTGCCATCCAGGAGGACGTGGATGTCATTGCCATGAGTATCCTGTCCGGGGCCCACGATTACCTGTTCCCAAAGGTAATGGAATTATTAGGGGAAAAGGGTGTGGATGACATATTAGTCTTAGGCGGCGGCATTATTCCTGACGAGGATATTCCTGCCTTGAAAGAGGCCGGCATTGCAGAGGTCTTTGGCCCGGGAACAACTACCACAGAGATAATAGACTATATCAAAGGGAATGTTAACTGATTAGGGTGATATTATGTCGGCAGCCCCTGACGACGTGTAGTCGCCCGGGGCTGCCGGTTGTCCTGTTCAAAGGGCTTATTTATTTTTCCATTCCGGTTTCCGCTTTTCCAGGAAAGCCTTTAATCCTTCCTGGGCATCGGCAGTCTTCATGAGTTCATCTAAATAGATATCCTCAATGATCTTGAGCGATGGTTCAAAATCGTCCATCAATCCGGCCGTGATGGCCTTTTTGGTTTTTCTCAAGATCTCTGCACTCAGTTTAAGGTAAGGTTTCACGAATTTATCTGTTGCTGATTCCAGTTCCTCCTTCGCCACTACCTTGTTTACCAATCCCATATCTCGGGCCTCTTCAGCCGATATAATCCTTCCCGACAGTATCAGATCCATGGCCGCCTTGCGTCCAATGATGCGGGGCATGATCTGTGCGGCAATGGGTGGAAACACGCCTACCTGTATTTCGGGTTGGCCGTATTTGGCATCCTCAGAAGATATTACGAGGTCGCAGAAAACGGCTAATTCGCATCCGCCGCCGAGGCAGGAGCCATAGACCGAGGCTAAGGTGGGGATTCCAATAGTCTCCATAAGACGAAACATACGGTGGAAGGTCCCAATCATCTTGGGGGCCAGGTCGCCCATATGCTCTCCCACATCCACTCCGGCTGAAAAGCATTTCCCCTTGGCATTAAAAAGGACTAAATTGAGATCTTTCTTTCCTTGCCACTCCTCCAACACCTCGTTGATTTCGCCCATCATTGCAATGTTCAGTATATTCACCGGGGGTCTGTTAAGGGTAATGGTCCCTAATCCGTCCTTAAAGTCGGTTTCAATATGCTTATAACCCATAATATCGCTCCTTTCATTCCTAAAAAAATGGCAAGCAGGCCTGTATCACCGTCCTGCCTGCCACTTAGGTTAATAATGTTCGGACAAAGCTGTTATTCCTTGGGCTTCCCAAGCGCGTTTGCGAACATATCCATATCCCAGGTTTTGCACTCGGCGATATCCTGACGGAATTTAATAAAGTCAATGGTATCCTGGCCCGTGATCCGTTTGGTATTGAAGGCACCGAAGCCTAAGAAGGCTTCACCGCCCATATTGGCGGCCAGCCAGTGACGGTTGTAGTTCTTGGAGTAATCCCAGAAGAACTTCTTTTTGGCTCGAATGCTGTCAATGGACTTAATCAGGCACCCGGGAAAGAGGTTGGCAAAGGTCCATACGATCTTGTCGACCTCTTTGTCCAAGAGTTCAAAATCTGCATTGGGCTGGTGTTCTTTGACAAAAGCACGGGCCTCCTTGGCCTCATCCCCTCTCTTATACTCACCATAGACGATCTCCCCATCGTTCACGTACCTGTCCGTAATGATCATGGGGTTTCTGACCCACTTGCCATCAACCTTCAGGACCGGTACACACTTGCTGATGAGGTTCTTCATCTTCATTTTATAGGCAGACCACATCTCACATGATACGCAGTTCCACATGGCATCTTCCATGCCAAGGAACCAGGGGAGAAAGTCGGAAGAGCCGCCATCGGGCGCGGAGCCGTGCCTCGGGCCTGCCTGTCCGAAAATAGCCAGATCTGAAGCAATCGCTAAATCGCAGGCCATACCGATCTCTTGGCCACCGGCCACTCTCATGCCGTTGACTCTGCAGATGACCGGCTTTTTACAGGCCAAGATGGAATCCACCATGTGGTTGAACAACTCCATATACTGGCCGTATTCGTCCGACCTCAGACTGTAAAATTCACTGTATTCCTTGGTGTTGCCTCCGGTGCAGAAGGAGTAGGGGCCTGTGGCCGTAAAAACGGCCGCCACAACGCTCCTGTCAAGTGAGGCGTTTTCAAAACCGGCGATAACACCTTTTACCATCTCTGTCGTGTAAGAGTTGTACTGCTTCGGGTTGTTCAAGCGAATCCACGACACGTAGAGACCGTCCACCACATTCCCTTTAGGGTCTGTAAGGGGTCTCTTTTCGTAGACTACACAGGGGGCCTCTGTTCCCCAGTGGACGTCAGTGTGTAAAGCATGATCTTTTATTTCATTGTCTCTCGGCATCCATTCTAAAGCCATAATGTATTCTCCTTATCATTAATCGAAAGTGATAAACACCCCCGCAATAGATCAAAAATCCGGAATAAGAACCATGCGTTTTTCGGGAGAAGCGCTGTGCGCCTCTTCAAATGCCTCCACGATGGTGCTCATGGGGCGTGTTTGAACAAAAGGTTCTATGTCAACCCTCTTTGAGAGCACCATGTCCATAACCGCAGGGTAGTATTCGGGTAGACAAGCCCAGGTGCCTATCATTTCAGCGTCAAATGCCATAAGCCTGCTGATGGAGTAGTTCACCTTTGCCAGGCCAAAGCCCACCACAATCAATTTTCCCGTAAAACCGAGAAGGGCCAGGGCCGTTTCCTGGCCCGGTTTTGAACCGGTTACCTCAAATATTTTCCAGCCATAGGAGGGAAGACCGTTCTGTTTCCTGATGGATTTGAACTCACCGGAAACATCTCTTGGGCTCTTGTCTCTGCTGTTGATAAAGAAGTCAGCGCCGTATGAGAGCATTTTCTTTAGTCGATCTTCAGCAATGTCAATGGCGATAACCGTGCCCGCGCCTAAAGCCTTGGCCTCCTGGACCATGTACTGGCCAACGCCCCCGACACCGATGACGATAACGTTATCCCCAGGTTCGAGCTGAGCGCGTTTTGCGGCCTGGTAGGGTGTTGTCGCTGCATCGGCCACAACGGAGAGGTGTTCCAAAGGGATATCCCCCCGGTTCTTGATTTCACAGAGATCGATACTGGGTACAGGGATATGACTTGAAAAACCTCCGTAGATGCCCATGCTGTTCCCGGGCATTTTCTGGTTTAAACATCGATTTCCTCTCCCTGTCTTGCAGAGATAGCATTTTCGGCAGGGCATGACAGCCGGAATCAGGACCTCCTTACCAATCCACTCCTCGTCCCCGGCTACCACAGTCCCGGAGATTTCGTGCCCTAATGTCAAAGGGGGTTTTGCGATAGTTGGAACGCCATCGTAGAAGTATCCCAGGTCCGTATGGCATATGCCGCAACCCGCAACCTCCACCAGGACTTCTCCGGCCTGCAATTCGGGAACGGGTATCTCCGTTTTCTCGAGTCTGCCCGGTGTCACCTCGCCGGATTCCCGGTCGCGCAAGGTGGGTTGAACCATCTGCCAGGTCTGTATTTTGTCTGGTATTGTCATTTTTCTCCTCCTTAATTAATCATTAATCCTAAATCATCCCGTAGCCCCCGTCCACACAGAGGAGTTGGCCGGTGATGTAGTTGCTCTCGTCGGAAGCCAAAAACGCAAAGGCGGGAGAGATGTCGTCCGGTTCAGCGAACCGTTTCAGGAGTATCCGGTTCATGTAAATATCTTTGAGCTTTTCATCGGTCCGGATCTTCTCTGTCATATCGGTGGCCACAATGCCTAAAGAGATGACATTGCAACAGACATTATAGCGGGCAAGCTCACGGGCAATGGATTTGGTCATGCTGAGGATGCCTCCCTTTGCCGCGCTGTAATTGATCTGGCCCACTGTGCCAACCAGGCCGGCCACCGACATGACATTTATGATCTTGCCGCTGTTCTGCTCCTTCATTCGAAGTCCAGCGGCCTGGGAGCAGAGAAATGCGCCTTTCAGGTGTATATCGACTACCTGATCCCACTGATCCTCAGTCATTTTGATCATTAATGCGGGACGGGTGAACCCGGCGTTATTGACTAAAATGTCGATTTTTCCAAAGGTTTCAACAGCAGCCCCGACCAGACCCTCTGCCTCTGTTTTCTGCGCCACGTCTGCCTTGAAGGCGATGGCCTCGCTTCCTAAGGATTGAATTTCATCAACGACTTCCTTAGCCGCTGTTTCATTGGAAGTGTAGTTGACAACGAGCTTTGCCCCTTCCTTTGCAAATCCGAGGGCAACGGCCCTCCCAACGCCCCTGCTGCTTCCAGTCACCAAAGCAATTTTGTTTCTTAGCCTCATGAGTTCTACCTTTCCAAAAAAATTGTTTCCGGATTATAGGATAATTCCCTAAAAAATCCTGGTTTGATTAATACCTCATATGGCCACCTGCAGTCCCAATTCCATTTCTTCAGGAGGCATGACACATGAAGTATGGCTACAATATAGTCACAATGTGATTACATCAATATGAGAAAAATTTTTCAATGTCAATAAAAATCCGCATCTTCTCAATAAATCCGGGGGGCAAATTCCAGATTGGTTATCAGTAGGCAGGTTTTTGTTCGCCCTGCGGGGTCGTGAAAGAATTTTTCATGGGTCTCAGCAGGGTTGCAAAAAAGGATCTATCGAGGTATTAAACACCACAGGTAAACGCTGGCCGTAGCCCCTTTTACTGAAGTCATGATGATGGAGGGTAGAGTCAATGATAGCGCTTGATGAAGAACAGAGAATGATTTTGAACACCGTGAGACAGATCTCCCAGGAAGAAATCAAGCCGCGGGCCGCCGAGATTGATGAGACAGGGGAATTTCCGTGGGATACCGTAAAAATATTTGCCGAAAATGGGATTTTGACGCCCCTTCTGCCTGAAAAATATGGAGGAATAGGTGCGGAATACTTGCTTTTCGCCATGATTTTAGAGGAGATTTCAAAGGTATGCGCTGCTTCAGCTCTGATCCTGATTGCCCAGGCCGATGGAATGCTACCCATTCTTTATATGGGGGATGAAGCGCTTAAAGAGAGATATCTGCCCCAATTAGCAGAGGGAAAGCTATCCGCCTTTGCCGCGACCGAACCTGGGGCCGGGTCTGACATCCTTTCCATGAGGACGCGTGCCGTCAAAAAAGATGGATTTTATGTCCTGAATGGCCAAAAATGTTTTATTACCAATGGCTGTATTGCGGATATTTTGAGCGCATATGCCTATTCTGACCCTGATAAAAAGGCAAAAGGGATGACTGCTTTTGTTGTGGAGAAAGGGAGCAAAGGACTGGTCTATGGCAAGAATGAAAACAAGATGGGCATGAGGGGATCGATCAATTCCGAACTTTTTTTTGAAGATTTAAAAGTCCCCGTGGAAAATAGAATCGGGGAAGAAGGAGGTGGATTCAAAAATATGATGACCACGATGAACAGCAGCAGGGTCTTTTCCGCTTCCCAGGCGGTTGGTCTGGCCCAGGGCGCCATAGACGAAGCAGTTAACTATGCCACCCACAGAATACAATTCGGTGCGCCGATTTCCAAGCTTCAGGCTATTCAATTCATGATGGCGGATATGGTGGCCCAGACTGAAGCCGCCCGCCTCTTGACCTATCAGGCGGCCACATACCTTGACAAAAACAAAGAGAATCAGATACCTAAATTTTGTTCTATGGCCAAGTTCATTGCCTCAGATACTGCCATGAAGGTTACGACCGATGCCGTTCAGGTTATGGGTGGCTATGGTTATATGAAGGAATTTCCGGTAGAGAGGATGATGAGAGATGCCAAACTCACCCAGATCTATACGGGGACCAACCAAATAATGAGGTTGGTTGCGGGTCGTGAGATATTTAAAGGAGGAGGCAATTGATAACAAGTCAGGATCTCAACCTGTCCTACCCCCTACGCCTTGCTGCCTACTGTTAAAATGGAGTCTATCATGGGTCAGATAACATATTACAGCACCAATGATAAATCGGAGCGCGTCAATTTTGAGACCGCCCTGATGAACGGTCTTGCCTCTAACTATGGTCTTTATATGGTCGCCAAAGAGGACATTCCCAGGCAGGAACCTGGGACGATTAAGGCTATGCAAGGCATGTCTTACGCGGAGATAGCCTTCGAGGTCCTTTGCCCGTTCTTGAAGGAGGAAATCACGGGGGCGGATTTAAAGGAAATGCTCGAAGACGCCTATGATGACGCGGCGATTCCCACGAAAGTGGGGCATGTTACTGGTAAAACCTATATCATGTGGCTGACTCAGGGACCAACTTACTCTTTCAAGGATTATGCTGCCCGGTTTTTTGGAAGGACCCTCAATTATTTTCTCAAAAAATCAGGTTTGCGGAGGGTGGTGGCAGTTGCAACGAGCGGCGACACAGGGGGGGCCGTGGCCGATGCCCTTCATGGCCTGGAGCGGATTGACAATGTTGTATTTTTTCCAAAAGGATCTGTTACCGAAAGACAGCGGAGACAGATGACAACCTTAGGTGGCAATATCTATGCCTTTGAGGTAAATGGGGATTTTGACGTATGTCAGGCCCTGGCAAAACGCCTTCTCGGGGATAAGGAGTTTGCAGGTGAGTTGTTCAACGACCCTGACCGGTTCACGTCTGCAAACTCCATCAGTGTGGGAAGGCTTCTTCCTCAGGCCGTTTACCCCTTTTTTGCCTATTCCCGCGTTGCCGAATATGACGAACCGATGATAGCCGGCGTGCCGTCCGGGAATTTTGGAGACATGATGGGGACTGTAATGGCGAGGGAGATGGGGCTTCCCATTGCGAAAATAATATGCGGCGTCAATGAGAACGATGAGTTCCCGGAATTCCTCAGAACAGAAGATTACCGGGTCAAACCATCCAAGAAATCCCCCTCTTCTGCCATGATCGTCTCAAACCCGAGCAATTTCGCAAGGCTTGTCGATCTTTACGGCGGGCATGTATACGATGAGCGGGATGATACCGGTAATGTCATCCGGGAAGGCGTGATGGATATCAGACCGGATATGGGATCCATGAAAAGAGATTTTTACTCCATCAGTGTGAGCAATCCCGATCATTACGCGGCCATACGGGAGGTATATGAGCTATTCGGAATAGCCATCGAGCCTCATGGCGCCGTTGGCTGGCGGGCCCTGGATACCTATCTGCACGGAAACCACGACCGCCTTGCAGTTATATATGAGACCGCTGACCCGGGTAAGTTTCCCGATGATGTTGAGAAAGCTATCGGCGTGATTCCTGATATACCTGCGAGGATTGCGAAGCAGGCCAAACTGAAGGAAAGGATATACAGTATCGATACTGCGCCGAATGTCAAGGAAGATGGTTCAATCGTGCTGAGTGATTCGCAGTATCAAAAGGCAAAGGAGGTCATTAGAATGATCTTCAGCGGGTCTTGAAGCGTTTTTGTTGAAAACGCATTATAGACCCGACCCCGACCACAAAAATTGATCGCTTGCTCTCAATTTTAGAAAGGAGGTCAGGATGAAACAGAGCAAACTTCACTATGGCTGGATTGTCATTTTCATGGGGCTTTTGACCACCATCGCAGCCCACGGGTTCGGCCGCATGTCTTACACGATCATCCTTCCGGCCATGAAAGACGGGCTCCAGTTTAACTACACCCAGTTAGGGCTTTTGGGTACAGGCAATTTCATTGGCTATCTAACCATGGCAATTATCGGAGGATTTCTTGCCGCGCGATTCGGAACGCGCATCGTCATCACCTTTGCCCTGGTTGTTATGGGCATCACCATGATCCTGACCGGTCTTGCCAATTCATTTGGCTTTATCTTTACTATGCGTCTTCTGACCGGGTTAGGAAACGGGGCATCCTACGTCCCGGCCATGGCGCTGGGGTCAGCCTGGTTTGCTATGAAAAAAAGAGGCTTTGCCACCGGTATTGTCTCAGCCGGCATCGGAATCGGCACCCTTATTTCCGGTTTGGTAGTACCCCCTATACTTGCTTCATTTGGTCAAAATGGCTGGCGCTTTTCCTGGTACATTCTGGGAGGCGCCGTACTGGTAATTTCCGGAATAGTTTATACGTTTGTGCTCAGCCGCCCGGAGGAAAAGGGATTGCAGCAGGTGGGCGCAGAAGAAACGAAAGCCAGTCCGGCTGCTTCTTTGGATACAAAAAAGGCTTCACCCCTTCAGTGGACCAGTGTGATTAAAATGGGATCGGTCTGGTACCTGGGCGTCGTCTATTTTTTCTATGGTTTCTCCTACATTATTTACATGGTGTTTTTTGCCGCCTATCTGGTTAAGGAAATGGGTTTTACCCAAGAAGCGGCCGGAGGGTTGTGGGCCTTGGTTGGAGGGTTGAGCATTTTTTGCGGCGTTATCTGGGGCAGCATATCCGACCGCCTCGGCCGCGGCAAAGGCGCAGCTCTGGCCTATCTGGTTCTCGGGCTTTCCTACGTTATCTATGCCTTGATAAAGGTAAAATTCGGCTTTTATCTGTCGGCAGGTTTATTCGGGCTGACAGCCTGGAGTATTCCGACGATTATGGCAGCAGCAGCCGGTGATTTTGTGGGGCCGCGTTTGGCACCCGCCGGGCTCGGATTTATTACATTGTTTTTCGGCGTCGGTCAGGCCTTGGGGCCAGCCTTAGGAGGATATCTGGCAGATACCACCAATTCATTTACTCTACCATTTCTGGTGGCCGGAGGAATTTCATTTATGGGAATGATCTTATCTCTTTTTCTTAAAAAACCAACTTAGCGCCTATCAACCCTCGAAGGGCCGATCTCCTCTTCGCTGAAGTCCTGCGGTCGAAACCAGGGAAACGCGTTTGCACGAAAGGAGTTGTCTTGAGACCCACGGTTGGTCTTTAAAGGAGGGCAGGGAGTCTGCCCAGGTGGGATCATCTGGCATCCATTGAAAGGATGCTTGATGGAAGATTTTTTCAATCATGTTTTTCCATTTCATCGATCAGTGCCGACAACTCCGTACATTTAGCCCTTAACCTCTGATAGACTTGTTTTTTTGAACCCGTTTTTTCTTTTCCTCCCTGTAGTGATTCTGGCACATCCGGTATTCCTTCCATATCGCCTCTGAGATAACCTCTCTCAAGCAGGTTTACAGAATAATCTGCGATTTGTTCAGGGGTATAAGAATCGGGTCCGGGTTTGTACTACTTATATACTCAGTTACACATTCCTATT
>Ga0190283_1001357_pt1 | contig 11054 bp, 11 predicted proteins | sample 48691801_MG_FD_161669 | JGI IMG/M metagenome (GOLD analysis project Ga0190283, IMG submission 161669) | Hydrothermal vent microbial mat bacterial communities from Southern Trench, Guaymas Basin, Mexico - 4869-18-0-1_MG | ecosystem: Environmental > Aquatic > Marine > Hydrothermal vents >...
GCAGGGTGGGTTCCGCTTCGCTGCACCCACCCTACTACCACAACTCACAAGTTCGTCACCCCCTCTCTTATATAATAGATACAAGGGGGGTGACGTATTTATGATTTGCTGTACTACGCTCCTTTATTTATTGGGAGTTCCCTGACTTGCCGGCAAATCGGCCTCCTCCTGTGAGTCTTCCGCTTTGTAATCCTGATGGATGCCATGGCTTCCATATATTGATTGAAAGTTTTCAAACTCCTGTTCAAGTTTATTCATGAGTGAAGGCATTTTGACAAATATCGGGTTGGGCATGGCATTGATGATGTTATCCAAAAATGTTTTTGTCCGGGCAAGTTTTCCCCCCGGCAGCGTAAACCCCGTCCGGCAGCCAGGTTTCTTCAGCAAAGGCATGTTCTCAATTCCCTGCGGGCCGCCAGAGGTAACAAAAACCGGTATGCAGAGAATTTATGTCCCTCGGAAACCGCATATTGATAAGAGAGAAACTGTTCCCACGGGATTTCATCGCAGAGGTGTTGTAGAGATTGTCCTCCGGATATTCCGTGCGGCGATAGACCACGACCTTTGCATCCTCGGACAGCCCGGCCAGCGATTTCGCCTTCAGAATCGCATCGCTCAGATATCCGACCTGATCAATAAGTCCCATCTGTTCGGCTTCTCCCGCGAGATAAATACGACCGGAGGAGATATCAGTCAATGTCTTCCGATCAAGGTTGCGATGCTTTGCCACGAGTTTGATGAATTTTTCAGCCAATTGGTCAACCAGGCCCTGGAGAATTTCCTGCTCCTCCTCGGTCGCCTGTCGGAAAGGTGATGCCATATCCTTGTTTTTCCCGGATTTGCTCACCTCCACTCTTAGACCGATCTTATCCATAAGACCGCTCACCTTGGGCTGCATGAAGATGACACCCACCGAACCAGTCACAGTGGTGGGATGAGCCATGATGAAATCCGCAGGAAGTGAAATATAATAGCCGCCCGACGCTGCCAAACTCATCATGGCAACGACAACTTTGACACCAGTCCGTTTCTTAAAAGCCGCTATCTCATGATAGAGAATATCGCTTGCCGTAACCGTTCCCCCAGGAGAGTCTATTTTCAGGAGAACCGCCCTGATCTCATCATCCTCCTCAGCCTTTCTGAGCTGGGAGACAACCGCCTGAACCACGCTCGGACTGGAGCCGAACATCCCCTTCTCCGCAGCATCTGAGATAACCCCTTTGACGGAAACAAGCAACACCTTGCCCTTTTTCTCGCCCTCAAGAGTAAACTCCTCAAGAGGATCGGTACTGTCGCTGAAAAGTTTAAACTGGGGAGAAATGCAACCGCTCACAACAAGCAGCATGACCGTGAAAATAATAAAAAAGTACGTCCGCATAAGCTTTAATATGTCCTTTCCTTTTTCTTTTCTTATCTGTTTTCCTGAGTCGCTCCCGGGGGATTGGATCGCTCCCGGGGGATTGACAAATCCGCCGGGAAAGCCTGGGATTTGCCAATCCCAGGCGAGCGGGGGCAGGGACAGGCGAGCGTAGCCCTGCCTTTTCCCTTTCTTATCCATTTTCCCTGTAGCTATTAATCAACCCCAGAATCTCCTCACTCTTTTCCTCCATCCGAGCCGCCTCGTCCTCATCATGTTCATGGTCATACCCGAACAGATGAAGAATCCCATGCACCAGCAGTTGGGCAAAGCGTTCCTCTGTAGTGATTCCCGCCATCTCTCCCTCTTTTTCAGCGGTGTCAACGGAAATCACCACATCCCCGAGCATATCCGGGGTGATATCTGAAAATTCTCCCTCACGCATGGGGAACGCAATCACATTGGTCGGTCCCTGTCTGTTCAGATAATCCTGATTGAATACAGCTATCTGGGGATCATCAACGAGAAGAACAGAAAGCTCACCCTCAGGACACGCCAAGGCGTTTAAGACGGCCTGAGACATCTTCCTTATTTCTTCCGGATGTATCTTTTGGCTGGTTTGCCGGTTGCTGATCAACACTCCCATTTTTCTCCTTATTCTCCTTATTCTCCTCGCCCTTCTTCTTTTTCTTCTCCTTTTTCCCCTCTTTTTCAGCCCCCGCGGCAGGCTTTTCAGGATATTCAATGCGATGATGGTGGATGCCGTTCAATATTTTATTGAAACTTTTTGCAATATTATGAAGATCTCTCAGCGTCAGTTCACAATTGTCCAGTTGACCATCTGCGAATATTCCGTTTATCAGCTTCTGAACATGCCCCTGAATTCTGGATGGCGTGGGATTGTCAAGGGTTCTTGAAGCAGCTTCAACCACATCAGCGAGCATAACAAGCCCGGCTTCCCGGGTTTGGGGCTTGGGCCCGGGATATCTGAAATCCTCAATTTTTACAGCATCCTTCCCTTTCAACTGCTTTGCTTTTTCATAGAAGAACCGGATAAGGCTTGTCCCGTGGTGCTGCTGGATCGTGTCAATGATAACCTGGCCCAGTTTGTTCTGCCGTCCTATTTCAACGCCGTCTTTTACATGGGAGATAAGGATAAGGGCAGACATGGAAGGGGCAAGCTTGTCATGTCTGTTTTTGCCGTCGGACTGGTTTTCAACAAAATAGACCGGTTTTTTGACCTTGCCGATATCATGATAATACCCGCACACTTTGGCAAGCAGAGGATTGGCCCCGATTTCGGAGGCCGCAGCTTCCACCATGGAACCGATAACAACAGAATGATGATATGTCCCGGGTGCTTCCATCATCAGCTTCCGGAGGATCGGACGGTCAAGGTTTGCAAGCTCATGAAGCGTCACATCTGTGGTATAATCAAAAGCCATTTCCAAAAGCGGGGCAAGACCCGCGGCAACGATACCCGCTCCGAGACCTCCGGCAAACGCAAACCCCCAGTCCCACAGGAGTTTGGCCCCTGAATAATCTCCTGTGTAAACATCTGCGGCTGTCGCAAGAATCATATTCAGCATCCCGAGTCTGACTCCTGCCATTATAAACACCTTACGTTCCTTGCAATTCTGAATCCAGTAGGCCCCCATGATGCAGTTCATCAGGAAGTAAAGGAAAATTTCAAACCGGTTCTGAAATATGAGTGCTGTGCAGACTGAAATCACAATGGCAAAGGAAATGGCAGCGTTGAGCTTCATGAACAGGCATACTGTCATGGCACTTGCAGCAAGGGGGATACCGAAAGACAGGGATGACGCGGATATGGAGAACATCCAGTTCTGACTCAGTGATTCAAACAGAATTGCTGATATCTTGGGAAGAAAAAAAAAGCTTACCAAAATCACGGAAATAAACAGCATGTCCTTGTTATGCCTAGGGGAAATCTGGTTCTGGCGATTGACATGAAGCATATAAGTGATTATCAGAAGGCACAGAATCATCACCATGGCACCGATACTTCTTACATATATTTTTTCTCCTATTTTACCGGTGTCCAATTTTTCCAGTTTGTGCAACTGGGATTCCGTGGTAATGTCTCCCTCCCGCAGAATCATTTCACCGGCTTTTATCAGATGAAGAATCGGATTAACTCCTGCCACAGCTTTTTTCCTCCGTTCCTCAGTCTCACTTCTGTTCAATGTGATATTGGGCTGTATGAGCTTCTGAGAAAGGGATACAATCACAGGAACCAGTGCCTTGCTGATGTCCTTAATCAGAGGTTTGGCGACAATCCTGACCATTTCCTTGTACTGTTCCGGGCCGTAAAATTTCTTCAGAGTCCGAACAACATCTTCTGTCTCTGTTCCAAGATCCCTTAAAACAATTCCTTTATCGCTTTCCCTGAGAAGGACTTCTTTATTGGCAACCACCCCGTTTTCCAGTATCTCTGTTAAAATCCGAATGATGACATCTGAGATATTTTTGGAAAATCCCCCTTTTTTGAGGATATTAAAATCCTCCTCACTGACAGTGAATCCGAATTTTTTTTCAAAATCCGACTTCTTCTGCCAGAGCCGGTTCCGCGCAGATGATTTTTCAGGAGCCGCTTCTGTGCCTGGAACCGTGTCCGGAAGTTCTTTTGAATCTGTCTCACTCTCTTTGACATTAAGCTGATCTCCTTCCTCACTTTCGAGAAGTTTTCGGAACTCATCAAAAGCCTCAGTCAGCTGCTGTTTCAATCTGGATAAAAAGGTCGCATCGCGATCATAAACTGTCAGGACTTTATCCGCAGCCTCCTGCCGAGCAGCGTCTCCCGCCTTCTTATCCTCTATGAAAAAATCTCTCGGGGCCTTGATGTCTCTTTCAGCAACATCCCCCAATTGGTATGAATGCTCTGTGACGATAAGATTCGGGTGGAGGATGACAGTGAATATGCACATCACAACGACAAGAAGGCCTCCTCGGACAAGAGGGCTGGACCCGATAAAATTACTGATCGATTTTTTTTTTTCTTTTTTCATTTTGGATCAGTTGTCAGTGATCTGTCAGATGCAACAGATCACCGATAAATTACTTTGTTCTGTCTGTATTCAGATTTTCATAAGCTCTGATAATTTCCTGCACCAGTTTGTGTCTTACCACATCACTTTTTGAAAAAAACACGAACTCTATTCCCTTGATTTCCTGCAGGATGTTTTTTGCCTCGATAAGCCCTGATGGCTTTTCATGGGGAAGGTCCACCTGGGTGATGTCGCCTGTGATGACAGCTTTGGAACTGAATCCGATACGGGTCAGGAACATTTTCATCTGCTCTGAGGTTGTATTCTGAGCTTCATCCAAAATAATAAAGGAATCATTCAGGGTCCGGCCGCGCATGAATGCAATGGGTGCGACCTCTATTACCCCCTGCAGCATCAGTTTGGACACCTTTTCAAATCGCATCATGTCATGAAGCGCATCATAAAGGGGCCTTAAATAAGGATCAACCTTTTCGGTAAGGTCCCCGGGCAAAAATCCGAGGGATTCACCTGCTTCAACCGCGGGCCGGGTGAGAATGATACGGCTTGCAAGTCCTTTTGAAAGGGCTGCAACTGCCATGGCCATGGCCAGATAGGTTTTGCCGGTTCCCGCAGGTCCTATCCCGAAAACAATGTCAAAGTTCCGGATAGCGTCAATATATTCTTTCTGGGAACGGCTTTTGGGGGTTATGGCGCGTTTTTTTGATGTGATATAAACCGTATCCAGAAAAATCTCCTTCAATTCGATACGATCATCTTTGCTCAACGCCGTGACAGCATAATCAATGTCATTGGGATACACAGGATAACCGCTTTTCAGCAGACCGTAAAGCTGCCTGAGCACATTCTGGGCAAGGCTTGCCTCAATAGAATCACCTTGGATGAATACGCTGTTGCCCCTTGCATTGATTGAAACACCGATAGCGTCCGCAATTCTCCGGAGGTTATTGTTTTGTTCACCGAACAATTGCCTTGACAGTTCCAAGTCCGAAAACGTCACTTTTGTTTTTTTATTATCAGAATTATCCATATTTCCAAATTCAGTGGGGTTTGATAATCAGGTGCTAAGAAAATTTTTTTCTTTTGCCGGACAGGTTTTGCAATCCCGTCCGACAGAACAGATGTCCAACCTTTTACTTTTGCCGGACAGGTTTTGCAACCCCTTTTTGCCGGACGGGTTTCCAACTTCAACCTGTTCAGGTTCAAAATATGGTTTTGCAACCCTTTTTTACCGGATGGGGTTTGCAACTTCAACCTTCATTGCCGGACGGGGTTTTTTTTGCCGGACGGGGTTTGCAACCCCGTCCGACAGAACAGATGTCCAACTTTTTACTTTATACCCTTTTTGCCGGACGGGGTTTTTTTTGCCGGACGGGGTTTGCAACCCCGTCCGACAGAACAGATGTCCAATTTTTTACTTTATACATGCACATATCACAACCTCTTAAACAATTTCAAATGACATTTCAAGTCCGGGTTTGAAAAAGAAAATCCCTTGACTCTCAAAGCCTGCTTTGTTATTTTTCATCTTTTAACAAAATTTAAGGGAGTGCTGAAATGAAATTTTAGCATAGGCATTGTGCTGAAAGTGCTGAAATTTCATTTCAGCACTCCATTTTTTGAGACACAGGACAATTTAACAAAATTTAAGGGAGTGCTGAAATGAAATTTTAGCACAGGCATTGTGCTGAAAGTGCTGAAATTTCATTTCAGCACTCCATTTTGAGACACAGGATAATTACTTATGAACCCGCTTGATATTTTAATGATCGTCATATTAACCTATTGTGTGGTAATGGGTTTTTTCAGAGGGCTGATGAGGGAACTGGCTGCAACCATCGGGGTGTTGGGAGGTTTTTACGCGGCTTATACATATTACATGAATGTTTCAAAATATCTGTCAAAATGGATATCGGATCCTTCTTACCTTAACATATTAAGCTTTCTGATCATTTTTTTCAGTGTTTTCATTATAATCAGCATACTTGGCGTTATCATCAAGTATCTGCTTAAAATTATTACGTTTGGATGGATGGATCGTATTTCCGGGGGGGGATGCGGTCTTATCAAGGGACTGTTGATCGTATCGGTTGTGCTGATGACCTTAATAACCTTCCTTCCAAAGGGATCACCCATTATCAGGGATTCCATGCTCTCTCCCAGCGTCACCCCCATCTCTGAGAAAATGGCAAAAGTGATTTCCAAGGACATGAAACGCGAGTTTACAATCAAGATCAGGCATTTTAAGAAAGCATGGAAGATGAAATCCTGAAAAAAGCTGAACAGTTTTGCAATCAGACGGATTTCATTCAGTTTTCCTAAAACTTAAAACTTAAAACTTAAAACCTGAAATCCAATGAATATCAACGCCTCCATTATTGACCAACGCCTGGTTTCAGTCGCGGATGCGATCCGGCAACAGGCTGATGAAGAACTGCGTATCACTGAAGTGAACAGGCTCAAATCCTTGGCGTTTGTGTATCTGTGCGTCAAAATCGTGCTGGATTTGGAAGATGCCGAAACTTTTGACTGCCTCACCATGCACATTTCCGAAGAATATGACGGCGAGTTCACAGTCAGCCTGTTCCAGGGAAAGTATAAAAACAGTCTGGAGGGCAATGCCAATTTTCCGGAAACAGGGGTGACAGCCCTGATCAATGCGATCAAATATCTGTTTGACCCTGCGGCCGAACTGCAACATATTAACGCCCGCCTGCACACCAAAGTTGAGGAAGCCCGCAGCCTGATCCGGGACGGCTACTCTCTGCCACTTTCCGCCGCGGTGATTTGACAGAGAAGCTTCATGAGGGGAGAACTTCAGCAGTGGCCTGACATCCAAACAGGAATTGGAGGAATCTGAATCCGAACTTATGACGCTCTCTGTGGCCACAGGCAGATATGAGAGCGGGTATCCGTCTTATCCATATATCCGCTGTCAATTCCCCGGAAAATATCCGCTGAACTCTGTTGATCCGCACTTGCGGAGTGTTGTGACCTCGGACAGCCTTGAAAATTGGAAGCGTTAGGAGATTTAAAGTATGAAACAGGAAATAAACAAAAAACAGGAAATGAATTTCAACAGTCTGGTTGTCGTCATTCAGCAGGTGCATCATGAGCTTTCCGCACAGGCGGGCAGGGCTGTCAATGTCAGTCTTACCATGCGTAATTGGTTCATTGGCTGCTATATTGCCGAATATGAATTTTATGGTGCGGATCGCGCTGTATATGGAGATAAGCTTCTGTCAGCTTTGGCAAAAAAGCTGGGGCATCTGAGCAATTGCAATCGAAGGCAGTTATACCGTTATCTTCGTTTTTACAGATTTTATCCTCAGATTGTGGGTACAGTGTCCCCACAATTCAGAAAATTGCTGCCCAAAAATATTGTAGCCGGAAAAGTGGGCACAGCGTCCCCACAATTGTCTTTGCCGGCAGAAACACTGATTTCAAGCTTGTCATACAGTCATTTTGACCAGCTCGCAGATTTGGATGACGAGACAAAAAGGGGATTTTATGAGTTGGAATGTGTCAGGGGATCATGGTCGGTCAGAGAGCTTAAACGCCAGATCAACAGCCTTTACTACGAGCGTTCCGGTTTGTCATACGATAAAAGGAAACTTTCAGAGATGGCGAATCAGTGTGCGGAACAGGCAATGCCAGGGTTGACAATACGGGACCCTTATGTTTTTGAATTTCTGGGATTAAGAGCCAAAGAGGTGATGAGCGAGTCTCACCTCGAAGATGAACTTCTCGATAAAATCCAGGAATTTCTTTTGGAACTTGGACACGGATTCTGTTTTGAAGCCCGACAGAAGCGCATTCTTATTGGCAACACGCACTACTTTGCAGACCTCGTCTTTTATCACCGGATTCTTAAATGTCACGTTCTCGTTGAGTTGAAGCTCGCTGAATTCAGCCATGAGAACATTGGACAGCTGAATACATATCTCAGTTGGTACAGGAAAAACATGATGACCGAGGGAGACAACCCTCCTGTCGGAATTTTGCTGTGTACAGACAAAGCGCATGCACTCGTGGAATATGCCTTGGCCGGGATGGATGAGAACCTTTTTGTTTCCAAATATCAGCTTAAACTGCCAAAGAAAGAGGAGATACAGAAGTTTGTTGAGAAAAAACTGCGGGAAACTGGATATGACGATGAATCTGAGTGAGAAACAGATGGCAGGTCATGGCCGTTATTTGGCAGGTAAGCTCAGGCGTTTCAGGACGCAGACCGTGGGAACGAGATCACTTTTCACTTTCAACTCTGAATTTTTTTTATGACTTGCAAAAATATTGAAACCTTAATTGAACTGATTGACACATTGAGGGGCGAAAACGGATGCCCTTGGGACCAGAGGCAGACCCCCCGAACCATGGCACTGTATCTGCTGGAAGAGGCTTATGAACTGCTTGATGCCATTGAATCCGGCACACCTGACGAGGTTTGTGAGGAACTCGGGGATGTATTTTTTCACATACCGTTCATTGCCAGGCTGTTCCAGGAAAAGGGACATTTTGATATGGAGGATGTTGCCGGGACCATTACAAAAAAAATGATTCGCCGCCATCCCCATATCTTCGGCGATGCCACGCTGGGCACAGAGGAAGAAGTCAGGCAGCAATGGACGGAAATCAAGAAAAAAGAAAAAAACCATGCTCCACTGGAGTCTGTTTTGGATTCTGTTTCTGCCAGTCAGCCCGCACTGATGCGCGCTTACAGAATTTCGGAACGCGCTGCCGGAACAGGCTTTGAATGGGATGACATCTCAGGGGTCATGGAAAAGGTGGAAGAGGAATGGGCTGAACTGAAATATGAACTGGCAGACAGTAACGGGGACAATCAGGATCGTGTGTCCATGGAATTGGGGGACATGCTGTTTACGCTGGCAAATGTGGCCCGTTTTGCAAAAATTCACCCTGAAACCGCTTTGACAGATGCCATCAGGAAGTTTGAAAAGCGGTTCAGATATATGGAAAAAATGTTTTCAGAAAACGGAAGAAACATAGATGCGGCTTCCCCGGATGAAATGAACAGGATGTGGGAAGAGGCAAAAGGAGTTTTTTCATGATTGCCATCATAGATTATGATGCAGGAAACCTTACAAGTGTGGCCCGTGCGGTGTCGAACATTGGATTTGAATGTGTGGTGACAAACAATGTCAGCGACATCGCAGGCGCAGAACGGATCATTTTCCCGGGTGTCGGTGCCGCTGGATCGGCAATGGCAAGCCTGAAACGTCTCGGACTTGACACCGTCATAAAGGACGCACTGGACGCGGGCAAACCCATATTGGGCATCTGCCTCGGCACACAGATTATCATGGGGCACAGTGAGGAAAATAACGGAACCCCGTGTCTCGGGATCATCAAGGGGCATACCCGGGCCTTTCCCTCGGAAATGAAATCAGAAGAGGACGGCAGCGCGCTGAAAATACCGCATATGGGCTGGAACCGTGTCCGTATCAAAGCAGATCATCCTGTGCTGTCCGGAATGGGGGAAACTGACGAATTCTATTTTGTGCATGGATATTACCCGGACCCGGATGATTCAGCATACCTGATCGGGGAAACCGATCATGGCATTTCATTTGCGTCAGTTATCGGATTCAAAAATATCATCGCCACCCAGTTTCACCCTGAAAAGAGCGGGAGGCCGGGTCTTGGACTGTTAAAAAATTTCTGTGAATGGGAGCCGGCATGTTAAGCAAACGAATTATTCCCTGCCTTGATGTGAGAGAAGGGAAAACAACAAAAGGCATTAAATTTCAAAACAATGTGGACATTGGTGATCCAGTTGAAATGGCCCGTTTTTATTACGAGGCCGGCGCGGATGAAATTGTATTTTATGACATTACCGCATCTTATGAAAAGCGGGATATCATGATTGACGTGGTGCGGCGTGTGGCGGAAACCATCTTCATACCGTTTTCCGTGGGTGGCGGCATCCGCACAGTTGAGGATATGCGGACCGTTCTGCTGGCCGGGGCCGAGAAAATCAGTGTAAATTCAGCAGCCGTGAAATCGCCTGAAATCATTTCAGAAGGAGCCAAAGCCTTTGGCAGTCAGTGCGTTGTGCTGGGCATGGATGTCAAACAGGTGGAGAAAAGCGAAAAAATCCCTTCCGGTTATGAAATCGTCATCAACGGCGGACGCACTTACATGGGGATTGACGCGCTGAAATGGGCCATTGAAGGACAGGAACGCGGAGCAGGAGAAATCTGCCTGAACTCCATTGACGCGGACGGAACCCGGGAAGGGTATGAACTGAATCTGACCGCACTGATATCCCAGAATGTTGACATCCCCGTGATCGCATCCGGCGGCGCAGGCAAGCCGGACCATCTCAGAGATGTGCTGACAAAAGGGAGTGCGGACGCGGCCCTCATAGCGTCCATGACCCACTACGGAACCTACACAGTGTCAGAGATCAAAACCTATCTGGACGACCAGGGAGTCAAAGTTCGGATGACATGGTAGCCTCACTCGTTACGAGGGCTTCCGCCTCGTAACGCTGTTGGGAGGCTCTGCCTCACACCAGCAGCCTCCCCGCTCACTTTCACTCGTTACAAATCCTGTAGGGTGGGTGAAGCGAAGCGAAACCCACCATGCTATATAATCCCGTAGGGTGGGTGAAGCGAAGCGAAACCCACCATGCTATAATCCCGTAGGGT